>Ga0070712_100001540_pt1 | contig 14076 bp, 15 predicted proteins | sample LARL81metaG_FD_71396 | JGI IMG/M metagenome (GOLD analysis project Ga0070712, IMG submission 71396) | Corn, switchgrass and miscanthus rhizosphere microbial communities from Kellogg Biological Station, Michigan, USA - LAR L8-1 metaG | ecosystem: Host-associated > Plants > Roots > Rhizosphere ...
CCCACCCTTCCCGCGCTTTTTGCGGGAGGGTGGGCCTTCCGCGCGCACTACAATCTGCGTGAATGCACATTAAACCAGTCCGCTGTCAAAACCAGCATTGCCTGCATTTCATCACGTTCAGTTGCTATCGCCGGATCCCCCTGCTAGAAACGTCAGCGGCCAAGGAGACCTTCGAGCGAGAACTCGAGCGGGTCCGCGCCTGGTACGGCTGCTACATTACGGGTTATGTAGTGATGCCGGAGCACGTGCACCTGGCTGATCAGCGAACCAGAACTCTCGAAATTATCCGTGACGATACAGATGCTCAAGCAGATCACGTCACAGAAGCTGCGTCCGAAACGGCTTCCGCATTGATGGCCGGTCCGCTATTACGATTTTCCAGTATGGAGCGAGGCGAAGCGCATCGAGAAGCTGCGCTACATCCATCGCAATCCGGTAAGGCGAGGACTGGTGGAGAGGCCAAAGGATTGGAAATGGAGCAGCTTTGTTCACTATGCAACGGGGGTAAAGCAGATTGTCGAGATCGAATCGCATTGGACCGCTCGGAGACGAGAACAACTGGGTGTCGTGCTCCTGGCCAGAGCCCACCCTCCCGCCAGGAACGCGGGAAGGGTGGGGCAACCTCTTAAGGACTCCTGATTCGAAAGGCTGGGCCAGCCCCCTTGAAGACGCTCTACACGATGACAAGCCTGGAAAACGCTCTACGCGATGACACGCGTGGACGACGCTCTTTGTGTGACGAGCTTGGGGTGCTTTACGCGACGGCTTCTTCTCTCGTCCGAGCCAATCGTGGACTGCCTGCCCTGTTTCGTGCCTACTTTACTTTGCTGTCAAGGATAGCGACCAAGGACTGACCTTCGCCTTCGGGCTTGACTTCACCACCACGAACGATGCCGGTTGCGGTAAGCGTCTTGCCGTAAAGGCGATGATTCGCGTCATTGTCCGGTTCCACGGTTGCGCCTCCGAGGGAAACGCCAGCGAAAGCACCCTTTGCCCGACCGTAGGTCAGGATGTCGACATCGGATGCGCTCGCGGCGGTTGCACCAGGCCCTGCGGCCGCCGTGGCGTCGGTGCCCATCTTGGTTTTGCCAGTTAGGATCTGATTCACGACCTTCGGATTCATCAGCAGCAGGACGAAATCAGTGGACGAACCGCCGACCTGAAGACCGATACTGGCGCCGCCAAGCAAAACATCGCGGGTGACGACCACTTGCCATCGAAGTTCTCGCCATTTCGGCAGAGCATCGGACCACGGCCTCCGCTTCCCCCGACCCCGAAGCCAAACTTTTTCACTCCAGGCAAAATCAGCACGCATTTGGCTTGCGACAATAATTTCGGGGAGATTGTATTGCCGTCGAGCATGTCCTGCAGCACCAGGTTGGCGTTCCGGAGAGTCTCTTCGTCTTTCTGCTTGTCAGCAGCAAAGACAAGAGGAACCAGTATCAAGGCTGCCATCATGCAAGTAATGCAGCGCGAGAGTGCTCCTTGGGCGGTTCGCAGACTTGTTTGTTTCGATATCGTTCCTAGCATCGGAATAACGCTCCTTTCGTTAGTGTTGTAACTGTTAGTGGGGTGAACTCACCAAAGACCGCTAGTTGCTGCTTGCGTTAGGGTTCTCAAGCTTCTTCATCGCCGCATCAATCGCTTTCTGCATGCTCAGTGTGTCGGCCCCCTGCCGTGGCGGATAGTCCTGCAGGCTCTTCAGATGAGCTGCGAGGAATGGCCCCGCAGCGGTTGGAGCCCACAGCTTCGATGCAAAGAATTTTCGGCCTTCGTACTCGAAGCCGGGGGCGTCGGGCGTGACCTTCTCCATGGGGTCCATCAGAAGGTTCACGATGTAGGGAATGCTTGGGTAGGACTTCTCGTCGAACCAGTCGCCGTTGTGCTTCACGCCGATATGCATTTTCCAGCCATCAACGCGAACGGCCATCAGGTCCGTCTCGTCGTAGTAGTAAATTTCTCGTCGGGCGGATTTGTCCGTCTTCCCGGTCCAGTAGTCGAGATTGTTGTAGCCGTCTAGATGGACTTTGTAGGTCGTCCCGTTCATTTTGTAACCCTTAACCAAATCGTCCTTAAGATTCGGCAAGCCCGCGGCCGCGGCGAGTGTGACGTACAAATCTTCGTGACTTTGAATGCCGTTGGCTTCGGTGCCGGGTTTGATATGGCCGGGCCAGCGGATCATGCATGGCACGCGCACACCGCCCTCCCATGTCGTTCCCTTTTCCCCGCGGAAGGGCGCGTAGCCACCATCGGGCCAAAAGATGAACTCGTTGCCGTTATCGGTGGTGTAAACCACGATCGTGTTGTCGGCGACTCCAAGGTCTTCGAGTTTCTTCAGGATGGCGCCTACGTGCTCGTCGTGCTCGATCATGCGCGCGCGTACGACATCTTCCTCGGCTCGGCCTTCGTTCACTGCCATCTGGACGTACTTTGGGTTGGGATGAGACCAGACGTGAATTGCTGTTGAGTTGAACCAGAGAAAGAATGGCTTGCCAGTCTTGCCGGTCTTGTCCATCCATTTCAAGGTCTCGCCTAAGACCTCGGCGTCAAAGGTCTCCATGCGCTTGCGAGTAAGCTTGCCAGTGTCCTCGATCTTCTGCTTTCCCACGCGCCCGAACTTTGGATCGGTGGTTGGATCATCGGCGTCCGTGGCATATGTGTGCAGCGCGCCCCGCGGCCCGAACTTCTTCAGATATTCCGGGTTCTTTTGTCCTGGATAGTCGAGTTCCTCTGGCTCTTCTTCGGCATTCAAGTGGTAGAGGTTCCCAAACCACTCGTCGAAGCCATGATTCGTGGGCAAAAATTCGTTTCGATCGCCGAGATGGTTCTTCCCAAACTGCGCCGTCGCATACCCTTGTGATTTCAGCACCTCGGCCAGCGTTGGGTCTTCCTTCTGAACGCCGCGGGTCGATCCGGGAATACCGACCGTAGTCATGCCGGTTCGAATAGGCATCTGGCCCATGATGAATGCCGCGCGTCCCGCGGTGCAGCTTGGTTGGCCGTAATGATCGGTAAAAAGGATTCCTTCCTTGGCGATACGGTCGATGTTTGGCGTCAAGCCCATCATGCCGTGCGTATAAGCACTGACATTCCACATTCCAATGTCGTCACCGAAGATGACAACGATGTTGGGCTTCTTGTCTTGTGAATGTGCAAAAGAAATTGTCAGGAAAAGTAATGCAACGATCCAGCACATGAGCCCCGTGACCCCGGTTCTCTTACGCATTTCAATGTCCTCCGAGAGTTTTGTTTAATGCGATCGAGTCGAACTATTGGGAGCGTGAGCGTCCTTCACACAGCGGAAGCCAAGATGATTCGTTCCGGTGGAGATCTCGCCTTTACCGCGAGTGCCGACGATGTAGCGGGAACAGTATTGATCGGTGCAGAGAAACGATCCGCCGCGTTGAGCCTTCTTGGGTTGATTGGGCTCGGAAGGATCGAAGGATGACTCCGGCCCCTTGGGATTGCGAGCCACTGTGCCAGCAGATACAAGTTGCTGGTAATAGTCTGGACGGTACCAATCGTTTGTCCATTGCCATACATTGCCCGCCATGTCGTAGAGCCCATAACCATTGGGCGGGTACTGAGCCACCGGGCCTATCCCAACAAATCCGTCTTCCCCCGTATCTTTCAGAGGGAAGTGCCCTTGGTGCGTGTTAGCCATCCACGTGCCGTGCGGGCGAAACTCATCGCCCCACACAAACGGCTTTCCATCCTTCCCTCCGCGTGCGGCAAACTCCCACTCTGCTTCTGTAGGCAGGCGCTTACCGGCCCACTTCGCGTAGGCTTCGGCGTCGGGATACGCTATGTGCACCACCGGATAGTTCTCTTTGCCGTTGAGGTTGCTCCGTGGTCCCAAGGGATGACGCCAGTTGGCGCCGCGCGTATAACTCCACCAGCGGAATTGGTTGTCGAGAGGAACGACATGATCAGGTGGTGAAAATACCACCGATCCTGCGAATAAGTTTTCCGGTGGCGCCCCAGGGAATTCCTCTACAGTCGGAGTGCGCTCAGCAATCGTCACGTATCCCGTCGCTTTGACGAATTCGGCGAACTGAGCATTCGTGATGTCTGTCCGGTCCATGAATAAGCCATCGACATAGACGCGATGGATGGGGCGCGCGTCCAGAGTGGCTTTCATGCCGACTTCGTCGTTGTCCGGCGGATCATTGGCGCCCATGGAGAACTCTCCACCTGGAATCCAGACCATGCCAGCAGGAATGCTCTCGGGAGCGTTTGCTGCGTTGGTCACCGTGGGTTGAAAAGCTGGAGCGCCGGATGACGCGAGTGCATTCGAAGCATCAGCGGAACGCGAATGAAGCATCCATGAGACCAGCACAAGCAAAAGCGTGCCAATAATCAGGATCCACGGGACTGACCGCTTTCGTACATTGCGCCCACTGTAGGACAGGACATGCTTGCCGCGATTTCTCTTGTGCTTGTCCGCCATGCGAAAGCCTGTTAGCGCGATCAGTTAAGGACACTAGAGGAATCTAGTGCTAGTGGATTGGCTTCTGTAGCTTCGATGAGGCCCAGTTTGCGTTCGAAGATAAAGGGGGAGTCAGGAATCAGGGAACTGACACTTGTTACAGGTGTCGTGCGTAAGTGCGGCACGATGTATCAAGCGAATCGCGCTGGCAGAGACGGGGCATTCACCAATTTTTCGCGAAGCTGCGCGGAATCACACTCTCGCAGATCAAAGCCAAGGCGAAAGCAGCATAAGAAGCTTGAGGGTCTTTTCTGCTGCATTAGTACTGCAGACTATCGTACGGTCCTTCGGAGGGCTTTCGCCCCCCTCAGGATGACAAAACTTGGAGTGGATTATGCGACGGCTTCTTCTCTCGTCCGATCCGCTTGCACGGACTTCTTGCCCAGGAACTTCACGAGAGCTGCGTTCACTTCGTCGGCATGAGTCCATGCGACATTGTGCGGACCTTCCTTGATTACGACCAGTTCTGCGCCCTTGATCAGCTTGGCCGTTCTTTGTCCAGCGGACGCGAACGGAACGATCCGGTCTGAGTCTCCATGAATCACCAGCGTTGGCACATCGATCTTCGCCACGTCCTTGCGGAAATCTTCATGCCACGTGGGAACGCACGCCAGGCTCGCATACGGAGATGCAATCGCCGCAGTGTTCCAACTCGCCTGAACCGCTTGCTCGCTGACTCGCTTTCCCAGGTGAACGTCGGTGTTGTAGAAGTCCATGAAGAACTTGGTGAAGAACGCGTAGCGATCGGCCGCGACGGCCTTCTTGATTCCTTCGAACACCGATCCGTCAACGCCCTCCGGATTATCCGCCGTCTTGAGCAGATACGGAGGAACGCCGCCAATGATAACTGCCTTGCTGACTTGCTTCGAGCCGTGCTTGCCGATGTAGCGCGCGACTTCGCCTCCGCCCATGGAGAAGCCGACGAGAACAGCGTCCTTCAGCTTCAGTTGCGTGATGAGCTGATGCAGATCTTCGGCGAAGGTGTCGTAGTTGTATCCGGTGGTTGGCTGGCTCGACTTGCCGAATCCGCGGCGATCGTAGGCGATCACGCGATGTCCAGCGTCGAGCAGCGCAGGGACTTGCTTCTCCCACGATGTGCTGCTCAGCGGATATCCGTGGATGAGCACCACAGGCTGTCCGGAACCATGGTCTTCGTAATAGAGATGGATGGAACTGGAATTCTCTTTTCCGACTTCAACGTATGACATAAAGCGCCTCCTAATGATTGGTATTGGTGAAGAAATGAGGTTTGCTGGTGGTTGAAGAGTGTGCTGTTCAGTAGATGGTACTCCTTTCGGCGGGGTTTCATCTTCCACTCTTAAGAAAGGCGTCATTCCGAAGGCCCGCGCTTTCACCAGCGGGACGAGGAATCTCGCTGCAACGGGTTTCTCGGGTCGGGAGACCCCTCGCTCCGCCTGAAAGACGGCTACGCTCGGGATGACGCCACAAGAGGATCGAGATGCGGATCGAACGATTGCGCCTTTTTCCCGAGCTCTTCCGCACCTGCTAGACTCAAAGTTTTGGAGGTTGCACGTGCAAGCGGTTTACATCCTCTCGGCGGTTCGCACACCCATCGGGAAATTCGGAGGCTCGCTTGCCTCGCAGACGGCGGCTGATATGGGAGTTGTCGCAGCCAAAGCAGCGGTCGAGCGTGCCAACGTGCGTCCGGAGCAGATCGAAGAGACGATTTTCGGCAACGCCCGACAGGCTGGAGGAGGACCGAATCCGGCTCGCCAGATCTCCGTCCGCAGCGGTGTTCCTCACGAAGTTCCTGCGTTCACGGTGAACAAGGCTTGCGCTTCAGGGATGAAGTCGATCGCGCTCGCCTATCAGTCGATCCTGCTCGGTGAGTCGAGTTGCATCCTCGCTGGCGGGACTGAGTCGATGTCGCGGCTTCCTTATTATCTCGATGGCGCGCGCTGGGGATATCGGCTGGGCAATCAGGAGTTGGTCGACGGCATGTACCGCGATGGATTCTTCTGCCCGCTCGCCAAGATGGTCATGGGCGAAACTGCGGAAGTGCTCGCAGAGGAGTATAAGATCACGCGCGATGAGCAAGACGCGTTTGCCCTGACATCGCAGACTCGAGCCGCTCGCGCGATCGCTGCTGGACGTCTCGATGCGGAAATCGTCCCGGTCACCATCGAGGGCAAGAAGGGAAGTACAACCTTTGTCCGCGACGAACATCCATTTCCCGATGCGAGCATGGAGAAACTGGCGAAACTGCCTCCAGTGTTTTCGAAGACCGGAACGATCTCCGCAGGAAATTCCTCGGGTATCACCGATGGCGCAGCCGCGATGGTGATCGCCAACGAACACTTCGTGAAGCAGAACAATCTCAAGCCACTCGCGCGGATTGCCGCGGTGAGTTCGGCTGGTGTTGACCCGCGTACGATGGGAATCGGACCAGTTCCGGCGTTACAGAAGTTAGAAGACAAGCATGGTCTGCGCCTGCATGAGTTCGGCCTCGTCGAGTTGAACGAGGCATTCGCTGCTCAGGTGCTCGCCTGCGATCGCGTGTTGAACTTCAACCGTGATCGCCTTAATGTCAACGGAGGTGCGATCGCTTTGGGACATCCGATTGGCTGCACCGGAACGCGCATCACCGTCACTCTTTTGCATGAGATGCTGAAGCGCAACACGCGGAGGGGCGTTGCGACATTGTGTGTCAGCGGCGGCATGGGAATGGCAGTGGCCCTGGAGAACGCGGTCTAGTTATGACTGATGGCCCGCAATTCCGCGTCGCCGAAGCATCCGACGCCGAACTCCTTCTCGACTTCATGCGGGAGTACTACGCCTTCGATGGCCACGGCTACGATCGCGAGAAGGCGCGAGGTGCGCTAGTTCCTTTACTGGAGAATCCGAACTTCGGCCGGGCGTGGCTGATTCTCGACGGCGCAACTCCAGTCGGCTACGCCGTGCTCTGTTTCGGCTACAGCCTGGAGTGGCTGGGCCGCGACGCATTCGTCGATGAGATCTATCTGCGCGAAGCATACCGCGACCGCGGTTGGGGAAAGCAGACGATGGATTTTCTGGAAAACGCTGCCCGTGAACTTGGGATTCGCACGCTCCACTTGGGAGTGGTCCCTGGAAATCAGAGAGCCTTACATCTCTACGAGAAGGTGGGATTCCACAAGCACGACAGCACGTTTCTCTCGAAATGGATTGCGTCCGACGGATCCAAACCCAAAGGCCAACACGGCTATTGACGCCGCCGATTCTTGCCGCATCCGTTGTTCTGAAGCGCCGACGATTCTGCTATGCTTGGTCCGCTCACCCCCGGGCGCTCGCTCTGATGGCAGAGCTTCCCACAAAATCCTAGGAGAATCCACGTGCCTCGATTTCTGATTCGCTTCGCCTCTCTTCTGGCGCTGCTTTTGCTCACCTCTTTGGTTTTCGCGCAGACCGAATTTTCGGCTGACATTGTCGATACGGCCCACCAGAAATCCGGCCACGGTCCGACCAAGATCTACTTCGGCAAAGACAAGCTGCGTTTCGATTCTGGCGATGATTCCGATCCCAGAAATGCCGGCTCGGTCATCTTCGATCTCAACAACGAGAGTTGGACAGTGCTCATGAGCAAGCAGCACATGTACATGGAGATGCCCTCTAAGATGATGGAGCGGCGTGGCATGTTTCAGTTCTTTCGAAGCGGCGATGTGGAGAGTGCCTGTTCGGATTGGCTGAAACAGGAGCGTAACAAGGGCGGCACGTGCCATAAGGTCGGCAATGAAACTGTGAACGGACGCAGTACGGTGAAGTATGAAGGCACGAATGCGAAGGGCGAAAGCGGTGCGATGTGGCTCGACTCGAAACTGCGCTTTCCTGTGAAATGGCAGGGAAAGAACAATGGTGGAGAACTGCAAAACATTAAGGAAGGTTCTCAACCGGCGAGTTTGTTCGAGATTCCGGCTGGCTTCACCAAGTTTGACATGGGCAGCATGATGCAGAAGCAGGATCAGTAAGCGAGTTCCGCATGCCGGCATCTCCTCGGGTGCCGGCTTTATTGCGTGTAAATTAAGACGCTTCAAGCTAACAACGAACAGAACGGATTAATGGCTTGGCCTCAGGGGCTAAAGCCCGTCATGTTCGGCGAGCTGATCGGCACGGCTAAGGCCGTGCCCTTCCACGAAACTGGCGGCCGAGCGGAAGTGTTGGAGCTGCGCCCTTTCAAAACTGGTTTGCGAGATAGCTTGTATACTGGCTTCAGGTTTGTACGTTCTCCGGAGCCCCCGATGTCGCTTTCCGCAGTCATCGTCGATGACGAGCAGCTTGCCCGAGACGAACTCGCCTACCTCTTGAAGAATGCTGGAGATGTGAGCGTGGTCGCCCAGGGCAAGAACGGCCTCGAAGCTGTCAGTCTGATCAAGGAACACAGTCCGGATTTGGTGTTTCTCGATGTTCAGATGCCGGGGCTCGATGGTTTCGGTGTCATCAAGAAGCTGCTCGACAAGAAAGTTCCGCTACCGAAAATTGTCTTCGCCACCGCGTTCGATCAATATGCAGTCAAGGCGTTCGAAGTGAATGCTGTCGATTACCTGCTGAAGCCGTTTGATAAGAAGCGGGTGGCGCAGGCCATACACAAGGCTCGCACCCTGCAGGATGCGAATGCCGCTCCGAGTGAAAAATTCGAAACACTTGTCCGGATGATCGAATCTCAGAAACAGCCAGCTTCCAAGATCATGTTGAAGGCTCTAGGACGCATGTTTCTGGTGGATCAGAAAGATATCTGCTACGCCTGGATCGAAGACGGCGTGATCACAGTGGTGACTGCGGGCGCAGCAGGAATGGAGGGACAATCCAACTGCCGGACGCTCGAAGAGCTGCTGGAGAGTCTCGACAGCAATCTTTTTTGGCGGGCCCACCGCTCCTATCTGGTGAACATCAACCGCATCCGTGAGGTTGTGCCCTGGTTCAAGAGCTCGTACCAACTCCGGATGGACGACAAGAAGCAGACGGAAATCCCAGTCAGCCGGGCTCAGACTAAGCGGTTGCGGGAACTGTTCGGTCTCTAGGTCAGGTTCTAAATTGCCGTTGCATGCGCAGATCGCAGGGCTGGCGCATGGCATCTTAGGTTCTATTGCGTTTCGTGGCTGAACGGACTCGCGAACGCGCTCTGCCGTTTCCAACAAATCCTGAATCAGCTTGCCTGCGTACGTCAAACGAATCTCCACTCTTCACTAAAATGGGCGGAGTCAAACTCCAAAAAAATGGAGGACAGTAGTGAGAGAATCACTGTCCTCCAGTGTTGGGGGAAGGCTACACGGCCATGGACTCCAGGGCCGTCCGGTCACGAATTACAAGCGTTGGTCCATCCAGTTGAATCAACTGCTTCTTTCTAAGATCAGACAACAGGCGTGTTACGGTTTCTCGCGAAGCGCCGATGCGCATCGCCATCTCCTGATGCGTCATGGGGATGCTCTTGCGCCTGCCCTCGATCACACCCTCTCGGGGAGCTTGGGACAACAACAATCGTGCGAGCTTTCCGGCGGAAGATCGAGTGAGCACCAGATCGTGAATGTCGCGATACGCCGTCTGGTAGTCGAGACTTAACCATTGCGCCGTGTGCAGCCCCATCTCATTGTGAGTCTGCATGAGTTCCAGAAAATGCTTTCGCTCGATGAAGTTTACAAGGCAAGGAGTAGCTGTTTCTGCGGTCGTTTCGTAGTTCGTGCTTGAAACCGAGGCGCTGAGACCGAGAGCTTCGCCTGGGCCGGCTGTCTTGAGGATGAGAATTTTTCCGTCCTTGGATGTGGTCGACAGATTGACCTTTCCCGAGCACAGGATGAAGATGCCGCGCGCAGCCTGTCCTTCGACGAAGAGAATTGCTCCGGCGGGCACGATGCTTCTCTGGCTCACCCCGCTTAATGAAACGAGAGCCGGTTGAGAAAATGCACAAAAGTCTCCCGCTGTTACAAGGGGGCAATCGGCGCAGTTCTCGACGATCGCGATTCCATACGGCGTTTTCATTTCCTCCTCCTCATCCATCGACGACGCGAGCTTTTTTGCTGCGGGAGTAGACTCCCCGCAAACGCCAGTCCACCAAGATGGCGTGAACTCGCGAGCAGGGCCCGCGCATGCGCACGCGTTTCGCTGTGAGAACTCTGTGCGGCGGCGATCAACTCCCATCCAGCGCTGGGCTCTTCCTCGGACTCCCACTGGAGCCCGCACATAAAAAGGTATAAAGGATCGATTTCACCAGGATGGGTGTCGCGCAAGGGCGACAAAGAGATGTCAGCGAACGAAACCTGCGATGGAATCTGCGGTGCGGATTCTGCCCAAGGTTCCATCTGGGAGATTGATGTTTGGCGGCTTAGCCGCGAATACTCGCCAAGCGTCCGGCAGCGCCACGCGCGGGAGGGATTTTGAGAGTTAACACTTCGACCTGGGATGCCACGAATGGGCATCTGGTTCTGCTTCACTTGTAACACTGCATTACTCCGCTCTTTCAGCAAACGGCTGAAACGCCGGGCTCTGGGACTAGAGTCGGCTCTGAATCCGCGGCGGGTTGCTAAAAAACCTCCGGCCAGAGGAGACAGACTTCTTTGGATATGCACGTGGTGTTGCGGAAATGGTACTGGCGCGAAGTGGAGGAAGTTCCCTGTTTGGAACAAGTTCCGAAAAAGGACCCACAGAATAGGGCGTATCAAACCTGACGCCGTTTCGGCATGTGCCGACTAGTCGTCAGCCTGTTTGTAGTCGTCTCGTTTGATCCCCAGCCTCTGAATCTTGGATTGCAGGGTCGTGCGTTTCAGCCCCAGTCGACGGGCGGCGCCGTTCGGCCCGGAGAGAACTCCGCGTGTCTCTCTCAATATTCGGATAATGTGCAACTTCTCCGCCTCGTCGAGCGTTCGATCCTTTTCCTCGCTTGCAGCCCGGTGAGGTAGCCGCAATTCCGCCAGCGGAACCTGCAGCGCACTTCCTTCCGTGAGAATGACAGATCTTTCCATCAGGTTCTCAAGCTCCCTCACATTGCCCGGCCAACTCCAATCACACAAGACTTTCATCGTGTCTTTTGGAATCGTCTCGATTTGACGATCCATCCGGGCCGTGTACTTGTGGACGAAATGCCGGATCAACAATGGAATGTCGTCGCTGCGTTCCCGCAGCGAGGGCAGCCTTATCGGAAACACGTGCAGGCGGTAGTAAAGATCGCTGCGGAATTCATGGCGTGCGACGCTTTCCTCAAGTCTGCGGTTTGTGGCAGCGATGATGCGCAGATTCACCTTGATCGTCCGAACGCTCCCCAGGCGTTCAAACTCTTGCTCCTGCAAGACGCGCAACAGTTTGGGTTGCAATTCGAGAGGGATTTCTCCTACCTCGTCGAGGAATAGCGTTCCCCCCTCGGCCAGTTCCATGCGGCCGATCTTGCGCATGATAGCTCCGGTGAAAGCTCCTTTTTCGTGTCCGAACAGTTCACTCTCGAGGAGTCCGGTCGGGATAGCCGCACAGTTCAGCTTGACAAAGGGTCCGCCAGTGCGAGGACTCAACCGATGAATGGCGTGAGCAATCAACTCCTTCCCGGTGCCGGTGTCGCCGGAGATCAAGGTGGTCGCCTCGCTGGCGGAAACTGTCTGCACCTGATCGAGTACCCGTTTGAGGGCGGGACTTTGTCCGATAATCTCGGGAAACCGGCCCTCGATACGGGGTCCGCTCGCGAGGTAACTTCGTTCTTCTCCCAGTCGCTTTTTCAGTTCTTCAATTTCGGTGGCGGCCCGATGGTTCTCAATCGCAATGGCCAGTTGCGCTGCCACCTGGTTGATTAATTCCAGATCATCAGTTTTGAAAGCGGTGGGCCGCGTACTTCCAAGGACGACAACTCCCATTGGTCCCTTCGGCGACATCAGAGGAACACAGCACAACGATCGCAATCCCTCGTCGAGCAAGCCCTTGGTGCTCTCGTTCTCAAATTCCTGCATCGTCGTAAATATCATGGCCTCTCGCGCATGGAGAGCCTGGCCTTGCGGGGAATTGCTGGTCGCGAAATGATCAGACATTAATCCCTTGCCCAGCGGAAAGTCTGTCAGCTCATACACCAATCGATCGGTGTTCTCTTCCCGGATGGCAAGGCTGGCAAATTCCTGGCGCAGAACACGTCGGAGGCGAGCTGAGATCTTCGGAAACACCTCGGAAATATCCTGATGCCGTGAGAGCAAACTGCTCACATCGCGGAGCACATGAAGGCGGGTTGTCTCCTGCCGCAGCTGTCCCCCTATCGTTTGCAGGGATTCCTCCATCTTCTTTTGCGCGGTGACGTCCAGGACAACCGCCCCTACGCGGGTCACTCTGCCGCCAGTCGCCTGGACTGGAAGATAGTGCACGATCCAGTGCCCCTTCTCAGTTTGGGAGGGGAGCATTCCCGATATCTCGAAGTGGATCGGTTTTTTGGTTTCGATCGCTTGCTGGAATTTCGGTTCCAGCAAGTCTCCGAGGTCGCCGAGAACCTCGCGAACTGTCTTTGCCAAGTGAGCCTCGACCGGCAAACCGTGGATCGCGGCCAGCGTTCGATTGATGGCTAGATACCGGAACCCGGAGTCGAAGAGGCAGAGACCAATATTCGTCGAATTAAAATACGCCTTAAGCAGTTCCTCGGGTTCCGTTAGCGCTTCGGGATGCTCCAGTGCGACGAACAATCCCGTTCGATGTTCTCGGAATCAGTCATCATCGAGGGCGACCTCCCCGGGGGAAGAGCTGCTCGATGCCCACACTTATGTGAGTTCGGTTTGAATGAAATGGACTGTTGGACCTATTTTCAGGTGCACAGGAGAGAGTTTTATCTACCGAGCACCGACCAAAGGCACAGTCAGTCGCGACAGAATGGATCTGGAGGAGGCAGTGCAGGAGGGCAAAAGAAGGGTTGCACTCGCCTGAAACGATAACAAGGATCTCAACGTAAGACGGCGGACATAGGTACTGCATCTCGGGGAAACACTCCCGTGAGCGCCTCCCCCTCAAAGGCGAGATTAGTTGCAGTTATCTTTCAGACCAGCCGGCATTATAACGATGGACTCAAGCATCCCTGGAGAAAATTCTATCCGACAGTACCCGGGCTGATTCCGCAGTGTGGGGGATTAGTGCGGCGACTGGACCTATAATCTCGTTATGGCACGAGGATGGGAGAGCAAATCAGTAGAGGCTCAACAGGCGGAAGTCTTAGACAAGACCAGCCCAGCTCGGTCGAAACTGACTCCAGAAGCGGCCGCCCGCGCCAGACATCAGGAAACCCTGCGCCTGTCCCGCCAGCGTGTTCTTCAGCAACTGGAGCGCGTCACGAACCCGCGTCATCGGCAAATCCTGCAAGACGAACTTTCCGCTTTAGAAGAAAAACTGCGGCAGTTTTCAACTTGAATTGCAACCAGATAGTCCCCTTGGGCTAGCCCCGTTTTCGCTTCCAGGGTCACGTATAATTAGAGCTTTATGACAGCCTACGTGTACGTTTCTCTCAAAAAGAGCGTTCTCGACCCTCAAGGTAAAACCATTCACGGCGCGCTTAAGAAGATGGGCTACAAGGGCCTGGAAGGCGTGCGGCAGGGAAAATACTTCGAACTCACTCTTGACGGCGTTTTGTCGCGCGAAGAGGCGCAGAC
>Ga0070712_100001542_pt1 | contig 14074 bp, 8 predicted proteins | sample LARL81metaG_FD_71396 | JGI IMG/M metagenome (GOLD analysis project Ga0070712, IMG submission 71396) | Corn, switchgrass and miscanthus rhizosphere microbial communities from Kellogg Biological Station, Michigan, USA - LAR L8-1 metaG | ecosystem: Host-associated > Plants > Roots > Rhizosphere ...
AGCGCAAAGAGACTCCGCGCCGTACGGGAACCACGCGTCGACGGAGAAGGGCTTACCGAGCTTTGAGGTCACATGAATCATTTTGTCGGCCCTCCTCTCTGTCGGGAATTAGGCCCGGCACAATACACGAATGGAATACCGTTTGGCAAGTCATATCTTTACGGATTTTTTTAACGGGAGTTCGATGCGCTCGGAGGCAAGGTCCATGCCGGGAGGAACTTCGGCAGAACGACGGACGCACTGAGGGTGGGCCGGAGTCTCGAGCTCGTCGACTGCGCTTTCGAACGTGAATCCCGCGTAAGCCAGGGCTAGCCCACACCACGGGCGGGGTGCCACAGCCCCGCCCGTGGGAGCCAAGCCGACTCAACGACCCCCCTCGTTCTTGGCGCTCGCGAGCGCCTTCTCGAACGACGCCCTGCCGGCCTGTGCGGTTGCAGCGGCACTTTGGATGCCCGGGCCCACCGCACAGATCGCCTGCGCCGCAATCGAGCGGTCAGCGGGGTCGTAGCTGATCCCGATGACCCCGTAGGTCGTTCCTCCCGTGCGCGCCGCAAACGGCACGGTGACGGTGACCGAGTCCGACGTCCAACCACCGCCGACGACCACGCTACCGGCGGGGCAGGTAGCGGTCGACGACCCGACCTGACACGCACCGCCTCCATTTGCGCACATCGGACCGGCTGGGCCGCTTACCGAACCCACCGTGCTGATGCCCGGAGGTCCCTGGTCACCAGGGTCGCCTGCAGGGCCTTGTGGCCCACGCAGAAGCTGGCCCGGCCTGAAGTCCTGCCTCAGCAGCGAGTGGTTGATCACTTGCCGTGTGCCGACACTGTTCGAAGGCAGCAGCTTGGTCGCTGCATATGAAGATCCGCTGAGTGCGAAGAGCAACGCAAGGTAGGCGATGAGGTTGCGTCGCATATGACGTGCTACAGAAGCCACCATTCTGACACCTCCTTCTCGAAGTAGCCTCTGATCTGAGACATTGGCGGCGGCCTCTAACACGTCGCTAACGCGCTCGTTCCAACACAGGTCCGGCAGCTTTCTTCTCATCGTGAGAGCGAGCCGTTAGTCGGAAATTGGCCATGGGTTAACGACGCGTGAGCGAGTCCTCCGATCCTCGCGTCCACGAGCGACCGAGGAAAAGGAGGTGACGAAAATGCTCTCCAGAACGAACCTGCGCCGGCTGCTCGCTACCGGCCTCGCGCTTGGAGTGCTCGCGGCGGTGACGCCCGCGGCCGGGCTCGCGTCGAACCCGGGAGGCGGCGGCCACCCGATCGGCAAAAGCCGATGAACTGACGCACTTCAAACCACGCACGGAAAGCCCGAGAGGGTTTTCCGTGCTGGGAGCTGCTCGCGTTAGAGGCGCGTTAGCGGCGGGCCGCATCCTGACGTCCTCACATTGCGGAGACCTAGCCATGGGAGGGGGCGACCAAAGGGGGCCAGAGGGGTGCCGCACGTTGCGGCACCCCTCTGCTCCCTTAACTTCACGCGTTGCCGGCCCCCTCGCTGGCAGCTCTGCGTGATGCGGAACTCGTGCTCCTTACAGAGATCAACGCGAGGCAGGGGATCCCAACTCAGTCGACATATCTCTCCCCGCGCCTGCCCAAAGCGCGCGGCCGCATCGGGGATCTTTGGGTCGTGTTGGTGACGTTCGGCTCGTACGATTGACCAATGCTCTTCGGGCGCCTGAACGAATGCGAGCGGATCGATCAGTTGCTCGCACAGGCACGCGCCGGTCGCAGCGACGCGCTCGTCCTCCGCGGCGAAGCGGGAATCGGCAAGAGCGCGATTTGCGGCTACGCCGCCGAGCGGGCGAGCGACATGACCGTGCTACGCGCAAGCGGAGCCCCGACGGAGTCCGAGCTTGCGTTCTCCGGGCTGGCAGATGTGCTCCGACCGCTCTTCAGCCGGCTCGACAAGCTTCCAGCACAACAGGCGGTTGCGCTCGCGTCCGCGCTGGCCCTCGGACCGCCTGTACCGGTTGGGCGCTTCGCGATCTGCGCTGCGACGCTGGGGGTTCTCGGCGCGGCGGCCGAAGATGGGCCAGTACTCGTGATCGTGGACGAGGCTGAGTCGCTCGATCGCTCGTCGGCCGAAGCTCTGCTCTTCGCTGAACGCCGGCTCGACGCCGACCGTGTTGCACTCCTCTTTGCGGTACGCGACGGAAGGCCGACGATGTTCGACATCGCCGAGCTGCCGGAGCTGCGTCTGGCCCCACTCGATCGCGACGCTGCGCGGGTGCTACTCACCAGTTTCGCCGAAGTGACGATCGCGCCACAGGTGCTCGAGCAGCTCCTACTTGCAGCCGCAGGGAACCCGCTTGCACTGGTCGAGATTCCGGCGCTGCTGAGCGTTGAGCAGCTGGCCGGGACGGAGCCGCTCGGTGACGAGCTTACGACTGCGGCCACCGTCGAGCGTGCTTTCTTGCGCCAGGTCGAGTCACTGGCAGCGGTGTCTCGCGAGGCGCTGCTGGTGGCGGCGGCCAGTGACACGGGGGAGCTGGACACGATCGTGTCCGCGCTGATCGCGCTCGACATCGACCCACGCTCGCTCGTGCCTTCCGAAAGGGCCGCGCTCGTCTCCATTTCCGGGGACACGCTCGAGTTCCGCCATCCCCTCCTTAGAGCTGCGGTCTACCGCACAGCCTCCGCGGTGGGCAGGCGGGCTGCACACCAAGCCCTCGCGGACGCAGTTGCTGGTGAGCGGCAGGTCGACCGGCGCGCGTGGCATCTCGCGGCCGCTGCCCCGGGGCGTGACGAGCCGGCTGCCAGGGCTCTCGAGGAAGCCGCCATCGCCGCCCGGCGACGCGGTGGACACGCCGAGGCCGCCAGCGCGTTCGAGCGGGCCGGCCGGCTCAGCGCCGAGGGCTTCGAGCGGGCGCGCCGGCTGCGCGAAGCAGCCGCCGACACCTGGCTCCTCGGCCGGGCCGACGATGCGCGTGGACTGCTCGACGAAGCCCTCGACAACGCCGGCGACCCGAGCGTTCGCGCAGCAATCCAGCACCGGCGCGGCGTCATCGACATGTGGCAGGGGTCACCGCTGGCGTCGCACGCGCTGCTCGTCGAGGAGGCGGCAAGCGTTGAGGAGCTCGACCCGGCCAGGGCGGCAAAGATGCTGACCGACGCGGCTTGGGCCTGCTTCATGGCCGCGGAGATCAGCAGCGGGCTCGAGACGGCCGAGCGTGCAAATGAGTTGGGCACCCGGGTGGGCGGGATCGCCGAGACGCTCGCCAAGGCTGTGCTCGGCATCGCGCTCGTGCTCAGCGGCGATGCCCAGCGGGCTGTGCCGCTGTTCGCCGACTACATCGGGCTGCTCGATTCGGTCGAGTCGTCTCCGTCGTTGGGCCTCTACCAGCCGCTTCGTCCCGACGGCCAGTTGCTGATGTGGTTTGAGCAGTACGACCGCGCCCGCGAGGTGCTCGATAGGACGATCGACAGCGCACGTGCGGGCAGCGCTCTGGGGGCCCTCCCCTATGCGCTCTCAGTCCTCGCGGATCTCGACTTCAGAACTGGCAACTGGGCCGCCGCCTACGCGGCTGCCACCGAGGCCGTCCGACTTGCTGACGAGACAAACCAGATCACCACGCTCGCATTCAGCCTCGGCTGTCTCGCGAGACTCGAGGCGGCCCAGGGACGGGAGCCCGACTGCCGCGCACATTCCGAGCGCGCGTTGACGATTGCCTACCCGCGGGTTGGCGCGGTCGTCGCCTTGGCGGGCTCCGGACTCGGCTTGCTCGAGCTCGGGCTCGGCCACGTTGACCGAGCCATGGAGCAACTGGAGGCACTTGCTCGCCGGGCCGCCGAGCACGGCCTCAAGGAGCCTGGTGTGATCCAGTGGGCGCCGGACCTGATCGAGACGTATGTCCGTCTCGGCCGCTCCCGGGAAGCGGAGCTCGCACTCGCCCAGTTCGAGAGCCTGGCGAGCAAGACCGAACGTACCTGGGCCTTGGCCGCAGCCTCCCGGTGCCGCGGGCTACTTGCGGCCGAGGACGGCTTCGAGGTCGAGTTCCGTCGCGCCCTTGAGCTCCATAGCCGTACGCCGACGCCGTTCGAACGCGCGCGCACAGAGCTGTGCCTCGGCGAGCGCCTGCGCCGCGCGAAGCGGCGCGCCGAAGCACGGGAGCCCCTACGCGAAGCGTTGACGACGTTCGAGCGTTTGGGCGCGGCATCGTGGAGCGAGCGCGCCAGATCGGAGCTCGCAGCCACAGGAGAGACAGTTAGGCGTCGCGACCCCTACGCCGCTGAGCAGCTCACCTCACAGGAACTTCAAGTTGCCCTAGTTGTCGCGCGCGGGGCAACTAACAAGGAGGCGGGCGCCGCCCTCTTCCTCAGTCCGAAGACGATCGAAACGCACCTCGGCCGCGTCTATCGCAAGCTGAACGTGCGCTCCCGGACGGAGCTTGCTCACCTGCTCTCGCGCGAGGGCGCTCTCACGGAAGCCGCGGCGCTGACGGCGAGCTAACCCTCGAGCCGGCCCGGCACGACAAGCCACCCTGCGGCCGTTTCTCATGACACCGGGGGAAACCCCCGATTTGGGAGAGGCATTCGCCCGAGGCGATCCGAACGCCGCCAGACCTAGCGTCGAGGCCTTGATCGACCGAGGAAAGGAGGTGACGGAAATGCTCTCCAGGACGAGCCTGCGCCGGTTGCTCGCTACCGGCCTCGCGCTTGGAGTGCTCGCGGCGGTGGCGCCCGCGGCCGGCCTCGCGTCGAATCCGGGCGGCGGCGGCCACCCGATCGGCAAAAGCCGATGAACTGAGACACTCCAAACCACGCACGGAAAGCCCGAGAGGGTTTTCCGTGTTGCGAACAGCGTCAGGCTCGTGCGAGTTCGACAAGAGACGAGCGTGCCTTCCGGCTCGCAACGATGTTTCCCTTCCTCTCCAGAAGACGGATCGCATCCTCGATCGCCCCCGCGGCCTCCTGCCCATGACCCTCGAGGCTGAGCACTTCCGCGAAAGCGAGTAGCACCTGTGCGTGCTGCGAGAGCGCGTCCGTTGCCGCACCGATTTCAACTGCTTTTCTTGCCAGCGCATCAGCCTCACTGAACGCTCCCCGGCGGGCCAGAGCCTTTGCCTGGAGCGCGCGCCAAGAGAACTGAGCGCTTGCGTCGTCAGTGGCGGCGAAGCCCTCGGCGACCCGGGACCAGCGGAGGGCCTCTTCGAATCGCCCCTGCCAGTAGAGGGCCTCGCCGAGTTGTGCCGCCTGCGTCGCTAGTCGCGCCTGCTCGCCCCAGGCCTCCAACTTCTCGCAACTGGCGCTGAGTAAACGCTCTGCCTCGGGGTAATCGCCCGCGAGCAGCTCGATGTCCGCAGCGACCGCAGCGTAATTCGCCGAAATCTTGTCGGCCCAGTCAAGCTCCTCGTAGATCTTCCGCGCCCGCCAGACGAGCTCCCGGGCTGAGTCGAACCGCTCGGCCATGGCCTCGAGACCGGCCAGAAAGACGAGGATGTTCGCTTCGCCGCCCCGATCCGCTTCGTCGAGCAGACCCCGGCAGCGACGAATTCCTTGTTCGACGCTCGTGGGCCCGCAATAGAGGCCTGCGGCGAGCTCCTGCAAGCAGGGCGCGACCGGCCAGTTCGAACGGCGGAAGTAGTGCAGTGCGCGCTCGGCCGCCTCTGCTGACTCGCTGTATCGGCAGCGGAAGCCGCCGTGGACGTGTGCCAAGACGTACCAGACCCGGCCGAGGGTACGGTCGTCTCTGAGCTGGTCGAGGACGGGCATCGCTTCGGCCGCCAGGGAGAGAAGCTCGTCGACGCCGCCCTCGGGCGCCCGAAAGAGCCTGAGATAGGCGAGCTCCAGGCGCGCCCTCAGCTGTGCCCGCTGGTCGTGCTCGGAAACCGCGGCTTCGAGCGCCTGACCGAACGTGTCCTCGACGAGCTGAAGGTCGCCACCTCTCCAGACGACCAACCCGAGCTCTGTAAGAAGGTCGCGCCGGGCGATCTCAGGCTTGTCCAAAAGGGACGACGCGCGTGTGAGCAGGTTTGATGCTGCGTGCGTGTCGCCGCTCTTCGCGGCACGCAGGCCTGCCGTGGCCAAGCGCCCGCCAGCATCTGCTGCGAGGCGTCGCGCTACGCCGTCGACCGGGCCGAGTTCGGACATGTACTGGAATGCGCGTTCGAAGTGGAAGCCGATCAGCTCGTCGGAGCCGCTTCGATCGGTCTCGAGCCAGCGGCCGAAGCGCTCGTGGAGCTCAGCGCGCAGTGCCTTTGGGAGCGTCGCATACGCCGCATCGCGGATGAGAACGTGCTGAAAACGGAACTTGTCCTCGCTTGCAAGCTCAGGGCGGCTCTCCCGGATCAAGCCCTTCCGGACCAGCGCGAGCAAGTGCGCACCGACGCTCGCAGCCTCCTGATCCAGGAGCAGATGAACGACTGCCTTGCGTGAGAACTCGCGTCCCGCCACGGCTGCGCGCTGCACGACGGAGAGCTCTCCCGGTTCGAGATGGTCGAGACGGCTGGCGAGGAGTCCTTCGAGCGACGGAGGCAACGTCTCCGGCTTTCCATCTTCGACCGCGTGCGCGAGAAGCTGCTCGAGGAAGAGCGGGTTTCCCCCGGCCGTGCGGACGATCTGCGCGCGGAGCTCGGCGGGAACGTGCTCGAGGTTCTCGATTACTTGCTCGCCGTCCTTGCTCGACAGCGGAGCAAGCCTCGTCATCTCAGTCTCGATCCATTCCGACCGTTCTTCGAGCAGGTCAGGCCGAGCAAGACCGAGCAGGAGGATTGGCGCATCCGATATTCGGTCAACGAGGTAGTCGATGAGGTCAAGGAGGGTGGGCTCGGCCCAGTGAAGGTCCTCGAAGAGCAGCACGACCGGTCTTTCGCCGGCGAGCGCTTCGAAAAGCCGGCGAACCGCCCAGAACGTCTCCCCTCCCGATCCTGAACCTCCCTCCTCTCCGGTCAGCTCGGCCAACCTCGCCCCGATCAGCTCGGCGTGCTCGTCGCCGCCGAGCAGCTCGCGAAGCTCGCTTCGAGTCCGGACCTGGCTGATGATCTCCGCCAGCGGGAGATAGGTCGCTCCCTTGCCGTAGGAAGCGCAGCGCCCAACCAGCACAGTGGCATTACCGTTGAGGTCGGTCGTCAGCTCGCTGGCAAGCCGCGTCTTGCCGATCCCGGCCTCGCCCAGGATCAAGACGAGGCGGCAGCTGCGCTCATCGACGGCGCGCGCGAAGTTTTGGTGGAGCGTGGCCAGCTCCGCCCCGCGTCCGACCAGGGGCGCCTCGAAGTGCCGTGGGAGCGTCGGCAGGCCTTCCACGACCTGGAGGACGCGGGACCCGCGCCCTCCGCGGCCGATGGGCTCGGTCACAATCGCGTCGCCAAGGAGCCGGAGGGTGGCCGGCCCGGCCAGGATCTCGTCGGGGCGCGCCGTCTGCAGGAGCCGCCTGGCGAGTGTGATCGCAGGCCCCGCGATGAAGCCGTGGCCGGCTTCGTCCGCTCCTGCGAGTACCTCGCCCGTCTCGATCGCGACCCGCAGGACTACCCCTTCTTTCCTGTCAGGCTCAAACACATCCACCAATGCTGTGATCTCTGTCTGCAACTCAGTCGCTGCGCGCGCGGCACGGAGCGCGTCGTCCTCATGCGAGCGCGGCACTCCGAAGACAGCCATCACTTCGTCGCCGGACCGCTGCTCGATCATTGCGCCGTGCACCTCGAGCACGCCTCGCATTGTCTTGAGCACGGCCAAGCTCGTCTCGCGGAGCAGCTCCGGATCGAGCGTCACGGGGTAGGCGACGTCAGCGAAGAGGACGGTAACGGTCTTGCGACGCTCCTCCTGTGGCGCCGCGATCTCCCTCGCCACGCGCACCGGCGCTGCGACTGATGGGTCCTGGCGCAGCAGTGCCTGCTCGAGCTCGCGCAGCGGCGCGCTCGGCTCGATTCCCAGCTCATCGGTCAGCGTCCGCCGCGCTTCCTGGTAGGCCTCGAGCGCCTCGGCTTGCCGGCCGGCGCGATAGAGCGCGAGCATCAGCTGGCCGCGCAGCCGCTCCCGGAACGGGTACTCGGTGATCGACGCCTCGAGCTCAGCGACCAGCTCTGCGCTTGCACCCAGGGAGAGCCTGGCATCGATCAGCTCTTCGAGCGCGGCCGTGCGCAGTTCCTCGAGCCGGCTCGCCTCGGTAGCCGCGAACGGTTCGAACGCGAGGTCGGCAAGCGGCGGCCCACGCCAGAGCATTAGGGCTTCCCGAAGCTTCGCGACACGTTCCTCACCGGAAGCGGCGCGGCCTTCGGCAGTCAGCCGCTCGAAGCGGCCGACGTCGATCTGATCGGGTGCGATGTCCAGGAGGTAGCTACCGGCGCGCGAGAGCACGAGCCCCGGCCCGAGGGCGCGGCGGAGTTGTGCAACGTAGTTGTGCAGGGCGGCCCGCGCCGTCGGCGGCGGATCCTCGCCCCAGAGACGGTCGACGAGCACGTCGCTCGAGACGGCCTCGCCACGCCGGAGCAACAGGATCGCGAGTACAGCCCGCTGTTTTCGGCGAGGCAGCTCGATCGGCCGCCCTCGGTCGCGGACCTCCAGCGGCCCGAGGATGCGGAAGTCCATGGCAAACGGGTTGTAGCACCTGAGGGCGGCGAGGGCTCGTGGCCACGGGCCGCCATCGCTTCTGCGCGAATCAAGCTAGTTAGACGAACTGCTGTCCGCGCGCCAGCAGCGGGTTGCCAGCGGGCTTACGACGAAGGCCGGCTCGGCGCTCGTCAGCGTCGTGTTGCGCTGGCGAACCCGCGAGTCGGCAATTGGCGTGGACTCAGCGGCGAACGGTGTTGGCCGTCTTCGCAGCCACGGCATGACCGCGCACGTACCAAGTGAATTTCGTTCGCGCCTTCATTCCTCGCAGCTGGACGCTTACTTGACTCTCCGCTGACGAATTCCACGAGTGCCCAGCGACCCTCCCCGAAACGCAGCTACGCCTGTTGGTCATTTCCCAACAGACCTTGTAGGGCAGCGATTCGACAAGTGGCGTGACGCGGAGGGTCAGGTGGACGATGTGGACGTGATGGAGAACTTCGACTCCTGCCTGGTACGTCTGTGGCGGCTTGGCGATGGTCAGCGGGAGCATGTTGGAATATCCCCAGATGCAGTCCGGCTGACCGATGCAGTCATAGTCGGCCGCATCCATCATCACGTAGTAGGTGCCGGGGTCTAGCGGGTGTTCGAATGACCACGAGCCGCGCCGAATCTCGATGGTCCCCAGAAGGTCAAGCGTTTTGATGTTTTTTCGCAGAAAGCCGCCGTCGCGGGCCCGATCGGGCTTGCTGGCGAAGTAGATCGTTGCGTCGTCGGCTCCGGGTGCGGAGAACGTCGCACTTGGGTGCCGGTTCTGTTGGCTCACCGTTAGAAGGGTCGGCGGTTTTGGAGGGGCCGGGGCCGGGCTGGGCCGCGCAACCGACCCGCGCGCTGTCGTAACGCTAAGCGTCTTGATGGGCGCGACAAGCGATCGCTTGTCGATCACCAAAAGGACGTAAATGCCCCACGGCTGCGCGGGGTGACGCGGCGGAGCCGCACAGTACGTCGCGTTGTAGCACTCGAGCGTGATCTTGGCCGAGAGGTTTCCCGCTGCCGACTCCTCGACCGACTGAGTTTCCGGCTCGAATCCGGCCGAGTGACCCTTGTAGAAGACGCCTAGGACCCCGTACTTCTTGAAGTCGATGTCGACCGGGTTATACGGGAGGCCGATGCTGGTGAAACGAAACGCACCCTTCCGGGCTTGCTTGAGCGATCCGGCGTAAAAGACGCGGTTTCCGTCGCGGCGGGGGTGGAAATTAGGCGGGAGGGCGCCCCACTCCGTTTCCCGAAACGACACCGGCTGTTGGGGGTCGACATTCGGCGGCGGCAGTGCAGCAGATCCCTCCGCCGAGAGCAAGGTCGCGATCGCGAGTAAAAGCATCCAACCCCTCATTGCCAAAAGTGTAAATCCTTGGAACTCGCCTGCCTACGCCGCCTCGTCCCGGACTACTTGAGCACGAGGGTCGGGAGGATGCCTGTGATGACGGCGGCCCCACGGCTCGATCCGTTTGAGAGAGATCAGTCCGGGTTAGGGCGGCGAGGAGTGAATTGGTCGCATGTTGCATTGCCTCGGATCGGTCCCCGTACGAACCGGCATCCGCCCAGCGCGAGCGGAGGAAACATGTACTTGCAATGTTTGCAGCTCACCTCGGGCGTGGGAGCGGGTCGGTAGTGCGCCTGTGTCTTGGATAGGCCCCAGATCCTCACGTCATCCGACCTCCTTGGAAGCCGCTTCCTGGTCGTGGCATGGCGTCTCGCCGCGAGTCGAGGATGTTACTCCGAGCGTGTTCGGGGTGCCGAGCGCCCACAGTCTTGTTTTTGCTCAGGCGGGGGCCGACCGGCGCACAACACCGGTACAGCCTGGTGCAGCAGCGTGTCGCCATCCTCGTCGAGGATCGGCTCGGGGGAGTACTGAGCCACGTAGACGCGACGCAAGCGATCAGTCGTGTTCGAGCCGCTGCAATGGAACACGGTGCTCGAAAAGCAAACGATGCTGCCGGCATCGACGATCGCGGGCACACCGGGGTCGTCGCCGAAATAGCCAACCATGTCGTTGGTCGCCGCGTCTCGGCGGTGCGGGACCACCTCGCGCGTGCCGGCGCGGTCGTACGGCAGGACATAGACGGTGCCGTTCGTTTCGTCGACGTCGTCCAGCGCGATCCAGCACGTCACATACTGGGGATGCTCGTACGGGATGTAGCCGCCGTCCTGATGCCAGGAGAAGCTCGTCTCGCCGTCGATGCCCTTGACGACGAACTGGTCGTTGAACAGGTAGGCCTCCTCACCAACCGTGGCGCGGCAGACCTTGCCCATTGCCTCGCCGAGCAACAACTGCCGCAGTGAGTCGCTACGTGTCGAGCAGTCGTTGACGAAGTAGCGCTGACCGCGCCGGTCGAGACCCATGACGTCGGTTCCGGCCGCGTCCATCTCCGCGTCGCGCTCGTCCATGAACCGCTGGCACTCGCGCCGCAGGACCTGGAGCGATCCAGTGTCGAGCGCGTCCTCGAGGACGAACCAGCCGTGGTCACGGTAGGCGCGAATGTGGTCGTCGGTGATCATCGGCGGTCTCCGGCCGAAGTCTGACGGTTGGCCCGATTCACCGAACCTTCCTCGGCAGCGCATAACAAGAGAAGACGATGCGCCCTCAGCCGGGCCGGAAAAGGCGAAGCCCCGCACCTGCGGGGCTTCGCGCGAACAAACGGACGAAACGGGCTAGATGCCGCGGCCGCTGTAGTAGCTGCCGAGGTCGTTGCGATAGCTCTCGTCCCGGTAGGTGTTCTCGTCGAACTCCGGAGCGTTCTTGATCTCGTCCTTCGTGAGGTTGACGAAGATCGTCTCCGTGTCGGGATCGATTCCGCGGACCATGCCGGCCGGAAGCATCACCTTCTTGCCGAAGATCCACGGCCCGGTGTCCACGACGATGAAGCTGCCGCCGGCCTCATGGGTCGCTTCGTCAACCTTGCCGATCTTTCCGTCGCTGGCTTCGACGTTGAACCCGTTCAAGTCGATGTTCGGTGGTGTCGCGACAGCAAAGGTCCATGTCTCGATGGTCGCCATACCAACCTCCCTTCGAGGCTATGCCTCGTTCGGTTTTCCTAGCTCGGACTCGACTCTCGCCTACCCCCGAGGCCGTCCCCGAAACTCCCCCGCTCGATGGCTCCGAGATGCCCATTTACTCACTGGAGGTTTCGGGCCTTCATGCCAGGGAACCGTCGCACCACCGAGACCTAGGAAGGGGTGGGCGAGATGGCTGATATCAACAAGTTCTCTGAGCAGGTGATCGACCTGGCCGAGCGTCTTGCGGACATGTCTGACGCCGCAAAGGGCAAGGGTGGTCGCAGACGGAGTCTGGGACCACAATGGGTAATTCTCCCGGCCGCGGGGGCAGGCCTCTACGCACTAGCCACAAGCGGTTCGTTGGCCCGCCAGGCCAAAGGCGTCATGAATCAGGCGAAGGCGCGCGCTTCCGAGCTCCCAGACGATCTCTTGAGTCGTATTCGCCAGACCTCTCAGACGTCATCGAGCGGAAACAGCCCCCAGCCGCGCCGCCACAGCAGCGCTCGTCGCAAGACCAACTCCGCCAAAGCCAGTTCCGGTCGCTGACCGGCTCTCGAACGACAGATGAGGACTGGCCGGGGCGCCCTGTGGCTGCGGCGGCACAGAAGCGCCCCGACGCTCCCACCGTACACCCCCGTGTAAAGCCAGCGCGAGCCCAGGGAAAGTTTCGGCCGGGCGCGGCGTCTATAGCTTCAGGGCCAGCGATGCGGCGGCTGGCCCTACCCTTTTCTGCCTGCACGGAGCGAGCTTCGCGCGAGACTCCAAAGCATTGCTCCGAGGACTTCCAGCAATCACAATGAAAAGGCAACCCGCAGCGCTCTACTTCCCGGGGGTAACCCAGTGGCCAAGAAAGTCTTGAGTTCCGCCGCGCCGAAAGCCGACGCCAACGGTCAGGCTCAGCAGGACGGATCCGCCTCCCGCGGCGCTCTCGTCGCGGACATCATCATCGCGAACGCGCCCGACCCGGTGTTCGTCTCTGACCTGGAGGGGAAGATCCTGCAGGCGAACGACGCCGTCTCCGAGCTGCTTGGCTTCCGCAAGGACGAGGTCGTCGAGCAGTCGCTCTCGCGCTTCATCAGCGCGGAGGAGACTCAGGAGTTCACGGCCGCCCTGCGCGAGGTCGTCGAGCGAGGCGTCACCCGCGACGCGGTGCTGAACCCGCGCTCAGCCGCGGGGGAGGTGATCCCGACCACCCTGAACGCATCGGCGCTCCGCGATGCGGACGGCAAGGTGATCGGCGCGATCGGGATCCTCCGCGACATGCGCGAGCTCGACAAAGCCCGCGCCTTCGCGCAGCGGCTGATCGACGACGCGCCCGACCCGGTCTTCGTCTCGGACCTCGAAGGCAAGATCATCCAGGCCAACGACGCCGTTTCCCAGTTGCTCGGCTTCCGCCAGGACGAGGTCGTCGAGCAGTCGCTCTCGCGCTTCATCAGCCCGGAGGAGACGCGCGAGTTCATGGCGGCGCTGGACGAGGTCGTCGAGCGAGGCGTCACCCGGAACGCCGTGCTGAATCCGCGCTCGGCTGCGGGGGAGGTGATCCCGACCAGCCTCAACGCGTCAGCGCTGCGCGACGCGGACGGCAAGGTGATCGGCGCGATCGGAATCCTCCGAGACATGCGCGAGCTCGATAAGGCCCGCGCCTATGCCCAGCGCCTAATCGACGACGCCCCCGACCCGGTGTTCGTCTCCGACCTCGAGGGGAAGATCCTCCAGGCCAACGAGGCTGTCTCCCAGCTGCTCGGCTTCCGCCAGGATGAGGTCGTCGAGCAGTCGCTCTCGCGTTTCATCAGTCCCGAGGAGACCCGCGAGTTCACCGCCGCGTTGCGCGAGGTGGTCGAGCGAGGCGTCACCCGGAACGCCGTGCTGAATCCGCGCTCGGCTGCGGGCGAGGTGATCCCGACCAGCCTGAACGCGTCAGCGCTGCGCGACGCGGACGGCAAGGTGATTGGCGCGATCGGCGTGCTCCGCGACATGCGCGAGCTCGACAAGGCCCGCGCCTATGCCCAGCGGCTAATTGACGACGCGCCCGACCCTGTCTTCGTCTCCGACCTCGAAGGGAAGATCATCCAGGCGAACGAGGCGGTCTCCGGGCTGCTCGGCTTCCGCCAGGACGAGGTCGTCGAGCAGTCGCTCTCGCGCTTCATCAGCCCCGAGGAGACGCGCGAGTTCACGGCCGCCCTTCGCGAGGTCGTCGAGCACGGCGTCACCCGAAACGCGCGGCTCAATCCGCGCAGCGCCTCGGGCGAGATCATCCCGACGACGCTGAACGCGTCCGCGCTCCGCGACTCAGACGGGAAAGTAATCGGCGCGATCGGCATCCTCCGTGATATGCGCGCCTATGAAGAGGTCGTGCAGGACCTCGAGCAGTCGAAGACCGAGTTGCAGGAGAAGATCCTCGACCTCGAGAAGTTCGAGGAGGTCGTCGTCGGGCGGGAGCTGAAGATGATCCAGCTCGAGAAGGAGCTCGAGAACCTGCAGCGCGAGAACGACAAGCTCAAGGCGGCCCGCGCCTCGTCCTG
>Ga0070712_100001544_pt1 | contig 14069 bp, 11 predicted proteins | sample LARL81metaG_FD_71396 | JGI IMG/M metagenome (GOLD analysis project Ga0070712, IMG submission 71396) | Corn, switchgrass and miscanthus rhizosphere microbial communities from Kellogg Biological Station, Michigan, USA - LAR L8-1 metaG | ecosystem: Host-associated > Plants > Roots > Rhizosphere ...
GGACGATCTTGTTCGTAACGTCCGAGCAGAGATTTCCATCTTTCGGGATGTATGATCATGGCCCCCTCAGTTCACCTTCCACGTCAATCTCTTTCCCCCTTTGCGCGAAGCTCACTTCTGCGGGAGATCGAAAAATGATCTTAGCGCTTGAGTGTGACTACTGTGATGATTCGGAGAGCTACAATCAAATACAATTTGGCAACGCCACAACAACCTACGACTGACGTTGAGTTCGAGGCTCCGGCCTCTATCTCGTGCGAACGCGATTATCCGGCCCAACATGGCAAATCAATGGCCCCGACTCCGTATCCAATCTCAAACCACGACCGCATCTGCTCAAAACGAATATCTGTATTCGACTCTGACAATCTGGTCATACCAATCCGCAGAGGTGAGCGCTTTTCCATAGCCCACGTATAAAGAGCTGTGCCCCCCGAATCCCATCCGTGCTCCGATCTTGAGATTGACGATATTTATGCCGCTCGCGCTTGACGGAGTACCGGTCTGCTGTCCCCCCGTGACGCTCCACCCGACCAGTTCAATTACTGGCGCAAGTCGGAAACGCTCCCCGTTTATAAGTCTGTAGCTTGGTCCGATGCCGTAGAAGAACAGGTTTCCTGCAAATCCCTGGGAACTGCCCGTACCCCGTCCAGAGGATCCTCCGATCGGAAGCCAGCCCCCTAATTCGCCTTCAATCTCGAATCGTTCAGAAAGTCTTTGGTAGTACAGCAGTGCCGGCTCAACACTGTAGTGGTTTGTGCCCAATCCACTCCGGGAATCTCCGGAAGGGAAGTAGGACAGGAGCTGTGCGGTCAGGTAATGTCGAGAAGAGGCCAGCATTGCAAATTTCAATCCTGCCTGCACGTCACTAATTCCAGCACCATTGGGAAAGGCTGGTGCGGGGGTGGGTGATCCGGGAGCTACCCCCTGAGGTTGAATCCAACGGAACGGAATCTCGACGAACGCGGAGAATCGTCGGTTGACGGCATACTCCCCCATGAAGGACAGGATTTGGAAGTTTACGTTTTTGGGGATGCCCGGTCCGGGTCCCGGCGCGTTAGGGTCAGCGGGGGGCGGGTAACGAAAACATCCACACTTTGCATAGACAAACTCTGCGCGATCTGGAAATGCATCATTGAAAGCCGCATCGAACCGAATTCTGACTTCGGAACCCACGATAGCGTTGTCAATGTAGCCGACCATACTTGCGTCGATGGGGGGCCTCTTGATTTCGACGGGAGGCTTGTTTACTGGAGGCGGCTTCTTTTTCTGCTCTTCTGGCGGCTTTGGCTCCTGGGAAGGTGTGTGCACCGGCCCGTTGTTACCTCCCACAGCGTCACGCTCACCAGCGCTCGGCGAGTCTTCCGTTGGCACAGTGCGCGCCAGATCCTGTTGGGGTTTCGCGAGATCGGAACCATTCTGTTGAGCGGCGACCGCTGCTGCGCAAACCGTCAGGAGTACCGTAAGAACCAAAAGAGCTTGTTTCATTGCCGGTCCTTTCTGGCTTATCATTCCCTACCTTGACGTTTTTCCAATTTCCTCTGCAATTCCTCCTGCAATCCGTGAAACGATTTTGTGAGCGTCTCTCGATCTTCTGCGGATAGCTGCGGCAAGACTTGTGACAATTTGTCAAGAGCCACCCTGGCGCCCTTCAAGTCACCCGACTTCAAATTCTGCTGCGCAAGTTCGACATAGTTTATACCAAGGTCCATGTAAAAGACATGCAATGCTGGATGGTTGACCGAACCTTGTCTGTTATTCAGCTTCTGCAGGGTTTCGAACAATAGGTCAGATTGCTGCTGCGCTTCTTTTGATCCCTGCGCTTCCAATATCTGAGTACGAAGCCGCAAGCCTTTGACCAGCTCCAGGGAGATCGATGGGGCAGGAGCCATGAGTTCTTCGATAAGGTCAATGGCTTGGTGGTTTTTCTGCTTGGCAACATCGAGTTTGTTTTCAGCCACAAGCAGTCTCGCCTGGTTATTGCAATATGTGGCCAGCTCTAACTTATATTCTCGATTGTCCGGTTGTTTCTTGTACAGCTTCTCAGCCAGATCGATCCCCTGCTGGTAGAATTTTTCGGCCTCTGCCACCTGGGTTGTATGGCTCAGCACGGTCGCAAGGTTACTGTAAGCTCGTGCCAGGTCCTGGGACAGCTCCCGAGCTGATCCCGCATTCGCGGTCGGTGTTGGGTTGCCGCTCAATGCTTCGAGCAACGCGATTGCGGCGCGAAAGTCCGACTCTGCTCCAACGACATTCTTGCTGCGGTAACGAATAATTCCGCGATTATAGAGGGTGCGAGCCAATTCTTGCTGATACAGCGAATTTGCTGGATTCTCGTCGTGCATTCGTTGCTGCAAGCCCAGTGCTTCATCGTATTCCTTTTCTGCATCAGAGTGGCTGTAGGGTACGGACGCCTGTGATTCCTCCAGCCAGTTCCGCAGCGTTTCGCCCAACCAGTTGTGGGCGTAGGCTTGAGCACGGAGGTATTCGGAATTGCCGGGATAGTCTTTCGCGAGGCTTTCAAAACGAGCAATGGCTTCTTTGTATTCCCTAACTGCATCCTCATGCTTTCGCAAAAGACGGCTGATATCGCCCAGTCTGGAATGTGCCCATGCTGCTTCGCTACGTAGTGCTTCGTTCTTGGAGTTTTGCTTGGTGAATAAGGCGTAAAAATTTCCTGCTTTGTCTAACAGCTCTTTCCGGAACTCCTCCATCTCAGGTAAATCTGCAATCTCCCGCGACTGCTCACGACCGGCGGACGATAAGCTCTCATCCACGGCTTTTCTTGCCAGTTGCAGGTTGTCTTGTGCACGACGTTTTTCACTCCAGGCTGCATAAGCCAAGGATAGAGCGACCACACACAAGACTCCCAGGATGGCGGCAGCCCACTGAGTCTGTCTGAGTTTTCTCCGGCGTTCCCGTTCCTGCTCGGCCGAGAGGCGGTTTCGCTCCTGCTCGCTGCGGTCCAGAAACTCCATTGCCTGGGTGAACGAAGAGTTATAGCGCTCTGCCCAAGCGGCAGTGGGCCGATTTTCTCGCCTCCACCGGAGCCCCAGTTCCAGCTCTGGAGTGCGCCACAGCCCTGCCGTGCCTTCCGCAAACCAATGGGCAGCCTGTGACAGGCGGACGTAAACACTGGCCGATGATTGCTCCTCTTTGGCCCATGTCGCGAGTCGAGTCCAGCATCTCATCAAGCTTTCGTGTGACAGGTCGATGATGGACGGTGAGTCAAGGGCCACTGGGCAGGGAGGCATCAAGAAGGAGCATTTGGGACCGCGGAATATCTCGATGATCTGAATTATTTCTTCCTCAGGAACCTCGCAGATAGCTGCAAGGTCCTGCACCGATGTTGGCCGGCGCACGCCGCGGGGATCCGAGAAGGTATCGGTGAGGGCCTTAAACATCCGTTCAACGATCTTCTGACCATTTTCCTTGCCCACTTCCTCGTACGACTCTTCAGCATGTATTGACAGGGCATTCCTGAGGGCACCTATCGCTTGGTAGTCCTCGATATCGATGGGGTCATCAGACCGCCGATGCAGGTCCCAGTAATCCCAAGTTCGCATCAAAGCGTGCTGCAGGACAGGCAATTGATCGCTCTCGTCCCCAAAGTCATTGAGCAATCGGAGGACTAACCTGTGAGCGATGGTTCCACCCCCGACAGCCACCGGGCCAGTGATTGCAGACTGCACCTCGTTGCGAGTCATCCGAGGGACAAGATACAAGCCTGCATTGATCGCTTCGGGCAAGCCGGGGAACTCCATGCAGTCTCCAATGAAGTCGGACCGCATGGTTAGTGCCACGTATATGGGGAATTGGTCTTGTTGAGCCGCCTCCAGCAGTAATTTGACGAACGCCACCGCTTCGTCCTTAGAGTTTTTAACTTGACGGCCGGTTTGGAAGCGGAAAAGTTCCTCGAACTGATCAACCACGACCAGAAGATTATCTTCGCGCGGAATTCTTGCCTGGCGGACCGCTTCGATCAGCCCTCGCGTACCGCGCCGCAACGTCGCTTCCATTAGGACGCGATTTGTGCTGGCCAGTTCTCCCTCAGTCCCGAGTACTTGGGTTGTGTCCAGTGCCACGGCCAGTTGATGTATAGGGTTCTCTCCCGGTCGCATCGTCGCTACGCGCCAGCTTGAGCCCGCACTGACCATGAACCCACTAAAGAGGGAAGGAACCAGGCCGGCTCGAACGAGCGAGGACTTGCCGCTTCCGGAGGTGCCAACGATGGCCAAAAAGCGGCACAAACGGAGCCTTCGCAGTAAATCGTCGATCTCCTTTTCTCGCCCGAAGAAGACGTGATCATCCTCGGCCTCGAACGGACGCAGACCTGGAAAAGGGTTAAACAGGACTCTGGCCTCCTCCAACTCAAGATTGCAGCTGAGTAATAAAAGGCAGCAAAGGATCCGACGCAAAACCACCCAGCTGAGGAATTACACTCGCCTCATGCGTTCGAAACCTCTCTTTTTCTTCGGTCTTTGGAGCCAAAAGAGAGATAGCTACCGCTCGAATCGGCTTGATCCGGCCGTAGCCTGCGCTTTTCTGAAGTTCACGCAGTTTCCGGCGCACCCACAGTTCGTTTGCCGCGCCATAAAAAATCAATGCACCGTCGCAGGCTCGGAGATTCTCCTCGTGATATTCCCTAGCTTCTCGTTCATCGCCTTCAAAGACCGGACGTAAGATTTCGAATCCACGATCGAATAAGAAATCTGCCCAGGGCGAGGTCATACCTACATCCCGCTGATCATAAATAAGGTAGACTTGCGCAGGATTTTGGTCTGAAGTTGGCGTGACGCTTTTCTTGCGCACCGGTTCTGCGGCTTGCTTTAGGCGATCTTGAATGACCGTTCTCAGGTCTTCCAGCGGAGTTTCCAGCAGGTCCGATCCCTTTTGAGTCCTGGGATCCATCCGCAAGTGCTCAATGAATTTTTGTTGCCGGCTATCGTCAACCTGTAAACCGGGCGAAATCCATATGAGGCGGGAAAAGTTGCCCTGATTGACCCGGTCAATTGCCAGTTCGTCCTGGATCTCGGGAATCGATTCCGTACTTCCCTCGGGAATGGTACCGTAGTTCTTACCTACCAGATGAATCGACATCCGGCTTCGCGCCAGATCCTCGCGGAACGAAGACACGATCTCTGACCCGACTAGTGGCAATCCACCTGCTGGAAGCACAGTATAGCCATGCTGTTGCAAATCCCGCCTGATCATTTCGCGCTGTTCTTTAACGTCGATCGTGGTCTCCGCGAGAAAGATCGTCTCTCGTGTGCTTTTCTCCCCCGACGAGTCTGTTATTCCAGCAGCTCCAAGCAACTCCAGTAGGGAACAAATATCTTGCGCCAGATCGTCTAGCTTCATCCAGAAGGCAATCTGGGCTTCGGATCCGAAGGCCTCGTCCAATTCATGCATTTTCCCCGTATCTGGGTCGATCTGGAAGAACTCGTACCCCAACAGCGGTTGCAACTCTGGTGGATGCATCTCCAGCCGGACAGGTGTCTTCAGCACCTTGAAAATTCGCGCCTTGTCATGCAGCCGAACCCCTCCTTGCGCTTCTGCGGCCTTCCAAAACTCGACCAACTCTCTGCGGGTCCACTCCGAGTTAACATAGCAAGGCGAGAGAACCGAAATGAGGACAGCAACGTGGCGCAGGCGCTCCAGCAAGGTATCCGCGAATACATCGTTTCCTTGCAGTTTGGGATCCCTCCAGATGTGAGGCTGTTTGCCCAGAAGTTGCCCCACCTTGACTTCTAGCGCACGGTGGAGGTTCGAGATCCATCCTTGGTGGCCCTGGATGAGCCCGACATTGTCCATGTGTGCGTAGCTGATAAAGGCGTCAAGATCGAAATTCATGGCGTCCCTCTCACAATTGATGCACAGCCCTGAATGTATCGGTCCCAGGCGAGGAAACTGGAGAAGTGCTTTGAAGACGCACGAAAAGCGTCCTGTCGTTTCCCAGCTACTGGAAACTTCCCTTTCGCCGTCCAGAATGATGAGGTGCTTAACACCCACCATCGGAAAGTTCTCGTCTTCCCAATCAGGAGGAGCAGATCTGCACCAAATGCTTCGACGTCGAAGGGCATTGCCCGCACCGCCATCTCTGCACCCGTCTCACCAGCATGCTACGTAGCCCCTCTGACCTGCCAGTAAGCAGTTGCAGTCTCCGAGGCCGAACGATCAACCTCTCTAGGTGTATTAATCTTGTATAATTTTGTCACATTAGCACAGGAATGGAAGGGACGCTTGAAAAAAGTGCCGCCTCGAACGTTGCGATCACGCACCGGGAACCGAGCCGCCTTGTTTCTCCCCGGGGCACTACTGAGTGACTGCTCTGTCTGAATGAACTCCCGTCGCGAACTCATTTTGTCGTTTGGCTCTGAGTTTGAGTACCCTCTGATCGCTCCGCCCAAGTGAGCCATTTCGAGGCCTCGCCTCCCATGACCGAGTCAGCGCGCTCAACAAACAAACGCAACTTGTCGCTGGTAGTTGCATAAGGACCTGCGCTCATTTCATATAGAAATTGCTCTCGCTGTAAAGCCTCGCGTGCGGCGCGGTACCGATGCCAGTTTTGCTGAAATTGCCCGAGCTGCTGCAAGCCCTCGGCAATCGCGATTGACGCTCCGAGAGCCGCGGAAACATAGCGCTGAGCGCTCCACGCGCCGAAAAGAGAAACCAAAGGTATTAGGGATGCGACGACAATTTGGTACCCTCTGATCCAGAAAAATCTTCGCCGATTTGAACGCGCCTTTCCCGCATACCATTCTGATTGCTCCAATACGTACTTTGGCAGCGAAACCTCAGGATCCATGGAGTCCTCCTGCGGATAGCACTATGTCAAATCGGTCCACATCCTTGTGGCGTACTTACTTGGTTCGCCAGGCTTCCCGATAACCTCCACGACCAGTTTATGAGCTTGGCCAGAATTCGCATCTCCCACCTGACTAAAAGTTCGATGGAAAGATACAACTGGAGTTTGGCTCAAATCATCCGAAGCGATCTCAAAGCCATCCAGGGTGCAGTTTACCCCAGAGATAATCTCCCCGGTCTCCGCATCAATCTGCACGTCAATATGGTTGCCAATAAGAGCTCGTTGATAAGCGAGATCGAACTTCATTTACATCCTCTTGAATTCAGGAACTCTATCACTGCATGGAGTCGCTAGAATGTCACATTAGTTCCCCAGTGAAAACTATTTGTTTCTTCAAAAACCTGTTAAGTGCGATTAACTCTTCGCTGCCATCTCGTCCAGGGCGTATGAAATTGATTGGCGTGCCTGGGTCTAACGCCCGTGCCGCTGGTGATTCGCCCGGCGGTCCCGAACACTTGGCGTAGGCCGGTACAATTTTTCCTGCTCGGGCCTGACACGTGGGTCACAAACTCACGGATGATCAATCGCACAACGAAAACCGATGCTGCCGTCAGTTGAATCGCTCTCCTGTTCGGATCGATACGAAACTCGAAGGTTCGTTGCGTCGCTCCCCCAAAATCCTCCGCGCGCCACGGCCGTAGCATTCGGAGCAAGTGGCTGGTCCACGTCGGCACCCGTCGCCGGAGAGTCTAAGTAATATTTCTTATAATAACGGTCCAAAACCCATTCCTTGACGTTTCCCAGCATGTCATACAAACCCCACGCGTTGGGTTGTTTGCTCCCCACCGTATGGGGCGCATCGCCACTATTTTCGGCATACCAAGCTATTTTTGGAACCATCCCGTAATATGCCTGCGAACTTCCGGCGCGCGCCGCGAATTCCCATTCCGCCTCGGTGGGTAACCGGCCTCCAATCGAAGAGCAGTACTGCTTTGCCTGGGCCCATGTCAGCCCGGTGAACGGCAGGGTACCTTCGCCGCTCGGAGGTTTCAGCGCATGCCTGACGGCGAACCTTTGATAGGCAGCAATCGTCACTTCGGTTTGTCCGAGCCAGAAACCAGTTTCGATGGTGACTGGATGCGCTGGTTTCTCATTGTCCTCGCACTCGCTGTCCCCTGGTGAACAACCCATCGAGAACGTTCCCGGGGCGATCCACACGTACTTTTGCCCATCGACAGGGTTGACCCAAATCTTCGGTTGCGGATTGGCGGATGAGCCTCCGGAGGGACTGGCCGTCCCGGACAATGGTGCTGGCGCGCCACCCGAACCGTGCGACCGCTGGGATCTCCAGTAAACTATCATTCCGAACGCCAGTACCAAGACTGAGATCACCCCCACGATTAACCTGGTGTGGCGTTCACCCGTGTGGGTCACACCTCGCGCTGCGCTTCCCGCGAGGGGGTCGGAGATCGCTTCGGTCAGCCGCTTTAGATTTTGCTCGGTGCAACCATCCGAGGCATCGAGCCATTGAGTCATCGACAGGAAATACTCCAGACTCTCGGGCGGCGGCTCTGAGGTTAGGCGAAAGGGTATGATTTGCTTCTTGCCGTTGAACGCGTGCCCTACTTCGCTGAGTACATGCGGCGAGGCCGCCGCGTGCTTAGTCAAAATCAGTACCAAGACCTGGCAGGAGTTAATGGCGTCCACGATGGCTGCTGGATAGTCCACGCCGGGTTCGATGTCTCTGGGGGCTATCCAACACGAGATTCCCGTAGCCTCCAGGGCGCTGCAAACACGATCGGCAATATCTTTGTCAGCGGATGAATAACTGAGGAAAACCTTACCTGCCATCTTCTGCTCCAGCCCCAGAATATTCCAGGCGCGCAAGTGTCTCACGATCACGGTGGCCATGGGAGTTCGTGCTGTTCAATTGGAACTTGGGTTCTGTCCCGCAGACGTTTACTGCGAACTTCGACTCAATAGCGCATGGTCTGAAATTCGCTACATTGTCGGGACTGCGATGACCTCTAGCTTCCTGCACTGCGCTTCGTTGAGGAACGCCTTCGTGATATCGTCGGCACCGCGGGAAACACCATCCCAGACTACCATCGCCAGCGTTCGAAGTCCGGTCGCGGAACCTTGATGTATCGCTTCATCTAGAATGGCTTCGTTTGTAGCCGTGAACACGTTTGGGTCATCCTTAGCGTGGCCCAGCTCGATTACATCACCGGATGTGATAGCGGCCTGCAGCACAAGATCAAAGCGGCCACCCCAATTACCGTCTCGGTCAACCACAGATGTCTCGCGGAACAGATCTCGCCCAAAGGGCAACACAATACGCCGCCGCAGCCCAAGTTCACCAGCTACCTCGAGAGCGATGATGTCCACACCGCACGCCGCGGAGCACACCAGGGTGGACGCGGAAGTACTCACCAGCGCGGTCCGAATACGCTGCGTGACCGCTGGAACATTAGAGGCCGGAAATCGCGAAACCTCCGCGTTCGGGGTATCAACGCGACGGCCAGCCATCGCCACGACGAGACCGTTGGGGTCGATCATCTGCTGCAGAGCTCTTACAACCGCTGCTAACGCGGATGATTTCTTTGCATCCCCCAACAAACTCAGAGATCGCCGTAGATCCGGGAGGGTCGAGCTGAGTGGAAAGGCCGTTATTCCAATTCTCTTGATCTCGTCGAGCGACTTCTTGGCGGAAGCCACATCACCCGCATCCAGCGCCGCGGCCAAAAATGTGAGGGACGCCCAGGGATCCTGCGGATTTCTGGAGCGTGACCGTTCGCAGGCCGACATTGCGACCACCGCTGCCGAAGTGGCCTTCTTCTCGTCGCCTTTCTCGGCACGCTCGCGATATAGCCGGGGCAGGTTGGAAGCAGGATAGTAGTCGTTCAAGTCCAGCTGCATTCCGCGTTCATACTGCGAAATAGCCTGGTTGAGGTACTGTTGCTGTGAATCGGCGTCCGGGGAGTTGTCGTACAATGCCTTATAGCGGCCTCCCAGCAAACCTCTGCGCTCCGAACTCTCGCCTACGGTTTCGATTAGAGCTTCCAGCACGACGATGGCTTTTTGATGCTCATTCATTTTGCTAAGAACAAGGGCTCGTTGCTCTCTGACGGTTGATAGAGTCTTCACGCGATCGGGCAGCCCTTCGGTGAAATCGAGCGCGGCCTGCCATTCACAGGCGTCGCGCAGCAGCGATAGTAGTTCCAAAGCAATGGTGGGAAGGCCCGTGGCGTCTGCTCTATATTTTGTCAGCAGGCGCATGGCCTCCGCCGGGAACTGTTCCCTAGGGAACCGCCTGGCCACGCTGACTTCAGCTTGGAAAGTTGCAAGTCTCTCGGCGACGTCATGGAACGACCCAATTTTCGCCATGTCGATTTGATTTGGATAGCCTGGCAGGATTTGGAATACGGGGGAGATTGCGTCGAGCCTTTTGCGTACCTCATCCTTAAGGGCAAACTGGATTTGCTTTGCTGTCTCCTCGTTAATGGCACCTTCTGCCAGCGGGTATGCGACCCGACGCATTTGGCCAGTGTCGAACAGCTGCCTCGAGCCCTCGGCAGCGATGATGATACAGCCTTGCTTCTTGGCGGCGTGACGGACACCGAGCTCGTAATAAACATTGCCATTGGGTATGGTTAGCTCGGCTATTACCAGGTCAGCGATCGCCAGTCGTTCAATCATCTCCTGAATGATCAAAGCACCGAGATCCTGGTCCGCCCGGACCGGCAGGTATCCAAGCTCTTCGATCATCGGCCGAAACGCCCTTTCCCACAGGGCATTAAAGTCAACCTGTACCGGGCCTTTCGCGGCCTCCATACCCGTGGGCTTCGCGCCGAACGGCATCACCATGAAGCAGACTGGAGTTATCGACATGTGGCTACTGTCTCCACCACAACAACTTTTACAAAGTGAGTGACACGGGGTCCAGCCTCGCCAGTATACGCCGGGCCCAGCCCCAACTCGCGCCTGCGGTTCGCGTTAGAGAAGTTCCGGACTGTCGCCAGGTAAGACCATCTGAGCAACTTGCGTCAGTTTCCAGCCTGCCGGATGAGGCTGTTGATCAAACACCCAAACGAGGTCGAATCGCGAGCCAGGCCACTTTTTCGGACTGGACCCTTCCTGGCCAAGAATAAGGCTGGCGAGATCTAGGATTGCGTTATGCTCCCAGGCAATGAGCACGACACCGTGAGTTGCCATGACATCCTCGATGAGCTTCTTTTCTTCTCCTTTCGCGTGCTTTAGGTCGACCTTCAAGCCGAGCGATTCGGCAACCCCCTGGACCGTGTGATGGGAGCGCTCGCTATGAACGTGTCCCGATGGGGCAGCGGCGAAAACGGCGTTCGGCTTTGCCAACGCCGGATGGGTGAATTGCCCGTGCAAAGGATGAAAGAAACGGACCAGAGCACCGGAACGCTGCCAGCCTTTTGGAGAAAGTTCGTTTTTGTCGTGCTCGCCCTCGGGGTCAACTCCGTGAATATCCTCGTCCTTCTCCGGCTTCTCACCATGTCGCACGATCATAATTTTGTTGGCCACTTGTTTCTCCAAACGTTAAACACACCTTGGATGACTGAGGCGCTTCTAGCGGCAGTGGTTTTGCCGCTCTAGTTAGACTTGCAGTTTGTGGCGCTTTTGATCTCCTGAATCCGCTTAAGAAATGTGTTCGTCCATTCGTCGAGGGCAGCCTCTTCGGGATTCTGCGAGCCACCATCACGCAATCTTCGCAGCTGCTTCTGGTCCATCATCTGGAACCTTGCCACACTGAATATCGTTCTTACGGTCTGTGGGTCCAAGCGCCCGAGCCTTTGGATCATTAGCTCCTGCGCTTCCTTCAGCACGTGCTTGTCCCCGTCGAGCGTGGCCCGTAGTTCGCAGGCCTGCGGATTAGTGAAAACGGTCTGGGACTCCCAATCGCTGAAGCTCCCTCGAGGATTGGTGCCGAACAAATCCGTGGCTCCCTTTGCTTTCCCGAATGTAGAGCCGAGGTCCTGAACGAAAATCATAGGCCGCTGGCAGACTCTGGGTTGGCCAGCCGTCTCTGGCGCCCACTGCGCGCAAGCGAGCCGGTTCTGTTGGGCAATTGCATTGTGGTAATGAAACAGACCCAAGGCAAGCCGGTAAGCGTCATATTCCACTCTCTGCTGAAGCGTCCACTCCCCGTCAGCATAGAACTTGGCAGCGTCACTCCAGGACCACGTCTCATCGTCTTCGGGATTGATCTGCTCCCATGGTGTCTCCCGTTCCGCGCTAACTACTTTAAAGATGTTCGGTGTGTCCTTGAGTGAGGCGGTGTTTTCTTTAAGGTTGCTGTCGAACGGATCGGCTGTGCACCCAACGCATGCCGCCGAGCCTAGCGGGTATACGTGGTCAGCAGGAAAGCCCAACACCCACATGATGCGACTGGCTGCGACCTCAGTAAACACCTCGTTGTACCTCGTGTTGTGGTTCGGGTAGGGCGGCTTGAGATACTTCACCTTGAAGTGATCGGCCTTGATTTCATGCGCGTTGTTGGCGTCATTGCCCGCGAACAGTGAAGCCTTTTTCTCGCCATTCTTGTCTGTCTCGATCACAACTTTCGCAGACTCTACGCGGATGATTTCTCCCGCGGGGCTGTAGAACGCCCCGTCGGCAGTCATGTGCCAGCACTGAAACTTCATGCTATCGCCCTTGACACTCATGAAAGCATAGTGCGGGCGGAAATAACACAAGACGTTGTCCGCTGCTGTGAAGTACGCGAAGCGGCTTTTCTCTGGCTCGGCCGCATTGAAATCCGGACCATTGGATAGTTGCGCCACGGTCAATGCAGGCTGGTCCACCATAAAACTTCCTGCCCGTACGCAAGGCAGCTTTTGGTCCTTCTTCATTTGATCAGGAACCTGGCAGGTGTTGGTTTGCGCAGCGGTACTGCCCACAGATGCCAAAAACAAGAAAATTAAAATACGCCAGGGAAACATCATAAATACTCCTCGTGGACGGTGTGCGGACCAGCCCTCGGCGGAGGACCTCAAAAGGGTGGCGCCGTACAATGATTGGGCACGGTGGCAAGCCCCATGGGATTGTCGATCGATGAGAGATCTGTCGGCTTGTTCTTCCAGCGGCAGCGTCCGCTCGCAAGAGCTTCCCGTTTTGCCTTAAAAGCATCCACCCACTGTTTCAGAATCGTAGCTTCGTCCAATCCTTGCTTAAACGAACCGTCACTGTTGTGGTACTCAGGCTTGGAAGCTACCTGAGCGGCTTTGAACAGATTCTCGATCTGGGTGTCCGTGAGTTGGCACATCAGACCTGCCAGAAAGCGGCGGCCTTCTTCGCTGATAGTTGGATCCCCAAGGCCATCCTTTGCCGTCAAACTCTTGCTCAATTGCGCTTGGCATACCGGGCAGTCGGCTTCGCTCATGCCTGGCTTTCCCGTTTTCTTCCAAAGTGCCTTTCCTGACCATTCGTGCAGATTCATCTTTGCGCTGCCGTTTCCCGTGAACAGTCCGCCGCCGCCGAATGTGGCGCCAAGATCCTGGACGATCATTCTCGATTGCTCACATGTGGTCGCGAACGGATGCGTGCTCTGGTCCACCTTTACGCCGTTGCACACAAGCCGTTGCTGTGGAGGTTTGTTGTCGCTATGTTGCACAAATGCCCCCAGCAATTTGAGACCGTCTTTCTCGGAATTCGGCCGGCCATTCTCGTCTAGTTCCTTCCAACTCCAACCCTGATCGCTCTTTCCCTCTTCGTACATCTTGTGCCCAGGGTACTTCCGCACGATGGTCGCAGCATCGTAGGACCGAATATCTTTCGCCCCTGAGCCAGACTCTGGGTCCGCGGGACAATTGTGACACTCGACTTTCACAGGGAACCATGAGTCAGCGTGGTAACCCAGCGCCCAAAACAAGCGCGTCGAGACAACCTCTGCGTAAATCTCGTTGTCGTTGGCGCCAAACTTCACCTTGACGGGCTCTTCCACTATTTGTTCGGTCAACACCTGGACTTGGCCGTTCGCGCTTTCGACTCTGGTGATCTTGCAGGAAAACTTGGGTGTCTTTCCGCCCATTTGTGAACCTGGTTTGTCGAAGTCGCAGATAACTTTGTCATTGGGATGGAATTGAAACTGTTTCGGGTCCTGCGCCGGACCTTGCAGAACGTCGGCGTCCCCCACCGCTTTTGGTGTCATTAAACCCGCGACGCGAATCGCTTCGAGCCTGTCCTTTGGAGTGTAAAACTCTTTATCTACCTTTTGATCAGGCGACTGAGGCGG
>Ga0070712_100001549_pt1 | contig 14055 bp, 14 predicted proteins | sample LARL81metaG_FD_71396 | JGI IMG/M metagenome (GOLD analysis project Ga0070712, IMG submission 71396) | Corn, switchgrass and miscanthus rhizosphere microbial communities from Kellogg Biological Station, Michigan, USA - LAR L8-1 metaG | ecosystem: Host-associated > Plants > Roots > Rhizosphere ...
ATCTTCGAATTGACCAGCGGTTCCAGTTCGTTCAGGAACTCCGCGGAAGCAATGGGCACGGCGACTGGATTGAGCAGGGAGTAGCGTAGTCCCGGGGCAAACAACCCGACCAGCACCAGCGCACAGATTGCCAGCAGGGCGACCAGGGCTGCGATGCGTAGACTCTCGAAACGATCAAACTCCTTCTTGAGAAGACTGTCAGTCGGATGTTTGTGCTTCGTTGCCGGCTTGGCCTGGGTAGCCAATGCTGCACCACCTATTCTGATCCACAAGTCTGATGCGGGTTGTTCCTGTCAGGATGGCGCACGGACGCGTAAGGTGAATCCTTATGACATGCCGTGAGGGCCGTAATTCGCGTCATTTTCTGAGGCGCAACAGCGCGAAGAGACCCAACGCAGTTGCGGACACCGCGGCCACAAGGATCAGGATCCAATGCTTTGCTAAAACCTCGGATCCGAAAGCCATGACCTGCGGACCGAACCTCAACACCAACATCCCTAAGAGCACAAATCGAAGCAGGCGACCTAGAAAAATGGCCAGAAGGAAATGCCAGAAATTCATCTCGAACGCCGATGCTGCAAGGACGACGGCCTTGAACGGAAATGGCGGCGGAAGCATGGAAGGAACCATCAAGGCCCAGAACTCGTGCCTATCAAACGATTGGCGAATTCGCTCGAACCGTACGCGCGACATCCTTTTCAGTAACAGAATCTCGCCTCCCCTGTATCCGATCCAGTACAGGATGACGCACCCTGCTGCCGACCCCGCCGCAGCCATAAACGGATAAAGCAGGGCATGTGAGCGATTCTGATAGACGTAAGTAGCGACCACAGGATCAAGCGGCACGCCAAAGAAAGCCGAATCGATGCCGGCCACGGCAAAGACTGCCCATGAGCCCAGCGGTTTGAGCAGCGCCCAGAGGAATATGATGTAGCGCGCAACGACTTGTTTCAGCGTGTCCAAGCGGGCAATGTTCCCGTTGAGATAGTTGTCCGACTTGACGCTTGGATGCCGCTACCAGTGTTTGGGCAAACGGGCAAACATTGAACCTTGATAGGAATGCGTGGATCCACGGTTGGGCAGAAATCGCTATATCGTGGGCGGATGACGAGTATTCGTTGAGGTGGATCCTAGAAAATCAATCGCACCGGAGAATCCATCCGACCGATTTATGCGTGCTTGGGAGGGAAGTGACGGAGCAGTTTGTCGAGCGCTTTTTCAACATCGTTCCAACGCTCTTGGTGCGAATCACTCACTGTATGCTTTGCTGTTCCGATCCAGACTGGGCGATTGGCCGCGCGATCGAGAATCTCGAAGGCAATGCTTCCCTTCGTTACCTGCGTGCCGCCGGTACCAGTGGTTTCCCAGATGCTGTGCCCAGCGACGGCGACTCCGCCGCTGGCGGCGAATGTCGGATCGAGTGCCGTGCCAACACTTAAATCCGTGCCGTGTGCGGCATGATAAGTCACCAGGACATCCGCCGCGTTGAGAGGCGCTTCGCTCATCCCGTTGCGTCGGAGTACCTCAACCAACCTGTTCTGGATGTAGGTATCCAGTTGCGGATCAAACACCGGCGTTCCGGGGACCCACGCGTAGGTCTTGAATTTCGAGAAGTCTACTGTTTTCTCGTATTGGATGTTGATCTTTTGTGCTTCCAGTTGCAGGACGAGTGAAAGCAAAAAGAGCGCCAAAACGCAGGTTGCCGCGGGCTGGGCGAGAGAGCTGTATCGTGCGGAAGATATCCTCAGACTTCGATACTCGGCCATTTTAGCTTTCATTTTGCTCCCACACTTCGATCAGGCTGGCTGACCGTTTCTGTCTGAATAGACGACGCTAAGGGAGGTTTTGCCAACACCGACAGAACTTGATGCCATACTCACACTTCGGATGAAACTGTCAGGACATACAGGCAATGGGCGAGAAATCGGCTTTGTAGCTCTTGAGCCTCCACCGGAGTTCTGTGTTTCATTTCGCATGCGATTCAGAAGTGGTTATATGAGATCGCGGTTAAGTGGATATTGCGCTATTCCACTTTCGCCCCCATGCTACATATGGGCTGTCGCTTCATCAATGCTGACATGTACTCCCATAACATGGACTTAAGCACTCCCGCCACCCTTCTTTTTCTTGAATTTTCGCGCACAGCGCTTTCGACGTGTGTTGCCGGACTTGTGCTTTTCGTAATTGGGATCATGGCTGCGAGGGCAGATCTCGCGCGGGCCGGCGGGCTCGCCAAGATTCTCACTCTGGGGAATTTGTGCTTCGCGGCACCGCTCGCGGTTTTCGCCGCGGAACATTTCTCGGCCGCACAGGGCATCAGTCAGATCGTGCCGAAGTTTATGCCTTGGCCGTTGTTTTGGACGTATCTGGTTGGCGTGGCATTGCTGACAGCATCTTTGAGCATTGCAATGAAACGGCAAGTGTTCTGGTCGGGCCTGATGTTCGGAGTCATGATGTTTCTTTTTGTTGCCATGATGGACCTGCCGGGAACGCTGGCGGACATACATAACCGAATTTCCTGGACTCTTATGTTCCGCGAACTGTCGTTTGGCGCTGGGGGATGGATGCTAGCCGCAGCGACAATGGACGGTCAGGGGCGAGGGAAGCGAGTCGTGCTCACCGTCGGCATTGTCATCATCGGCATCACTGCCGTGTTTTATGGCGTCGAGAACCTTCTTCATCCACTCAATGTTCCAGGGGTTCCGTTGGAAAAAATGATCCCCGATTGGATTCCAGCGAAATTGTTGATTGGCTACGTAACAGCGGCAATTTTAATGGCCGGCGGGGTCGGCATTTTGATTCCGAAGAAGACGCGGATGGCGGCGACGTATCTCGGCACATGGATTGTGCTGCTGGTCGTCTTCGTCTATGGGCCGATATTAATTGTTTCGCTGCTGGATCCGAGTACCGCGGTGAAGGTAGAGGGGATCAACTATTTTTTCGATACTCTGCTATATGCGGGAACGGTACTGGCATTGGCCAGTGCGACTGCTACGCGCCGAGTGAACGATGAGTTGCTTGAGCATGATCGGTCTGTTGCGCCGATCAGCGCGCACCCCTAGTGAGGGTTCCCTGCCACGCCTGAGGTGGCGCCCAGCGAAGGGTCCTTCGACTCCGAGATTGCCCGGCATCGCCGAGTAGCGTCTCCTCTCGAGATGACAGCGTCACTTTGCTTTTGCAGCTTCTTCCGCGCCCGCCAACATTTTGTCGATGTCGCTCCTCGAAAGATATCTCCCGTTGAAGATGACTGCCACGATCCTCTGCGTGTTGCTGATGTCGTCGAGAGGGTTGGCATCGAGCAGAACTAAATCTGCAAGCTTTCCGGTTTCGATCGTGCCCAGATCGGTCTCGCGGCCGAAAAATTTCGCGGGATTCAAGGTGGCTGTTTGCAGTGCTTCGAGGGAGGTGAATCCAGCGGCGACGAAGCGCTGCAACTCTTCATGCAAGCTGAAGCCGGGGAAGATGTAGACGCCGGGCGGCGTATCCGTTCCAGCTAAGAACGGAACTGCAGCATGGTGCATTTCGTTCACGACTTCGAGTTCTTTCGCGACGAAGGCTTTGCGCGTGGCGATATCATCGACGTTGAAGTCGTGCATGATTTCATCGGTGAATCGTTTCCACGTCACGTCCTTCCAGTAGGCTGGAACATACTTCTCTCGAGTGTCATGCGCAAAATCAGTCTGATCGATAAGATTCCCTCCGCGTTCCCATACCAGCGTGGGACATTGCCACGTGTGGTTTTTGGCGAGCAGGGCAAACAGAGCCGCAGCCCGCTTGGGATCATAGGTCGAGAGGAACTTGCTCTCGTTCTTCGCACCCTTGATGAATTCAGCTTCCAGAGGGGAACTGCCTTCGAAGATTCCGATCAGGTGCTCGAAACTCTTCTGTCCAGCATTCGACATTTCGGACGCCCGCACCGAGTCGGGCACATGGCCCACGAAGGTGATGCCTTGCTTTTTTGCTTCGTCCGCAATCGCAAACACCGCGTCGCGTGGGATCAGTGACTGCAGCTTGATGAAATCGGCTCCTCGCTTCGTCAGATCGTCTACTGCGCGACGGCCGTCCTCAGGACTTTTGATGGCTATCGAACTCGGGAAACGGGGCTGTGGGCCATCAAGCATCGGGCCTGACATCACGATGCGTGGTCCGATCAATCTGCCGGCAGAAATCTCCTTGCGCCATTGTTGGAGCACGTCGAGTTCGCCTCCCATATCGCGCACGCCTGTGATGCCGTTAGCGATAAATAGCGGGAGTGTGACCTCTTGGCCGCGAGGGAACCAGTTGCCGAAGACCATGTGAACGTGCATGTCCCAGAGCCCAGGGATGAGGAACTTGCCCTTGCCGCCGATGCGGGTAGCTTGGTCGTGCTGCCGTTCGCATTTCTCCTGATCAGCGACGTCAGAGATACGATCGCTCTGCACAATGACGCAGCGATGAGGCTGTGGAGGACCACCTTTGACGTCGATGACCGTTACGTCTTCGATGTGGAGTTCTGATGAGACCTGCGCCCTGGCAGTGGCGGACGCGCAGAGCATCAGCAAAGTGATCAGGAAAAGATGGAATTGGGTAGATTTCATCTCCTAGCACTTTAAGATTCGCAAGGTTAAAGGTCAAAGAATTCGGCTGGAACCGCGAGAACGTTGAGGGCTTTCTCTTGAATCCGAGGCACCCATCTAGCAGGAGCGAGTGCCGATAGAAGGCGAAACCCCGAGCGAGTCGTCCACTCGGGGTTCGCACATCAGCCTGTCAAGCTCGACACAATTATCGGGAGGTGGGAAGTGGAAGTCAAGGTTACTTGAGGAGCCCGCCTGTCGGAGGCTCCTCGTCAGATTCCCCTGCCAAACCAGGGAATGCTGTGGACCCGACGGGACTCGAACCCGCACCTTCACGCTTTGACAGGCTGATATGCTGCCCATTACACCACGGGCCCTGCATTTAACTTACGTCTTGGAACTCACGAGCGACGAATCCAACTCCAAATAATTCGAAAGTGCATCCCATTTCGGGAAACGTCGGAGCGTCGTGACTACTCGTTGACTTACTGCTGTGGCAGCGGAACGTAGGTCGCATTGTTGAGCGGAGTATTCAGGAGATCTATGACCGTATCCGGAATACCGCCGCCTGCGTCCAACTCCGCCGGAGGTCCGAATCCCAGCTCTTCAGAACTTTGCGAATGGATTACTCCATTCACAACGGTGAAAGTGTTTAGACCGGCCACGGCGCTGAGCGCAGGGACGATGGAGTCACTCTCCTGGCCGAAAATCTTGGGCCAGCCGGTCGAAGTCAAGTCTTTGGCCAAAGGATCAGTGAAACAGAGCAGGCGAATCGCGCGCGCCGCGCTCGAACTGTTTAGCCCATCCAACTGGCTCTGCGACTCAAGGCCCTGGATCAACGCGGTGGGCAAAGGGTGAGGAATGGGATTCTGGAGCTTGTGCAAAGCCGCGCTGAGGCCGCCGCCGAAGCCATCGCCTTGAAGGTCGGCTACTCCTCCGGTGGCGGTGGTGCCGTTTTTGAACGTCACTGAGGTGAAACTTGGACTCCCGTTCGTCGCAAGGACTCCGCGCACACATTCGTTGCTGCTGGTGAGAAGCATAGTGGCGAGCGGCGATCCCCAGTGCGGCGTGCCGATGGTGATCACCTTATGAACGAACCCGAGGCTGAACGTGATGGGGTGGTAGAACTGAGTGATCGAGGGCAGAGTTCGCGTGATGTCGCCACCCATGCTGTGCGCGACGATGTCCGCCTGAACTCCGGCAACTGGCACGTTCGCGGGATTTGTTCCGTTCTTAAAGCTGGTAATGAAGTTGTAAATCTGCTGGAGCACAGTGGGAGCGTTGTAAGCGAATCCCAGAGCGCTCGCGGGTGAATTCGCAATGCTTCCCCGCGCCCAACTCGGCACCGGCGGCGAGTAGGACCTGATTTGTCCGCCGATGATCTTGGAATAGTCCGCACGGCTGATGAACCAGCGAGTGTCGTTGATTAGAGGAGTGAAATCATCCCATGACGCTGCGTTGGCCCAAAGTCCGTGGATCAAAACCAGCGGTGGACGCAAGAGAATGACTGGAGTCTCCGATTGGAGTCCGGTGTCGAGCGCCTGGACTCTTAGGCTGACGAAGCGTTCGGCATCGTTGGTGTCTTGACCTTCAGGACGGGGGAAATCAAGCGGGCTGCCGTAGATGGCGAAGGCCATCGGTCCAGTTGTTGTATTGACGGCCGCGACTGTCAATTGACTGGCCGTGAAGGTGGTGGTGCCGATCGCACCCAGGCCTCCATCCTCAGTGGAAGAAGTGCTTTGTGCGCCTTGGTCATTGAGCACAACGATCGTGAATTGTTCGCCGGCGGCGTTGGCGGGGATGCGGAGGACCAGTTCACTGGCGGAATCGGCCGCAGTTCCATCGACAACGCGGCCTTTGGTGGCAAGCGTGTTCACGTTCGTAGTGACGGCTGCTCCCTTCAACAGAGATGGAACGGGATCGAGTAGAGTCAGCTGCGGGGGTATCGATGGCAGAGAGGCTTCCTGAGCAAGCGATGTCGCGGGCAGTACAAGGAAGGTCAGCACTGCGAAGAGTGAAATGCAGAGTGAAGAAAATTTGGCGGGCGCAATGGTTCTGAACACTGGCATCGCTGGCCTCCCTGGGAGAAACATTGTGGAGCTTGCGACGGGCTGGACGTGAAACGGAGAGATTGTACACCGCTTTCGCGAGTAGCACGTGTCTTGAGCTGTCACAATAGTCGGCCACAGAGGAGCAGAGAAGGCGGCAACGGCCGCTTTTCAAATCTGTGCAATCGAGGTAAAGTGCTCGCCATTCCCCCGGCACACCGCTTTACAGGAGACAATTCATGGCACGTCGAGCTTTCCTCACCCGGATGGCGCAATTGGCAGCATTACCGTTTCTGGCTGCCGGTGCGCCGGCGCAATCGAAGAAGCAGCTCAAGATACTCATGAAGAGCGCGTGGGGATCGGATGATCCTACGAAGGCCGCCTTCCCGTTTTCCCATGCATTCGCCTTGGCAGAAGCCGGGCACGAGGTGCAGATCTACCTGCTCGGCGAAGCAGTCGTTTTGATGCGCAAGGTGGTCGCCGATGCGGTCACGCCAGTCGGGTGGCCAACTGTCGGAGAATTCCTGAATAAGATTAAGGCTAAGAATGTACAGATTTATGCTTGTGGAGCATGTTCTCGTGCGAGAGGCGTAACTGAGAGCGACTTGGCGAACTACAACGCGAAATTCGGCAGCCCACCGGTTTTCGTATCGCTAATCGAGTGGGCAGACCACATTATCACAGAATGATGCAAGCTCTATCCGTGGACATGCGGACTTTGTGCGGGATTTGAGTGATGCTGCGATGGGCCCTTCACGACTTTCACATCGAAGCTGACGGGCAGTGTCTTCGGAGGGAAGCACTGTGCGTTGTCGCAGGCCTGATAGCGCAATACGCCGCGCATAATGTACTTGCCAGCAGAGACTGAGCTGAGCGGGCGGACCGCAAGATTGATTGTGAAATCGCCGCTATACACGTTAAGTTTTTCGTCCGGAGAGAACGGGAAAGTCAGATCCTTGCCTTCAGGGTATTCGATCTTGCCCAGCACGATATCCGTCGGTACGTCCATCTTCAGGGCCGTAGGAATCAGGAACTCCGATCTCGGAGTGTTGGAATTGATATGAAATCCTGAGGCCACGCGGAAATCGAGCTTCACCATGGTTTGCGTGCCCTTGGGAGCGGCCACCGTGTCCACCGGCGCCATGGTGACCGATGGCGCTTTTGGGGATTGACTCCAGGATGCGATCGCAGGCAACGCGAGCAGAAGAGAGATTTGCAAAAGGCGATTTGGCGTGATCATGATGGTCCGCAGCCGGCGCCTCTGTCCGAATCGTAGCCCAAGTTCCCCACGCGCCGTAGTATCAATTCTGAGCCTGCAAGACGGCGTTCGGCGAGTTACTTTCGATCAATCCGACCTCGGACTTTAAGGCCTTCTTCACGGAGTCCTCAATCTCGCCTCGGCCCTTCAGACCGATGATCCGATCGACGATCTTTCCATCGCGTCCGACGAAGAAGCTTTCAGGCAGCGCGGGAACGCCGCCGTAGGCGTCACCGACAGCCTCCTTGCCCAGCAGAACGGGATAGTTCACCCGCATGTCCTTGGCGAACTTAGCGATCTCGTCTTGACCGGAATCGTCCATGGCCACGCCGACGACCTGCAGCCCTTGCGAGCCGTATTGGTTCTGCAATTCGACAAGCCACGGCGTTTCGATCTTGCAGGGGCCGCACCACGTCGCCCAGAAATTTACCAGGACGGCTTTGCCGCGGAAATCAGTCAGGCTGATGTTCTTACCGTCGAGCGTTTGTAGCGTGAAATTCGGAGCGGGAGTTCCATAGCCAAGCACGCCCGGCGCGTGATCAGTACCGGAACGGCGGGCTGTATGGAATCCGAAGTAAAGCATTCCCGCGGCGACTACAGCGACCACGACCAGCGCCAACGGATTGCGGCCCTTTGAGGTGGAGGGCGGCTGCGGCGAGACTGGCGGCTCGGTTGGAAGTACAGCGGAGCCCGATGCTTCCTGATGAATCACAGGTGGTTCGCTTTGAATGTGTTCGTTCTGTTCAACGTGTTCTTCTGACATACAGCAGGATCCTCTTTAAAGTGCAAATCGATTTAAGAATGATAGCCAGCTTGAGATCAACGTGAAGCGGCCGATCACGAGCAGTACTCCCAGAGCAATCAACAAGCCTCCTGATGCTACTTCGAGCGCGTGCATGTGTGAGCGGAAGCGGCTGTAGAACTTCAGGAAACGTTCCATCAGCAGAGACGTCAACAGAAACGGCACCGCGAGCCCCAGTGAATACACTCCTAACAAGATGACGCCTTTGACCAAAGTGTCCTGCTCGCTAGCGAGGGTAAGGATCGCGGTCAGGATCGGACCGAGGCAAGGTGTCCAGCCAAAAGCGAACGCGAAGCCGATAACAAACGCCCCGAACGGTGTGCTGCTGCCTTTTACGCTATGAAGGCGGGCGTCGGTATACAGCGCCTTGATCTTGAAGATTCCTGTCAGGTGCAGCCCGAAAATAATGATCACCACGCCGGCGAAAATCGAGAGCGTGTGTTTATAGCGTGCCGCCATCTGACCGATCTCAGTTGAAATCGCACCCAAGGTGACGAACACGACGCTGAATCCCAGGATGAACCCGATGGAATTCACCATTACCCGCTTCATGAGCTGGGCCTGAGGTGACTTCAGTTCCTCCACGCCAGCGCCCGAGATCAACGAAACATATCCCGGCACCAGTGGAAGCACGCACGGCGATAGAAATGAAATCAGGCCCGCAACAAAGGCCGCGATAGGAAGAGGTAGGCTCGACATTCGTGTTTATTGTACTCGCTAAGTCGGACTCACCTGAATGAGACGCCGAGGAGGCAGTTTCGTTGCAGATTTTAGGCGGATTCCCGCGAAATCTTACAGGAATGTGACACATCTTCCACTTTTTACAATTTTGATTCGTGCCTTGGCAGATTCCTGATGGCAAGCAGGTAGAAGAGAAGGGCGGCCGAAGCCGCCCAAATCGAACTAAAGACTGGAATACTGAGTACCTGGTACTTATTTCCCAGCGCCAGCCGCTGCCGCCTTGGCGGGAGCCCCCAAATTCATGTCCTCGATCTTATGAAGGATCGACTCCATGCTGGTACCGGTATCGACGCACGCATCGACGTAGGGATGGCGGCTGCCGTCCGCGTGAAGCACGAAAACCTTCGTCTCGGCGTTCGCCTTCTTGACCATATAAGGCAGATGATGACGGTCGTTGCGGCTCATGGACGATCCGAGAACAACCAGATCGAACTTCGATTTCTTGAGCGCCTCTTCCGCGGATTTACGCCCGATCGCCTCCTGCACACTGTATCCGGCCTTCTGAAACGCGGTTGCGAGCTCGGCTACAACATCTCCATCCCCTTCGCCATAAAGAATCGCTAATTTTGCCTTTGCCATTGACTCCCCTTGTTTGGCACCTCACACACGCGTGCCTGCCAATGACGCTAGCAACCGCCCGACCCTCGATAAACATCACCAAAGGCGCATGGACGAAGGAGACTGAAAGCTCTATGGGCCGAGCATTTCGTCCGGCCCGCCGACGCGAAGGGAGGGATATCGCTGGGCAGTCTCGTCAGATATCGCCTCGCTACGAGCGCCCGCCATTGCTCAGTCCGCTTCGCAACCCCGGACGAATGCGTCCCGGGCTGCATAATCGTCAAATTTCTTCCCCAAAGTCCCCTCCCGGCGCTAAACTTCTGCGCTGGAGGGGTTATCCATCCATGTCGGCCACGAACGTCTGGAGAGCTGTACTCATAACGTTATTGTTGAGTTCCTCAGTCTGGGCGCAGTCCGGAAATCAATCGACAACGACCTGCAATCTCGACGATGGGCGCCAGGTTTACATTCGTTACACTTCCGTTTCCGCGAAAGAGCGCCCTCAAAACGGCAAGCCTTGGGCGCCCGGCGGCACGGCGATGACTCTGTTCACCGAAGCCCCGCTTACTCTCGGGAGCTCGCTAATTCCGCTCGGCGCATACACGGTCTATCCGATTCCGGCGAAGGGAAACTGGTCCATAGCGGTAAATAAGAATGTCACTTCCGGAGCCGCTTACGATGAGAAGCAGGACCTGGCGCGCTCGGTGATGGAGACGGCTCAGGTCGAAAGCGCGTCCGACACACTGGAGGTCGCCTTCGCGCACGTTGGCAATCGCTGCGCCTTGCGCGTCTACATCGGTAAGACGGCGTCATTCGTGGACTTTACCGCGAAGTGACGCCGATCAAGGTGTCGCCAAGTTTTCTTTGGAGCGCAGAGGTGTGCACAACGCCTGCATTGTGATCCTAATCACATCGTGCTTGGTCGCAGAAGTGACATTCTAGCGACCGGGGGCGAGCCTTATTGTCCCGGCGAAATTCCTATTTGCCGAGGGGGACAATTGATCGGTATCGCAGATGCGCTGCTCATGCTGAAAAACAGCGAACAGGTGAGTTATGTTCTCGACTCGTCGCTGAATCTGGTCCTGCACAACAAAGCGTGGGACAGGTTCGCGAAAGAGAATTCCGCGCCAGAACTGGCCCGCAAAATTCAAAGGCACGAACCTGTTGGAGGTCATCGACGAGAGCCTTCGACCGTTTTATAAGGATGCTTTCAACAGGGTTACGCGAGAGAAGACGGTGTGGGAGTGGATCTACGAGTGTTCCAGTCCCGAATTGTTTCGGAAGTTCCTGATGCGTGTTTATCCGATCGAGCCGGAAGGATGGTTCCTGGTGACGAACCATATTCTCGTCGAGGTGGACCATCCGACGGGCAAGACAGACTCCATGGAATACTACGTCAATGCCGAAGGGCAGATCCGAGTGTGTGTGCACTGTCGGTGTTCGAAGAGAGCTGCGCCGCCCGAGCGATGGGATTTTGTTCCGGCGCTACTGAAACCGGAAATAGCGATTGTCACGCATGGTTTGTGTCCGATCTGCAAGGAGTACTTCTATCCGGCACGCGGGGCATGAGAGCGTGCCGAGAGAGAGCCATTCGGCGACAAGAATCGTTCTCGCAATCTGTTTCCCCGTTGCTGCCTGGGTCTAGCAACCGCGGAGGCTCTGCGGATCAAGAATCGGCTATCCGCTACTGATTTCTGCGACAATTCCGCTCATGCGCTACTTGACAAACCTTTTTCTGATTGCGGCTTCTGTTGCTCAATCACAGCCCCGAATCCAGCTCTCCCACACAACTGAGAGTCTGCGAGGCGTAAGCGCTGTTTCGCGTCAGATCGCGTGGGCGAGCGGCACGCACGGAACCTATCTCCACACTACAGATGGCGGCAAAACCTGGATCGCGGCTCAAGTACTCGACGCCACATCGCTCGACTTCCGAGGAGTGGTCGCGTTTTCCGCGGACGAAGCGTTCCTGATGTCGAGCGGCCCGGGCGAGCAATCGCGTATCTATCACACGCTTGATGCTGGAAAACACTGGACGCTGCAATTCACAAATACCAATCCGAAAGGCTTTTTCGATTCCATCGCCTTCTGGGATCCGAAGCACGGAGTGGCTTTGGGCGATCCGATTCCGTATGAAAATGGAAAGCTGAAGTTTGAAGTGCTCATTACGGATGACGGCCAGTCATGGCACTCAGTTTCACCTGCGCAACTCCCGGGAGCATTGGAAGGGGAAGGCGCTTTTGCCGCGAGTAACACCTGCATCGCGATGGTACGCAACGCTATGAAGGGCTCCGACCGTACAGATCCCAACATTTGGTTCGCGACCGGAGGTAAGGCTGCCCGCGTCTTTCACTCGGGGGATCAGGGTAAGACATGGGAGGTCTTCGAAACGCCGATCATTCACGGGCCAGATTCCGCCGGGATCTTCTCTATTGTTTTCCGCGACCCAGAACATGGCGTGATCGCGGGAGGCGACTATAAGCATCCTCGCGACGACGGCCCGAACCTCGCCTTCACCGACGACGGTGGGAAGACCTGGAAGCTGTCGGATATCAAACCGCAGGCGTACTTCTCGGCTGTGGCGTATGACCGCTCGGTCGAGACCATAGCGCTTACACAAGAAGCTGCACAAAAAGCCACAGAAACTGCAGGCAAGAAGGTGCGCGTGAAGCCAGTTCCGCCCCAGCGTCTCTTCATCGTTGGACAGGATTTCATTCTTGACTTCCGGCCGCCCGTCGATCCCAGACGCATCAGCGGAAAGAGGGAACAAGGCTTTGACTTCAACTCCGTCAGCGCATATCCGGATGGAGGAGCGCTGGTTGTCGGGCCTAAAGGCGTGATCGCATCGATTCCGTAGAGGAACTTGATACGGCCCGTCGAGATCCCAACAGCGGATTCCTCCTGTCTCGCCTCGCTCGCGCGTCGGAAATGACAACCGTATCGGGGCACCTGCCTTTGATTGTTACCAAAGTCCCATCCCTTCCTGTTCTTTGAATCCGTGCTGCCATCCCGCACCATATAGCAGGATTAGCAAACTCTCTTTCTCCCCCAGATCGAGAAAGCTCGTGAAAAAACCGTGTTTAGCCGTCTTCGTCTTCGTCGCCGCGGCACTCGTGTCCGCGCAAACCCAAACAAGTTCGCCGTCGAACGCATCCGCTGTTCAAGCGGTACCGACGACGACCACAAGCGGCGGGCTGATGCCGGCTGCCCTGCCGAGCGCGTCACGCACAATCAAGGCGACACACTACCGTCTGCAGGGCGGATCGGCGAAGATCGACTTTCACGGCACTGATCAGATGCAACGCGCTTCGGGCGAAGCGAAGATTGAAGGCAAGAAGATCAATTTCGAGATCGACGCGAAGTTCCAAGGCTTTGAAGACGCGACGAAGTTCGGCCTTGAATATCTGACATATGTTCTCTGGGCGATCTCGCCTCAAGGACGACCGGTCAACCTCGGCGAACTCACGCTAGATCACCACGGGAACGCGGAACTTAAGGCTTATACCGACCTACAGACTTTTGGGATGATCGTTACGGCCGAGCCCTATTTCGCGGTGAGCCAGCCAAGCAGTTTGGTAGTCGCCGAAAGCAATTCGTTGAGCGGTGCTTCGACAGACGTCGACGCCAAGTACGAACTCGCTCCTCGCGGCACATACTCGGCCACGAACTCTCACATCAACGACGCCATCTTTGGCATCGATCCTAAAACTCCGCTGGAGCTGTTTGAAGCACGCAACGCGGTGCGCATTGCGCACATCGCCGAGGCGGACAAGTACTCGGGCTCGATTCTTTCCAAGGCGGGCCAGCAGTTGCTGAACGCCGAATCCCTATATCGCCAGAAGCAAAAGAAAGAAGCGGTCGCGATTGCCGCAAAGGAAGCCACTGAGACGGCGGAAGAAGCCCGACTGATGGCCGTGAAGAAGAAGGCAGAAGAAGAAGCACAAGCCGCCGCTGCCGCTCGTGAAGCCAAGGCTCGTGCCGATGCGGCCGCCGAAGCGCAGCGTCGTGCCGAAGCGGACGCGGCTCGCGCGCAGGCCGAACAAGCCCGCGCGGAAGCAGAGAAAGCGAAAGGCGAAGCCGAGCGCATGAAACAGGAAG
>Ga0070712_100001550_pt1 | contig 14051 bp, 12 predicted proteins | sample LARL81metaG_FD_71396 | JGI IMG/M metagenome (GOLD analysis project Ga0070712, IMG submission 71396) | Corn, switchgrass and miscanthus rhizosphere microbial communities from Kellogg Biological Station, Michigan, USA - LAR L8-1 metaG | ecosystem: Host-associated > Plants > Roots > Rhizosphere ...
CAGGTGGTCGGCAACTGCGCCTATATCGATCCGGACGGCAAGCTCGACGTGAAGAATGTCGATAACCAGATCAAATGGCTGCGGGAGCAGGGCTTCGTCGACAAGGGATTCGGCGCCGATACAATTGTTGCCAAGGATTTCGTGAAGCCGGATTGATGTGAGGCATCGTGAGCGGGCGTAGTCGGCACTGCCCCCGTCAGGGTCATTCCGGGATGGTCCGAAGGACCAGACCCGGAATCTCGAGATTCCGGGTTCGATGCTTCGCATCGCCCCGGAATGACGGCATAAAGCGTGGGTGCGTGGGACAGGCCCGACGTTACGCGCTACAACGCACTTCGGAAAGTAGACGACGTGAATGGACCTGATTGCCGACCATATCAGCCACCGCTTCGGCGCACTCGATGTGCTGGACGATGTCTCGTTCACGGTCGGGGCGGGCGAGGTGGTGGCGGTCGTCGGGCCTTCCGGCTGCGGCAAGAGCACGCTGCTGTCGATCCTCGGCGGCCTGTTGCAGCCGAGCGCCGGCGCGGCGAAGCTGCGCGGCGCGCCGCCGGCCGGCAGCCTCAATCCGCTGACCTTCGTGTTCCAGGATTTTGCGCTGCTGCCATGGTCGACGGTGGAAGCAAATGTCGGGTTTCCGCTGCTGCACACCGGTCTTTCAACGGGCGAGCGCCGCGTGTTGGTCGATGATGCCTTGCGCCGTACCGGGCTATCGGATTTTCGCGCCGCCTATCCCAAGCAATTGTCCGGCGGCATGCGCCAGCGCGTCGGCATTGCGCGGGCGCTCGCGGTGAAACCTGCGATCCTGTTGATGGATGAGCCGCTGTCGGCGCTGGATTCACAGACCCGCGAGCTTCTGATGGAGGATTTCATCCGCCTGCTCGCCGACGGCGCGATGGGCGTGGTCTATGTCACGCATAATCTGGAAGAAGCCGTGCGGCTAGCCGACCGCATCGTCGTGCTGTCGCGCCGGCCCGGCCGGGTGCGCGAGGCCGTCGCCATTCCGGTGCCGCGCAGTGCGCGCGGCGACGTCGGCGCGCATGGTCAATTGCTGAAGCTGCAGAACGATCTGTGGTCGCTGATCCGGAACGAGGCGATCGACGCCGAGCGAGAGGTCCAGGATGCTTGACCGCTCGGAGTTGCAGCAAGCGGAAACGAACGCAGAGATGCGGCCGGTCGGGTTTCGCGGTGCGGGCTTTGTGCCGCGCGGCGGCCGTTATGCCGGGTGGATCGCGCTTCTGACCGTGCTCGCGCTGTGGCAACTCGCGGGCAGCGCCGCCCTGGTCAATCCGTTGTTCCTGCCGACGCCGCTCGCGATCGCGCGCGCGCTCGAGCAGCTCGCACTCAGCGGCGCGCTCTGGCATCATCTTTCCTCTTCGCTGATGCGGATCGGGGTCGGCTGGACGCTCGGCACCATCGCGGGCATCGCGGTCGGCTTTGCGATCGGGCTTTTCACGGTGGCGCGCAGCATCGGCATCACTTTCATCTCGGCGCTGTTCCCGATCCCGAAGATCGCGCTGCTGCCGCTTCTCATTCTGTGGCTCGGGATAGGCGAGGAGCCGAAGATCGCGACCATCGCGCTCGGCGTGTTCTTCTCGACCGCGATCTCGGTCTACAGCGGCGTCGACGCGGTGCCGCGCAATCTGATCCGGATGGCGCAGAGCTTCAACGTGCCGTTTGCGACCATTGTGCGGCGCGTGATCTGGCCAGGTGCGCTGCCCTCCATTCTGGCCGGCTTCCGTATCACCGCATCCGTGGCGCTGCTGCTGGTCGTCAGCGCCGAGATGATCGGCGCCGAATACGGCATCGGCGCCTTCGTGCTGCAAGCAGGCAATCTGATGCAGACCGATCAGCTGCTCGCCGGCGTCGTGATCCTGTCGCTGTTCGGGCTCGCGGTGGGAAAGTTGATCAACCTGCTGGAAACGCGGCTGTTGCACTGGCGGTGAGGCCGTCATTGCGAGGAGCGTAGCGACGAAGCAATCTAGCATGTCTCCGCGGACATATACTGGATTGCTTCGCTTCGCTCGCAATGACGGCGGGACGCAATGGCTTCGCCGTCACTTCTTGCCCGGCTGCCCCGCTTCGACATAAGCCTTTGTCGCCAGCGCGCACTCACCGAGTACGGTGAGGAAGCGCTGCACGGTGTCCGTGCCGACCACGAACGGGTTGGCATCGCCGGTCTTGCGCTCCTTCAGCGCGGCCATCTTGCTGACGGCGGAGTCGAAGCCGACATGGTTCGACAGCAGCACGTCTGCATTCTCCTGCTTCAGGATGTCCTGATATTTCGCCGTGGTGTCGGCATAGATCTTCAGCCGGTCCGGCAGCGGCCCGAAATTATAGGCAGTGCCGCCCCAGGCGACCGCGCGATGCGCCTCGCCATGATCATGGACGGTGAAGACGGTCGCAAGCGTGCCGAGCGTGTGGCCCGGGATCAGGTAAAGCTTGAACGCGGCGTCGCCGAGCTTGACGGTGTCGCCGTCATTCACCGCCATGTCGCGGGAGGGCGGCGGATCGAACAGCGGAATGCGCTTGGGATCGAAGTTCGGATCCTCGAACGTCTTCCAGTCGATCTCGCTCATCACGACATGCGCGCCGAATTGCTGCTTCAGATAATTCGCGCCGCCATAGTGATCACCATGGGCATGGCTGACGATGACATATTTGATGTCGGCGGGATTGAGGTTGAGCTTGCGCAGGCCGCCTTCGATGTACTGCTTGGCTTCATCGGCATTGTCGAGCGCGTCGATGACGACGAGGCCTTCTGAAGTCTTCACCGCCCAGGCGCTGGTCCAGTAGTTGCCGAGGAAATAGAGTTCGTCCATCACCTGCATCGGCTCCAGCGGCGGCTTCTGCAGCATTGCCTTGTAGGTGTCCATGAAGGCCGGCGCCGGTTCGGGCGTCGCGGTCTTGCACAGCCCGAGCGCGCCCAAGAGGTCGGCCTTTGCCGCTTTCGTCGCAAGCGCGGTGTGCTCGGTGACGCCGGCGGGTTCGGCGGTCTGGGCGTGAGAGGCGGAGAGATTGAGCGCGAAAGCGAAGCCGGCAAGCGCCAGCGTTGATACCGTCGGGCGTTTCATGATGTTTCCTCGTTTTTTTGTTTTTTGGTCGTTTGTTTTGGTCATGGCAGGGCTTATCCCAGCCGCCCGCTCATTTGTCTTTTGAGGAGACGTGGATGCCCGGCACAAGGCCGGGCATGACCGTGTAAATTGGATTACGCGTTGCCGCGATCTTCGCGGAAAAGATCGAGCTTCTGCTGCACTGGGCGGTCGGAGAAGCTGAACAGGACTGAATCGGAATCCGCCTCGTGCGTGACCCAGTGCCAGCTCGGCACCACGAAGAGATCGCGCGGGCCCCATTCGAAAGTCTGATCGCCGATCCGCGTGCGCCCTTTGCCTTCGATCGCGGTGAACACGGTGGCGTCGGTCGAGCGATAGCGCGCGGTCTTGAAGCCCTTCGGCAGCAACTGAATGAAGGTGCCGATGGTCGGCATCGCGAAATCGCCGGTCGCCGGGTTGGAGAATTTCAGCTTCAGTCCATGACAGGCGTCCCACTCGTCGCGCGCCTTGGCTTGCTCAAGCGCCTCGCGGGTATGATTGTAAGGATAATTGAAGATCGGCGACGTCTTCGAGCTTCGCTTGTCGTCCACGGGAAGGAGATTGCGGCCGTAGCGGGCGAAGCTGTCCCCCGCGGGACGGGTGATCTCCTGCCGGTCCTCGTTCGACCCTTCCGCGAAGGACGCATCGAAGAACTGCACCATCGGAATATCGAGCCCGTCGAGCCAGAACATCGGCTCATCGGTCTCGTTGCCGTGGTCGTGCCAGGTCATCGACGGCGTGATCACGAAGTCGCCCGGCTCCATGACGGTGCGCTCGCCGTCGACCGCGGTGAAGGCGCCCTTGCCCTCGAGGATGAAGCGTAGTGCCGATTGGCTGTGCCTGTGTGCGGGCGCGACGTCGCCGGGGATCACCATCTGGATGCCGGCGAACAGCGAGGTCGTCACCTTTGACTGGCCGCGAAGGCCCGGATTTTCCAGGATCAGCACACGCCGCTCGGCTTCCTTGGCCGTGATCAGCTTGCCGGCCTCGGTCATGTAGTCGCGGATGGCGTCGAACTTCCACATATGCGGGCGGCAGGCGCTCTTCGGCTCCCGCGTGATCAGATCGCCCATCACGTTCCATAGGGCGGAAAGATTCTCGCCGTCGATCTTCTTGTAGAACGCCTCGCGTTCCGGCGTCTTCAGCACGGCTTCCATCGACAGCCTCCCGTTGGTCTTGTTGGCTAATTGACAGCATACTTACGATATGGATAGCGTCAATTGAACGAGCCGATAAATTTGCCGGGAGGTTACGATGAAGCTGCATGGCTACTTCCGCAGCAGCGCGTCTTACCGGGTCAGAATCGCCTTGAACTTGAAGGGCTTGCGGTGCGATCACCTGCCGCATCACCTCCGCAAGGGCGAACAGCGCGATCCCGCTTTTCTCGCCATCAACCCGCAAGGGCTGGTGCCGGCACTGGAGGAGGATACGGGCGCCATCCTGACCCAGTCGCTCGCCATTATCGAATGGCTCGACGAGACCTGTCCCGAGCCGCCGCTGTTGCCCAACGAGCCGATGCAGCGGGCGAGGGTCCGCGCTTTCGCCGATGTGCTCGCCTGCGACACCCACCCGCTGCAGAATCTCAAAGTGCTGGCGCGGCTGCGCGAGCTTGGCTTGCCCGAGGACAAGGTGACGAGCTGGGCCGGCTGGGCCAATCGTGAAGGGCTTGCGGCCTGCGAAAAGTTGATCGCGAACGAGCCGGGGCCGTTGTGCTTCGGCGCGGCGCCGACCATCGCCGATCTCTGCCTCGTGCCGCAATTGGCCAATGCGCGGCGCTTCGGCGTCGATGTGAACGCTTTCCCGCGCCTGTTGAAGGCCGAGGCCGCCGCCAGGGCGTTGCCTGCCTTCGCGGACGCGGCACCGGACAGGCAGCCCGATGCCGAGTAAATCTGCCCTCACGATGGACGCAGTCTACGGCAAGCCGGGCTATCTGTTCCGGCGCATGCAGCAGATCGCAGTCGCGATCTTCGTCGAGGAGTGCAAATCGTTTGATCTCACGCCGGTGCAATACGCCGCGCTGGTCGCGATCCAGACCCATCCGGGTATCGATGCGACGCGACTGTCGGCGGTGATCGCCTTCGACCGCTCGACGCTCGGCAATGTCATCGAGCGCCTCGAGGCCAAGGGCCATATCGCTCGCCGGCCGGCCCGCGAGGACAAGCGGGTGAAGCTGCTCTATCTCACACGACCGGGTGCCGCGCTGTTGCGCAAGGTGATGCCATCCGTCGATCGCGCGCAGGCGCGCATGCTGCAACCGCTCAGGGCGGCCGACCGCAAGACGCTGATGGCGCTGATGTCGCAACTGGTCGATCTCAACAACGAGGCGTCGCGCGTACCGTTGCGCGCGGAAGACGCGCTCGAACATCTGGGAAAATCGGGCTGATGGCTTCAGCGCGCGAGCGGCCGATCCTGATCGCCGGTGGCGGCATCGGCGGTCTTGCTGCGGCGCTTGGCATCGCGCAGAAGGGTTTTCGCTCGATCCTGCTGGAGAAGGCCTCCGCGCTTGGCGAGATCGGCGCGGGCATCCAGCTCGGCCCGAACGCGTTCCATGCCTTCGACTACCTCGGCGTCGGCGAGGCCGCGCGCGGCATGGCGGTCTATATCGACCAGCTTCGCCTGATGGATGCGCTCACGGCGCAGGAGATCACCCATGTCGATCTCGGCGACGCGTTTCGCGTGCGCTTCGGCAATCCCTATGCCGTCGTGCATCGCGGCGATCTGCATGGTGTATTCCTGAAAGCATGCCGCAACAGCGACCTGATCGACCTGCGGGTCAGTTCGGAAGTCGTGGGCTACGATCAGGATGGCAACTCGGTGACTGCGCGGCTCGCCGACGGTGAGGGTGTCACCGGTTCGCTTCTGGTCGGCGCTGACGGGCTTTGGTCGAATGTGCGCAAGCAGGTGATCGCCGACGGGCGGCCGCGTGTCTCGGGTCACACCACTTACCGCTCGGTAATCCCAACGGAGGAGATGCCCGAGGATCTGCGCTGGAATGCGGCGACACTGTGGGCGGGCCCGAAATGCCACATCGTGCATTATCCGCTGTCGGGCTGGAAGGTGTTCAACCTTGTCGTCACCTGTCACAACGACGCGCCGGAGCCGGTTGCCGGCAAGCCTGTTTCCGAAGACGAAGTGATGCAGGGATTTGCGCATGTGCATGAGCGCGCGCAGGCGATCATCAGCCACGGCAGGAATTGGAAACTCTGGGTGTTGTGCGACCGCGATCCCGCCGAGCACTGGGTCGATGGCCGCGTCGCGCTGCTCGGCGATGCCGCGCATCCGATGCTGCAATATTTCGCGCAGGGCGCCTGCCAGGCGATGGAAGACGCCGTGTGCCTGTCGCACATGCTCTCGCAGCATCCGGATGATTACGCGACAGCGCTCGAAAACTATCGCGCGCAGCGCTTTCCACGCACCGCGCGCGTGCAGCTCCTGTCCCGCGCCATCGGTGAACACATCTATCACCCCGCCGGCGACCACGCCCGTCTGCGCAACGCCATCATGAGCGCGAAGACGTCAGAGGATTATTATGATGATCTGGCGTGGCTCTATGGTGGGACGGGGTTGGCAGGCTAACCAATCTCTCTCCGTCGTCCCGGTCGAAGCGAAAGCGTAGAGCCGGGACCCATAACCACAGGCCGTTGTTAATTCAACGATCTGCTTGTTCTCCTTTCTTTTTCAGAACGGAGCCCTGTGGTTATGGGTCCCCGCGTTCGCGGCGACGACAGCGAGTGTGTGGTCGCGTCAGGGCGCTACATCCGCATCAGCGCCTGGCGGTCGATCTTGCCGGTGCCCGTCTTCGGCAATTCGTCAACGAACCTGATCTCACGCGGATATTTGTAAGGCAGCAGTTTTTCCTTCACGTGATCCTGCAGCCGTTTCGTCGTTTCCGCTTCATCGAAGTCGCTGCTGTTCATCACCACGACCGCCTTCAGCGTCATGCGGCGATCCGGCAACTCCGCGGCCAACACCGCGCATTCGCGGATCTCCGGATGCTCGGCGAGGCAGAGCTCGACCTCCAGCGGATAGACCCATTGCCCGGAAATCTTGATCAGTTCATCGGCGCGGCCGCGGAAGAAGTGGAAGCCGTCGGCGTCGCGCACGAAGCGGTCGCCGGTGTAGATCCAGCCGCCCTCGCGCACGGTCTCCGCGGTCTTGTCCGGCCTGTTCCAGTAAAGCGGCGTCGCGGAGTCACCGCGCACCCACAGGATGCCTTCTTCGTCGTCGCCGACCTCGCGGCCATCCTTGTCCTTCAGCGCGATCTCGTAGCCGGGCACGCGCAGACCTGCTGCGCCGGGCTTCTTGCGGTCTTCGCGGTTGCAGAGATAGATGTGCAGCGCCTCGGTCGAGCCGAGACCTTCAATGATCTCCAGCCCGGTGAGCGCTTTCCAGCCGTTGGAAACCTCGGTCGACAGGACCTCCGCTGCTGACACTGCCATGCGCAACGAGGCGAATTCCGCATCCGCTGCGCCCTCGGCCTTGGTCAGCGAGGTGTAGAGCGTCGGCAGGCCGAAGAACACGGTCGGGCGGAAACGCGTGATGGCCTGGAAAATCGCGGCAGGCTTCGGCTGGCCGGGCAGCAGCAGCGTCGCCGCGCCGGCCGAGAAGGGGAAAGTGATGGAATTGCCGAAACCGTAGGCGAAGAAGATTTTTGGCACCGAGAAGCAGACGTCGCCGGGTGTCAGCTTCAGCACGTTCTGGGCGAATGCGACATCGCTATAGGGCATGTCGTGCTGCAGATGGACAATGCCCTTGGGACGCCCGGTCGAGCCCGACGAATACATCCAGAACGCCATTTCGTTGCGATGCGTATCGGCTTCGGCAAGGTCGGTAGGAAGTGTCCGGAGCCATTCGTCCGCTGCGATCGCCTGCGGCGCGGCGTGGCCGGTCGCCGTGCCATTGACGACGATCAGCGTGGCGAGCGGCGTACCCGCGCAGGCCTGCGCATCGAAACGCGCGGCGAACGCGGCATCCGTTACGGCGACTGTCGCGCCGGAATCGACCAGATAGAATTGCAACAGCTCCGGCGGCGTCAGCGTGTTGATCAGGAGCGGCACGAAGCCTGCGCGCACCGCGCCGAAGAATGCGGCGGGGTAAGCCGGCGTGTCGTCAAGAAACATCAGGATGCGGTCACCGCGGTTCAGCCCGAGCGAGAGGAAGCCATGGCCCCAGCGGCAGGCCTCCGCGCAAAGCTCGGTATAGCTGCGTGTGCCGGCGGGGCCGGTGAGCGCAAGCCGATCGCCATGGCCCTTGGCGAGATTGTCGAACAGGATGCGGCTCGCATTGTAGCGTACAGGAATCGAGAAGCCGATCTCGCGGGTACCGGGATTGTCCGGCGGCACGCCATCCGCGATCTCAAGCGTCATGACGCGCTCCCGCTTTCTTTGCGGCCTCATAGCGCGCCATGAACTGTGGCGACATCGCGCGCAGCCGTACATCATCGATCCGGCCCGAGCGGGTAATGTAGCTATAGGCGAAATCGAGCAGGTCGCGCTCCATATGTGCCGGGAAATTCTCATACCAGTCGGCGCTGGTGCGCGCGGCGGTGACGAGCTTCTTCACGGCCGGCTTGCGGTCGGCCTCGTAGCAGGCGAGGCCGTCGGCGATGTCGGCTTCCGCCTCCAGCGCTTTGGTGAGCGCGAAGGCGTCCTCTATCGCAAGCCGTGTGCCCGAACCGATCGAGAAGTGCGCGGAATGCAAGGCGTCGCCGATCAGCACCATGTTTCGGTGTGACCAGCGCTCGTTCCAGATCCATGGGAAATTGCGCCAGATCGATCTGTTCGAGATCAAGCGATGGCCGTCGAGCGCCGCGGCAAACACTTGTTCGCAGATCGCCTGCGATTGCTCGACGGTCTTGCCGGCAAACCCGTATGCATCCCATGTTGCCGCGTCGCATTCGACCAGGAAGGTGCTCATGCCCGGGGAATAGCGATAATGATGCGCATTGAACGTGCCGCGATCGGTCGCTACAAAAGTCTGCGACAGCGTCGCGAAGGTCTTGGTCGTGCCGTACCAGGCGAATTTGTTGGTCGAGTGCGTAACCGACGCGCCGAATTCACGCTCAAAGCTGCGACGCACCATCGAGTTCAGGCCGTCCGCCGCGACGATCAGGTCGTAACCTTCGAGCGCGTCGACGGACGGAACGACCGTGTCATAACGCATCGTGACGCCGGCCGCGCGGGTGCGCGCCTGCAGCAGGGTGAGCAGTTCGAGCCGGCCGATCGCCGAGAAGCCGACGCCGTCGATCTCGACGCTCTCGCCCCGAAGATTGAGTGTGATGTTTTTCCAGCTTTCCATCCGCGGCGCGATCGCGTCGACTGTGTCGGGATCGTCGGTACGCAGAAACTCCAGCGCCCGCTCGGAGAACACCACGCCGAAGCCCCAGGTCGCGCCGGCCGGGTTCTGCTCGAACAGGTCGATTCGCGCCTCCGGATGGCGCGTCTTCCAGAGATAGGCGAAATAGAGCCCGCCGGGGCCTCCGCCGATCACGGCGATGCGCAAACCTTTCCTCCCAATCGACAGTATGCTGATGATTGGGAGGAGACTAACCGCGGCCGGATCGGCGCGCTACAGAAAATATTGGCGAATTGTCGCGGCGATACTCGAATATTGGTCCGCTTAGCGTCCTGCGAACTGACCGAGCACGCCGCGGCAGTCCGGCGAGAGTGAGGCGGATTGCGTCGCCAGGCACTCGATGATCCGGCCGCCACCGGGATCGACGCCGGCGCAAAGTGCGCGCACGTCGGCGCCGCAGGCGGATCGCATCACGAAGATCACCTCGCGCGGGCGGAGCGGCCTGAGCACCAGCGGAGATGCGGCGGGAGCCGCAGCAGCGGGCGCGGCATTCGCGTTGGCCGTCGAAGTCGCGCCGCCTGCTGCCGTCGCCGCGCCGCCGCTCGCCGCGACGACGGCCTGTCCGCAAGCCGAGGATAGTTTTGCCTTGTTCTTTTCCAGGCATTGCAGGGCCGGGGCGCCGCCGGTCGGAACGCCGGCGCAGACCTTCGGATAGTCGGAACGGCACGCGCTGCGGATCGCGGCGATCTGCGCGTCGCTCGGCTTTCCTTGCACCGCGCCTGCGGTCGATTTCGCGGCTGTCGTCTTGGCTGCCGGGGCAGTCGGAGTTTCCGCCGCCGGCTTGGCTGCCGTCGTGGCTGATTCGGTGGCGGGCTTCGGTGCTGCCGCGCTCGGTTCCGCCGGCTTGGCGGTGGCCGTCTCGGCAGCGGGCTCGGGCTTGGATTCGGGCTTCGCCTCAGCTTTGGGCTCGGATTTTTCGACGGATGCTTCAACGGCGCGCACCGCGGATTGGCAGCTCGCAGACAGGCTTGCCATGTTCTTCTGCAGGCATTGCAGCGAGGCCGCGCCGCCCGGCGGGATGCTCGAACAATGCGCAATATAGTCCGAGCGGCATTGCGATTTGATGGCCGCGCGCTGAGCGTCGGTCGGCGCCTGGGAAGAGGCCGGCGTCGTCGCGGCCAATAGTGCAATCGTCAGCAGCGGCCAGACGCCGGCACGTCTCGAAATCTCGATCATTTGAATCCGCCCCTTGCTCTGTTGGAGCCGTTGCTACAATCAATTCGGCTGTTGCAATGCAGAAAGAAATATATCGGTCAGTATCATTTTCCCTTTCGGCCTCTGTCGCAAGTGGAATGTCACGATAGAGGCCGAATAAGATCGTCACACCCTGATCATGCGCTTGCCGCGATTTTCGCCCGCGAGCAGTCCGATCAACGCGGCCGGCGTGTTCTCGAGCCCGTCGATGACGTCCTCCTGCACCTTGAGTTTGCCGGATCCGACCCAGCCTTGCAGATCGGCGATCGCCTTGTCGCGCTGATCCATGAAATCCATCACGATGAAGCCTTGCATCACGAGGCGCTTCACCACGATCAGGCCCGGCACGCCGCGCGGCCCGTGCGCCGACGGCGCGCCATCATATTGCGAGATCGCTCCGCAGCAGGCGATACGGCCGTAATTGTTCATCTGCGGCAGGCAGGCTTCGAGAATGTCGCCGCCAACATTGTCGAAATAGACGTCGACGCCTTTCGGCGCCGCGGCGCGCAGCGCCTTGAACACCGCGCCGTCCTTGTAGTCGACGGCGGCGTCGAAGCCGAGCTCCGACGTCAGCCAGTCGCACTTGTCCTTGCCGCCGGCGATGCCGACGACACGGCAACCCTTGATCTTTGCGATCTGTCCGACGATCGATCCGACCGAGCCGGCGGCTGCCGACACCACGACGGTCTCGCCGGCCTTCGGTTTGCCGATCTCGAGCAATCCGAAATAGGCGGTGAGGCCGGCGATGCCGAACACGCTGAGCAGATGCGTCATCGGCTCGACCTTCGGCAGCCTGGTCAGATGTCTGGCTGGCACCGCGGCATAATCCTGCCAGCCGGTGTCGCCAAACACGACGTCGCCGGGCGCAAGGCCCGCCGCCTTCGAGGAGACGACCTCGGCGATGCCGCCGCCGGCCATCACGCTGTTGGCCTCGACGGCAGAACGATAGGTCGCGCCGTGCATCCACGCCCGGTTGGCGGCGTCGAGCGAGATATAGCGCACTCGCAGCAATACCTCGCCGTCCTTGGGCTCGGGGATCGCGCCGTCGCGCAGCTTGAAATGCGCGGGCGCAAGCTTTCCGGTCGGCTTCTCGACAAGCAGGATTTGGCGATTGATGGTTCCGCTCATGGCATTTCCCTCCGTCGCTCTTTGGCGATTATTGATGCAGCCGCCGCGCATGAAACGGGCAACTGCTTTCTTTGTGCGTTGCGCTAACGGTATGCGGCGCGCGCCTCGCTGACAACCGGAACATTCAAGGCAAATCTGCCGGCACTGCGAAGCGTGTTGCGTCGCTGTCAAAATCTGCCAAACTTCGAGTCGCCGGAGTCTACGGGGGTAAGCGAATGTCGAACAGGTTCACGCAATTCATCCTCTTCGCGATGGTGCTGGGCATCGTGGTGGGGACGGTGATCTTCAACTATATGCCGGACAGCCGGGTCGAACTCGCCAATGACATCAACCTGATCGCCATGCTGTTCCTGCGGCTGATCAAGATGATCATCGCGCCGCTGGTGTTCGCGACCCTCGTCGGCGGCATCGCCCACATGGGCTCCGGCGCCAAGCTCGGCCGCATCTTTGCCAAGACCATGGGCTGGTTCGTCAGCGCGTCCTTCGTCTCGCTGCTGCTCGGCCTCGTGATGGTCAACCTGCTTCAGCCCGGCGCCAACTTCCCGGGCACGCTGCCGGACAAGACCCAGTCGACGGGCCTGCCGGTCTCGGCCTTCTCGATCGAGAAATTCCTGACTCACCTGATTCCGACCTCGATCGCCGATGCGATGGCCCAGAACGAGATCCTGCAGATCGTGATCTTCGCCGTGTTCTTCTCGGTCGCGATGGGCGCGTTGCCGGAACGTTCCAAGGGACTCCTTGCGCTGATCGATGACCTCGCGCACATCATGCTCAAGGTGACGTCCTACGTGATGCTGTTCGCGCCGGTCGCAGTCTGGGCGGCAATCACGGCGACGGTGGCGAAAAACGGCCTCTTGGTGTTGTGGAAGCTCATCGTGTTCATGGGCGGCTTTTATCTCTCGCTCATGCTCCTGTGGGGCATCCTGGTCATCGTCGGCTTCATCGTGATCGGTCCGCGCTACAGCCACTTGCTGCGGCTGATCCGCGAGCCGCTGATGATCGCGTTCTCGACCGCGAGTTCGGAAGCGGCCTATCCAAAGACCTTGGAAGGCCTCAACCGCTTCGGCGCCTCGTCGCGGATTTCGAGCTTCGTGTTGCCGCTCGGCTATTCCTTCAATCTCGACGGCACGATGATGTACTGCACTTTCGCCAGCATCTTCATCGCGCAGACCTATCACATCGAAATGTCGCTCGCGACACAGCTTGCGATGCTGGCGACGTTGATGGTCACCTCGAAGGGCGTCGCCGGCGTGCCTCGCGCCTCGCTGGTCGTGATCGCCTCGACGCTCAGCCAGTTCGGGATTCCCGAGGCGGGTCTGCTGATGATCATGGGCATCGACACCTTCCTCGACATGGGACGCAGCGCCACCAATGTGATCGGCAACTCGCTCGCGACCGCCGTGGTGGCGAAGTGGGAAGGCGAACTCGCACCGGAGCATGCGCTCGGTCCCGATGATGTCGTTCCGCCGGACATGGTCGCCGGCGAACTACCGGCCATGGCGAGTCATTGATCGGAGCAGGCGATGCACTGGAGTATTGGCCTGCGGGTTGGGCTGTGGTCGCTGGCAGTCAGCCTGCTTGCGACCGCCGCCTCCGCTCAGGGCGGCAGCGAAGGGCTTAGCCCGACGCTTGCCGCGATCAAGAATGCGCATGCGGTGCGGCTGGGCTATCGCGAAAGCTCGCCGCCGTTCTCGTTCCTCGATCAGGCCAATCGGCCGATCGGCTACAGTCTTGAACTTTGCGAGGCGGTGGTCGACGAGATCGGCATTGAGGTCGACGATCCCAACTTGCGGATCGACTACGTCAAGGTGACTTCCGACGATCGCATCCAGGCGGTGTTGCAGAACAAGATCGATCTCGAATGCGGATCGACCACCGCGAATGCCGAGCGCGCCAAGCAGGTGGCGTTTTCGCCGCTGATGTTCGTCGCGGGGACCAAGCTGATGGTGCCGAAAGCCTCCGGCGTTTCCTCCGCGAACGACCTGAAAGGCAAGACCGTGGTGGTGACCAAGGGCACCACCAACGAGCAGGCGATGCATAACGTCGACAAGAAGCAGTCGCTCGGGCTCACCATCGTCACGTCGCCGGATCACGAGCAGTCCTACCAGATGTTGGTGGATGGCAAGGCCGACGCGTTCGCGACCGATGATATCCTGCTTTACGGCCTGATCGCGCGCCACAAGTCGCAGGACAAATTCCGCGTTGTCGGCGACTATCTGTCCTACGAGCCCTACGGCATCATGTTCCGCAAGGGCGAGCCGCAACTGACCGCGGTGGTCGAGC
>Ga0070712_100001552_pt1 | contig 14048 bp, 8 predicted proteins | sample LARL81metaG_FD_71396 | JGI IMG/M metagenome (GOLD analysis project Ga0070712, IMG submission 71396) | Corn, switchgrass and miscanthus rhizosphere microbial communities from Kellogg Biological Station, Michigan, USA - LAR L8-1 metaG | ecosystem: Host-associated > Plants > Roots > Rhizosphere ...
CGCCACGCACAACGTTGAGCGCCCCGACGGCCACGAATGCCAGAACTAGTCGACTCCACCAGCGATCGAGCACAAGGAAGCGCGTCCCTACCTTCCGCAAAAGACTCCAAAGAAACAAGGCGAGGACAATATCCGTGGAAAATAGCGGAAGGCCTGGTATTCGGATGTACGCGAAGTCCTTCGAGTATGCCACTGTGTTAAGAACGAACCACAGCAGAATCGACTCCCCTCGCGCAGCACCAGTTTTTCTTGCGTACAAGTAACATAACGGGAGCGAGACCCAGGCAAAAACGTACGCGGCCCAGAAAGACTCATACTCCAGAACTGGTGTAGGCGCCGCTGTTCCCTCATCGGGCATCGGATCACGGCTGAAACCGTCCGTCGCCACAATAACGGTCCCCAAGATCAGTAAGACCAGCAGCCAGAAGTTCATCCACGGCATTCCCCCGAGCAACTTGCCTCGACCAGTCGCCGGCAGAGTGGTGCGGATTCCCAAGCTCCTTTCCGGATTCGTGGGTAATGCGGGCATTAGCAACTCATGTGGTGTGCGCGGCGACGGTAGAGCCAGGCGAGCGACAGGGCAGCTACGCAGCTCGATACCAACATTCCGGCGGCGGCGCCGACAACACCCAGCGTATGAGACAGAGGAACACCGATACACAGCGTCGACAGACTGGCCGCCACGTATGCCCAAAAAACGGAGTCTGGTCGCTCGACCGCGCGTAGCCCCGCCCCCAATACCATGGTGGCAACGGCTGCGATCGGTATCGCGCCCACCAATAACACTGGTAGTCCGGAATATTCCCGGTAGTTGCCGTCATAAAACGTCTGGAACAGCGTGGCGCGGAACCACAGCAGGATCGCCGTATACCCAATTGCGGCTGGGGCCAGCAGGGTAAGCAAGGTTTTCATCGTTCGAGTCATGCCAGTAATGCCGGATCGGTCGCGATGGCGCACCAAGGTTGGGATCAGGACGGCAGACAGCGCGGCAAGGGTGTGCAGAACGGGATTGATCAAATTGATCAGCGCCCGAAGAGCCGCGCTGCCCTCCAGCCCAGACATCGCGGGAAGCACGGCGTAATAGATGTTGTCGGGAAACCACGCAACGACCGCTGAAGCTACAGCCCATTTCCCGTAGCGCCAGTGATCTTCAGTGACGGCCCGTAGAGTCAAACCATGGGAAACTCCTCGCCAGCGGAAACCGAGACGGATGATCAGGAATACCGCGGACACCAGCCCTGCCAACCCCATTCCAAGAAATGCTGTAACGGGCGAGAGCTGATTTCTTTGCCGAAGTAAAAACAACGCGCCGATCAGTATGCAGAAATAAAAACCTCCTCCAATAGCGGCTCCGCCTGGCTGCAGGCGAGCGTAGAAACCACCGCGCCCAAGCCAAGTCAGCAGGACAAAAGGGGCCGCCAGCGCCAGGGCGGCAAACGCGTGCTGGACACGGGCCGAATACAACCAGCCAAGCAAGAACGAGACCGCGAGCATGGAGAGGCTAACCGCGGCTAGCATCGCTATGTTGGAACGGACTAATAGTCTGAAATAGCCCTGAAAACTACCCGCATAACGACTAGAACCGAAGACAATCATCGGTTCATAAATGCAAGCGGAGTAGAGCATTGAGAACAGCAGAAAGCAGGCAAAGGCGAGAGCGAAGGCGCCATACTCCGATGGTGAGAGCCAGCGCGCCAGGAATACATTCACCAGGAAATGGGAACCTGCAAACAGCGCTTGCCCAAGCACAGCAAGCCCCGCCTTAGAAGACGCCGATAGAACACGGATGGCAGTCCATCCTTGCCCGAGGGGCTCAAGTGCGACGACATCCGGGGGGCTGGCCACCACGGTAGCCTGGTCCAAACGTGGACCGGAAGACGACTCGTGCGATATGGAATCGGGTTGATTTCTCACTGTGGCCCGACATCAGGAAAGTAGCGTTCCTGACGCCATGTACAATTGGCAGATCACTAACACATTTAGTTCGGGGATGCGGATTTCTTCCACAACTTTCGGATTTTGAACATCCATACACCCATTCGACCCCTAGCGCTGTGCAAAACGCTCACCGCCAATTGCTTCCCCGGATCGTCATCGCTCACCCGCTGCCAGTGTGCTACTACGACGATCCACCCACACACGCCGGCTAGTGAGAAGAAGGTCAGCAACGAGATGACTAACCATCTTTGGGGCGACGATTTTTTCTCGGGTATGAAGGCCTGATCCACCACATTTACTGTCGGCACCTCCTTCGCTTCCTGGATACGCGCCAACTCATACCGCTGGCTCAGTAGTTCGAACACCGTCTCCTCGACCTTCAGTCGCCGGTACAGGTCAGCCCACTCCACGCCCAAAAGCGGCAATTTTCGAATTGAGGGGAATTGCTGATCGCCTTGTACCGCGCCCGGGAGAAGTGAAGCATCCGTCCCTCCTAACTTCGCCGCTTCCCGCTTGAGTTCATCCACGCGTGCCTGCATGGCCCGTACTCGAACATTGTTAGGGGTATAGACCTGCCGCAAGGACTCGAGCTCTGATTGCGCCGCGATAATCTGGCCCTCGAGGACCGCTGCTGACTCCACCATAGCCTTGGTCTGCTCTTTGATGTCCAGGGCTGTATTCTTGCTGGCGAACTCACTGAATTGTCGCTCTGCGTCCTCAAGATCGCTCTTTACCGACGTGAGGCGCTGTTCAATAAAGATGCGCTCACGACGCGCTGAGAAGGTGCTGACGTGCGACAGCAACAGGTCGAGTTCCTCAACGTAGGCCTTCGCCATATCGCGAGCCTTCTGGGGATTCGAGGCCCGCACCGTCACCGAGATGACGCCGCTTTTGCGATCCTCCGAGATTTGCGTGTGGTCATCCAGCGTATTTCTGGCATCGTCTTCGTAGCGATCCCAAAACCTTCCTCGCAGGTGAAACTTGTCGACGATATGGGTCTGAACGGTGCGACTATGCAGAAGATCTACGAACAGGGCCCCGTTGTTCTTCATTCCCAAAGCGCTCCCGGCGATCGAGGCCAGTCCGCTTGGTACTTTCCCGGCCCCGGACCCAGATCCGGCACCGGCAGACAGGGCAGCCAATATCATGCCACTGTCACCCAAAGAGTCAGGGGGCATGAGCCGAACCGTCGAATCGTATCTGGTGGGCAGCAGGAAAGCGATGATCGTGCTGACAATCAGCGCTCTTACAGCAACCTTGGATAAGAGCGCTCGACGTTCCCAGATGAGCGCCAACATCTCCACGGTGTCCCACGACTCCGCCGTGTCAGGCCGCATAACCTCCGCCTCGGGGTCGAAACGATCTGCGCGCGACAAGAGTTCGGGTTCCCCAATCGTGTCCTCCTCACGCACCACGACTTTGCGTCTCATACTCTCCATCATCGTTCCTCGGCCATGCAGCTACGTGCGTCTAGCGGGGACTGCAAACTTCGGGTGCCCCGCACGAGCCTCCATGGGCTCGGGGGCAATGGACGGCCGCGTTCCAGAGCTTCGCGCAGGGTCACATCAGATGCCACGCATGGCAAAAACGGAGGTATGCAGAAGTATCGCCAGGTCCATGAAGAAATTGCAATGCCTTATATAGTAGAGATCGTATTCGATGTTTTCGTGTATCAGGAAAGCTCGGTCCCCGCTCAGCTGCCACAAACCGGTTATGCCGGGCTTCACTTGCAGTCTCTGTTTCTGAGCCGGCGTGTACTGTTCCACGATGAAGGGCATCTCGGGTCGCGGGCCTACCAGCGACATACTCCCTTGCACGACATTCAGAAGCTGCGGCAGCTCATCCAGACTTGTTCTACGGAAGAACCTCCCAACCCGAGTGATCCGCGGGTCGTCGGCCGAGAGCGGCGAATATTCGTAGGGTGCGGCGGCGGTCTGCATGGTACGAAACTTGTACATCCAAAAACGTCTTCCACCCTGTCCCACGCGTTCTTGCCGGAACAAGACTGGGCCGCGTGAATCAAGCCGGATGACGGTTGCCAACAGCAGAAAGATTGGTGCGCCTAACACCATTAGAGCGAGCGACCCAAAAAGATCGCAAAATCGCTTCAGAATATCGTATCCCCCCCAACGGCTCGATTTTCCGAACGACGCGAGTAAGACCCCGTCAATGTCCTGGTAATCGATCCACGGATCCGTCGGCAAGAGGTGGCCCGGCACAAAAGAGACTCTTGCGTTCGCACCCAGCGTCCCCTCTATCGTGGTGGTGAATTTCTGAGTCTCGATTGAAGGAATAGCGACTATCACCAGGTCAATCCCATGATGCTTGAGCAATTCCATATTGAGTGGCCCACGGAGAATGGGTGCCGAGCGGCGGCGCTCGTATCCCATTTCGAAGACCATGCTGCCCACCTTAGCCGCGTCATCGTCTACAAAAGCGATGGGATCAAGGCCCAGCTTGGGAGATCGCTTCAACGCGGAAAAAACGCGCCTGCCCGTGCGCCCCGAACCATAGATCAGCACCTTCTCGATGCCATATCCCCGGGAATGAAGAGCACGTATCAGGAAATACATGATTGTCTTCTGGATGAACAGCGCGAGGGGAACCAAAGTCAAGCACAGAAGTACCAACCACCGCGAGAAAAGGTTGCTCGTAAGGAAGCTTACCGCAAGCGTGACCAGGAAAGCCTCGGCGGAAACTCGTAGTACCTGTTCTGTTTCTCTCACGCGGAGCAAACTGTTGCCACGCCGGTATGCTCCTACTCGGTCCAGCATCAGAACCATCACAATTGCCAGCGCCGAGGCCAGACCAAAGATGGATCTGGCCGGGTAGTGGATGTTTTTTCCCAGAGAAAGCGAGTCGTAAATAAGGTAGCCCAGCGTCACGGCAAGCGTCACCGTGAACAAATCTGCAATCACCTCACAGAACACGACCGCCCGCCGGAAACGAGCGGCCGCAGCGCGATGCGACACCGGCTGTAACAGCCGCAAATCTACGGGGAGCGATTTTCCCGGGACCTCTCGGGACGGCGCCGGAATGACAGCTCTGTTTTTCACTTCCGAATGCTCCAATGGGGGTAAAAAACCAACTGAAGTGAAGCAGTCGTATTGGCTTGAGGAACCGCGGAAAGAACAGGAAAGTTCCACTGCTCGTACTGCACGAATGCAGATAAAGCAACTTTGGGAGACAGCATGAATTCAGCTCGCGCAGAATAATCGACGGATCTTCCACCGCCGATGAAGTCTTTCGATACCTGTTGCAGACGATATCCCAACTGCACTTGATTTCGCGGCGAAAACGAATAGGTCATCCAGCCTTGTCCGCCATGCCCGGCTCGCCCGATCCAGTTTCCCATCAGATTTCCCTGGTTGGTGTAGCCGGAGCGGTAGCGGCGCAGACCGTAGTACACAAACCCGGGCGCAAACTCGCTGGTAGTCGGCTCATTCAAACCCTCTGCGCGAAATTCCAGTTTTGGAAGTTTTGGAACCTGTGGCATATAAATGCCGGGATTTACGGTCGCTCGTTTCGATCCGATGGGCGAAAGTTCATCCACGACCAGCGTGTCACCATAGATAGTGAGCCACTTGCGAATGCCCGGCACGCGATAGCTAAAATCCAATGACGAGATCCGCTTGCCTGGGTTTGCATTGCTTGCGGTCGGACCACTCTGCTCGTGAACGTAAAAGGTTCGCAAGTAATTTCGCCAGGTAAAAGGCAGCCCGGGTCCTGCAAACTGGGCGGTGATTCCCATGCCAAATTCGAAATTCCTGGTCGGCTTGAAGCTAGCTTTGTACCCGCTAATAACGGGTTGCGGTTTTATGTTTCCGGGACCGAGTAACGTAGAACCATTCAATTCGAACTGAGTGCCGCCCAACTGGCCCAGGAGATACTCGGCACGCATAGGCCCTAGCAACTTCGACAGCAACGGAACCTTGAAAGGCGAAACGCTCTCGATTTTCAACATCATCATTGAGTCGGCGTTGTTGCTTAACAAGAGCGAGCCTGAGGCTCCCGGTCCCATCCATGCGCTCTGCTTGCCGAATGAAATCTGAACATTGTTGAGGGCTAGACCAACGGAAGCATCGACGACACGAAGTCGATCGATCGTTCCCACCCCACTCGGCACAGGCGTGGTGAAATCCGCATTTGCGATGGCTATTTGTGTCGGAAGAGTGTAACCAGGAACCGCGGGAGCGTGCTGGTACTCGGCGCGAACATCAAAGGATAACGGTCCCGCGACCGCATGGCCGCTCAGCCCGGTAATGTTGTTGATTCCCTTCCCATAGGGTCGGCCATAGTCGTTGATGATCGTCTGTCCAAAGTGATACCCGTCACGCAAGGGTGTTCCGGAGATACCAGTTATTCTTGTGTAAATAGAATCCAAACTGATTCCCTGGTTGGCGGCTCCCCCCCGCCGAGCGGTCTCCGGCATGAACTCCTCTGATAACGCGCGATAAATTCCTTGCGCGTCGCTGTCAAAATCGTTGGGCGATATCTTCTCTCCGGCTTCTCCGACCAGGCGAGCACACTCCAAGCGGGTCCAAGGGCGCATACCGGCATAAGCGGTATCGATGTATCCCATCGCTGCCAAACGTTCCAGTGCAGGATAGATCCAACTGTCCAGGGCAACTGCCGGCGAACTCATGAAGGCGGGAGACCGCCCTCGGTCGCCTTCCATAAATTCCGCCGGGGACTCCCATGCACCGCCATTCAGCTGCGGTTCGTGGCGCCGGCTGTAGATACTCTGCGCGACCAGGTACCCCAAAACGCTCCCGACCAGCACGTCAGACGGAAAATGCTGGCGAGCACCAATCCTTGCAATGCTCACCGTGGACGCCAACCCGTAAACCAACAGCTTGGGAAGCGTCCCGGGATATTCATGGGCAATCACACCCGCGATTGACCATGCGGCGGCCGCATGTTCCGAGGGAAAGGAGGCGCCGCTTTGGAAAAACGCACCGCTGCCGTCACCCTGATTGGGGCGGTCTCGACGTAGGGAGTATTTCAGAGCCTCCGTCATTACCAGGCTGTTTACCGCTGCCTCGCCCGCCAGGAACCCAGTCTCTCGCCAATGAGGGTTGTGCTTGGGAAAGCTAAAGAGGTATAGCCCAGCTCCCGCTCCGACCAAACCCGCGACCCCCACGTATGAGATCCTGTTGTTGCGCTGAAGTGTCGTTGGATTGTGTGAGAGCGACGCGCTGTAATCCCGATCAGTCGCCAACAGCGCAGCTGTGAGTCCGCCCAGGGGAACCAGCCAGGTTGCATCCGCCAGCCGGATTCTCGCCGGAGCCGTCCAGATGTGCTTTTGGTCCTGGCCAAAATCGGTCAACAACTGCGGAACCCACTTTCGGCTTCCGTCGGCGCTGGCATCAGCTTCCCTGTGCGATCTCTGGACTGTCTTGCATTCTTGACCGGCCTTGCCACGACATTCTTCAGGACCGGCGGGCGCAGCTTTCACCTTCCTATCCTGGGCCCAAGCGTTCTGTAACAAGCAAAGGGTTATAGCAAAGCTAGCCAAGAGCCCGCCAATAGCCCGTGTCTTCGTTCGCACTCGTGAGGGGCCTATGGTTTGAAATAAGCGACCGTGAGGGCAATTGACGAGGCGACTTGCGCGGACTGTAAAAGTATTGGCCAAGTGCGAGATGCGAGTTTCGGCGCCATTTCCGGCACGATGATCGAATCGCCCGGTTTCAGTACGGCGCCCATTGGATCCCCAGACCAGGTTCCCGAATTATTCTTGGCGGCCAGCACAGACCCGTCTGCGCGGAGAACAAAAGCTGCCTTCTTATCGGCGATCTGAGTCATACCTCCGGCCTGGCTCAGGTACCATTTGGCACTCCGTCCTGGAACAAAGTTGACGGCCGTGGCATTGAAGACCTGCCCTTGCACCATAACGTAGCTCATCGTCTTCGGAACGAGGAGTTCATCTCCGTCACGCAATGCAACATCAGACGGCGACTTGGCGAATTTCTTCAGGTCCGGCGGAATATGGACCACGACCCGGCCAATGGGCTGGGTCGCCTCCAGTTGTTGAAGCGCGGTTTGAGCCTGGGCGATAGCCGTAAGTTTGGCGTTCCTCTGATCTGCGTCAGCTTCAGGCAAAGCAGCGAGATGGTACTGCTCAGCCTTAATCCGCTGCACCAACTCCAAGTGAGACTTCATCTCGATCTCTCGAACTTCGCGACGAACCAAAATCGCTCCGTAAGGATAGGCTTGATCCGTAAAGCCGCCGCACCTTTGCAGGAGAGAACTCAGAAGTTCTCCGGGCTGAATGCCGTATGTCGCTGGATGTTTCACTTCACCTCGAACCATGACGGACGCTCCCAGATCGCTCCATTCCGGGAGCTGTCGAACCGTGAGCACATCGCCGTTTCGCAGCGCAACGTCCTCGCTGGCGTCGCCGCCCAAGACGTTGGAGAGCTTAATTTCAAGTCGCTCGTTGGAGGCGTCCGAGGGGGTACTGGCTGCGAACCGAGTTAGATCGGCCCGGTCCGGGTAGGCGCTCCTTTTTAGTCCGCCCGCCACCCTCACCAGGTCTTCGACTCGCATGTTCGCCGTGAGGGGGTATCGTCCGGGCTTGGCCACCTCACCTTTTATATAGACACTAGGCGGCTCCACCTGGGCTGGGTTGCGGTGAACGAGTAGACGGTCGCGTGGCTGCAGAACGATATTGTCCACTGGGTTCCCGGCAAGTGCCTCACGCAAATCAATGCTCAGAATCTTCGAGGTTCCATCCGCCTGGGTCCGAAACACCTGCACACTTTCCAGCGAGGCATTCGGAGTGGCTCCGCCAGCCAGGTAGATGGCGTCCCGCAGATGTGCTTGGCCGGACGTACGGTACTTGCCAGGAGCTCGTACTTCTCCGCCGACCCAGACGTCGGGCGGCGCCTGGAAATCGTAGCGGCTGAACACTCGCACGGTGTCCAGGGGGTGTAGCGTCGGAGCCGATCCGGGATTGGCAAGTGCCGCCGCCAAATCGAAACTCTCCACACTCGGATGAAAATCCGGAGCATTGAGACGAATGATCTCTCCGTAATGGGGTGCAGGCTCGGGCAACAGATCTCCGTACGAAGAAATCAGATCAGTCAACTTCATATCCTTCTTGTATGAATAGCGCCCGGGCCGCAAGACGTGTCCCTGAAGGTAGATTGCATCTTCGTTGTAAGCCGCGATGGGGAACAGGTGTATTTGGTCTCCCCCCCGGATCTGGAAGTCTTGGAGCTGCGGGTTGACCGAGCTCGGATCGTTGGTTGATGTGAGATTCAATGAGAGCATCGTGCGCTTTTCGTGCGCCTCGATACGCTGGACTTCGACGTGGCGCAGAGCTGCCGCCGGCAAGATTCCACCAGCGAGTTCCAGCACCTCGACGAGAGAGACCTCTTTCCGCAATTCGTACACCGCCGGGCGACGGACCATGCCTTCGACCGTTACCAGCGGCCCGGTCGGGGGCACCAGAATCGTATCGCCGGTCTGCATCGGCTGCAGATCAGGACGCACTCCGTGCAGGAGCAAGTCGTAGGCGTCCACGTCCTGGACCAGTTGCTTGCCGCGGTAGTGCTTCAGACTCCGCAACGACCCCCGGCTCGTCACTCCGCCCGCCATCACTAAAGCGTTCAATGGAGTGGAAAGCGAACTCACGTCATAGGGACCCGCCTCCACAACCTCGCCCACCACGTAAATCCGAATTGTCTTGAGACGGGAAACGGAAACATCGGCTGAGACATCACGGAACTGGCTTCGGAGTGCGTGCTGGACTGTGAGTTGCACATCCCCGAGATTCTTGCCACTGACCTGCACTGGTCCCACCTCGGGCAGCGACACTCGCCCCGTGCGGTCAACCACCCGAACCAGCCTTTGTGAGAATCCTCCCCAAAGGTCAACAGCCAGACTGTCACCGGGTCCAACCACGTAGTCGGGACCTACGGGCAGATCCATGGGGATTGCGCCTGACTGGTTGTTAGCATTCCGAAAGACGTCAAGGCCGAAGCGCTCTGCGGGCCGCTGTGTCGCCGAGGCCTGCATGTACATGTCATAGAGTGACGGAATGTCTGCATACGGATTGGCGGGCCGGACCATTCGGGCAGGGTCGCTGCTTTCGTCAAGAGGCCTGCCCGTTTTCGACCTGGTCGGACGAATGGACTCGTTAGGGACTGTGGATGCACTGCCAGGGTCATAGCGATCGGGCAGATCCGGACTACCATGACTTGCCATCAAATCTGCAATGCTGGGAGTCGCCGAATTGTTTCCAGGTATCCCAAACATTCCCGGACTCGAGTTTGCCGGGCTGGAAGTTAGCTCCAAACGAGAAAAGGAGCGTTCGACCTCGCCCGATTCGTCCTCTTGTGAGCTGCTTCTCAGCGTTCGGGGTTGCGATGGAAGGGGCGTGACTGAAGGTGGTATCGGCAGCGAAGGGTTGGTTTCCTGCATCTCCGGCTCGATCGGGATCTGGCGAGCGGGAGTCGTATCGCTGGAATCCTTCCTTTTATTATCGCAAGCGTCAGCTTGACCCGAATTGCAAGCGGCTGTGCGCTCGACTTCGTCGCCTCTCCGCCGCGCGTGCAGCAGTTGAGTGTCTTGCTCCGCTTCGAGTGCAACAAAGCGCTTTACGCGTTCCTTAAGAATCAATTCCTGTTGTTTGCCTAATGCCGAATCCGGATTCGGTTTCGGCATTAGGTAGCCATAGCGTTGCAGCAAGCGCGTGGCAACAGATCGAAAAATCTGATCGCGGTCAAGCCGATCGAAAATCGCTTGGTCGGTCAAGTCTCCATCCTGTACCAGTTGCCCGTTGTCGGTAGCTTCTTTAGCCACCCAACCCTTCAACTCCACCAACAAGCCCGTATCCATCGCAAGCACTTCGCGGATTTGAAAGGATGACGCCGCGACGCGAGCGTTGTTGTCCTCAGCGAGATCGGAAGGTTCGGCCCTGCGACTCATTCCAGAATTGCTGGGCTGAACGCGCGGCTTGTCACTCACTTGCGTCTGACCGTACGAAATCTGGCATCCCAGCAGGAACGCCAGAACGAGCGCCGGCTTGCATAGAAATCTCTGGAACACTCTTGCGTTCGACATTTTTTTCATCCTGATGAGTACAAGCCGAAACCATCTCGGCGCAAGACCAGACCGCTCTCCGGATTCTGAACCTGCCAAGCACTCTCCTACCGGCCAGCCCCAAGGTCCGCTTCATCTACTTCGACGGCTACGGAACGCATAAGCAGATCAATCGAGACGACCACTCGACAACGCTCACGCCTGCGTACCAGAATGCCCTCTGTTCCCGTGAAGGGGCCGCCCTCTACGCGCACCCGTCTTCCTACCTTCAAATAAGGGTGCGGCTCAATGCGCATCGGATTCGCCACTCCTTGGCGAAGGGTTTCAATCTCGCCTTCTCGCAAGGGTGCGGGGATTCCCCCGAAACTGACGAAGCTCACAACCCCGGGCAACTGCAGTACCCGAAAACGATCCTTGAGGTCCAGTCGCACAAACACGTAACCGGGAAACAGCGCTAGCTGAAGTTCTTTGCGACGATCCTTCCAACGACGTATCGACCGATACAGCGGCAGGAAGATCTCCACTTGGCGCTCTTCCAGCTGTTGCGCCACTCGCTTCTCATGACGAGCGCACGTATACGCGGCGTACCACCGGCTCCCTTCCGGAACATTCCCCTCCGGGATGCGAGAAGCACTCTGAACGACTCTTGCATTCTCCGTGTCGGTCACAGCTTCGCCCCCTCACTTACAGGCCCACGTGAGCTAACCCAACAAAATTGAGATACTTCCGCGATCAGCGTACTTCAGCAGACTGACCGCGAATGGTCTGCGGCGGGCGCAGACTTACGCAGCACATTCAAAATTTCCTCTTCGGATGTCTGAATGCGGCGAGTTCGAATATCAACGAAAGCCCAGTATGCAATGCCGGTATTCCGCTCAGGCGCAAGCGCAAGCACTCTCATTTGCGGGTACCGGCCCAGCAGAAACCCGCACAGCCCCGGGCGTGGATCCGGATCTTCCAGCGCGATGATCAGATAGTCCGGCCGGTAGCGGTCTACGAGTTCGGTGATTTCGGCGTCATCTTGAGCTTCGCCCACGACCTCCATGTCGGGCTGATCGCAAATCGTTGCAGCGACCAGTTCCCGCATAAGGCGTGGACGGTTTGCGACAACCACTCTGATCTTGTCCACGACCCGCTCCCTGCGGCCAGTATGCAACGTCGAGGTGCAACTGATAAGGTGCAAAGATGGGCTGTACTCATTACGGTCCTAAAAGTACCACGCGAAAAGATAGGGGTACTCAACACGAGGTCGCCAATCGGGAGAGATGTCGCCGATCCGACAGAACCAGCGGCCCGCAAAGGTTGTCAAGGCCACACACTCGAGGGAAGGAGACGTTCCTTAGGTCTGTGTCTTGAAGTTTGTACAGACACAGATCTTAAAGCGGCTGCGTCGTCTGGATCGGTCTTAATAAAGGATACATTGGAGCCGATCCTTTTATGTGGTTCGGCGCTCTCCTGTCTAGGTGTCGGTTGCGAGCAGCCCGTTCAGGTTATCGAGAGTTGATGCTTGGACATCGTCTGAGAATCGGCCCCAGAGTTCGGCAAGTTCGCGGATAGTGGTTTTGACGGTGCTTGGGGTTGTGGGTTCCTGCCCGTCTTGCACGAAAGGTCCGTCCGTCTGAACTTCCCCATGAACAAAAATCCTATGATCGGAGCGTATGCGGCCAATCCTCGTGAAGGCAGCCGATCCGAAATCTTGCGACGCCGCCAGCTTCAGGCCGCCTCGGTTTTGACGAATGTGAAGAGAAGACATTCGGAGCTTATCGGGGTTTGTCGGTCCCTGCATCACTTGACTCGGATTCGAATCATTGCATCTGTGCCTCATCTAACCGCAGAAGCCGGCCCCTGATCTCGTACTCCGATGCACGAAACCTTGTTCACCGCCGTCTCCCCGGCATTTTTTTAGGCATATCAGGCGAGACACGCACAACGTTACACAATTGGGGCGGTGAAGAAACAGCAGATGCGAAGCAGAGTCCAAGAGTTGTGGGTGCTCGTGGCCTGTTTTCCGAATGTCAGGGGTGATTGGGATCGATGCGCAAGTATGCGAAGAGCAGCGACTTGCCGCTGGGTTTGTGGCTGGCGCCGTTGGGCTCGACCGTGACGAAAACCGCGTCGATCTGCGCCAGCGTCACGGGATCGTCGAATCTCAATACCCAGCGCTTCCGCGAAGCACTGTCTTCATAGAAAACACCGAGACTGAGGGCTTGTTGCCGGTCTGATCCTCTCCCCCAGGCCTGGAAAGTGCTGCCTTTTGCTTCGGCCTGCTGGTCGAGATCGTAGGCGTAGAAGATCAGCGATTTTCCTTTGGTGTAAAACACCCGGCCGTATGGCTTTTTCGTTTGTCCGTCATGAGCGACGTCGTAAACTTCCGCGATGTAGAGATCGCGCGCCCCCATCAGTTCCCGGACGTCGCGATCATGCGCGAGAAGTTCTTGCTGTTGATCCAGTGCACCTTCACGGTCGTGCAGCAAACGAGTCAGATCCGTCACGTTGGCTTCGAGCGCAGTAGCGCGCTGCTTATCCTGGGACGACTGGTGTTCGAGCGAATCTAGCGTGTCCAGCAGTCCTTGAGTTTTGGCCTGCGCAGCTTCCAAGTCAGATCGCTCTTGAAGGAGATTCTGTCTGCTGGCCTGCCCATTTTGTAGTTCGGCCTCCAGTTGATTTTGGGTGACCTTCATTCGACCCATTTCGGTCGATTGCTGCCCAAGCTTGTGCCGGAGGTCAGCGATGACCTGATCTCGCCGCGCCATTTCATAACACAAAACCTCGCGTTCGTGCCCAGCATCACTAACTTGCTGTTCGAGAGCTGCTCGATTCTGTTGGCTGGTTGAGGGCGCAACCGCAGCAGGCCCCATTCGCCGCCGGTTGCCGACCTGGTAGGCGGATACGCCCAGTGCAATGAAGAGTAGAACGCAGGCAGGATAAAGCGTCCAGACATTGCGCCAGATTGCCTGACTGGCTGAGAGGGGGGCTCTGCCCAGATTCTTCGAGGCAGTATCCCCATTAACATCCTCTCGATCCATTCCTAATTCTTCGTCCAAGGTCAGCCGTTGGAAGAA
>Ga0070712_100001554_pt1 | contig 14044 bp, 7 predicted proteins | sample LARL81metaG_FD_71396 | JGI IMG/M metagenome (GOLD analysis project Ga0070712, IMG submission 71396) | Corn, switchgrass and miscanthus rhizosphere microbial communities from Kellogg Biological Station, Michigan, USA - LAR L8-1 metaG | ecosystem: Host-associated > Plants > Roots > Rhizosphere ...
TATCCCGTCGCATTGGCGATTGGTTTTGCCGTCCAGAAGCTGTCTGCTTGGCAAGCGTTTGTCGTGCACCAGTATGGCGTTGCGACAACGATCCTCGGCGCGGCCTTACGCCTGATGAAGGTCAGCCACATAGAAACGCAGAAGATTCTGTATGAGCTTACCGGACAAGCAGAAGAGATGTACGCGACTGCCGCGGCGGCACGGCTTTCGGATATGGCAAGCTTTGCTCCGTTGACGGAAATTCTGACCGCTGTCCATACCAGAGCCCATGTCCGCCTATTCATGAACTGACATTTAAATGGAGTACGAATGTCTAAGAGTATCACGCGCATCGGTATCGGCGGCCCGGTTGGGTCTGGAAAGACCGCGATCGTTGAGGCCATTACGCCGCGTTTACTCGATCTCGGCATCAAGGTCCTCATCATTACAAATGACGTGGTCACGACCGAAGATGCCAAGCACGTCCAGCGCACTCTCAAGGGCGTTTTGCTCCAGGAGCGGATCATCGGAGTGGAGACGGGTGCCTGCCCCCATACGGCGGTGCGCGAGGACCCCAGCATGAACCTCGCCGCGGTCGAGGACATGGAACGGCGCTTTCCGGACAGCAATGTCGTGCTAATCGAAAGTGGAGGCGATAATCTGACGCTGACGTTCTCGCCGGCGCTGGTAGACTACTTCATCTATGTGATTGACGTCGCCGCGGGCGATAAAATTCCTCGCAAGAATGGACCCGGAATCACCTATTCTGACATCCTCGTCATCAATAAGACCGACCTTGCGCCCCACGTCGGAGCCAGTCTCGACGTAATGAAGCGAGATTCGCAGATGATGCGCGGTCTCAAGCCATTCCTGTTCACGAACTGCAAGACGGGAGAAGGCATTCCGGAGTTAGTTGCTCTGATCGAGCGGGAATTTCTGTTCGATATCAACCCACGGCTCCGGCGCCCAGCATGATACCCGCGGCCTTTCCTCCTTGGACCCGCGCTGAAGCCCTGGGTGCATCGAGGCCGGAGTTCGCCCCGTTCCAGGATGAGCCCATCCAGATGAGGAGCGGCACCGTGGGCAAAACGGGCTTCCTACGTCTGGGCTTCGAGTCCCGGTCTGATCGAACAATTCTGGCGAAGCTGGAACGCCGCGCTCCCTATATGGTGCAGCGAGCGCTCCATTGCGACGAGGAAATGCCAGGTCTGGCCTCCGTGTTCCTGATCACCACCACGGGTTGCGTGCTGCAGGGAGACAGGTTCACTCTTGACATCGCCCTAGGTCCACGCGCGCAAGCGCACGTCACCTCGCAATCAGCGACCAAGATTCACGCGATGGACGCCAACTATGCGGCGCAAAGCCAGACCATCACGCTTGCGGACGACGCTTACTTGGAGTTTCTTCCCGATCCCGTTATCCCGCACAGACATTCGCGGCTTCTCAGCGACACGCAGATCTCCGTTGCTCCGTCGGCCACCCTACTTTATTCGGAGATCATTCAACCCGGTCGCAAGCACCATCATCCGGACGAGTGCTTCGGAGCAACTTTGTTGTCGATATCAACGTCGGCCGCGCGGCCCGATGGTCGTGCCTTGTTCGCAGAGAAGCTGATCATCGAGCCGCGGCGATACCAGATGCGGCAGACCGGCGTGATGGACTCCTTTGACGTGTTCGCCAACGTGATCCTGTGCGCACCCAAGGAAAAGGCCGAACGCATTAACGAGGGTGTAGGAGCCGATGTGCACCTTGCGGACGGCCTGGCGTTCGGCGCCTGTCGACTACCCAATGATGCCGGTTTGATCTTCAAGGTGCTCGGCCGCGAGACCGCGCAGGTGAAGGCAAAGGTACGCGAGTTCTGGGGGGTGGTACGCAAGGAGGTGATTGGGGCTGCGCTACCTCCTCCCTATCTGTGGCGCTAGAGATCGCATCTACGTTCGAGGAGGCCGCGATGGACAATACTCTAACAAGGTGGGAAAGCCTCTCTTCATCGTCGGCCGTGTTGCGATTTCTGGACATCAATTTGCGTAGCATCGGGCAAGTTATGTTTCAGAACAACCCGCTAACCGGATTGCTCTTTCTAGCCGCGATCGCCTGGGGTTCTTACGCAGCTGGCGTCCCCCGAGTGGCAATTGCCGGCGTCCTCGCGGTCGTCGTGGCAAACTTGACGGCACAATGGCTTAAAGCAGACAGCAAGTCGCTTCACGCCGGGCTCTATGGATACAACGGTATCCTTGTCGGACTTGCGCTGGCGACATTTCTATCTCCGAACGCGCTCATGTGGGTCTATGTGGTGTTGGGGGCGGCAGTTTCTGTCATCGCGATGCTTGGGACTGTCAACGCTCTTAAGCCTTGGGGTGTATCCAGCCTCACGTTTCCGTTCGTGCTCACGACGTGGATCCTTCTGTTGGCCACGTACGGATTTGCCGGTCTCATAGGGGCTGCACTACCGGCGGGCGACGTTGTCACTGCGTTTCGACCCTACGAGGCCAACCCACTCAAGCTGATCGACCTCTTTCAAGGTGTGCTTAAAAGCATCTCGCAGGTATTTCTGAAGGCGAACGGCGTGGCGGCCCTTCTGCTGCTCGCTGGCCTGGCTGTGAACTCATTGGCCGCTGTCGCATTCGCTCTCGCCGGTGCGATATTAGCGGTTCTCGCGGCCCATCTTTTCGGCGCCGAGAGCGAACTGATCACCGGCGGCCTACTCGGTTTCAGCCCTGTTCTGACGGCGATTGCGCTCGGGGCCGTTTTCTACAGACCGAGCTGGCGAACAGCGATCTACGCCATGCTGGGCACGCTGTTTACGGTCATTGCACAAGCAGCGCTCAACGTCGCCTTGACGCCGCTCGCCATCCCTCCGCTAACCGCGCCTTTTGTGCTCGTCACATGGATCTTCCTTCTCCCTCGTCAGTGCTTTGAGCCGACGTCCGCTGCAACAGACGATGCCGCGACAGCGCGCACAACCTAGATCCTGCTTTTTGGAGGCCCACATGTCTGACCTAAATTTGGTGATCTCCAAGACGAACTGGGAAGTCATAGCGTCCAGGATATTAGGTTGATTTGAGTGGGGACCTAAGCCATGGGACTCGTCGGGATACTTGTCGGGCTCGCTCTGCTGATGTGGCTTGCCTATCGAGGGTGGAGCGTCCTCATGGTGGCCCCGGTGGCTGCGCTCCTTGCGGCCGCGGTTTCGGGTGAGCCGCTTCTCGCTCATTGGACGCAGACCTTTATGCCCGCTGCTGGTCGATTCGTTACGCAGTGGTTTCCGATGTTCCTGCTTGGCGGGTTGTTCGGCAAGCTGATGGACGACAGTGGTTCGATCACCTCTATCGCGCGTTTTCTGACTGAACGATTGGGAACACGCCGCACGATACTTTCTGTGGTGCTCGCTTCCGCCGCGGTCACCTACGGCGGCGTCAGCGTCTTTGTTGCCTTCTTCGTGTTGGTCCCCATGGCGAAAGAGATGTTCCAGGCTGCGAACATCCCGCGCCGCTTGATGCCGGCTACCATCGGTCTCGGTGCGTTCACGTTCACGATGTCGGCAATGCCAGGAACGCCGTCTGTCAACAATGCCATTCCGATGCCGTACTTCGGCACAACAACCTTCGCGGCACCCGGTCTGGGCATCATCGCTTCGATCATCATTTTTATTATCGGCATGTGGTGGCTCCGCCGCGCAGAAGCGGCCGCGCGCAGGGCCGGCGAGGGCTATGATCGCAAGTCGGAGGTATCTTCCGGTATCAACGAGACCGTTCGTATGCAGGCGAGCGCTGCGGGCGATTTTGATCCAGCTGAATTTCAGCATGGCAAGCACAGTGACAGCCTACCCCCCTTTCTGATTGCCGCATTTCCGCTGGTTGTAGTCATCTGTACGAACTTCCTGCTGTCGCTGGTCATCCTCCCACGGATGGATTTTTCGTTCTTGGCCAAAGAGGTGTGGGGCGGGACCACGATCGGAGCAGTGGCCGGCGTCTGGTCGGTTGTCCTTGCGCTCGCCACTGCGACCCTTACTGTCGTCATCTTCAACTATCGGCGTCTCCCGGCGTTGCGAGAAAGCCTGGATGCTGGCGCCGCTTCCTCCGTCATGCCGATCCTGATGATCGGCAGTCTCGTCGGCTTTGGTGCTGTCATTGCGGCGCTGCCCGCGTTCGGGGACGTACGTGACGCGCTACTCGCGGTTGGCGGAGGTCCCCTTATCTCCCTCACGATCTCCGTGAACGCGCTCGCCGCGCTTACCGGTACCGCCTCGGGGGGAATGGCGATCGTGCTCAATATACTTGGCGACACCTTCCTGCGGCTCGCCGCCGAGCACGGAATCGATCCCGCGCTGATGCATCGCGTGACCACGATTGGCGCTGGCACGCTCGACGCTCTTCCACACAACGGTACAGTCCTGTTACTGCTTCAAATCAGCGGGCTCACTCACCGAGAGAGCTATTTCGACATGGTCATGACGGTAATCGTAACCTGCGTCATCGCGCTTGGCGCTGTCCTTGCGCTGGGTACGGCGTTCGGATCATTTTGACGGCAGGTATCGCTACCTTGGAGGTGCCCGGCACCAAACATCGAGGTCAACTTCATTCCATGCCACACGGCATACCTACCCAACGGATCAAAGGTTTTATCCGCAAATGATGACGCCACTTCTGCAGGCCGTAACGCGAACGATCGACGACTTGCGTTCGTCACCAGCCGGCAAGCAATTAGGGGTTTTCCCCGATAGGATACGCTTCCGAAATCCAGTCTAGTTTAAACTCTTCAACGTCGGCGCGGCCATTCCCAACGACACATAACACATGCGATAGCGCAAAATTTTGTCCCCGGAGCGAGAGGTGTACCCGTCTCTACAAGTGACCTCGAAAACTTGGTAAGGAGAAACTCTTATGTGTGTTCTTTGTTCGCAGCCAGGTCTTAGCCGCCGATCGCTGTTGGTAGGGGCTGCCGCCCTCGCAACGACTCCTATCGTCGGAAGCGATGCTCAAGCTCAGCCGGTCTCTGCCGCGGATACGCCGGATGCAGCGTTGAAATTAATGACCGAAGGCAATGAGCGATATGTAGCGAACCAACCGCGCGAGCGGGATTTTTCAGCTGGACGCGCAAGTCGAGCACTTGGTCAGGCTCCCTTTGCGGCAGTTCTAAGCTGCGCAGATTCTCGGATCGCGCCCGAGCTAGCATTTGATCAAGGACCAGGAGATTTGTTTGTCGTTCGCGTTGCAGGAAATTTTGTAACAACCGAGGGACTTGCGAGTTTGGAATTCGGTACTGCAGTGCTTGGTACCAAGCTGATCATGGTGCTCGGCCACAGCAGTTGCGGCGCCGTCAATGCCACGGTAGCGGCACTTCAGAAAGGCAACGAATTACCGGGGCACATCGCGGATCTGGTACGGGCCATGAAACCAGGTATCGAAGAGGAAATGAAGCATGCCGGCCCCGATCTGGAGCAGCGCGCGGTCGTGGCGAATGTGCGCCATAATGTAAAGCGGCTAGAACAGGCAACGCCCATTCTGGCGGAGATGGTGGTTCAGAAAACGCTCCGCGTGGTCGGTGCAGTCTACGATCTCCCTACGGGAAGGGTTGCCCTGGTTTAGACTTGGATACCTCGTCAATTCGAACGACCTAAGCCTGCGATTGATCGCGGCCGGCTGTGGAAGCACGAGGGCGGCACCTATGTGAAGCTCACACAAGCCGGCGCGGACTTATTCGCCTGACCGTCAGCCCTGTATAATTTGACAGGGCCCGGCGGTCGAGAAACGTGCAAGCCCAGCACTGTATCCAGAGCAAGCGCACGCAACCACTTATTGTGAGGGCGAGAATTCATCGTTGCTCGACCTTGCAGCTTCACTGCCCGTCGAATTGATCTCGCTCAAGGAAAGACGGCCACCGGCGCTTCAAAAGATCGCAGCCCGGGCGCCTCGAAAACGCAGCCGAGAGTTCGGGCGAAAACGTTACGGCGATGCTCTCGGCGGCAGCGGTCCGGACCCTGTTTTCTATTTAAACGTTTAAAATTAAGCCGACGTGTGAAGTACCTCACACGCGAATTGCTCGATCCAATAGAATTAGTTTGGTGTAATCTATCGCCAAGTGAGCGGGTGATTTCGTACCATACCTCGTGATGGACACAGAACTTCGCCGGCGAGGTTGGGCAATGTCGCAGACTTGCGCCTCTCCCTGTCTATTCCTCAGCCATTCCGGCTCGGACACCGATGCTGCGCGAGAATTGAAGCGCCGCCTCCTCAATAGCCCCGACGCACGTGCGGCCGGACTTCGCGTCTGGTTGGACAAGGACGACCTCGTGGCGGGACTGGGCTGGCAGACCCAGTTGGAAAACGCAATCAGCAAAGAAGCGACAGCCTTTGCCGTTCATGTCGGTGCCAGTGGGATCGTGAACTGGGTCGAAAGCGAGGTACGGCTGGGGCTTTCGCAGGCGGCAGCCGCTCCCGATTATCCTTTCATCCCGATCCTAGCCAAGGAATGCGTAGGATCTGCAGCACTGCCCTCCTTTGCGCGGCAATTCCAAGGCGTGCACGATCCGCTCAACGATCCCGAGGAGTTTGCAAAACTCCTAGGGGCTGTATTGCGCCGGTCTTCAGGCGAAACGACAATTATCCTCGACAGTCCCTTCGTCGGCCTTAAGGCGATGACAGAACTCGATGCGGATCGCTTCTTCGGTCGCGACGAGGAGATCGACGAGCTCGTCTCGATGTTGCAGCGGAATCACTTGATCGCCGTCGTCGCGGACAGTGGCGCGGGCAAGTCGTCTCTTGCGCTGGCTGGACTCCTTCCTCACTTTCGCGGCGGCGCACTTGCAGATACTGCGGGCCGCGAGCCTGATGGTCGGGTATGGCACGTCGTCACCATGCGGCCTCGCCGCGATCCGATCGAAGGGTTGAAGCGCGGCGTGACCGAAGCAGCCGAGCGACTCGGACGCTCGACTGACCAGTGCGCCGCACTGCGGAAGCGGATCGACGCAGCCGACCCGAGCGAGACGGCCTATGCGATCCGCTGCGATCTGTCGATCAGCACAACGGAAACCCTTCTGGTTGTGGACCAGTTCGAGGAGCTTCTGACCGAAACTGCCGAAGTCCAGCGCGCTTCGATGGTCGACCTCCTGATGGCCCTTGAAGCAATCGGTGGCTTTCGGATCGTGCTCACTCTGCGCGCCGATCATTTCAACCTCTGCCGGTCGTTCGCAAAACTGTTCGAGCATCTGACACGAGACAATCATGCGGCCGTGCTGCGGCTGCGTCGGATCACCGATGCTGGTCTGATCGAAGCCGTGCGCGGGCCGCTGAAGCTGGCCGGCCACACGGATATTCCTGAACAGGATGCAGTGATCGAGTCAATCCGCCGCGACATCACCGATCGCGCCGGAGATCTTGCCTTGGTGCAAATGGCGCTTTACGCCATGTGGCAGAAGCACCGGGCCGATGGCGTCAATCTCCTTGTCGCTTACTCGCAAGTTGGGGGCGTTGTAGGTGCGCTGGCCCACGAGGCAGAGCGCGTCCGAACCCAGCGCCTCGACGCAAACGAAAGACTCCTGCTTGCTCCGCTTTTCATCCGGCTGGTGCGGCTTGGGGAGACCGGCGGGGCGACGCGCCGCACCGCTGATCTCGCCGATTTCGACGGACCGCGCCGGACGCTGGCGGAGAAGCTCGCCACTGAGGACTGTGGTCGACTGCTTCTCACCGGCGAAAGGACCGTCGAGATCGCGCACGAGGCTCTGATCACGCAATGGCCGTGGCTGCAGAACACACTCAACGAAGCAGCGGCGGACATGCGCGTGCTCGACCGGCTGATCGACCGGGCCCGCCGATGGATCACAATCGGGGAACGAAGTCCAGAGCATCTTGCAACCGGCGCCGAGCGGACGGAGTTCTCGTCGCTGGCGCAGCGTCGGCCGCACTGGCTATCTGCCGCGGAGTGCAACTTCGTTGCGGCGAGCGACGAGGCGGAACGGGCCGCCCGCGACCGAGACCGCCGACGCCAGCAATTCGAGCGCGCTGCCGCAGTGTTTTTCTTTGCGCTCGCAGTTGGCGCCACAATTGCGGGCGTGTGGGCTTACCGGGCGCAAGAAGAGGCGACGCAAGCGCAAGCGATCGTCGCTCAGACCGCGAACACCCTCGTGTACGATCTGGGGCCGGAGTTCTATGTCCGCGGCTTGCCGAGCGACCTTGTGGGACGCGTGCTCGAGCGTGCGATTCAGGGCTACGACCAGGCGATTCAACTCGATTCGAACAATGCCGCCGCCTACGTTGGCCGCGGTTTCGCCTACGCGATCAAGGGGGAGAACGACCGGGCCATCCAGGACTACGACCGGGCCGTCCAGTTCGATCCGAACAATGCTGCCGCTCATAGATACCGCGGCGTCGCCTACGGTACGAAGGGCAACAACGACCGGGCCATCCAGGACCTCGGCCGGGCCATCCAGCTTGATCCAAACGACGCCGTCGCCCTTGCCAGTCGCGGGACTGCCTATGCCGGCAACAATCAGCACGACCTGGCCATCGAGGATTACAGTCGGGCGATCCAGTTAGTTCCGAAGAATGCCGCCCCCTACTGGGGCCGCGGGAAGTCCTACATCAGCATGAAGGACTACGACCGCGCCATTCAGGATTTCGACCGCGCAATCGAACTCGATCCAAGTTCTCCCTTTGCTTATTCGAGCCGCGGCGACGCTTACAGCAGCAAGAACGATCAGGAGCGCGCCATCCAAAACTACGATGAGGCGATCCGGCTCGATCCTAAGAACGCAAAGAACATCAGCGCTTATACGGGTCGCGGCCTAGCATATGTCAAGAAGGGGGACGCCCAGCGCGCGCTCCTGGACTTCGAGCGGGCGATACAGCTAGATCCAAAGAACGCCTTTGCCTATGTGGCCCGGGGCGACGTCTACAGGAGCAAGTACGACAGCAATCGAGCCATCAAGGACTACGATCAGGCGGTCCAGCTCGATCCGAAGAGTGCCGCAGCCTACGCCGGCCGCGGCATCGCTTATGCCGCCAGCGGCGACATCCAGCGCGCCATTCAAGACTTCGACCGCGCGATCCAGCTCGATCCGCAAAATACTGCCGCTTATACGGGCCGCGGCATCGCTTATGTCAACAAGGGCGAGAAAGATCGAGCCATTCGGGACATCGATCGTGCGATTGAGCTCGATCCGAAGAACATACTCGCCTATGTCAGCCGTGGCAGCGCCTATATGAGCGGCGGCGAGTATGATCGCGCCGTCCAGGATTATGACCGGGCTATCCAGCTGGATCCAGGAAATCCGATCATCTATCTTGGCCGCGGCATCGTCCACGCGGCCAAGCGCGACTACGACCGTGCCGTCGTCGACTATGACCAGGCGCTCCGCTTGAATCCGAACTTGGCTGCGGCCTTCCTCAAACGCGGCAATGCCTACGCGAGCAAAGGCGAACAGGACTACGCCATCAAAGACTACGACCAGGCGATCCAGCTCGACCCAAAAAATCCAACAAATACCAACGCCTATACGGACCGCGCCGCAGCTTACATGAGTAAGGGTGACTACGACCGCGCGATTCCCGACTACGATCAGGCTATCCTGCTCGATCCGAACAATTTCGTCGCTTTCGTCAGCCGCGGCCGCGCTTATTTCTACCTTGGCAACTTTACGGCAGGGGCGGCGGACTTACTACGCGCCAACGAAATTCAGGAAGGGTCGTATTCCATGATCTGGCGCTATCTCGCGCGCGAGCGCGCCGGCGAGAACGCTGCAGCAGAGCTCGGTAAAAACGCAGTACGACTGAAAAGCGCTGAATGGCCCTATCCGATCGTCGAGCTTTACCTGGGACAGCGCTCACCAGCGGACGTGCTGTCAGCCGCCGGCAAAGCGGACGAGCGCTGCGAGGCGCAGTTCTACATTGGTGAATGGCATCTGCTGCGCGGTGACCGCGCCGCCGCAACAACCGCTTTCCACACTGCCGCCGAAACCTGTCCGAAAGAGTTTGACGAGTACACGGGTGCGTTGGCAGAGCTCAAGCGACTGACGCTCTACCCCCCTAAACCTTAGGGCGCTCACTCGTCCACTCGTCCATAGCATCCTCCAGCCATGCTTGGCGGCAAGAGCCAGGAGCCGATCAAGCCTTCGAAAGCGGGCGCCGCTCCAGCCCCGTTCGCTGGACCAACGGCTAAAGATTCAAGGTGCAAACGCCCTTCCGAGCCGGAAACCAACATGAAAATCCCGGTCGTCAGCGGCGAACCAGTCGCGGCTTGCTGAGCGGAGGTACTGCGGATAGGTGCCCCAGGAACCGCCGCGAACCACGCGGTGATTGCAGTTGCCCGTGATCCACGCCGAACTATCAGTGGCTGCTCCATCGTATTGGTCGCGATAACAATCCTGCACCCACTGCCACACGTTGCCGGCCATATCGTACAGGCCAAACGCATTCGGCTTGAACGATCCCACTGGTGAAGTCTGCCGGCTATCCCACTGACTTCCGCAGCCGTTACAATTGGCATTCCCCTTACCGACTTGATCGCCCCAGAAGAAGGCCGTCGCGCTGCCGGCGCGAGCCACGTATTCCCATTCTGTCTCGGTGAGCAGACGGTAGGGCCGGCCAGTTATCTTGGAGAACCACGCCGCATATTTCAGGGCTTCGTCCCAACTGACGTTGATGACCGGCATTGTCCCCCGACCAAATCCGCTGTCGGTCACGTGAGGACATTCCCCTACCGAGACACAGGCGTCCCAGTCGGCAAACGTCACGGCGAACTTGGACACAGCGAAGGGCTTGGCGATCGTGATCAAATGCTGCGGGTCTTCATTGACATAGCGGTCTGTCTCCGTTGCTGGCGATCCCATCATGAACTCGCCCGCTGGCACAACGACCATTTCAGGGCAGTCCCTCGCACACTCACGAAAACTCGCCAATGGCTTCAGCGCTCGCTCGGCCTCGGGTTTGAGCACGTACGGCCTCACATTCGCGACCACGTAGGGCCGCATTGTTATATGCCAATGGATCTGCTCCTTGATATACGCCTGATTGATCCATCCAACGAGACCGGCAATGATGCCGACCAAGAGCAAGTAGACGAGGGATCGCATGCGCGCCGCGCGGGTTCGCGCCTTGCGCTCGCGCCTTGCACTCTGATCAATGAAATTCTGATCAAGGAGGGGCAAGTCCTCCCTGCGCTTTTCAATCCAGCTTTGGGCTTGCGTCAAGCTCGCGCCCATCAGCAGTGCATCGCTTTTCGAACTGTCGGGACTTGTTTGCCAGGCGCGACGAGCGGCTTCGACCCCAGTTCTCCAGGCGAGAAATTCGCGCTCTGAAGCAATCCAATCGCGCAGCTTTCCCCATCGTCGGAAGATCGCTTCGTGCGCCACCTCCGCGTAGGTCTCGCCACCCTCCGGTGTGGCCGTAACGAGAAGACGGTTGGGATGATCTGCGAGCGCGCTGACCAGCCGCCACTCTTCCTCCGTAAACTCGGATCGCAGCGCACGCCGTCGCGTCGGCTCCTCACCCTCACGCACGGTGGCCAGCTTCAGGGTGAAGATGCGACGAAGCGCGCCCTGAGATTTCGGATGGGAGACCAGAAAGACATCGGCACGTTCAACTAACACGCCTCCAAGCTCAAAAGATTCAGCCGGGAGGCGAAGCATCCCGTCACCGCGACCCACCATCCGCGTCCACATGTCGTCGAGCGTATAAGACAGCAGCGGCAAAGCGCCCACATCCTTGACCGAGTCCTCAGCGGTACGCCGGGTAATGTTGTCCGCAAGCCCAGCACTCTCGAATCGTGCCGAGAGCAGTTCGGCCGGCCGGGTCACGACCTCGCGTAACTCCGCCTCGCGCAGGGGAGGCACATTGATCTGCCGATGCACCAAGTAAAGCGGCTCGTCTCTCTGCAGTTCGCCGAGGAAATCCGAACGCATGCTCATCAATGCATATAGACGCGGGTCGCCAACACCCTGCCCGATCACCTCCGAAAATCGTCGACGCTGGCGCTCCTCGGCGCGCACGTACAACTCCTCGCCCTGGTCGATATAGAGGAGAAAGGCAGGGGGCTTGGTTCGATCCAATTCCTTGTAGCGGCGCTCGGTGGCGTCGAGCAGATCACGCAGCGTGGCCTCGCCGTCACGCAAGAGTTCGATCCAACCGTTCTGCTGCTTCACTCGCTCGGGGTCGGTGGATCCAAGCTGCCAAGTGTCGAGAAATGATTCGACCAACACCTTGAGCGGCTCGGTCCCCGGCTTTAGCGTGAGGAAGCACCAGCGCCGGCTTTCCTGAAAAGTCGGCGGCCACGGACCGGGCGCGCTCGCCCCCTCGGGCCATGCCTGGCGCTTGAACGCCGCAAGCACGCCCGCCTGTGCGAGTGAGGATTTCCCTACACCCGAATTGCCGAGCAGCACGGGAAGTCGATCTGACACGCTGGCGAGCGCGGTGATCACCTCAACCGTTTTCCTCTCCCGGCCGAAGAAATAGTCGCTGTCCTTCTCCTCCATCGCGGCGAGGCCACGGTAAGGTGCGGCATAGCGCCACAGCTCGCCCAACCTCATGTCGCCACCAACGACCGCATCGAGCAGCCGAGTGACGTCCTTCTCTGACGAAGGGTCAGGGGTGACGATCCAGTGCAAGCGGCGCAGAAACGGCAGACCAGGGGCAGTCTGCCCTTCCAGCAGCACAAGGACGACAGGGAAATCGGGCACCTTTACCCGCTTATCGAGCGCCTCGTCATATTCAAGCACCTGCCAGTCGCCGACACCCTTCTCGCCCACGAGCAAAATGAAGGCGTCCGCTTGCGCGATCTCTTTGGCGAGCACTCTTGACCAGAAGCCTCCCGCCCGCAGGTTCGACGGGGCGAAAAACACACGAGCTCCGGTATCTTTGCGCTCAAGCCCGGACTTGAGCCGCTCGGCCAGCGCCTGATCGGGCGAATGGTAGCTGAGAAACCAGCGCCGCATTCAAAACCCCGCGTCGAAGTTAGTCATCCATGCACAAAAGGATCGTGTCGTATTGGTGGAAGCCAGTCAGCGGACATAAGCGCATCTTCGCTTCCCCTCGCGTGCACGCTTCCACGGCTCACCCCAGTTCGCGCGACCTCGCACTGCGCGTCAAGGCCCGGAGCAAGCGGCGCCGATCGAGTGACCAGATGAGAAGTAAACGACGACAGGCTGAGCTCCCTGCCCGCATCATCAAGCCGTCAACAACGCTACCTCAAGATACGAGCCGGATGAGCGAGAAGCCTATCCGTCCGCTTTCAGACCGCCGAGCCGAAGTCAACGTGTTCCTTGCTCCAGCCCACAACCCGGCGTAGAGTTATTCATTAACCTCTACGCGCGTCGTCATCAACTCTTACTAGACGAACCAGCCATGAGGAGCATGTCTGTTTCTCGCATTCAATCGAGCAAGCTTGCTTTGCGGCGCAAGACTTGGAGGACGAAGCCTTTTGGCCTGAATGAAGGGAGCCGCGAAAGTACAAAGACGGAGAATGCCGCGTCGTAGCTCACGACATAATAGACCGAGGATATCTCGCGTTGGGAAATTGGAAACGCGCTGTTGACGTTGCGTTGGGCTTGCGACGCGTCGATGTAAAGCCCGCCCGGCAATCTTACAGACAACACAGAAGGTATGGGAGAGAAACCGACTATGCAGCGCACGAGGCATCGTTCGAAGCGAAGCCGTACGAAGCAAGCTTTACCGGTGTTGGGAGTCGTTGGAATCTCTTTGACGCTGGCGGGCGGCGCATCCGAAGCGACTGCTAGGAGCATCGCACCGAGTCACGAGATCACTCTCTACGAGGAGGAGCTCTCCGACGTCAGCCTGAATACTTTCTTTATATTCGACAAGGAAGGCGCCTCCCCTCGGCATGACGAAAAGTTTGCTCAACTCGGTTGCCGAGGATGTAGAGGGTGCAGGGCCTTTGGATGCGGCTTTCGAGGCGGCCTCGGAGGCTGCATGGCGCGACCTCTCCAAGGTGGCGGCCACCGCAGCGGAGGCTGCAGAGGCTGTAAATCCGGGGGATGCGGCTGCGGTGGCTGCAAAACCGGAGGATGCGGCTGTGGAAACGGCGGAGGCGGCTGCGGCTGCGGCAGTGGTGGCGG
>Ga0070712_100001555_pt1 | contig 14038 bp, 13 predicted proteins | sample LARL81metaG_FD_71396 | JGI IMG/M metagenome (GOLD analysis project Ga0070712, IMG submission 71396) | Corn, switchgrass and miscanthus rhizosphere microbial communities from Kellogg Biological Station, Michigan, USA - LAR L8-1 metaG | ecosystem: Host-associated > Plants > Roots > Rhizosphere ...
CGGATCAGGCGCGCACCATCCGCATCCCCGTGCACATGATCGAAGTGGCAAACAAGATCATCCGCGCATCACGGAAGATGCTCCACGAGATCGGCCGTGAACCTACTCCCGAGGAGCTTGCTGAAAAGCTGGGGATGCCGCTGGAGAAGGTCCGGAAAGTCCGCAAGCTTGCCAGGGAGCCGCTCTCCATGGAAACGCCGATCGGCGACGAGGAGGATGGACGTCTTGGTGACCTCATCGAGGACACGGACACGATACAGCCGATCGAAGCCGCAATCCAATCGGAGCTGCGCGAGACTACGACGCGCGTGCTCGCCTCGCTCACCGCCAGGGAAGAGCGCATCCTGCGCATGCGTTTCGGCATCGGCATGAACAAGGATCACACGTTGGAAGAGGTGGGCCAGCAGTTCTCTGTCACGCGCGAGCGCATACGCCAGATCGAGGCGAAGGCGTTAAGAAAGCTCAAGCACCCCAGTCGATCTCGGATACTCAGAAGCTTCCTCGATCATTGATGGGAGCTGCCAACCCCTCTACCCAAGCCGCTTAGCCTTGCTTTGGAATGCGTTCTTGCGCCGGCTCCGCATATTATAGAGGCACTCGCATCTGAGAACACGGAGGCTATCGGCTGCTCTTAAGCTGCGCTTGAATGTCCCTCTCGAGTTGCGCAATCAATCGTTTCAGCTCATTCAGCTGCGCTTCGATATCAGAGAGCGTGGCATGGGGGGCGTCGCTAATCCATGCCCTTTGCGCAATGAGGCGCTTCAATTGCTCCTGTTGTCCACGAAGGGCATCAACAACGCTGATCGTAGTCTCCGGCACCTTTCGTCCTCGCGGCGAGCTGGGTGGCGGCAACTATATCCGATTTCCAATGGAAAGATAGGAAAACCCCGCACCCAAATAACCACTCTTTATCTCATTGCCGAGTAGATCACGTCCGACTGGCTTGCACCGCCCTTGTGGAACTTTCGCTGATGCGCTATGTGTGGAAAATCGAGTTTCGGCCGAACGACTTGGCCTCGCCGCGCGCTGTGCGTCGGACTGACGAACTTCTCCCAAATCTCGAGCAATGAACCTGGCTGCGCGACTGCTCAGCCTAGCGAAACACATAACCGAAAGAAGTGTCTCATGACGCAAGGAACCGTGAAGTGGTTCAACAGCCAAAAAGGATTTGGCTTCATCCAGCCTGATGACGGCAGTAAGGATGTTTTCGTTCACATCAGCGCCGTCGAACGCGCCGGGATGCACAGCCTCAACGAGGGACAGAAGGTCTCTTACGAAGTTGTAGCCGATCGCAAGACAGGCAAATCCTCGGCGGACAACCTCCGCGCCGTCTGATCGGCAGCGTCGGCAGCCATGTCGCCTTGACCACGGATGTACGGCTAGGCGTTTTGGTTCAGACCCCGCGTCCGGTCCGCCGTTCGCGGGGTTTTCCGTTGGCAAAGCACCTCCAGGAATGATGCCGCGTCTCTGCCGTTCGGCCGGCCGAAATCGCGACGTTCGCCTGGCAAGCAGTCATGTCACGGAACGAGATCAGACGCCGTCCACTCTCATCCCACAACACGAAACGGACGCAACGGAAGCTCTGCAGCAGCGTCAGCCGGCTTACGCCTTTCAGCTCCGGGTAATCGCGCAATGCCTTGGGCAAGCGGTAATAGGGAATGCGGCTGCAGAGGTGGTGAACATGATGAATCCCGATATTGGCGGTGAACCAGCGAGCAATTGCCGGCAAGTCGTAGTGCGAGCTTCCATGGAGCGCCGCCTCCTGGAACGTCCACTCATTCTGCCGCGCCCAGAATGTGGGATCGAACTGGTGTTGAATATAGAACAGCCAGACCCCCACGGAGCCGGCGATCAGCATGATCGGCAAATGCACGAGCAGAAACGCCCGCACACCGATGAACCAGATCAACACGGCGACGATGAAGGCAATCCCGAAATTGGTCGCCATGGTGCTTAGCCAGGGCTGCCAACCGCCCCGTAACATGCCAACCGGCAGCCGGTGCTTCAGAATAAACAGATAGGCAGGCCCGATGCCGAAGAGCACGACCGGGTGACGGTAAAGGCGGTAGCAAAGCCGCCCCCACCAGGAGAGCGCCAGATATTCGACCACGGTGAGGGTGTCGACATCACCCAAGCCGCGGCGGTCGAGATTGCCCGAGCTGGCGTGATGCAAAGCGTGCGTTCGGCGCCAAAAGTCGAAAGGGGTGAGCGTCACCACGCCGATCACCCGTCCAACCCAATCGTTTGCCAGGCGATGGCGGAAAAATGCACCGTGACTGCAGTCGTGCTGAATCATGAACAAGCGGACCAGAAAGCCCGCTGCCGGCACCGCGATGAGCAGGGACAGCCACCAGAAGCCGAAATAATACGCAGCCCAGGCCGATCCCCAGAGCGCTGCGAGCGGCCCGAATGTGATGGCGATTTCCACGATGCTGCGCATGTGGCAGGGCTCGCGATAACGCGCGAGGATGTGTGTCCAACCGCGCGCGTCCGCGGGCGCAGGAGGAGGTGCGGTATTTCGGGAATCGTGCAAAGTTTGTATCCGTAACGGGTTAGGTGGTGAACTCGACTAGTGACCAGCGTAGCCTGAATACACCGTGTTTGTCCATAAAAGCGCGGGTCCACCATGCAGGCCTTTGCGAACGTTATTTGCCGTCCACGATCGTTTTGGAAGATCCCTCCGGGGCCGCCTGCATGCCCGGTGGGGATTGGCCCTGCGGACTCTCTGCGGGCGCGCCGCCGGTGGTCGTGTCGAGAGGACCGGTTGAGCCCTGTGGCTGCTGCTCAATATGCTGCTGATGAGCACGCAAGTCGGTGGGGCTGCTGGGCTCGGAGCTGGCAGCCGGCTTGTCCTGTGAGCCGCTGGTCTGCGCAGCGGCGCTGCCAACCGTGGCGGCGAGTATCATGAGGATTAGAATGTGCATACCATCTCCCGCGCAGGGTGAGCTTGCGAATCCCGCGCAGGGTGAGCTTGCGTGCGCCTACGTTACCTCCATTCAACTATCGCGAAGAAATTTCGTTCCTGCCGCAACGCGGGTAACCAAATCGAGCTGGCATTCCATGCTGCGGGTCCGAGACCTCGCGAGGAGGTGAGGCAATCATGATCAAGAATTTCACCGATCACGCCGCCAACGAGCGCACCTTTCTCGCCTGGGTACGAACGGCGATTGCGGTGATGGCGTTTGGATTTCTGATCGAGCGCTTCGATTTGTTCTTGCATGCGATCACACCGTCCTCGGCCGGCCGAAATCTCTCCGTAGCCGGCGAGAGATTTGCCAACGCCGCCGGCCTAGCGTTCATTATTCTGGGCGCGGTCATGATCATGATTGCGGCTGCCCGGCTTTTGTTCACTGCGCGACAGATCGACAGCAAGGACATGCATCCGGGGACGGGGACGCGCCTGGACATCGCACTGGCGCTGCTGCTCGCGCTCCTTGGCGGCAGCCTATGCCTGTATCTATCCCACGCTGTCGTCGCTGCGTTCTAGGTTCACTTCTGAAATTTGAGCACGAACTCATCGACGGGCTTATTTGGCGGAGGCTGAATCGAGAAGTCGCGCGTATCCTCGGGATGCCGCCAGAAATCCCCTTGGCCCACGAGCTTGAATCCCGCGCTTTCGATTTCGCGCCGTAGAGCCTCCTCCTCGATCCGATGCAAGGACTTTCCGACCGCAGTGCCGTCGCCGGCTTTTGCGGAGTGGTCCGCGATCACGAGTGCGCCGCCCGGTTTGAGCGCCGCGTAGAGCTTGCGATTCATCGCGGCCCGATCGACGGGCATGTAGGTGGTGTCGTGATAGAAGAAGAGGAACGTGATCAGGTCCAGCTCGCGCACCTCCGGCGGGACCGGATCGTCGAACGGGCGCACCAGGCTCACAATGTTCTGACCCGCCGGTGTCTTGAGGCGCGCTTCAAATCTTGCCTTTGCCCGCTCGCCGAGACCGTCAGGGTTCTGCCCATATACCACGCCTGTAGGGGCAGCCGCGCGCGCCATGAGCTCCGTGCTGTAGCCGCCGCCCGCGCCCATATCCAGCACCTTCATCCCCGGCCGCGGCGCTGCGAAGAGGAGGAGCTGCAGCGGGTCCCGGCGCTGGTCGGTCTGGCGGTCCGCATCGGCGCGGTCGGGCGCAGCAACGAGCGCGGCATAATTCGGAGCGCTGCTCTTTGCACTGTCCTGCGCAACTGCCACACGGGCCACCACGAGGACGGCGACCGCTGATGATAACATCGCAGCGTAATGAATTGCGGCTTTTCCAGTCATGTTGATCACATCCCTCAGTGCCCCAAGTCTCCATCTACGCGATGCCGCCGGACTTGTCACCAGCTCCCCCGCAGCACGGGCGAGCGCTAGTGCAGCTTTTCAGCCAAGTCGATTCTTGGAATGATGACGGTCGTAGACGTGAGCCTGTGATCAGCCCCTGGAGCAGCCCATGACGACAGCACAGACGGAGAGCGCTCCAAACGCTCCCGAGGCTCTGCTGGAAGATCCGGACTCGCCGCTGGTCATTGCGGGGCAGATCCTCTGCGTCCTCCTTCCGCTGGCGGTGTGGTTTGCCCCGCTGCCGCTTGCGCCGGCTACCAAGCACGGGTTTGCCATCGTCGGTTTCATGGTGATCGCCTGGATCACCCGCGCGATGGATTACGCTCTTGCCGGGTTCATCGGCTGTTTCTTGTTCTGGGCGCTCGGGATCGTCAAGTTTCCCGTCGCTTTCAGCGGCTTCGCCAACGACACCGCGTGGTTCCTGTTCGGCGCCTTGCTCCTGGGCGTGATTGCTACACGTTCCGGCGTTGCGCGTCGGCTTGCCTACTTCATCATGTTGCGCATCGGCATCACCTATCCGCGCATCCTGCTTGGCCTGATCCTGACGGATTTTCTGCTGACATTCATCGTGCCCTCCGGCATTGCCCGCGTGGTGATCATGGCGTCCATCGCGCTCGGGCTCGCCGAAGCATTCGACTCCCCTCCCGGTCACAACATCTCACGTGGCATGTTTCTCATTCTCAGCTACACCGCGAACATCTTCGACAAGATGATAATTGCAGGAGCAGGCTCGATCACGGCGAGAGGGCTGATCGAGCAGGTCGGCGGAGTGGAAGTGTTGTGGAGCTACTGGTTCATCGCCTTCCTGCCGTGCAGCATCATCACCGTTCTTGCGGCATGGGCACTGACGTTATGGCTCTACCCGCCGGAACACGTGTCGCTCCACGGCGGCTATGAATTCCTGCGCACGGAGGTGGAGAAGATGGGGGCATGGTCGGCCTTCGAGAAACGCGCGGCCGCCCTCCTGGCAGCGACCATTCTCCTCTGGCTCACTGATTTCCTCCACCATATCTCGCCCGCCATCATCGGCATGGGCGTGGGGCTCTTCGCGCTCCTGCCGCGGGTCGGCATCCTCGATATTGAGGATATGAAGCGGCTGAACTACCTGCCGGTGTTTTTCGTCGCCGCTGCCGTGAGCATGGGCACGGTACTCGAGGTCACCAAGGGCCTGGACGTTCTCACCCAGGCGATGTTCTCCTGGATGGCACCCCACATGACCGGAATCCTGAGCACGACGGTAGTCATGTACTGGACCGCGTTCTTCTATCATTTCCTCCTGGCCAGTGAGATTTCCATGCTGGGCACATCCATCCCGCTGGTGATGGAGTTTGCAAAAGCCCACGGCATGCATCCGCTGCTGCTCGGCATGATCTGGACGTTTGCGGCCGGCGGCAAGCTGTTCGCCTATCAATCCGGCGTGCTGATCGTCGGTTACTCCTACGGCTATTTCGCCGCACGCGATCTGGTGCGCATGGGTGCATGTCTTACCGTGGTCGAGTTCGTAGTACTGGTATTCCTGGTTCCGTTCTACTGGCCGTTGATCGGGCTGCAATGAGAGTTCCTCCCGCGTGGAGGCAAATGCGAGTTCCTCTCGCATGGAAGCTGCTGTCAATCGCGGTTTGTTTGCTGTGGGTTCCACTTTTTTTGTTCGGAGCAGATCCGCAAACGAGCTTCCACACGCCAACAATATGAACTTAAGTTCATCAATTTGAGTTGCAGTCATGATGCGTCGTACCAAATCGAGCGCGTGTCGGAACTGACAACCATCTCGCCGGTTGGTGTCAGGGCGCCGGAGGGGCGGCGGCCCGGACCATCGATCAGCGAGAGAGGAACATTTTGCATGAGGAAGAAGCTATTACTCAGTACGGCTGCGTTGCTGGCGGGAGTTGCCATGGCGTCAGCCCAAAGCATGCCAGGTGGCGGACACAGTCAGAGCGGGGGCACCGGCGCGGAGCACCAGCAATCCACCCAAGGCCACAGCGGACAAGCCCAAAGCACGCAACACCAGGGCACCCAGGGTCAGGCTCAGCGGAGCGAGCAAGCTGGGCAGCGAGAAACGACCGGGCAAGCCGCGGGTCAGAAGGAGCAGAGCAGGAGACAGAATCAGCCTCAACGCGGCGAGCAGGGCGCGCAACGCGAGCACACAACCGGCCAGGGGGCTGCGGCGAACCAAGCCGAGCACGGCAAGCAGGGCCAAGCCGGCCGCTCCGAGTCCGGAACGTCAGGAAACCGGAACCAGGCCGAGCGTAACCTGCAAGGCCAAGCCGGTCAGTCGGCTACCGGCAACCGGAACCAGCGCGAGCAGACAACTACCGGCCAGAGCGAGCGCAACCTGAACCAGGCTCCAAGTGGTCGCAACGCGACAGAGGGACAGGGTATGCAGGGTCAGCCTCCGCAAGGCCGAGCTCAGCAACAGACCGCTCCACAGGGCCAAGCTCAGCAAGGCCAACAAAGTCAGCCCATGGGTCAGTCGCGGCGGGGCGCAGCAGAGGCGACCCAGCAGGCGCAGGGTGTCTCGGTGACACCACAGCAGCGCACCCGGATCCGGGAGACGGTGTTTGCCAGCAGCAATGTACCGCGGGTTGACAACGTCAACTTTGCGATCCGCATGGGCACTACAGTCCCTGGCAGCGTTCATCTGGTCGCAGTGCCAGACACGTTGATCGAGATTTATCCGGAATGGCGCGACCACGAGTATTTCGTCGTGCGTGACGAGGTGGTGATTGTGGATCACAGCCACCAGATCGTGGCGGTCGTGCCCACCGGATCATCGAGTGCATCGAGTTCCTCGGAGTCGTCGTATGCGAGCTCGCGCTCTGGTAGTGCCGAGTCAATGAACCTGAGCCAGGACGAGATCCGCCAGCTTCAAATCACTCTCAACCAGAGAGGGTTCAATGTGGGCGAGCCTGACGGCAATTTTGGTCCTCGCACCAGAGCGGCGCTGATGCAGTTCCAGCAACGCGAAGGGTTGCAGAGGAGCGGACAGATCGATCAGCAGACCATGTCTGCACTCGGCATCAACGCGGGCGGACGGCAGGGCGTGCAAGGCGGCCGCGGTCCTTCCAGCGGCGGAGCCGGGATGAACGCCGGTGCGGGCGGAACAAGCTCCGGCGCGGCCCCCTCGACTTCGGGGCAATCCGGCGCGCCTGGTAACACTATGCAACACCCGTCCGCCGCGCCGGGCGCTGCGGGAACCAGCAGCCCGAGCAGCAGCTCGACCGGGCGCGCCGGTTCGAGCGTCAATCCAAGCGGCGGCGCCGGCACCTCGACTGGCGGCGCGGAGCAGAAAAGGTAATCCTTCGCCTAAGCTTCGAACCTAAAAACGACGTCAGCCCCGCTCCGGCGGGGCTGATTTTTTTCGGCAGTGCCGTGGAGGCGCATGTGAAACCCGCACGTGCCCCGTGGTGACCCGAGTTCCCTGGGGATGACTGGGCCCGCGCACCGCGCACTGACCCGACGTTTCCACCGCGCTTTGAAGGGGGGATTATGCGTCGCCCCTGCGGCCAAGAGCGCTTGTAGCAATAGCGACATTCATTTTAGATAGACGACGAAAGCTTGCCCGGCCGGGAGAGGACGTCATGAGGAAGACCGCATTTGTGCTGGCAATCGCAGTTGCGGCGGTCGCAGCGCGTGAGCCGGCGCAGGCCGCCGACGTGATCTGCTACAATTGTCCGCCGGAATGGGCGGACTGGGCATCAATGCTCAAGGCGATCAAAGCCGATCTCGGCTACGACATTCCGTTCGACAACAAGAATTCCGGTCAGACCCTGTCGCAGCTCATCGCCGAGAAAGCCAACCCCGTTGCCGACATCGCGTATTACGGCGTGAATTTCGGGATGAAGGCAAAGGCGGCTGGCGTGGTGGAGCCCTACCGGCCGAAAGGCTGGGAGGGCGTACCCGCGGGCCTGAGAGATGCAGACGGTTTCTGGACCACGATCCACTCCGGAACCCTCGGATTGTTTGTCAATAGCGAGGCGCTTGGCGGCAAGCCGATCCCCGCCTGCTGGAAGGATCTCCTCAAGCCGGAGTATCGCGGGATGGTCGGCTATCTCGATCCTTCGTCCGCCGCAGTGGGCTATGTCGGTGCGGTTGCCGTCAACCTCGCTCTCGGCGGTTCGGCCAAGGACCCCACGCCCGCTGTCACCTTCTTCAAGGACCTGCAGAAGAACCAGCCGATCGTACCGAAGCAGACGTCCTTTGCCCGCGTCGTCTCCGGCGAGATTCCCATCCTCTTCGATTACGACTTCAACGCCTACCGGGCCAAATACAATGAGAAGGGCAAGTTCGATTTTGTGATTCCCTGTGAAGGCTCGGTAGTCTTCCCCTACGTCGTCAGCCTGGTAAAGGGCGCTCCGGACAAAGCCAAAGCCGAGAAAGTTTTCGACTATCTGCTGTCGGATAGGGGTCAAGCCATCTGGACCAACGCCTATCTCCGTCCGGCGCGTTCGATCCCGTTGCCCGCTGAGGTGAAGTCCAGGTTCCTGCCCGACAGCGACTATGCGCGCGCCAAGAGCGTCGACTGGGCGGAGATGGAACTGGCGCAAAAGACCTTTACCGACCGCTATCTCGCGGAGGTCCGCTGAAGCCTTCTAAGCTCCGGTCTCGGCGCGCGTCCCGATGCCTTATCTCTCGAAGTCGCATGGGCATCGCCTATCGCGCACCGGCTTCGCGCGTCTTGCCCTGCTGCCGCTCGCCATCGTCGCCACGGCATTCTTCCTGTTGCCCATGGCCAAGCTGGTGATCGTCGGAGCCAGCGGCGACATGGGGCTTGGTGCCTACGCGGCGATCCTGTTCGAGCCGCGCTACCGCGCGAGTCTGATCTCGACCGTGGTGCTGGCGGCGGTGACAACAATCGCTGCGCTGGCCATCGCTACGATCGCAGGCCTGTTCCTGCAGCGACACCGGTTTCCAGGCCGGGCGGTATTGATCGCCATGCTGACCTTCCCGCTCGCGTTTCCAGGCGTGGTGGTCGGCTTCATGATCATATTGCTGGCGGGTCGCCAAGGCCTGATCGGTGACCTCACCAGCCGTTTGCTCGGTGAGAAAATTGTGTTCGCCTATTCGATCCAGGGCCTGTTCCTCGGCTATCTCTACTTCTCCATTCCGCGCGTGATCCTGACCATCATGGCGGCCGTGGAGAAGCTCGACCCGGCGTTGGAAGAAGCCGCGCGAACCCTCGGCGCCGGTCCCTGGGCGGTGCACCGCGACGTGATATTTCCTGCACTCGGGCCGGCGTTCGTGGCGAGCGGTGCAATCGCATTTGCGACTGCCATGGGGGCGTTCGGCACCGCCTTCACGCTCGCCACCAACATCGATGTGCTTCCCATGGTGATCTATACAGAGTTTACCCTGTCCGCGAACATTGCGATGGCGGCCGCACTGTCGGTCGGACTGGGCGTGGTGGCATGGGCGAGCCTCGCGTTCGCCCGCTCGCTTTCGGGCGGCACAGTCGCAGCGGCAGGTTGAGGCGAATGCGCGATCGACTGATCGTCGCCGGCCAGCTTCTGTTCACTCTGGTCGTTGCCGCCTTTCTGATCGTCCCGGCGATCCTCTCGATGCTTGCGGGCATTACCGTAAATTACTTCCGCGGCATTGCGTCGGGCGTCACCCTGCAATGGGTGATCCAGGTCTGGGATCTCTATGCGGAAACGATTGGGCGCTCGTTTCTCGTGGCGGGCGCAGCGCTGTTCGTGACGCTCGTCGTCGGCGTGCCCGCGGCGTATGCGCTCACCGTGCGGGGAGGTCGGCTTTCGCGCGCGGTCGAGGAGATCATCACGCTGCCGCTCGCCATTCCCGGGCTTGCCATCGCGCTTGCACTTCTCCTCGTCTACGGCGGGTTCAGCGATTTCCGCCGCTCGTGGCTTTTCATTCTCGCCGGCCATGTGATCTTCACGATGCCGTTCATGGTGCGCGCCGTGATGGCGGTGCTGGCGACTATTGATGTAAACACGCTCGATGAGAGTGCCGCCTCGCTCGGGGCTGGACCGTGGCGTCGCTTTCGCGACGTGATCGTCCCGAATGCCCGCCCGGGCATTCTCGCCGGGGCGCTCAGCGTGGTCACGCTTTCGCTCGGCGAGTTCAACCTCACCTGGATGCTGCACACGCCGCTGACCAAGACGCTGCCGGTCGGGCTGGCCGACAGCTACGCCTCGATGCGCCTTGAAGTCGCGTCCGCCTACACTCTCGTGTTCTTCGTGATGATCATCCCCCTGCTGGTGGCCATGCAGCTTTTCGCCGATGTCAGCAACGGGGCGAGATCACGGGCATGAGCGATGGCCGCGGTGTGGCGCTGCGTCTCGAGGCATGCGCCAAGACTTTTCCCAATGGGACCCGCGCGCTCGAAGCGGTGACACTCCATGTGGACCGCGGCGAGACGGTGGTGTTTCTCGGCCCGTCGGGCTGCGGGAAAACCACGCTGCTGCGCATCATCGCGGGGCTGGAAGGGCCGGATCCCGGCGGACGCGTCCTCTTCAACGCCAACGACGTGACAGACGTACCGATCGAGAGGCGCAACGTCGGAATGGTTTTCCAGTCCTACGCGCTGTTCCCCAATATGAGCGTCGCTGAGAATATCGGCTATGGGTTGAAGATCCGCGGGATGTCTGGGAAAGAGCGCGGGGCGCGCATCACCGATCTCATGGAGCTCACAGGCATCAGGGGGCTGGAGCAGCGGCGGATCGACCAGCTCTCGGGCGGACAACGTCAACGGGTAGCACTGGCGCGGGCGGTGGCAGTGCATCCGAGCGTGCTTCTGCTGGACGAGCCGCTCACCGCGCTCGATGCGGCGCTGCGCGAGCGGCTGCGCGGAGAGCTCGATCGCCTGCTGCGCACGCTTGGCATCACCACCATCTACGTCACCCACGATCAGGCCGAGGCAATGGCGCTTGGCGACCGCATCGTGGTCATGCGCAACGGCGCGATTGTGCAAACCGGATCCCCCCGCAGCGTCTATTTTGAACCGAACAGCCGATTTGTGGCGGAGTTCATCGGCGCTGCCAACATTCTTCAGGCGACCGTGAAGGACGGATATGCTGTGCTTCCCGGAGGTCGCATGCGCATGCCGGACGGCACCGCCGCGGGTCCCGCGACGGCGATGCTGCGACCGGAAGCGATCGCAATCATCGACAGCGAGGGCGCCGATCTCTGCGGGACTGTCGAGACTGTGAGTTTCATCGGCGATCGCCAGCGCCTCACCATAACCGGAGCGGCTGACCGCCCGATCGTGGTCGAGGCGCCGAATTCGCTTGCAGTCGAAGCCGGCCAGCGAATCGGCCTCGGCATAGAACCCCGTACTGTTCGGCTGCTGCCGGAAGATCGTCGGTGATGCCGGCGCCAATTTTGATTGCGCAGATTTCAGACCTGCACATCAAGCGGCCGGGCGCGCTGGCCTATGGACAGGTGGACACCGCAGCGGCGCTGGCGCGATGCATCGTGGAGCTCAAACGCTTCATGCCGCAACCGGAGCTTGTGGTGATATCCGGCGATCTCGTTGATACCCCGACGCGGGAGGAATACGCGCATTTACAGAGGCTGCTCGCGCCACTCGAGATTCCGCTCGCGGCTGTTCCCGGCAACCACGATGACCGCTCGCTCTTCCGCGCCGCCTTCCCTTCTCAACCTTATGCGCAGGCAAAGAACGCGCTCAACTTTTCGCTCGCGGTCGGCCCTCTCGACCTCGTCCTCATCGATTCCAGCGTCCCCGGGGCACCCCATGGCAGCCTCGACGCGGATACCCTGGGATGGCTCGATGCGACGCTCGCGAACGACAGCTCCCGGCCGGCGCTACTTTTTCTGCATCACCCCCCGTTAGTGACCGGCATTGAGCACATGGATCGGCAGAACCTGCGTAACGCCAGCGAGCTCTCGGCGCTCGTGCAACGCCATCCGCGAGCGCGACTGATTGCAGCCGGTCACGTGCATCGGGCCACGCTGACGATATTTGCAGGGATCGCGGCGACGATCTGCCCGGCACCCAACTATGCCGTCGCGCTCGATCTGGTGGCGCAGCTTCCGCCTTCTCTCCTGGTCGAGCCGCCGGCGTTTCATCTACATGCCTGGTTTGGCGGTGCAGGCTTCGGGGAGGTGGTGACCCATCTCGTGCCGATCGGGCATTTCCAGGGACCTTACCCCTTCTTCGATGCCGAAGGCAGGCAGCTGTAAGCTAGAGACAAGGCGCTCTGATTGACCGTGCGGTCGCGCGGCAACCGCGCTATGATTTGCTGTGGCGAGAGTGGGCATGAGAACCAAAGGACCCGGCGCGGAGGACGCGACGCTGCATGACGTCGTCATCGTCGGTGGCGGCGCCGCGGGGATCGAGCTCGCAACTTTGCTGGGGAACCGCTTCGGAAACCGAGGCGGGCGCCGGCCACGGGCGCGCATCACACTCGTCGAGTGTGCCCGCACCCATCTTTGGAAGCCCTTGCTGCACGCGGTCGCCGCCGGCAGCATGGATCCCGGCGAGTACGAGGTGAACTATCTCGCTCAGGCGCACTGGAACGGATTTCGCTACCGCTTCGGCGAAATGATAGGGCTCGATCGCGCGGCGAAAGAAGTTCGCTTGGCCGCGACGTTCGATGACGAAGGACGTCAAATCACTCCACCGCGCTCCGTGCGCTATGACACGCTGGTTATCGCCATCGGCAGCGTGACCAATGATTTCGGCACGCCCGGGGTCGTCCAATATGCGGTGCCGCTGGAAACGCCGATCGAGGCCGCTCGGTTCAACCGCCGGCTGGTGAATGCCTGTATCCGCGCGCAGGCGCAGGAGGAGCCGGTGCGACCCGGCCAGCTGCACGTCGCCATCATCGGTGCTGGCGCGACGGGCACCGAGCTTGCTGCCGAGCTGCATCGGACCGCGCGCGAAGTGGTTGCCTTCGGGCTCGATCGCATCAATCCGGAACGCGACATCCGGATCCTTCTCTTCGAGGCCGCGGACCGCATCCTGCCCGGTCTGCCGGAGCGCATCTCGACGGCGACGCGCGGCCTCCTTGATGACATGGGAGTCGAGGTGCATGTCGAGGCCAAGGTGGCAGAGGTTACAGCCGAGGGCGTGCGGCTCGCCGGCGGGTTGTTCATTCCCTCCGAGCTGGTCGTGTGGGCGGCGGGTGTGAAGGCACCTGATGTGCTCGCGCATCTCGACGGGCTGGAGGTCAACCGGATCAATCAGCTCGTGGTGCACCAGACCCTGCAGACCACGCGCGATCCCAACATCTTTGCCATGGGCGACTGCGCCGCCTGCCCGCGCCCGGGCGAGCCTACCCCGGTGCCGCCGCGCGCCCAGGCCGCGCACCAGCAGGCCACGCACATGGTGCGCCAGATCGAGCGCCGGATGCGCGGCGAGCCGTTGCTCCCCTACACTTACCGGGACTTTGGCTCGCTCGTTTCACTCGGCGAGTACAGCACGGTCGGAAACCTCATGGGGTTTTTGGTAGGGCGCGGCATCTTCATCGAGGGACTGTTCGCCCGCTGGATGTACCGCTCGCTGGAAGCGATGCACGAGCGCGTGCTCTACGGCATACCGCGCACCGCTTTGCGCTTGCTGGCCCGCATGCTCTCGCGCCGTACCGGGCCGCGGGTGAAGCTGCACTAAACCTCACGCCGTCGCGACGGCCGGTTTGGACGCCACCGCGACGCTACGATGATCGAACGAGTACCGGCCCGCGCCCGTGACGGCGAGGAGCAGATAGGCTCCCATGATCGCGAGGTTCTTGTAGAAGTTCGC
>Ga0070712_100001556_pt1 | contig 14028 bp, 12 predicted proteins | sample LARL81metaG_FD_71396 | JGI IMG/M metagenome (GOLD analysis project Ga0070712, IMG submission 71396) | Corn, switchgrass and miscanthus rhizosphere microbial communities from Kellogg Biological Station, Michigan, USA - LAR L8-1 metaG | ecosystem: Host-associated > Plants > Roots > Rhizosphere ...
TGACGCACAGACCGCCAAGAGACTGCAAGCCAACGCGGCTATAAGGACTCGTTTCATATTGTTGCTTCCTCCTGAGGAAGAAATTTTCGTCTGGCACGATATCACAGAGCAGGGGTCGCCCGTTGCTTCACCGCCAATCCTGCTGGCATGACAGGACTGGGAGTGGATCATGCTCAAAGCCCGTACCCTGAGAACTCACTCGCAGCGGTAGATTCGCATGGAGGAGAGAGTGGCCCTATGGCAGAAGTCACTTGCCCTTGTGACATAAATCACAGGCCTTTTTCCTTCAGATTGTGACGGTTATCACTGGGCCCTGTGCCATTCTGCATTGTCCTCGTGGGGTATCGAACCTAGCATCGCGACATGCCATCCATTACTGACCTGAATGCGGAACCTCCTATTGAAGCGTGGGTCAACCCGCGGCGGCTGTATCGAAGACTTCGGGATATCGTTCGCGTCCCCTGCAGGTCACATGGGAAGTGACGAATTCAATCAATTGGAAGCCGGTATCGCCGCGTTCACGAGCGGCGCGGGAGTTTCAGCAGTTCTCCACGGCGGAGGGCTTTCATCTGATTGAGCAGATTGCCGACATGCATGTGCCCTTGCTCGCGCTTACGGGCGGCGATCCACTGGGGAGACCCGACCTGCTGCCGCTGATTGAGTTCGCGTCTGAGCGCTCGCTGCGTACCTCGTTGACAGTATTACCGATGGTGAAGATCGAGCCTGGGATCACTGCTGAACTGAAGGCACGCGGATTGATGCGTGCGGCGTTTTGGCTGAATGGATCCACGCCAGGGCTGCATGATCACTTCTGGGGCATGCCGGGACTGTACCGCCGCACGATGGAGGCGATCGGACTCTGTCATGAGGTGCAAATGCCGGTGCAGGTAAATACGATGCTTTCGCGGCGTAACTTCCAGAATCTCGATCCTATGATCGAGTTGTTGACGCGGCTGGATGTGAGTCTCTGGCACGTCTTCTTTTACGTTCCTCCGAAGCGTGAAGAGGCGGGTGAAATGCTCAACGCCGACGAGCATGAGGAGGTCTTTGCGAAGCTTTACGCTGCCTCGCGACGGGCGAACTTCCAGGTCAAGACCACCGAAGGGCAGCACTATCAACGGTATCTGTTACAGCAGCGGGTGCGGGAATCGCGAGGAAAACTCACAGAAGCGACTGCCGTTCCTTACGCTCCCCGAGGCGTCAATGATGGGAAAGGGTTCGTATTCATCAACTCTCGTGGTGAGGCATATCCGAGCCGATTTCTGCCGCTTTCGGGCGGAAATGTGACGAAGCAGCCACTGGCGGAGGTCTATTGCGAATCTCCTCTCTTTGTTTCCCTACGCGACGTTTCGAATCTCAAGGGCAAGTGCGGCCGGTGTCCGGTCCGGACCGTGTGCGGCGGTTCTCGTGCGCGGGCCTATGCGATGACGGGCGATCTATTTGCGTCGGACCCGTGCTGCGCGTACGAGCCGTGAGGTAATTCTCCGTTTCGTGATGAATCCGGAGAATCAAGGATTGTTACTTCATGGACTAAAACCCCTCCTTCGCGCAGCGTTTCGGCACGTCTCAAAGCCGTGCCCTGATACGAACCGGCATGCGATTTCAAATACATCCGGGTGTGATTCGAAACCTTAGACGGTTGGATCGTTGAAGGCATGCTTTGGAGCTCAGATTCGCATGAGATTGGCAGATGAGAGTTCTGTGGAACTGATGATGTGTATCACCTTCCGTTGTGATTTTCATCACTCCGGGCATTTTGAGGATCTTTGCAAAATCAGGCCAATTCAGCACGTAGGGCGGGAACTGACGCAGTTCGTTTGTGACCACGATCACAATTCCTGGTGACCGAATATACGGTGAAGCGCCGGTTCCTCTGGCATCCTAACGTTCAAATTGAGGTGACCTATGGCTCAAGATGGCCGCGATATTCTCGATGTCCTTCGATTTGAACTGAGTTTTCTGTTGGACGGTGGTTACGGTCGTTCTCCGCGTGCTGCATGGCGGGCGCCGGCAATTTTTGAGGACTCTCCGATCTGCCCCAATTTCTGCGATCCGGCGCGCCCGCATCCATGCGAGAGCTGTCTGCTGGAGCAGTTCGTGCCTGACGGACAGAAAAAAGAAAGCATTCCATGCCGGTTCATCCCTGTTGCTGAGGGACGAACTGTCGAAGATCTTTATCGCACAGGCAGCCAGGCTGAAATGGAAGAGGCGCTGGCTCAGTGGCTTCGCACTCAGATTGAAAGAATCGAGCGCGAGCGTGGCATTACGGGCAAAGAAGGCGCGGCATAGTCATAACTGACTACTCGGATTACACGAGATCACAAACCATCTTTCTCCGCACAATTTGAAGGAGACATGAAGAATCATGACTGAAGAACATGCATATCGAGTAGCAGCATGGTGGACCTCGGGACGCACTGGACTGGCGAAGTCCGATTCAGCTCCGAACGCGATCCATTTCACGGCGCCCACGGAATTCGGCGGCCTCGAAGGCCGATGGACACCGGAAGAACTTCTGCTCGCTGCTGTCGCGGGATGCTATACGACGACGTTGCGGGCGATCGCTGGCGGAGCACAGTTCGACTTCACTGATCTGCAAGTGGAAGCCAGTGGTACCGTGCGCAAAGCGGATTCCGGGTATACCTTCAGCCAGATCATAGTGCGGCCGAACTTGAAGATCGGCTCAGCGGAGGAGCGTGAGCGTGCCCTGGATTTGCTGAAGCGCGCAGAGAAGTTGTGCCTGGTGTCGCGCGCGCTAGGGACAACGCTGAAATTTGAGCCGCAACTGGAAATCAGCAAGTCGGCACCAGTTTCTTAGCCGTGGGTTTTAGAGTTCCAGCCGGGCCGAAACCGAAGATGGATCTTCGGTCGCGCGCAGCTTAAATCCGACTTTCTTGAAGATGGCTTGCGTGGGCAGGTTATCGCGGAGGATTTCTCCGCAGAGCATTCGAAATTTCTCTTTGCGAGCGACGCGCGTAACTCCAGCCAGTAATTCGGTTCCGAGCCCTTTACCCTGCCATTTATCGGAGACCAGCACGGCGGCCTCGGCCTCGCCGCGATTGATCGCACTGAAGCGACCCACACCCAGGACCTGGTGCTGGCCTGTTTCCGGATTCTTGTAGTCGCCTACCAGTGCGAACCCACGGTCGTAACTGCCGAAACAGATTCGCACGAGCCGTTCGTGTTCCACCCGTGTGCTTAAGCTCAGCGAACAAAAATAACGGAGATACACGCTGCGCTCGGAAAGTGTGTGATGGAACTGCACCATGAGCGGCTCGTCTTCCGGGCGAATGGGACGAATTGTCACCAGCGTTCCGTCTTTCAACTTCCAATCCCACACATACTGCGCGGGGTAAGGGCGAATCGCTGCACGCGGCAATTGCTCGGCGGTGGTGCTCGGGTCGTGGATGACGATGCGGGCATCGAGGGCCAGGAGATTGTCCGGGGTCGCGAGCAGGGGATTGATGTCGGTCTCCTTGATCCAGGGCTGCTCGAGCACAAGCTGGCTGAAACGCACCAGCAACTGTTCGAGGGCATCGAGATTCACGGGCTTGCGTCCGCGCACTCCGCGGAGCGCGGCGAAGATTTTCGTCTGCTCCATCAGGCGCTGTGCGAGCGTTGTGTTCAGGGGCGGCAGAGCGAGTGCGCGGTCACGGTAGACCTCGACCATGACGCCACCGGAGCCGAACAGAATTACCGGACCGAACTGCGCATCGATCGTACTGCCAAGGATGAGTTCGTAACCATCGCGGAGAACCATGGGCTGAACGGTGACGCCGAGAAAGTGCTGAGCGCCTGCTCTTTTGGTGACAGAAGTCTGAATCGACCGGAATGCTCCCCGTACTTCATCATCGTTGCGCAGGCTGAGCTGCACTCCGTCAACGTCTGTCTTGTGAACGATCGTGTTCGAGAGCAGCTTCAGCGCTACCGGGTAGCCAATCTCACTCGCGATCGCGGCAGCATCATCTTCCGTCGATGCCGTGCGCGTTTCCACCACCGGAATGCTATACGCGGCCAAGACTTGTTTGGCCTCGTATTCGTTGAGCAGGGTGCGTCCACTGTCTCGCGTTTGTTGAATTGCATCGGTGATTTTTTTGCGGGAATCGGCGGGAATCTCCGGACCCTCGATCAAGGCTGGAGTCTCGTAGAGCCCGCGCAGGTTGTAGGTGTACCGCCACATATAGGTGAATGCGCGGGCAGCAGTATCGGGATACGAGAATGTTGGAATGCCTGCAGTATTCAGGATCGAGGTACCTTCAGCGACGCCATCGCCGCCCATCCAACTCGCAAGGAGCGGCTTTCCAGAAGAGTGCGCGAATTGCGTCATCTGCTGCGCAACTTGCGTCGGATCGGCGAGTCCCTGCGGAGCGATGATGGCGAGCAGTCCATCGCTGGCTAGATCTTGTGAAACGAGGTCGACGGCTTTTGCGAATCGCTCGGCATCGGCATCAGCAAGGACATCGACCGGATTGCCGCGGCTCCAATGAGAGGAGAGAAATCCATCAAGCTCCCGAACGGTGTCGGCAGATAAAACGGTGAGCTCGCCACCTGTTGCCATCAGTGCATCGGTTGCGAGAACGCCTGGGCCGCCTGCGTTGGTCACGATGCTGAGGTGTGGCCCTCGCGGACGCGGCTGTTTGCTGAGCACCTCTGCCATATAGAAGAGATCAGCAATGTTCTGCACGCGCAGCACGCCACAGCGGCGAAATGCGGCCTCGAGAACGTCGTCGCTGCCAGTGAGGGCTCCAGTGTGCGAAGCGGCAGCTCGCGAGGCTGCCTCTGAACGTCCGGCCTTGATCACTATGATTGGCTTGCTGAGAGCGATCTCGCGCGCGGCGGAAATAAACGAGCGCGCGTCTCCAACAGATTCCATGTAGACGAGGATGCTCTTGGTGTGGGGATCATCGCCGAAGTAATAAATAAGGTCGCCCCATCCCACATCGAGCATCGATCCGGTAGAGACGATTGCGCTGAATCCCACGTGTTCTTTCTGACTCCAGTCGAGAATTGCTGTTTGCAATGCGCCGCTCTGACTGAGGAATGCGACGCTGCCTTTGTTTGGCATTGACTTCGCGAAAGTGGCATTCAGGCCAATCGTGGGATTCATAAATCCCATGCAGTTCGGGCCAATCAAGCGCAGTGACCCGCGATTCAGGTGTCTTTGGATTTCTTCTTCGAGGGCTGCGCCGCTGTGGCCCTGCTCACGGAATCCGGCGGAGATGACGACGGCAGACTTCACGCCCGCGTCGACACATTCGCCAATGAGCTGCGGTACCGTCGCCGCGGGAGTGACGACGATGGCCAGATCGAGTGGCGCGGGAGCATCCGCCACTCGTCCGAGAGTCTTGATACCGAGTACTTCTCCATGCGTCGGATTGACGGCATAGACGCTGATAGGAAATTTGGTGTCCAGCAGATTGGAGATGACGCTGCGCCCGACCGTGCCGCGACGATCTGTGGCTCCAATCACAGCTACAGATCGTGGTCGAAATAAGGGTTCAAGAGCCCCACGCGCCGGCGGTAGGGCTGTGTAGAGTTTCCCCACAGGAGAGGTGATCGCGGGGACAGGGAACTGGCTCACGGAACCTCCAGTGCTGCGAAACGTCATTTTTTCACAAGTGACGCGATTGTATGTGCGCAGTTTTTCATCAGAACGTGGCGGAGATCACAATCGGCCCGATTTTACTGGCGGTTACGTGGATATCCATGATCACAAGGGTTTGTGATCGGCATCACACCCAAAAGTGCGTCGGTGCACTCTAATCACAACGGAGGTGCAGCGACATGCGCGCTCCTTACGGCCTTAATATTCTTGATAATTGTCTTACGTGTTCGGTGCGGGAAGAGCATCTGTTTTGTAATCTCTCGATTCACGCCGGGCAACGACTGAACGAAATCAAATCGACGGCGGTCTATCCCAAGGGCGCGATGCTCTTCATTGAAGGACAGCAGCCTCGTGGGGTGTTTGTACTGTGTGCAGGGAAGGCAAAGCTCTCCACATCGTCCCGCGAAGGGAAGACAATCATTACAAAGCTATCTGACGCGGGTGATGTGCTTGGTCTGAACGCCGTTGTTTCGAACCGTCCATATGAGGTCACCGCTGAAATGATGGAGCCGGGACAGGCCAATTTTATTCCTCGTGAATCGTTGCTGCAGTTCCTACGCGAACACGGGGAAGTCGCGCTACGAGTTGCTGAACAGTTGAGCCGGAACTACTACACGGCATATGAAGAGATCCGCACGCTGGGTCTGGCGACGTCGCCGTCGGAGAAGTTCGCGAAGCTACTGCTGTCGTGGTCGACCAAAGGCTCTCAGAATGACGGCGCGTTGCAGGTCAAGCTAACCTTGACTCACGAAGAGATCGCCGAAATCATCGGGACCACGCGCGAAACTGTCAGCCGATTGTTCTCCGATTTCAAGAAGCGGCAACTGCTGCAACTCAAAGGCTCGACGCTGGTGATTCGAAACCGTCCAGCGCTCGAAAAGATCGTCCAGGCTTGATGTCGGCTGGTTGATCGCCAGGAAGAACGGCGGACCAGTTGTTGTGCCGGCGGTCTCATCCCGCACCTGTCGAATTTTCTATTTGACAATGCCTGCTTGCGCCGCCCGCGTGCGCATTGAAGGCTCAGTCGTTGGCTCATGAACTGCCTTCGTTGGTTCTGCGGCTTGAGGCAGGGGTATGAGCGCGGCCTTTGTCCCATCCCAAACGATCGTCATAATCTTTGCGCAGCGATCGCAGAGCCAGAAGCGTTCTTGTGGTAGAGATAGGGCGCCTGCGCTGGCTTCTATTTCCGGTGTCGGACCAAGACAGAACAGTTTTCCCAGATGAAGAAAGAGAAACTTTTCTGGGCACTCGGGATTGGCGCACTTGGACAGCATGGCGCACCCGTCGAAACCTCTTTACAAATATTACGCCCACGTTGGGCTGCTTGGAATGACCTTCGACACGGACTTGGGTGATGCTCACCACTCCCTGAGCGAAGCCAGCGATCCCACATTTAGACAATTCCCGAGAATGCGCCGGCAGTAGGTTACTCTGGAGGAATGACGCAATTGCGATGCGCTGCTTTGTTGTTCGATCTCGATGGTGTGCTCATCAACTCGACTCCGGCAGTAGCCCGTGTCTGGCGACAATGGGCCATCGAGCACGGATTCAATCCTGAGGAAGTTGTCGCAAGGGCGCATGGACGGCCCAGCCTGACGACAGTGCGCGAATATTTGCCGAATGCCGATCATGAGGCTGAGAACCGTGAAGTGGAACGTCGCGAGATTGAAGACCTCGCGGGCATCGTGCCATTGCCAGGAGCGTTGGAGCTTTTGGCCAGCCTCCCGCCGGATCGGTGGACTATCGTTACTTCGTGCACGAGACCGCTTGCTGAAGTTCGCATCAAGGCTGCTGGTCTACCAGTGCCGAAGAAGTTAGTTACTGCTAATGACATCACACATTGCAAGCCGCATCCCGAGCCATTTCTGTTGGGAGCCTCTGCGTTAGGGTTCCCTGCGACAGAATGCGTGGTCTTTGAAGATATTCCCGCTGGAGTGCAGTCAGGCAAGGCTGCCGGGGCAAAGGTAGTCGCGTTCACGACGACTGTACAGGAATTCGCATTGAACGAAGCTGGGGCCGATTGGGTTCTCAGAAGTTGCGCCGATGTGCGGCTGCTCGATCATAAGGCCGATCTCACGCTGGGTCTGGAAACATCGTGAAAGGAAAACAAGAGATTGTGGGTGGGCCGGAGTAGTCAAACGATCGTCTAAAGTTTGGAGCCTTGTAATCCGATCTGGTCCTCGTGTTGCAGTTGTTTTTCAAGAGGGCCACATGTCCACATCAGCAGTTTCACCGCTTTCAACTCAGCAGAGCCTGGAGACATACTTTCAGGCGCGCCATCATGATCTTCGCCAGCTCGCGCGGGCACTGGAATCTGGTAATCTCGCGAACGCACAACAAGATTATGTAACGATCCAGAATTTAGGCCAAGACGGGCCTTTCCCGAGCGGAAACGCTTTCTTGAATTCAACGCGTCAGCAGGACTTCGAAAATATTGGAAGCGCGCTGCAATCGGGCGATCTTGCGTCTGCTCGTCAGGCTTTTATGCAATTGTGGAGCACGTTCCATCACGCCGACCCGCAATCGGCTGCGTCTCGCGATCCTGTAATCAGCGATCCATCACAGAGCGGCAGCATTAGCCTCAAGGCTTAGCAAAAGAACACTCCTGTCACGGGGCCATGCGCTGACGAGCACCAGCACCTGGCTCGTCCTTTCTTAACCGGTCTTGATGGTTTGCAGTGCTAGACTGTGCCAACCTCCCTTCAGGAAATCGCATCCAGATTACGAGGCCGCTATGAAAACGAAAGCGATCGCACTAGTGTTGACCCTCCTCTTTCTAGCTATCAGCGCAGTTCCGCAACAACCAGACCGCAATCAGCCATCCGCGAAGTCGCAGGACCGCATCTCCCGTGAAGTTCGACACGAGCTTCTGATGCTTCCTTATTTCGGAGTCTTCGACAACATTGGCTACAAAGTTGATGGCGACACAGTGACCCTGGTCGGCCAGGTGGTTCGACCTTCACTCAAGTCCGATGCCGGGAACGTCGTCAAGCGGATTGAGGGCGTCGAGAAGGTCGACAATCAGATCGAGGTGCTCCCACCCTCTTCAATGGACGATGGCCTACGCGTCCGGCTTTTCCGCGCGATCTATCAGTTTCCGTCTCTGCAAAAATACGAACTTGGCGTTCAAAAGCCGATTCGTATCATCGTGAAAAACGGGCGGGCGACCCTCGAGGGCGTGGTAGACAACCAGACTGACAAGGATACGGCAGGGGTTCGGGCGAACACCGTATCCGGATTATTCTCCGTGACCAACAATCTGCAGGTGGCGGAATCAAAATAGAGTGCGTCATTTTCGACGGGTGCAAGCCGCGAATCCAATTTCATGCAAGAGTCAGTCTCTCAAGTCGTGTTCCAGTTGCACTCTCTTTCCCAAACTGGTGCGACGCTACACTTTTTTGTACGCTTCGAGGGTCCTGAAAAGTGTTTACTGTAACGATTTTCTAGCGGGTGCGCGTATAATTCCTTCGAATTGACTTCCGCCCCCGCGGACCCCGGAGGAAACGCAATCATGAGTCTTCACGCCATGAACCGACGCAGTTTTCTGAAAGTAGCCGGCACCGCAACGGCCGCAACCCTCTTTACTCCTCGATTCAGTTGGGCCGCCGAACACAAGATCAGTAAGGTTGGAGTGCAGCTCTACACCGTCCGCGACCTGATGAAAGATGATTTCGAAGGCACGGTCGCAAAGGTGGCGCAAATCGGCTACAAAGAAGTCGAGTTTGCCGGATACTTCGGCCGCACCGCCCAGCAGGTGAAAGATGTCCTCGACAAGAACGGCCTGAAAGCGCCGTCGACACATGTGCAGTACGACGAGCTCGATGAGAAGTTCCCGTCGGTGATCGAATTCTCGAAAGCGATTGGGCTTGAATACATCATCTGCCCGTGGATTTCCGAAGAGCTTCGCAAGTCGCCCGATATCTGGAAGCAGGCTTCGGAGAAGTTCAACAAGTGCGGGGAACAAGCCAAAGCGGCAGGGATGCAGTTCGGCTATCACAACCACTGGTTTGAGTTCCTCAAGACAGCAGATGGCAAGTTGCCGTATGACGAACTGCTCAAGATGTGCGATCCGAAGCTGGTGAAGATGGAGATGGATCTTTGCTGGATCTCGACCACCGGTACTGACCCGCTGAAATACTTCAACGAATATCCGGGACGGTTCCCGCTGGTGCACGTGAAAGACGTGAAGACGATGCCGAAGATTTCGACTGGCGGATCGCAGAGTTTCGGCGACAGCGTCGACCTGACCTCAGTGGGCGACGGCGTGATCAACTGGAAGAGGATCTTCGCCCAGTCGGAAAAGGCCGGGATCAAGCACTACATTGTTGAGCACGATCGTCCGAAGGATCCGATCGACAGCATCACCAAGAGCTACGCGTACCTGTCGAAGCTCACGTTCTAGAAATTGTTTTTTTGAAGAAAACGCCGCCGCACCCGCGGCGGCGACTTTTGTGGGGAACAAACTTCACTGGGAAAAATGCAGGTCAAGCGGACTCCAAAGACCTATGACGTTTGCGTCATCGGCTCGGGCGCTGCGGGAGGCACGGCGGCCAAGGTGCTCACCGAAGGGGGCCTGAGCGTCGCGTTGCTCGAAGCGGGACCTTCGTTCATCCCTGAGCGGGACTACAAAGAACACGTGTGGCCCTACGATCTGCCGCACCGTGGAGCGGGAGTTGGCGGTCACGGGCGTCACGGTTTCGATAACGAGTTTCTCGCGCCGAATGGAGCTTGGGAGATCGAAGGCGAGCCTTATGTCTCGGCGCCGGGGTCGAAGTTTCGGTGGTTTCGTTCGCGGATTGTGGGCGGCCGCACAAATCACTGGGGGCGTATTGCGCTGCGCATGTCAGCGGTGGATTTCAAGGTCCGATCGCATGATGGGATGGGCGATGACTGGCCTATCAGCTACGAGGATGTGGCACCGTATTACGACAAAGTCGAGTCCTATATCGGTGTATTCGGGACCAAGGAAAACATTCCCAGCGCTCCCGATGGGATTTTCCTTCCTCCACCGAAACCGCGATGTACCGAGACGATCGTCAAGAAGGCTTGCGACAAGCTGAGCATTCTTTGTGTGCCGAGCCGGCTGGCAATTCTCACCAAGCCTCACAATGGGCGCCCAGCTTGTCACTACTGCGCTCAGTGCGGGCGTGGATGCATGACGGCTTCGAATTTCAGTTCGAGCCAGGTGATGATCCCTCCGGCGGAGAAGACTGGCCGTCTGACGATGATCACTGGTGCGATGGCACGCGAACTCGTCGTGGGGAAAGATAGCAAGGTCACGGCAGTTTCGTATATCGACAAAGCTACTAGAGAGGAACGGCGTATTCACGCGCGCGCCTTCATTGTGGCGGCCAGTTCCTGCGAGTCGGCGCGGCTCTTGCTGAATTCGAGATCGTCGCTCTTTCCAGATGGGCTTGCGAATTCGTCGGGAGTTGTTGGGCGCAACCTGATGGATTCAGTCGGCAGCGATGCCGGCGGATATTTTCCTCAGTTAGAGCGCATGCCTGCGCACAACCACGACGGCGTTGGCGGAATGCACATGTACCTGCCGTGGTGGAAGTTTGATCGCAAGAATGATTTCCTCCGCGGTTATCACACCGAATTTGGCGGTGGACGCGGCATGCCCGGCGTTGGGGATTATGACGATCTGTGTGATGAGTTCGAAGGCTATGGTCCTGCCCTCAAACGAGAGTGTAAGAAGAAATACGGTACGTACATCGGATTCGCCGGGCGCGGTGAAATGATTCCCAACGAGAATTGTTACTGCGAGATCGATCCCAAGGTGGTCGATCAGTGGGGGATTCCGGCGCTGCGGTTCCACTGGAAGTGGAGCGACAACGAAATCAAGATGGCGAAGGACATGCAGGAAACCTACCGCGCCATCGTGGAAGCAGCCGGAGGTGTGTTTATTCCTTCCGGCGATCAGGATGCCGCGCATCCGTATGGTATTGCCGACGGTGGCGTCATCATTCATGAGGTGGGCACCGTACGCATGGGCGAGCGTTCTGGTACTTCGGCGTTGAATCAATATTGCCAGGCACATGATGTGAAGAATTTGTTTGTTACGGACGGGGCATGTTTTGTGACGAATGCCGATAAGAATCCGACTCTGACGATCATGGCGCTGACTTGGCGCGCTTCGGAGTATTTGCTGGATCAGGCGAAGAAAGGAAATTTGGGAGCCTAGCATGGCGATTTCTCGGCGAGACATTCTGAAGTCGCTGACCGCTACCGCTGTGACTGGATCGGTTCTGCGTGTCATTCGGCTTGAGGCGGCGGAGTACGCGCATCGGATGATCAAGGCAGAGAAGGCCGCCGCCGATACTCAGGCGTACACGCCTAAATTCTTTTCTCCGCACGCGTACAAAACTCTGCAGAGTCTCTGCGGGACCATTATTCCGGCGGATGATGAAGCCAAAGGCGCCGTCGAGGCTGGGGCACCGGAGTTCATCGACTTGCTTACCAGCGAGAACAGTGAGTATCAACTCAGTCTCGGGGGCGGGCTGATGTGGGTGGATAATACCTGCATCGACCGCTACGGTAAGCCGTATCTGGATTGCGCCGCGGATCAGCAGAAAGAAATGCTCGACTCGATCGCCTATCGCAAGAATGCGAAGAAGGATCCGAGTTTAGGGCAGGGGATTGAGTTTTTCAGTTTTCTGCGCGAACTGACTGCTGACGGATTTTTCACTAGTGAGATTGGAATTGAGTACCTGGGGTATATCGGAAATACTTTTGTCTCGGAATTTCCTGGATGCCCTCCGGTTCCGGAAACTTAAAAGCCATAACCACGAAGGACACGAAGCACACTAAGGACAACTTTCAAGGGCTTTGTAGGTTCTTCACTCGGATATGCTCCGGTTCCGGAAACTCAAAGGCGATAACCACGAAGGACACTAAGGTACACGAAGGACAACTTCGAACGGCTTATATTTCCTCAGTGACGCTTCCCAAACGGATCTTCCAGCGATGGGCTCTGCGGTGTGAATAGTTCCGCACTGTTCTCGGTGATGTGCATGTCATCTTCCAGTCGAATACCAAATTCTCCGCGAATGTAGATGCCTGGTTCATTGCTGGTTGTGATGTTCTGGAACAATTGCGTCGGATTGCCGCGAACCAGGTACGGCCACTCGTGGCCATCCATGCCTAGCCCATGGCCGAGCCGATGCGTGAAGTATTTGTAGTCGGGTTCGTAACCGGCGTCTGTCACAACTTTGCGCGCAGCGGTATCGACCGAGCCACATTCGGCTCCGGGCTTTGCTGCGGCCAAGGCTGCTGACTGGGCGCGGTGCACGACGTCAAAGACCTGCTTCATCTTGTCGGACGCTTTGCCCAGCACGAATGTGCGCGTGATATCCGACTGATAGCCTTCAGCACTGCAGCCTCCATCCATGAGAACGATCGTGCCTTCGCGCACGACCTGTGGCGTCACGGAGCCATGGGGGAAAGCCGAGAACTCACCGATCTGAACATCTACGTATCCCGAAAAGCCGAGCTGAGAGTGCGCTTTGTCGACCAGATCTTCCAACTGCTGTTGGGTCATTCCCTCGTTTACGGCTTCATAAGCGGCTTCATACGCAGACAGCGTGGCTTGCGCGGCCAGGCGCATCAGAGCTACCTCGTGCGTACTCTTGATCATCCGGCACCCGGCTGTGACCGGTGTCGCGCTCACGAGACTCGTCTGGGGCGAGGCTTTCGCGATGCCATCGACAAAAAGATATTTGATGGTTTCTTCAATTCCTAGCTTGCCGGTGGCGATGCCCCGTTCTTTCAGTCCTTGGGATACGCGTTGATATGGACTTTCGTCTTCTTGCCAGGTGCGAACGTCAGCTTCGGAGCCGTCGGGCGAGTTCGTGATCTGTTCGCGTGCGCGTCCTTCTTCAAAAGCCGGGCATACGTAAAACGGTTTGCCCTTGGCGGGCAGCACGAGGGCGAACATGCGCTCGCCGCCCCACCAGCGGATTCCAGTGAAGTAGCGTAGTGAGGTGCCTTCCATCAAGACGATGGCATCGAGCGAGTTTTCCGCCATCAGCTTGCGCGCGCGGTCCTGGCGCTGCTCGCGCTCTTCGCGCGTAATCGGTGCAGCTTCACTCTTTCGTGATTTGAGGGCCGAAAGGGACGGTGGCAACGCGGATTGAGTCGGCGTGGGAGAAGACAAAGGAAGTCCCACGACGCCGGCCGATGCCATTCCGACTTCCAGAAACTTGCGCCGCGAAATCATGAAGCCTCCGAGTACAGAATGTGATTCGGCCATTATAGGTGTCCTTTTCGCCGCAGAAGGGCGATCTCGGACGGCTGCTATACTGCACGTTCGTTCGGAGGCATTTTGATATGAGTGAGCCGCGTCCTGATCATATTTTGGAAGTTGGGCTTGGATTTTGGGCCTCGAAAGCGCTTTTGAGCGCAGTCGAGATGGAATTGTT
>Ga0070712_100001557_pt1 | contig 14023 bp, 10 predicted proteins | sample LARL81metaG_FD_71396 | JGI IMG/M metagenome (GOLD analysis project Ga0070712, IMG submission 71396) | Corn, switchgrass and miscanthus rhizosphere microbial communities from Kellogg Biological Station, Michigan, USA - LAR L8-1 metaG | ecosystem: Host-associated > Plants > Roots > Rhizosphere ...
CTCGAGCCCCGCCTCGGCCAGCCGGGCCGCGACGTACTCCGCGGCCGGCCGCTCCTGCGCGTCCCCGCCGCCCCGGTTGGTCGTGTCGATCCTGATCAGGTCGGCCGCGAACCGCGCCGCTTCTTCTCCCGCTCGTGTCATCGGACAGGATGCTAGCAAAAGGAAAGCAGCCGGATTAAGCGGCGAGTCCGGGCGCCGGAGCAGGGCCTCCGACGCGATAACGGATCTGGCCCATTGTTCGTGCCGCTAATAGCGTCATCCGCATCGCTAGTAACGCGATCACCATCCGATTATTTGCCTTGCCCCGGACAGTTATTCCCCGGCTGGCGCGAATTCAGTAGGACCGCGGGCTGGATCGCGGGCCGGATGGCATGGGACAGCACGCAACCTGGTTGTGATTCATGTGACTTATGAGGCTGACGTGACAAGCCTGTGACGAACATGATCCGAACCGAGCGCCGAGACTTCCCGGTTTGGCCGACAGGTAAATAAACTGTAACTATTTGGATAGGTAGTCGTTGGCTTCCGTGGTGCGAGCCGGTTCGCGGGCCGCTCTCGGTCCGAACCGTTGCGAGTGTCTGTGACCTGGACAAATAGTGCCCAGATCGATGTTCGGTGCCCGTTGGGTGGCCGAGCCTGGCAATAAGCCGCAGGCACTCTGCAGCCGATAGTTTGAAGCCTAAAATGATGCCGTGACGGCATCGCTCTCTTCTCCCGGCCCCGCGCCGATGGTCTGGGGCAACGTTCCCCAGCGCAACAAAAACTTCACCGGCCGGGAAGAGATCCTTGTTTCCCTGCGGGAAAGGCTGTCGAGTTCGGTGACCGCCGTCCTCCCGCTCGGCCTGCAGGAAACCACCCTTCCGCACGCGCTGCAGGGAATGGGGGGCGTAGGAAAGACCCAGGTGGCCATTGAGTACGCCCACCGGTATCGCGGCGAATACGATCTGGTCTGGTGGATACCCGCGGACCAGCCGCAACTGGTCCGGTCGACGCTCGCCGCCCTGGCGCCTCATCTCAGTCTCCCGCCGGCCACCGCCTCTGGCGTCGACGGAGCCGCGCAGAGCGTACTGGACGCCCTCCGGCGCGGTGTTCCGTACCTGCGCTGGCTGCTTATCTTCGATAATGCCGACCAGCCTGAGGAACTTAACGACATCATCCCGCGCGGACCGGGTGATGTCCTCATCACCTCGAGAAACCCGCGTTGGGATGCGGTCGTGGCTACCGTCGCGATAGACGTCTTCAGCCGCGAGGAAAGCATCGAGTTCCTGGGCAAGCGCGTGCCCGGAGGCCTGGATTCAAGCAGTGCGGACAGGCTGGCGGAGGAACTCGGTGACCTGCCAATCGCGCTGGAGCAAGCTGGCGCACTCCAAGCTGAAACCGGCATGTCCGTCGAGGAGTACCTCCGGCTGCTGCGCGAGCAAGTGACAGCCATTATGGCTGAGGGTAAATCGCCAGACTACCCACTATCCATGACCGCGGCCTGGAGGCTTTCCGTATCAACTCTGGAACAGCAGTTGCAGGAAGCGGTCGTCTTGTTGCGGTGCTGTGCGTTCTTCGGGCCGGAACCGATTCCGCGCGATCTGTTCCGACGGGGCGCAGCCGCCCTGACCTCGCCGCTCGGTACGCTACTCGCCCATCCGATCCGCCTGGCTCGGGCCGTGCGCGAACTCGGCCGGTTCGCGCTGGTGCGGCTGGACGGCGGGACCATCGTGATCCACCGACTGGTCCAGGCCCTGCTGCGAGACGAATTGAGCCTCGAAGAGCAGGAGAGTTACCGGGAGCAGGCTCATCTCGTCCTGGCCGCGGGCGCGCCGAAACACCCGGATGACAACCGCGAATGGCCACGGTTCGCCGAACTAGTCGCGCACGCATCCTCGGCTTCCACCCAACTCGAGCGATCTAAGAACCCGACGGTACGTGGATTCGCGATCGATATCATGCGTTACCTTTACAATTCGGGCGCCCTGGATACCGCCCAGCAATTTGCCGACAGATTCATTAAGCAGTGGAGTTCCGACACCGATCCCATGGACACGCTCCTACTGCGGGCGCAGCGGCATCTGGGTAACGTATTCCGGGCCCTGGGCGAGTATAAGGACGCTTATGCCCTGGACGAGGAAACGCTCCGGTTGGCGCGCGAAGCCCTCGGCGAGCGCGACCGCCTCACGCTGGGGGTGACCAACTCCTTCGGCGCGGACCTGCGTGCCCGGGGAGAATTCGCTGACGCGCTCGAGCTGGACACAAGCTCATTCGACCTGCACAAGGACGTCCTCGGGCCGAAGCATCCGCGGACTTTGCGAGTGGCGAACAACCTGGCCGTGGACTATGGACTGAACAGCCGCTACGAGGATGCGCGTGCCCTGCATCAGGAGACGTTCGGCCTGCGCAGCGAGGCGTCGGCCATCCTAGGAACCGAGGAGGAAGCGGACGTCCCCGCGACCGAGGTACTCTCCTCGTGGAACGGCCTGGCCCGGACGCTGCGATTGTGCGGGCTCTACGCCGAGGCGCGCGATGTCGGGCAGGAAGCCTACGACTTCGGATTGAGCGAACTGGGTCCGGAGCACCCCCGCACCCTTGAATGCGCGATCGACCTCTCGGTCGCGCTGAGACGCATACCTTTCGCCTACGACGATGCCCTGGAACTGGCTCAGCTGGTTTATGAACGCTCGCGTGGACGCTTCGGCCTTTCCGCACCGCTGACGCTGGCGGCGACGGTCAGCCTGACCAATATCCAGCGAACCAGCGGTCAGGTCGGGGAGGCGCTTGAGCTAACGCTGTCGACGGTTGCGAACTACGAGCGGATCTATGGCGATGATCACCCTTACTATCACGGCTGCGTGGGCAACCTTGCCATGCTCTACCGGGTCAACGGGGACCCCCGGAGCTCGTGCGACCTCAACGAGCAGGCTGAAGCCGGGCTCCGGGCGCGGCTTGGCCAGGATCATCACTACACGCTGACCGTGGCCGTCAACCTGGCTAGCGATCTCGCCGTGCTCGACGAGGCCCATCAGGCCAGGGAAATGGGGGAGGACGCTCTCGCGCGCCTGCGCACAGTCCTGGGCGAAGATCACCCGCTGACCCTGGGCTGTGCCGCTAACCTCGCGATCGACCGGCGGAATGACGGTGCCGGGGAGATGGCCGAGCGCCTCGCGTCTGAGACCCTGGAGCGCTTCCGGCAGCTCCTGGGCAGCGACCATCCCGACACGGTAGCGGCCGCGGAAGGCAGGCGCCTCGACTTCGATTTCGACTCACCGCAGATTTGACCTTACGGTTCGGCCATTGCCGGGTAGGCGGGGATCGGCCCGTATCGTTCCTGCCAGCGGGCCATGTGCTGCTCGCTCTCCTGGATGGCCCGTCGGCGGGCCATCTCAGGTACCGGCTCTGCCTGCCAGGCTTGCAGAGTACCCTCCATGACCTGGACGAACTCTCTCCCCTTCGCGGTGAGCTGTCCGCTCGATCGCAGCACGCCGGTCACCAGCGCCGCCGCCTCACGCCAGCGGGCGAACTCTACGTGCGCATCGAGTTCAGGCCGCAGTTCGCGCTGCCGTCGCCAGAAGCCGCTCACCCCGACGTAGGCATAGGCACCCTGCAGGAGCCCGCTGACCGGCCGGGGATCCTCCCGCCAGGGAGCGTAAAACCGGCGTCCGTCGTCGGGGAGGGCCAGCGGAATGAGATCGAGCAGTGCGGACAGTTTGATGTGCTGCACCTCATGAGCCAGGGTCGAGGCCAGCGTGCACGCGTCCGGGGGCCGGGACAATGCGATCGCGCCAAAGGTCTCCGGCGAACTTGAGCTGACCTGGCCGTGGGGCGGTCGCATCAGCGGGACGATCACCGTGACGATCTCGGCCACTTCCCTGGCCACGGCCGGGTGATGCAGTTCCAGCAGCGTCCAGGCTTCGCTGATGACTCCCGACCACGAATCGGGGTCGATCGCAGTCGCGAGATTGGGCGCGGCGGGCATGCGGAACGGATCGACATCATCGACAAGCAGCTTCAGTGACCCCGCCCGGACCAGGCACAACGGGTGCCAGCCCGGGGTGCGTTCACGATAGCTCACCGGAATGGTGATTCGCCTGCCCGCTGCGATCAGGTCGGTGCGGCATCCGGTGTTCCGGAGCGTGGCCACCTCGGCTTCGACGGGGCCGACCGCCCCGAGCGAGGGCAGCATGACCATTCCGTCGCATACCGGTACCTCGATCTCCGCTGGCAGGTTGGCTCTGATAGCTGCCGCGGCCGCTAGCGCCGCGAGACCGCCTGGTATCGCGCCCGGCATGCCTGCCCCGCCACGCAACGCGACCAGCGTCCGGTGTGCCCAGGCTCCCGCGGATGGATGCCTAATCACCGAGGATACGGTCGCGGGATCGCGCCGCTGTATGGCCCTGAGCAGGTCGTATCCCCGGCGCGCCAGGGCACGCTGGGCATGCTCTGATTTCTCGGCCGCGGCCATCACGCCGAGCACCAGCAGGGCGTGCTTGCTGTGTTGTGCTTGCTTGAGGATCTCGATCGCGGCTGGACCGCCACCACCAGCGGCTACCGCGCTGAACAGATCGGGCGGCATCTGGTGATAGGTGAGGCTCATCGGTCTCCTCGCATGGCTAGCCGCGCTGCGATGTCGGCTTCTACAGTCTCGCGAATATGAGTGATCAGGCGCATCAGGTCAGGACAGTAGACCGATGGATTGGCGAAGCCAGTGCCCGAGCGATACCGGTGAGCGTACATGCCGCCGCCGCATACTCGCCAGATGCGGCATTCCCGGCATTGAGTCGACAAGGCCCGGTATCCCATTTGCCGGGCGGCGATTTCAGGTCGGAAAAGAGCGGCGTCAAAAGAATCCTGGTTGACATGAAAGCCTGTTCGAGGGGCCTGGGGAAACGCCGCCTTCAGCGTATCGACTTGCTCGATCGCCCCGTCCGTCTCAACCACTAGGAAACTCGCGGGACCCAGGCCGACCGCCTCGCTTTTGGAGGTTTCGCCAAGCAAAAGGCGAATGATCTCGGCAAACAGGCGCACCTGTGTCCGCGGGGCGCGGTACCACTGGTCGAATACCGCGATCAGCCAGTCGGCGTACGGCGTGTCAGTGTCACCGGGGTGCCGCCCGGGCGGCGGCGATTCCCATGTCCCGTGCGGAAGGAGGAAGTCGATCCGGGGCGGCCCGAACTCGAGCAGCGCGTCGTAGGTCGCCATCGGGTCATTGCGCAGATCAATGACGCACAGCAGTCCGCTGAACAGATGCCGGTATCGATCTCCGGTCAGCCTGCCCAGGCCGGCCGCGACAGCATCGTGGCTCCCGCGTCCGCTAGCGAACTGGCGGTGCCGGTTCTGCGCGCTGGCTGTGCCATCCAAGCTTACCCCGACGCTAATGCCGAACCGATCGAATAGCGTCAGGTAACTGTCGTCGAGGCCGACACCGTTGGTTTGCACACTCACGTGTACGGTGGCGTCGTTACCAACGGCACGCCGTACCGAAGTCGTCAGGTGGGCGATGAAGTCAGGTCCGGCCAGCAATGGCTCCCCGCCATGCAGAATGAGCCCGATTTCGCTGAGGCTGTGGCCACGGACATGCTCGCCGATGCGAGTCGCGGTCTGTTCGGCAATTGTCACGGGCATGCGCTTCGGCCGGGATCGCCAGGACTGATCCGCCATTGTGTACATATAACAGTAATCACAGGCTAGATCGCACCGGCTATGGATCTTCAGGACGAATTCCCGGAAAGGCTCCGGCTTCCAGCCATCGGCCATCAGCGTGCGGATATCGAGTGTTGTCGGCCACTCCCTCGCGGGCTCCACGCGCACCTCCGAATTAAACCACACACGTCCCTTCGGTCGACGAATGCCACAGCAGGGGAACGATCAGCCGGCGGAGGTGTCCCACCGGGGGTCTTCCGGGGAGTGCCGGGTAAGTTCCGCCATGACCCGGTCGAGTTCGGACGCGATGGCTGCGGCGTCGGCGGTGGCGCGGTAGAGCGCTGCACTTAGCTGGCTGATCGCGTCGGCGAACCGTCCGCGATCGGTGAGGGTCCGGCTGATGGCACGGAGCAGGCGCACCACCGCGTCCCGGTCGTTGGCTGCCTCCGACAGTTCGGCTGCGGCCCGGTAGTGCTCTTCCGCCCGGTCGAAGTTGCCTTGCTGATAGGCAAGGTTGCCAAGCAGAGAGCGTGCGTCGGCATGCCAGTGCAGGGCCGTATCGGGCGCGTTTTCGAGCACTGTCATGGCATACCTCTCGGCCAGCCTGAGCTCACCGGCCATGAGCGCCCGCTCCGCGGCCCTGAGAGACAGGCTGGGGTCCTCTTTCCCCGAGGCCCGGTCCAAGGCGTGCCGGATCGGTTCCATGATGCGGTCGCTGAGCAGCCGGTACGACCGCGGGCTCGTCGGCTGCTCGGCCTGAGTCCTGAGCAGATGCCGGTCCTCGAGCGCCCGGGCTACCGCCCTCGGTCTGCCTGCCGTTCCCGCCGGGTCGTCAGGAGCGGAATCGCGCTCGCCCACCTCGGTGATAAACGTGTCGATCAGCCAGAACCTGAGCCATGCCACCGGGATCTCGTGGGCGGTAGCAACGGCGGCGATGGCATCGCTGCAGTAGCCAGACAGTGCGGAATCGACGTCACTACTCAGGTCCAGTTCGTCGATGGCGATGGCGTCGAGCCTGGACCCAGACGCCGCGTCGGCGCTGGGGTCTGAGTGAGAGCCCGAGCCCGCACCCGGGCCAGCCCGCAGCAATTTCCATAGCCGCGCGCACGCTATCTGCAGAAGCGCCGGCTCGACCTCCTCGCTGACAACGATCCTATCCTCGCCGTTCCTGGCGACGATGCGGCTGGTCCGGATCTGTCGGACGAGTTCGCTGGCCGCCTCGGACTCGAAGTTCTGCGCTCCCATGGCTGCTCGAAGCGCTCCCTGGGGTTCGAGCGTCCCAAGCTGGAACTGGACTCCGGGGCCGAGGATCTCCGTGAGCCGGGGCAGGGCTTCCTCGCGGGTAGCTATCAGCAAGTGCAGCGTGGGTTGCGCACGCAGGGCCGCCGCGAGCTCCTCGAGGAAGGGCCGGATGCTCGCTTGGCTGGCTTCCGATCCGGCGAACAGGTCGTCGACCTGGTCGATAGCCGCCAGGATCGAAACGTTCTGATCCCGGCGGCTGGCATGTTGACTGATGAAATCGCCCACCCCGACGCCGGCCATATCCACGACGCTCCCGGCCGCCGACCACGATCGGAGCAGAGCCATCGTGTAAGGGTTGTGTCGGCTGAGGGCCGCAACCGGCGATCTCACGCCACAGGAAAGGTCGCCGACCGGCAGCAAGCTGACATTGGCCGCCTCTACCAGCGGCAGCACTCCCGCGGCAAGAAGTGACGTCTTGCCGATTCCGGCTGGTCCGGATAGGTAGGTCAGCGGGTTTTCCGCCCAGCGCTGGCCCAGGTAGGCCGCCTCAGCCGTACGACCGAAAAACCGGCCGCTATCAGTGCGTTCAAAAGGCCGAGCTCCTGGGTAAGCGCGATCGGCGCCAGTACTCACATCCGCCCCATCCATAGCTACCGACTGCCGACCAGGGGCCCTGAGCCCACCCAGCCCACCCTGGCCGACATTCAACGCCTGGTAACTTGCTCCTACAGCGCCGCCTCGTTGTGAAGTTGGAGTCCTTAGATCAGTGAATTAAATCCGTGGAACCCGACACTATTGTCCCTGGAAGCGAGGATGTAGTCCAGTGCCCGTTCCAGCCCGGATTCGCCGATTAGGGCGGACAGCTCGTCGATTGTGAGCCCGCTCACATCGATCAGCCCGTCATCGCCTCTGTCATCGCTCATGCTTCTCCTCGCGGAAAAGGGCGGCCTGTTTGTCGCATTTGCCACGGCGGGCTGCCCAGGTTATGTCGCCGAATAATCTAGGGAGTACGCCTAGGCAAGCTCCAGCACCGGACACGTCGCGCCGGACATGGCGCATTTCCTGGCCGGCCGCGTCGCGCCGAACGCTGACCGTGCCCGACCGGAGATCGCTGATCGCCGACCTCGTCTGCCGCCCGGCCCGAAGCGCACCGCCCAGATCTCCTGTCGCTGGTCGATAAGACACGACGGTATCCGACCCCGTCGGCTTCCGCTGCTCAATGCCTCCGGTCGGGTGAGGCACCTTGGTAATCACCCTCGCGACGCGCACATAAACGTGGCGCGGGGGGCGAACCTGGTACCGCAAGCAACCGCACCCAGGCAAAGGCGACCACACCGGAGCAGGGGTACCGCTGAACAGAGGTGGCCACCCCAGGACAATCGTCGCCGGGCCTATCTAGCCTCACATGGCCACAGCTAATATCATGTCCGGATTCATCGTTTTGTGACCAATTAATCCGGATGCAATGGTCACGCCAGCGGCCTCAGCGCAGGTCCAGCCCGGCCGCGCGGTAGGCGTCATCGATCAGCCGCATGGTGGTGACGGCGTGCGAAGCTGACGTCGGGACCTGGTCGCCCCCGGCGACTGCGGCGGCGAACGCGCGGAGCTGATAGACGTAGGTAGAATCGCCGCCGCCCTGCTCGTCGGCTGTCACGGCTCCGTTCCTGGTCGCTATCAGGCGGCCCCGGTGCGCGAAAATGAAGTCTTTCAGCCACACGTGACCGTCCTGGCATATCACGTGCACATCGGCCCGGAACTCCCCGTCCATCGTGAACGAAGATTCGAACCAGCCTGTCGCGCCGCCGGGAAAGGCCAGCTGGACAGTCATCGAGCGATCCGCCACTGCCCCAGGACCATGGCCGGCCACGGGCGGGCACGGGTCGGCGAGCGCCGCGGTCACCGACGGGTCATGCCCGCCCAGCAGCCGTAGGCAGTCCAGCGCGTAACAACCGCCGTCCATCAGCGCGCCGCCGGCCAGGTCGAAGTCGTACCTGATGTCATCGAGGTCCGAGATGACGAATTGGGTCCAGCATTGGATGTGCCGCACCGGCCCAAGCTCGGCGACCACGTCGACGAGGCGCCGGGTCAGAGGGTGGTAGCGGTAGTGCATGGCTTCCATCACGATCAGGCCGGCGTCTGCGGCGGCGTCCGCGACCTCCGCGGCTTCCTGCGCGTTCGACGCGAATGGCTTCTCACACAGCACGTGCTTGCCGGCCGCGATGGCCTGCGATGTCCAGGGCCCGTGCAATGAGTTCGGCAGCGGGTTGTAGACCGCGTCGATGTCCGGGTCAGCCAGCAAATCCTCGTACGATCCGTAGGCCCCGGGGATGCCGTGCCGCAGCGCGAAGGCCTCCGCGCGGGACTTGTCACGGGCGGCTACTGCCGTCACCGTCACGTCGGCCACCCCGGCAGCCGGCTCGATCAGGGCAGGAAGGGAGATGCGTGACGAGCCAAGGGTTCCGATGCGTAGCAGGTTCACGGTTCAGGCTAAGCCATGGGCGGGGGATGCAGCCGTCAAACGACCGCGCCTCGACACGCAGCAACCTCACATTCACCTCACGTTAACCTTTGTGTCAGAAGTCTCGTTACGATGCCTGAAGCCAATGTGGTTGAGGTACCGCCCAGGAGAGGACGACACGGGTGAGCCAGGACTCCGGCCGGGTGGCGCTGGTCAGCGGCGGGTCGCGCGGCATCGGCGCGGCTACTGTGCGACAGCTGGCCGCGGACGGCTGGGACATCGGCTTTTGCTACCGCGATGACGGCCTGTCCGCCCGGGAGGTGGAAAAGGCGGCATCCGAGTTCGGGGTGCGGGTGGTCGGGACCGACGTCGACGTGACGGATGCGGCCGAAGTCACGTCCTGGTTCCGGCTGACCGAGGAGGAACTCGGACCAGTGCGTGCCGTGGTGACCTGCGCCGGGATCACCAGAGAGCAGCCGCTGGCAAGGCTGGAGGAGGCCGAGTGGCAGATGATGCTCGACACCATCCTAGAGGGTGTCTACCACTTGTGCCGCGCCGCAGTGTTCGCGATGATGGCGCGGCAATCTGGTCAGATCGTTACGGTGTCCTCGGTGTGCTGGGAGTACGACCACAGACAGAGCGCCCGGAGTGAGCTGGCCCGGCCGGGCATTGGCGGGTTCGTACGGGCGCTGGCCATCCAGACCAGGCGCCTCGGGATTCGGGTCAACGCGGTGACTCCCGGCCCGAGCGTCCGCGACCTGGCCGCGCTGCTGCCGGAGAGGCCGCGCGCGGATCTGGCCGAGACGATCGCCCTCCGCCGGTTCGACCGCGCGGTCGACGTGGCCGACGTGGTGGCGTCCCTGCTCTCGAGGGATGCCCCGGACCTGACCGGACGCGTCCTGGAGGTTCCAAGCACCGTCATGCTGTGAGTGCGGCGTTGGCCGAGACATCACGCCCCTGAACGCACTCTAACCCGGTTAGGCCACACCAGATGTACCCTGTGTGCTGGGATGGTAACTCGCCTGCCCGGCTCCGGTTCAGCGGCTCCGGAAGGGATCTGGCGCAGCGGACGGATGGGACTTATGGCGGCGGGCAACGGGTTGGACGCGCGCTATTTCATCAGCTACTCACGGGTCGACGGTGACGAGTTCGCTGTGCGGCTGGCTGACCGACTCGTAGCCGGTCCCCCTCTGTACCCGGTGTGGATCGACGTGCACGACGCGCTGCCGGCCGTGGACTGGGACGACCAGATCAGGGACGCCATCCAGGCCTGCCGGGGACTGCTGCTCGTCGTGACGAACGACAGCGTGCGCGATCATTCCGTCACCAAGCCCGAATGGGTGTGGGCCCTGAAGTGCAAGAAGCCGGTCATCCCGCTCCTTGTGCACAATGACGCCGAGCTACCTTTCCGCCTGTCGTCGCGGCAGTACATCCAGTTCAGCGACGACTTCGAGGCCGGCCTGGCGCGGCTGCGTAACTATCTCGGCTTCGTGGGAAGCCCTGAATGGATACTGCAGGAACTGCGGTACCAGCTCACTGAAGCCGAACGGGAACTGCCGCGAGCAGATCCAGGCCGGCGGCCGCGGTTTATGCAGGACGTGCAGCAGTTGCGGCAGCGGATCGCCGGTCAGGCCGAACTGGTGGCCGACCCACTGGCCGCCCAGCGCCGCACCGAGGAGCGCATCGCCGTCGGGCTGGAGCAGCAGCGTCAGCCCGAACGCCCCGCCGCCCCGCCCTCGCGGGCGAAGTTCGTCAACCCGCCACCGGTCGTACCGTCCCATTTTCAGGACCGCTATGCGGAGACCGAGCAGGTAGCTGAATTTCTGCGTACTGATCAAGAGCGGATCATGACACTGGTCGGCCGCGGTGGGGTGGGGAAGACCACGATCGCGGCCCGCCTGCTGAAGGCACTGGAGGACGGTCGCCTGCCGGACGGGCTGGGGGAGCTGGAGGTGGACGGAATCGTCTGCCTGAGCCCCACCGGAGCGCACCCGGTGGGCTTCCCGAACCTCTTCGCCGGCCTGTGCCGACTCCTGCCGGAAGACACCGCAGACAGGCTCCTGCGGCGGTACCGCGCCCCGCGCGAATCCCCGGCGGCGCTCATCCGCGCCCTGCTTGACGCCTTCCCGGCTCGCCGGGTGATCTGCCTGCTCGATAACGCCGAAGATGTCATCGATATCAGCTCAGATGGTTTCGTGATCACCGACACCGCACTGGACGAGGGACTGCGGGCGCTGCTGGCCGCTCCTGCCCATGCGGTCAAGATAATAATGACCACCCGGGTCCCGCCTCGCGGGCTGCTGCTGGCCAACCCGGAGCGGCAGCGCATCCTGAACCTGGACGAGGGACTGAGTTCGCCGTTTGCTGAACGGCTGCTGCGGGCCAGGGATCCCGACGGGAGGCTGGGCCTCAAGTCTGCGCCGGATGACCTGCTCGCCCGGGTCCGGGAGCGGACGCGGGGTTATCCGCGGGCGCTGGAGGCGGTGGCCGCTATCCTCGCCGCCGACCGGGATACGACCCTGCCCGAACTGCTGGCCGAGACGGCGCAGCTGCCAGGAAACGTGGTGGAGGCCCTGGTCGGAGCGGCCTTCAGCCGGCTCGACCCGCTGGCCCAGCAGGTGATGCAGGCGCTGGCGATCTACGCCGTGCCGGTCCCTCCTGTCGCAGTGGACTATCTGCTCCAGCCGTACCGGCCAGCCGTTGACGCGACTCCGGTACTCTCCCGCCTGGTCAACATGCAGTTCGCGCGCCGGGAAGCAGGACGCTATTCCCTGCACCAGGTGGACCGCGACTACGCGCTGAGCCGGATCCCGGCGGGGCAGCCCACCGATCGCGCGACCGACCCAGCACCGTTCAGCCGCCTTGCCTTGCGGCATCGGGGTGGGGACTACTTCGAGCAGACTCGTATACCGCGGGAGGAATGGAAAAGCCTCGACGACCTAGCCTCGCAGCTGGCCGCTTTCGAGCTGCGCTACCAAGGCGAGGACTACGACAGCGCGGCCCGGGTGCTGCTTGGCATCGGCCCCAATTACCTGATCCTGTGGGGTCACTACCGGCTCACCATCGAATTGCACGAGCGGCTGCGGAACCATCTCAAGGATCCCGACACCGTTGGCCGAAGCCTCGTTCACTTGGGCAGCTGTTACTCCGCGCTCGGCCGGACCCGCCAGGCCATCGAGTTGTTCGAGCAAGCGCTGGCCAGCGACGAAGCGAGCGGTGACAAATCCGGTCAGGCAGTAGACCTGAGCCACCTCGGTGTCTGCTACCACCAGCTCGGCCTGCTGCCCAGGGCAATGGATCTGCACGAGCAGGCGCTGGCAATCAGCAGAGCCATAGGCCACCGCCAAGGGGAAGCTGATGACCTGCGGAACCTCGGGATCTGCGAGGCGAAGCTCGGCCGCCTCCCGCAGGCGATCGAGCGGTACCACGAAGCGCTCAGCATTGACCGTGAACGGGGCAACAAGGCGGGAGAGGCCGCTGGCCTGGGTAACCTCGGTAATTGCTACCTAGGACTCGGTCAGCCGCGCCGGGCGATGCTGCTCTTCGAGCAGGCGCTCGCCACCAGCCATGAGATCGGGTACCGCTTCGCGGAAGCCATCAGCCTGGCCTCGCTGGGGATGGCGTCCGGGGAGCTCGAAGAACGGGTTAAGGCGATCCGGTTCTGCCAGCAGGCAATCGAAGTCGCAGACATGATCGGCGACGTCGAAGCGCAGAGCAGGAGCTATCTCAGCCTGGCTCAGGTCCAGCTGCTCGCCGGCGACATGCCCGCGGCGCTGCGAGCTGCCCTCGTCGTCGGCGAGCACAACTACATACTGGACACGTCACGTGCCTCGCTGGTAGCCGGGATCGCGCTGCTGAGGCAGGACCAACTGGCCGAAGCGGCCAGTGCGTTCAGGGACGTCGTGCGCCAAGCGGACGAACTGCTGCGCAGAGCTGGCGGCAATTTCGCCGCCCTGGACGACCGGGCGGTTGCCCTATGCGGGCTCGCCCGCATCGCCGATACGGACCAGGCGGCCTCCGCCGCGCGTGCCTTCCGCGCTGCGCGCGCGATCACCAGGGCCGCCGGCACCGTCAAGCACACGCTCGCGCTGTTCGATCTTGTCGCCGCTGAGCATGGCGACATCTTCGTGAGCGCCCGGCAAGCCGCCGCGGGCATCGATGAGTGAGAGCACGCTGCGGCCTGCCACCGTGGCCGACCTGCCCGCCATCCGGGAGGTCATGACCGAGAACCAGGCCATCTACACCCACCTCGGCTACCGCGAGGTCGACCGGCACACCGAAGACGGCTACCGCCGCGTCTACATGGAAAAGCCCCTCAGCTAGCCACAACCCCCGGCGGCCGCGCCACAGAGCGAGGCGGCGCCGCACAGCGCGGGCCCGGAACGGATCGGCACGCCGTTGCTGCGCAGCACGTCGCGCACGTCGAGGATCAGCGGGAAGACCTCGCGGTTCCAGTCTTCTCCCTGCTCGTCCCAGGCCCGCTGCTCGGCCTCGACCGCCATCCGGTCCTCGGCGAACACGCGCTCGGTGAACCGCCTGATGAACGGCCAGGCTAGGTTGAGGGCCCCCGGGATCGGTGGCTTCTCGATCATGAGCAGGCCGTACACGTGGTTGGTGCGCTGCGCGGCATCCTCGGGCACGTAGGCCACCCAGAGCGAGAACGCCGGAAGCTCGGCGTCCTCCGGGACGAGCCGGAGG
>Ga0070712_100001578_pt1 | contig 13934 bp, 11 predicted proteins | sample LARL81metaG_FD_71396 | JGI IMG/M metagenome (GOLD analysis project Ga0070712, IMG submission 71396) | Corn, switchgrass and miscanthus rhizosphere microbial communities from Kellogg Biological Station, Michigan, USA - LAR L8-1 metaG | ecosystem: Host-associated > Plants > Roots > Rhizosphere ...
CGATGGATGCGTGAGTATTCGGTTGACGGTGTGCCTGCGCCGGCTCGTCTCAGCTCATCGCGGCGGCGCGCTTGGGAAACAGTTGCGGCCGCAGCTTGGGATGACAGCCCATCATTTTGGGCGCATAAGGCGTTTCCGCGCCGAGCTCCTCGGCCGCGTGCCACGCCCAGCGTGGATCCCACATCGCGCCTCGAGCGAGACAAATCATATCGGCCTTACCCGACGCCACGATATCTTCGGCTTGCTGATAGCCGGCGATCAGCCCGACCGTCATTGTGGTGATGCCGCTTTCCTTTTTCACTTTTTCCGCAAACGGCGCCTGATAACCCGGCGCCAACGGAATCTTCTGCCGCGGGTCGAGTCCGCCGGTTGAAACGTCCATATAGTCCATCCCCCGCTTCTTCAGTTCTTTCGCGAGGATGACCGTTTCTTCGGGGGTCCAGCCGCCGTCCACCCAATCCCTCGCCGAAACGCGCATCCCGATCGGCTTTGTTTCGGGAAAAACTTTCCGAACCGCTTCGAATACTTCGATCGGAAAGCGAATGCGGTTCTCAGTCGAGCCGCCATATTCGTCGCTGCGTTGGTTGGAAATTGGCGACATGAATTGATGCAAAAGATAACCATGGCCACCATGCAGCTCGATCACATCGTAACCGATGCGATCAACGCGCTTGGCGGCGGCGGCGAATTCGCCAATACAGCGAGCGATGTCTGCTTTGGTCATGGCGTGTGGCACCGGCCAGCCTGTGTCGTATGGGATGGCGGAGGGCGCTTCGGGCGTCCAGCCACCTTCCGCCTCGCTCAGGATGGGCTTGCCGCCTGCGGCCGGCGGCGTGGTCGGCCCTTTGCGTCCGGCATGAGCGAGCTGGACGCCCAGCTTGGCGACGCCGTAAGTCCGGCAAAAGTCATGGACGCGCTTGAGCGCCGCCTCGTTCTCGTCAGACCACATGCCCGCGCATTTCGGCGAAATGCGGCCGCGCGGATTGACATTGGTCATCTCGCACATCACGAGGCCCGCGCATCCCAGAGAAAAGCTGCCGAGGTGCATTAAATGCCAATCGTTGGCGGAGCCGTTGTTTGAATTGTACTGACACATCGGCGACACCACGACGCGGTTGGGCAGGGTGAGCCCGCGCAGCGAGATGGGCGAGAACAGGACGCTAGCCATTTTCAGATCCTTTGGGTGACGGACGAGTTGAGCGGCGCTTGCCATATCACGAAAAATAAAGCGCGGGCAGTAGGGTCTACTTTTGCAGGTGGGCTACGATCTCGACGTGTGCCGAATAACGAAATTGATCGATAGGAATGACCGATAACAGCCGATATCCGCCATCGAGCAGATGGCGGATATCGCGGGCAAACGTGCCCGGACTGCACGATACGGCGACCACCGTCGGAACGCGGCTGGCGGCGATCTCGCGTGACTGTGCCTGGGCACCTTGACGGGGAGGATCGAAAACCACGGCATCGAAGCCACTGAGCTCCGCCACGCTTAATGGCGCCTTGAACAGATTACGCCGCTCGGCATGGAGCGGTTTGAGGCCGACGGCGCCTGTGGCGGCACGCTCGAGCGCGACGATTGCCGATTCATCGTCATCGAATGCGGACACGCGCGCGTGGGTGGCAAGCCGCAATGCAAAGGTTCCGACGCCGGCGAACAGGTCGACAATCTTATCAGCCTCGGTGCAGCCATCGACAACAAGGCGCGACAGCACGGCCTCGCCCTGTGCGGTGGCTTGGAGGAAAACGCCCGGCGGCAGCGGCACGACTGCAGCGCCCATGAGTAAGGACGGCCTCCGCATCTGCGCAATCAGCTCGCCATGGCGGGTCAAGCGTGCAATGTCGTACCGTTGCGCCACGGCCGCCAGCGCCGCCACGGTTGGCGCGGTTAGCGCTCCCGAACCGCGGATATCGACGTCGAGCCCTTGATCGGTTGCCGTAAACTGAATGTCGAGCGGCTTACCGGTGAAATTGAGCAATTCGGCGATGGCCCAAGCGGCCTTTAGTGCGCCATCGAGATTTTTTGTCAGGATTGGACAACGATCGATCGGCACAATGTGGTGTGCGCGCGCGGCTGAATACCCGACTTGTAGCACGCCGTGACCGCCACGCCGGGCATGAAAGACGACGCGGCGGCGGCCATCGCCATGCGCGTCAATGAGCGGAGCGACGTGTACGTCGATGCCGGCTTGGCGCATCGCCGTGACGACCAAGTCACGCTTCCAGCTGCGATAGGAATCCTCGCTCAAATGCTGCATTGCGCAGCCGCCGCAAACCCCGAAATGTCGGCAGATTGGGTCAATCCGCAGTGCACTCGATTGCTGCACATTCACAAGACGCCGGCGGTCAGGGTGACCTGGCTCGGTATCGACTTCGACGGTTTCGCCCGGCAGGGTCCTGGGAATGTAAATCGGTCCCTCGGAACTGTCGGCTATTCCGTCGCCGTGCTGGCCGAGGCGGTTGATCAGAATCCGCTCAACCACGCTGGGCCCCGATAAAGAATTCGCGGTTGCCATCGCCGCCGGGGATTGGCGAAGGAATGCAGCCATCGACACGCCAACCCAAGCCTGTAAGTGCTCGGGCGAGGTCATCGCAGATCGCGGATTGAAGGACGGTGTCGCGCACGATGCCTTTCTTGATATGGCGGCGACCCGCTTCGAACTGGGGCTTGATCAGGGCAAGGAGCGTCGCCGACGGTTTTAGCAAACTGCCGACATGCGGCAGCACGAGCTTAAGCGAAATGAAACTGACATCGACCGCGGCAAAATCCGGGAGCTCGGGCAAACGCGAAGGATCCAGTTTTCGGATGTCGGTCTGTTCGATTGAGGTCACCTGCTGATTGTTGCGCAAATGTGCGTGCAGCTGGCCGCGGCCGACGTCCACCGCGTACACGTGCCGCGCTCCGCGTGCAAGGAGTACTTCGGTAAAACCGCCGGTGGACGATCCGACATCGAGGCAAACCCGGCCCGCGATATCGAGCGAAAAACCCTCGAGCGCCGCGGCGAGTTTTACCCCGCCGCGTGACACGTAGGGGTGCGCCGGGTCCGCGGCGATTGTCGCGGCAGATGAAATTTGATCGGACGGCTTGTGAACAAGGCTACCGTCGGCCGTCACCTGTCTAGCGGCGATCGCGGCTTGCGCACGCGCGCGGCTCTCGAAAAAACCGCGCTCGACCAAAAGGCGATCGGCCCGCTCTCGTTTGACCATGGCGATCCTGGCGTCCACGCGCCGCTGCGAAAGCAGCGCAGCGATGGACGGCCGGCAGCACTATAGCGGTTCAGCTGAACTCGTGCTGGCCGGGCGAGTAACCGGCCTCGCAAGGTCGCGTCAAGCGAGTTTGACCACTTCGCCCTGAACGTTTTGGCCGAGTGCTTGGAATGCCTTGGCGACGATGCCTTTGGCATCAAGCCCAGCCTTCGCATACATGGCGTTCGGACTGTCCTGGTCGACGAAGATATCAGGCAGCACCATCGAGCGAACTTTGAGGCCCCGGTCGAGGACGCCATGCTCGGCAAGCGCCTGCATCACAAATCCGGCGAAGCCGCCGATCGAGCCCTCCTCGATGGTGAGCAGCACTTCGTGTTCGCGTGCCAGCCGAAGCAGCAGATCGACGTCGAGCGGTTTGGCAAACCGCGCATCGGCCACCGTGGTGGACAGACCAAAGGTTGCAAGTTCGTCGGCCGCCTTCAGGCACTCGGCAAGCCGGGCGCCGAACGACAACAACGCGATCTTGCCGCCTTCGCGAACGATGCGGCCCTTGCCGATTTCAAGCGGCTTGCCTTCCGTCGGAAGCGGCACGCCGATACCTTCGCCGCGGGGGTATCGCAAGGCCGAGGGCCGGTCATCGATCGCGGCCGCAGTCGACACCATATGCACGAGCTCCGCTTCGTCGGCGGCCGCCATCAGCACGAAGCCGGGCAGGCAGCCGAGGTAAGCGATGTCGAAGGAGCCGGCATGCGTCGGTCCGTCGGCGCCGACCAGCCCGGCGCGGTCCATGGCGAAGCGGACCGGCAAGCGCTGAATTGCGACGTCATGCACGACCTGATCGTAGGCGCGCTGCAGGAAGGTTGAATAAATCGTCGCGAACGGTTTGAATCCCTCGGTAGCGAGACCCGCTGCGAACGTCACTCCGTGCTGTTCCGCGATGCCGACGTCGAACGTCCGGTTCGGAAATTCTTTTTGAAACAGATCAAGCCCCGTGCCTGAAGGCATGGCCGCGGTTATGGCGACGATCTTTTCGTCCTTGCGCGCTTCCTTGATCAGGCTTTCGGCATAGACCTTGGTATATTGCGGCGCCGCGGTCTTTGATTTTTGCTGGGTGCCGGTGGCAACGTCGAACTTCACGACGCCGTGGTATTTGTCCGCCGATTTTTCCGCCGGCTCATAACCTTTGCCTTTCTGCGTCACGACATGGACAAGGATCGGTCCGTTCTTCATGTCGCGGACGTTCTTCAGAACCGGCAGCAGGTGATCGATATTGTGGCCGTCGATCGGTCCGACATAGAAAAAGCCAAGCTCGTCGAAGAGCGTACCGCCAGTGACCAGGCCGCGAGCATATTCCTCCACCGCCAAGGCGCGCTGTTGCAGCATCTTGGTCGGCAACCGCTTGGCGATCTGATGGAAAGTCTTGCGCAGCCGATGGTAGCCGCGGCCTGAAACCCGGCGGGCGAGATAGGCGGAAAGCGCGCCGACTGGCGGCGCAATAGACATATCGTTGTCATTGAGCACGACGATGAGCCGCGAATTCATGGCGCCGGCATTATTCATCGCCTCGTAAGCCATGCCGGCCGACATCGCGCCATCGCCGATGACGGCAATGACGTTGTTCTGTTTGTTCTGCAGATCGCGCGCGACCGCCATGCCGAGGCTGGCGGAAATCGAGGTCGAGGAATGCGCTGCCCCGAAGGCATCGTATTGGCTTTCGGCGCGTTTGGTGAAGCCGGACAAGCCGCCGCCTTGCCGGAGCGTGCGAATGCGGTCACGGCGCTCGGTGAGAATTTTGTGCGGATAGGCTTGATGCCCGACGTCCCAGACCAGCCGGTCGGTCGGCGTATTGAACACATAGTGCAATGCCACGGTCAGTTCGATGACGCCAAGGCCGGCGCCAAGATGACCGCCGGTCACGGCGACCGCATCGATCGTCTCCCGGCGTAACTCGTCAGCAAGCTGCCGCAACTGACTGGGTTCGAGCTGCCGGAGGTCTTGGGGGGTCTTAATTTGGTCGAGCAATGGGGTCTTTGACGAAACCGTCACGCTACGCTCCTTCTTCAGACCAATATATTTTGAGGCCGTTTATCGGGACTTGGCCGTTATGTGGACTTGGCGGAAGCCGTATGATCACAAACAGATTTTAGCCTCCTACACCATTCCACGTCGGGAACGCAATTAAAACGCTCTGTTTGGCGCCGGTGCTGCCCAAGGAACTGCTAGGCTTTCCAGAGGCTTATATCTAAAGTCGTCGTTATCGGTAACCCAGAAGTGGATTTTCGGTTCGACGGCCGTTCGTGCAAAGCTATGTAGCGCCGACAGTTTTGCCAGGGTACTGCGTGCTTTTTCGCGGAGGCATTCGGCGCCGTGAAAGCCTCGCACAGCGCGAATTGAGGCACCGTGGCCCTCGAATTGTACCGCAAGAAACGGAAATTCGGCGTCACCGCCGAGCCACGTGGCCGCGAAGGCCGGCGCGGCGGCAATCGCTACGTGATCCAGAAACACGCGGCGCGGCGGCTGCATTACGATCTACGGCTCGAACTCGACGGCGTGATGAAAAGCTGGGCCGTCACACGCGGGCCCAGCCTCGATCCCGGCGAAAAACGGCTTGCCGTGCACGTCGAGGATCACCCGATTGAATACAATTCTTTCGAGGGCACCATTCCGCAGGGCGAGTACGGCGGCGGCACGGTCATGATCTGGGATCGTGGGCGATGGATTCCCGAAGGCGACCCACACAAGGCCTATGCCAAGGGGCACCTCGATTTCGTGATTGAAGGCAAAAAGCTCCGCGGCCGCTGGCACTTGGTGCGAATGCGCGGCCGCGATCGTGACCGCCACGAGAATTGGCTCTTGATCAAGGGGAGGGACGACGAAGCGCGCAGCGGGCGCGGGGGAGACATTTTGGAAGAAGAGCCGCTCTCGGTCGCGTCCGGTCGTTCGATGGATGAGATCGCCTCCGGTAAAGGCAAAAAGCGAGTCTGGCACAGTAATCGCAGCGCCAACCGGAGCGCCAATCGAAGTACGGCGGATGCGAGACCGCAGACCCAGCGCGAATTTCGCGCCGAGCTTCAGGCGCAGTCGAAATCACGGCTGAAAACAAGTGGTGCGCAGAGGGTTTCGGCCAAGCCCACCGGTAAAAGAAAATCGACCGCAAAGGCAGCAATGCCGGCTGCGGCGCGACGTAGCGCCGATCCAGTGCGCTCGAACCGGCGCCGCGGCGGACTTCCTGATTTTGTCCCTCCCAGCCTCGCCACGCTGCACAGTGCTCCTCCGGGCGGAGCGGAATGGATTCACGAGATCAAGTTCGACGGCTACCGCATCGAAGCGCGGCTCGATCACGGCAAGGTGCGCTTGCTGACACGAAAACAGCTGGATTGGACGCATCGGTTCCAGCGCACCGCCAAAGCGGTCGCCGCCTTACCTGCCGATACGGCGTTGCTTGACGGCGAATTGGTCGTCGAGAACGAAAACGGTATTTCCAGTTTTTCGCTCTTACAAACCGACTTGAAGGACGGCCGCGAGAATCGATTCGTCTACTGGATTTTTGATCTGTTGCATATGGACGGCCGGGATTTCACCAACGAGCCGTTGACGGTGCGCAAGGCAGCGCTGCGCCGGCTTTTGAAAAATCAGCCTCGAAACGGTCCGCTTCGCTACACGGAAGACTTCGAGGAACGTGGATCGGCGATTTTCAAGCATGCATGCGAGCTGGGCCTTGAGGGCATTGTCTCGAAGTTGCGCGACGCGCCCTATCGCCCCGGACGTTCGGAAAATTTCGTCAAAACCAAATGTCACAATGCGCAGGAGTTCGTCGTCGCTGGGTTCACGCCGTCAACGGCAATGCCGAACGCAGTCGGTGCACTAACGGTGGCCTTCCACGAGGGCGGTAAGCTTCGCTATGCGGGCCGGCTGGGGACCGGGTACACGCATCAGACCGCACGGGATTTGTGGCGGCGTCTGAGCGCGCTGCGCATCGATCGCCCTTCGCTCGTTTTGCCGAAGGACGAACGGCGCAAGGATGTAATCTGGGTCAGGCTAGAAGTTGTCGTCGAGGCCGAGTTTCGCGGCGTCACGCATGACGGCCTATTGCGCCAGGCCGCTTTCAAAGGCTTGCGGGAGGATAAGCCTGCGGCCGAAGTGGTGCGCGAAACGCCCGCTGAACAGGCCATGCCGGCCAACCGGCGGGTGATGCGCAAATCTGCCGACCGAATGCCGGTTCAACGCAAAGCGACGCAGTCACGGCCGTCGGCGCCAGCGCGTTCGCGCAGCAGCGGGCATGTCAAGGTCGCCGACGTTCAGTTGACGCATCCGGATCGCGTGTATTGGGCCGATGTTGGCGTCACCAAGGAAGATCTGGCGGCCTATTACGTCGATGTCTGGAAGTTAATGGCGCCGCACCTGGTCGATCGGCCGCTCGCCATCGTGCGCTGTCCGGACGGCATTGCCGGCGAATGTTTCTTTCAGAAGCATATCGCCTCCAATATCAAAGAGTCTCCGCTTCGCCATGTCGTCGAGTCCAAAGAGCACGACGTGATCGCGGTGGAGAAACTGAGTGACCTCGTCGAGCTGGCGCAATTCGGCGCCTTGGAAATTCACGTCCGCGGTTCACGATTGGGCCGCCCGGAACTCTGCGATCGGATTGTGTTCGATCTCGATCCCGACGAAAGCGTCGGTTGGAAGGAGATTGTCGCGGCCGCGCAGGAGATAAGGGACCGGCTCAAGGCACAGAAGCTGAAAAGCTTCGCCAAGTTGTCAGGCGGCAAGGGCATCCATGTCGTTATTCCGGTCACAGGCGCCGATTGGGATACGACGAAAAGGTTCACAGCGCGGATCGCCGCGGCAATGACGGCGGATTCGCCGCAGCGTTATCTTGCGAAAATGACCAAGTCATTGCGCAAAGGGAAAATCTTCATCGATTATTTTCGCAATTCCCGAGAGGCGACTTCGGTCGCCGTCTATTCGACGCGTGCGCGCGCTGGTGCGCGGATCTCGATGCCGCTTTCATGGGAGGCGCTCACACGCACCACCGCCGGCAACCAGTTCACCATGCTCAATTGGAAAAAACACCTCAAGGCCGACCCATGGGCAGAGATCGGCAAGGTCCGTCAGAAATTACCGGGATAGCTCTCGACTAGGCGGCGCCCATCAGTGAGCTTACCCAGCAAGCTTGAAGCGCTCAGCTTTCGGTTCAAACCGTGCGCGAAAAATTTCCGCATCCAGCGGATCCTCGAAACAGTAACGCACGAACGCCGCATAATCGTCCTCGACATACATGTCGAACTTGCCGGCATAGCGAAGGAGAAAGTTCAAAATCTCGCTGTCGTCGGCGAGCTGCCGGCGGGGAAGCACAACCTGATAGGGACATTCCGTGTCGAGCTGACACAGCCAAGCCGTTCGTTTGTCGGCATCCATTGAAGTCGTCCTGATCGAACCCACGATTGTTCACTATTTGTTCTGATAAGTCAAGAGCCAATCCACGGGCCAATCTCTCAGTCCACGTCCAATGGTTCTCGCCCTGTCGGCTTGCCGGAGGCATCGAGCGTGATCTTCTCGACGCGCGCCTCCGCCTGCCGCAGCAAATCCTCGCATCGGCGCTTGAGGGCCTCGCCGCGCTCGTAAATGGCAACCGATTCCTCGAGCGGCACCTTGCCCTCTTCCAGCCGCTTCACGATCGATTCGAGTTCCTCGATCGCCCGCTCAAAGGCCATTTGTCCGATATCGCTGTTGTCTTTCTGCGCCATCGCCTAGCGATCGTAGACCGGATTGCGGCAAGCGCAATCGGGTCGTTCTGGTTTTTGGTTACGCATGCATGAGGGTGGCGACATGAGCGGCAACCGAGTTGCCGAGCGCCTGCAAGTCATAGCCGCCTTCGAGCAAGGAGATGACGCGGCCGCCGGCGCAACCGTCGGCCAAATCCATGATCTTTTGCGTGGCCCAGACGAAGTCAGCCTCGGCGAGGTTGATGTTGGCGAGTGGGTCGCGCATATGGGCGTCAAAGCCGGCGGAAATGATCACAAGCTCAGGCCTAAATTCCACAAGCCGCGGCAGGATTCTCGTCTCGAACGCGGCACGAAACGCTGCGCTGCCATCCCCGGGGCGCAACGGCGCGTTGACGATTGTATTGTGTTCACCGGTCTCGCCAACGGCCCCGGTCCCCGGAAACAGCGGCATTTGATGGGTCGAGCAATACATGACGGTTTTATCCGCCCAGAAGATCTCCTGCGAACCATTGCCGTGATGCACGTCGAAATCAACGATGGCTGCGCTGGCGAGGCCATAGCGCTGTTGCGAGTAACGGGCGGCAATCGCGGCATTGTCGAACAGGCAAAAACCCATCGGACGCGCGGTTTCAGCGTGGTGGCCGGGCGGTCGTGCCGCAACGAAGGCGTTGGCCGCTTTTTTGGTCAACACCTCGTCGACCGCATGAATCGCCCCGCCGGCCGCCCGCAAAGCAGCCTCGAAGGTGCCGGGCGACATGGCCGTGTCGGCGTCGAGCTGGATAAGGCCCTCGCGCGGCGCCGCTTCGCGAACGGCAACGATGTACTCCATCGGATGGCACAGCGCGACCGTTTCCAATGACGCGAGCGGCGCCTGGCTGCGCGCCAGCGTCTGAAATTTCTCGGCCTCAAGCGCCCGTTCGATCGCGCGCAGCCGATCGGGCCGCTCCGGGTGACCCAGCGGCGTGAGATGTTCGAGAAAAGCAGGATGGCTGATCAGAAGCGTGGACATTTTGCCAATTTAAGGTGGGGAAGGCCGCAGCGAAAGCCGCAGATTTAAGACCCGTCGTTGGTGTGTGAACGCTATGCCACTGTGAGCGCCGCATCAGCACCGATTACACCGGCGGCGCCTTCCACCACTGTGCGTTCGAGGCTGCCGGCGGTGACCGCAACGTGCTCGGCAAAGAACCGCGTCGTGGCGAGCGCCGCTGCGGCATCTTCACCTGATCGCTTCATTGACAGCGCTTGTTTTGCCAATAGACACCCTCCGCTGGCCAGGCCAAACAGCCGCAAATAGGGGGTCGCACCGGCAAGCGCTGCGTCCGGTTGCTTGCCGAGTTGGCCGATCAGCCAGGCCGTGGTGCGCGCTAAACTGTCCACGGCGTCCCCAAGCCGGACGGCGGCCCAGCCAAAACCGGGATCGTTGTCGGCTTCGAGTGCGGTGACCACCGCGCGCATATCGTCCAGATGTGACTTGACCACCGCGCCATCCCCAAGCGGCAGTTTACGGGTGACGAGGTCGATAGCCTGAACACCGTTGGTCCCCTCGTAAATGGCGGCAATGCGTGCATCCCGAAACAATTGTGCGGCGCCAGTCTCCTCGATGTAGCCCGCCCCGCCGTGAACCTGAATTCCAAGCGAGGTCACATTATTGGCGATGTCGGTCGAGAAGGCTTTGGCTACCGGCGTGAGCAGCGATGCTAAAGCGTGCGCCCGTCGTCGCTTTGCCTCGTCGCCTTCGCGTTCGCTGCGATCGATAGCGAGCGCGGTTGTGTAGCATACCGCGCGGGCGGCTTGGGTTAGCGCGCGCATGGTGAGCAGCATGCGTCTCACATCGGGATGCGCAATGATGGGAGCCGATTGCGACGGGTCCATTGCCGCCGTGCGGCCCTGGCGGCGTTCGCGGGCATAAGTAATTGCCTTCTGGGTTGCACATTCGGCGACGCCGACGCCTTGCAAACCAACGGCGAGCCGCGCGCGATTCATCATCGTGAACATGCAGCTCATCCCGGCATTCTCTTCACCGATGAGAAATCCGATGGCGCCTCCGGCGTCGCCGAACACCATCGTACAAGTCGGCGAGCCGTGAATTCCAAGCTTGTGCTCGACCGAGTGCGCGCGCACGTCGTTGCGCGCACCGAGCGAACCGTCGGGCCGCAGCAGGAATTTGGGAACGAGAAACAGCGAAATCCCGCGCGTGCCCGGCGGGGCATCGGGCAACCGAGCCAGGACGAAATGGATGATGTTCTCGGTGAAATCGTGTTCGCCGAAGGTGATGAAGATCTTTTGTCCCTTGATTCGATAAGAACCGTCTTCGGCGCGTTCGGCGCGGGTGCGTAGCGCACCAACGTCGGAACCGGCTTGCGGCTCGGTAAGCTGCATCGTGCCCATCCATTCGCCGCTAACGAGCTTGTCCAGATAGGCACGCTTGAGTGTTTCGCTGCCATGAGCGTTGAGCGCATCGATGGCGGCCATTGTGAGCATGGGACCGTTGGCAAAAGCCACTGAAGCCGCGTGCCACATTTCAGTGCAGGCGGCATTGACGATTTGCGGCAATCCCTGGCCGCCCCATTCGGATGGCGCCGTGACGGCGTTCCAACCGGCCAGACGCCAAGCGCGATAGGCCTCTTTCCAACCGGGCGCCGTCGTTACGTTGCCGTCGGCAAAGCGCGTACCGTAAGTGTCGCCGATCCTATTCAGGGGCGCGATGACTTCGGCCGCAAAGCGGCCGGCCTCGGAGACAATCGCATCAATATCGCCGATGCCGAGCTCACCGAACAAGCCTTGCTCAATCGCGGGCTCAAGCGTCGTGGCGTGTTTGAGCGCCGAACCGATGTCGGCAAGCGGGGCGCGGTAGCTCACTTTCGGTCTCCAACAGATACGCCCGCTGGCGGCGCGATCTCGGCCGGAACGAAGAAGTCCGGCGCCAATGGCTGTGCCGAATCGACCCGATAGCGAGCAAAATCCCGCGTGCCGTTCTCGGCGAGAAAATTATCGTCGATGAGGAATCGGCCGGTGAATTCGCGCGCCGGTTTGGCAAAAACTGTGTAAGCCGCGTCGGCTACGATTTCGGGCCTACGGGCGCGCTGCATCATGGCGTTGCCGCCGAGCAGGTTCTGTACCGCCGCCGTGGCGATGACGGTCCGCGGCCACAGCGCATTGACCGCGATGCCCTTCGGTCGAAGCTCGCCGGCCAGTCCGAGCACAACCAGACTCATGCCGAATTTGGCCATCGAATAGGCGGTGTGCGGCGCAAACCACTTTTCCTTCATGTCAAGCGGAGGCGAAATCATAAGGATATGGGGATTGGCCGCTTTCTCCAAGTAAGCGATCGAGTATTTTGAGACCAGGAAAGTGCCGCGTGCGTTGATCTGATGCATCAGGTCAAAGCGCTTCATTTCGGTGTCGACAACGGTCGTCAGCGCAATAGCGCTTGCATTGTTGACAATGATATCGATGCCGCCGAACCGCGCTGCGGTTCGTGCGAGCGCGTCGGCGACCATTGCTTCGTCACGCACGTCGACGACGAGCGGCAAAGCCCTGCCGCCGGCGCGTTCGATCTCCTCGGCCGCGGTAAAGATCGTCCCGGCGAGCTTCGGGTGCGGCGTTTCGGTCTTCGCGGCAATTGCGATATTGGCGCCGTCGCGGCCGGCGCGGAGCGCGATCGCAAGCCCGATGCCGCGCGAGGCGCCGGTGATGAACAACGTTTTTCCCGCTAGCGACACATCGATCTCGCTTTGTTGAATCTCACTTTTTGCGCGCGAAAAAGGCGGCGAAGGCGGCGCGGGCCTCGTCGGACTGCAGACGTTCCTTAAAGTACATGGCCTCGGTATCGACTCGCCGCACGATGTCGTCAAGATTGCCGCGCATGAGTTTGCGCGCCAGTGCCACCGCGCCCGCCGGCAAGGCCGCGATTTCGTGCGCCGCCTGCAGGGCAGCCGTATCCAAAGCCGTCGAATCGACCACTGCATTGATCAGGCCAGCGGCCTTGGCGTCCTCCGCCGACATCGATCGGCCCATGACCAGGAGGGCGAAAGCGCGCGCGTGCCCCATGCGCATCGGGCCAAGGAGGCTCGATGCCGCTTCCGGAATAAGCCCGAGCTTGGTGAAGGGCGTCGCGAACGTCGCGCCGCTCGCTGCGACGACATAGTCACAGTGCAGCAGCATGGTCGTTCCTATGCCGATGGCCAGCCCATCGACGGCCGCAAGCAGCGGTTTCGGATTGCGCGCCAGGGCGTGAAGAAAATCGACAGTGACGGGCTTGAGCCCGCCTTCGGCGCGCCTTTGAAAGTCGGAAATGTCACTGCCGGCGCAGAACGCTCCCGGAGAGCCTGCAAGTACGACACAGCGGATCGCATCCTTTGCCTCGGCTTCGCGCAGCGCATGCGTCATCTCCGTGTACATGGTCTGCGTCAGGGCATTCTTCTTTACCGGACGGTTCATCCGGACGATGCGGATGCCATCCTCCTCCGTCACCAAAATCTCGGCGGTCATTTCTTCCTCAAGGGATGAAGCTTCGACGGCAGGCCGCGCCATCCAGCCTACGGCTTAAGAGTGATTATAATTGGCCGCGCGAGCCTGTGGCAGCCCGCCGATGAGATGGCGAAATCGACCGCGTTTGTGTCATCATTGATTGCAGACGAGTCGGCGATTATGTTCCGCCGGCGCGAACGGCCGCGCGGCCGCGGTTACCCGCCATGGTGGGGCGTAGCCAAGTGGTAAGGCAGCGGATTTTGATTCCGCCATGCGGAGGTTCGAATCCTCCCGCCCCAGCCAAGATTACCGTTTATTTGTACTGTCTTAGCGAAATAGACCGACGCGGCATGGATCGGAAAAGGCCGTATGTCGCGTCTATGTCGCGTCCAGCAGCGCGCCAGCAGCCTCCGCCAATCGCGCGTGCACATCGTCGTCGGCCGGAAACAAATGCCCATAGGTGTCCATCGTCATCACGATCGAGGAATGACCAAGCAACTGCTGCACGACTTTCGCCGGCAGACCTAGACCACC
>Ga0070712_100001580_pt1 | contig 13930 bp, 8 predicted proteins | sample LARL81metaG_FD_71396 | JGI IMG/M metagenome (GOLD analysis project Ga0070712, IMG submission 71396) | Corn, switchgrass and miscanthus rhizosphere microbial communities from Kellogg Biological Station, Michigan, USA - LAR L8-1 metaG | ecosystem: Host-associated > Plants > Roots > Rhizosphere ...
AAAAGCGCTGCGCTATCGCGGTCTCAAGGTCAAGGCTCGTGCCGATGCTCATTAGCACGCCTAGTACTGACCGGATACTCCGTACACGTAACAATCACTTCGGGAGCAGCGTCAAAGTTATTCTTATTGCTCCACAGAGGCGCAATGCCAAGGTTGTCCGCAGAAGAAGCGCTGCACTCCCGGCACCTACCGCAGGCTGTCGATCCACTGGGACGAAACAGCCCGGCAGGCCGTACGCGCTTTAGTTGGAACTCCAGCTTACGAGCGGTCGCACCGGGCTCGCTACAAGATCGAAGCACTCTTTGCCGAGCTCAAACAGCGAATGGGACTGCGGCGGGTACGGCTGCGCCGATTGTGGAATGTTTCCGAACAGTTCCTTCTCGCTGCGACCGCCCAGAACTTGAAACGGCTCGTGCGGTTCCTGGTTCAGCAAAAGCCTTCGCCCGCATTAAGTGGCGCGTGAGATATCAGCGGAAGCAGCAAGTCGTACAGGAGCTACACCAAAGAACAGAACGACCCGCCCCCCAAGACCCGCTCCAAGGAAGTTCCACCTATTTCCGGTGGCTTTTTCAACAGTCTCATGTGGTTGTGGAACGACGCTCCGAGCAAATCGGAGTCTAAAGAATGAATAGTTTGCAGAAGGGCTTCGCTCATGGCTTTTGGAACAGCCGTTTCCCAGGTGTTTCGAAGAAACGCTCTTCAAAATGCTGATCCCGACCTTCTGGCTTGGGCCCAGTAGGTCTAGGTGCGTCCGTGTCCGCATCTCTCGAGTTCTCAAAAACATATCTCGACCACCTGGTGCATTTGCGTCCGTGCTGTGGGCGATTTTGAGGCTGTGATTTCCTCTCCGTTGTGAGCGGCAGCCAGGGCCACAGATTTACCTATTTAGTGATCTGGCGCGTAGGATCAATCAGATGGGTTCTTGAAAGCTCCGATGGTGTCGCCGCATTAACTCGCTCGGCGAGCATTGCCTGACTTGTGGATGAATAGTGAATGATAACGTCCATTATCATTCACTATCTGGATTGGCAAGCGGTGGGTTTTATTGGAGCCACTTGTCCGAAATGGAGCTTCCCGTCGAGTTGACGGCTTTGGCCGCTTCGCGGGTAATAATTCCCACAACGCCGTATCACGGAGCAAAGTATTGTGGAGATTCATTGACTGTCTTGCCCGTGTGCGGTGAGGAATTCGCCTAACCATTTGGAGGCCAGCCCCAACTCGCCGCGTTCGATCACCAATGAGAAGACAAGCCCCCTCTCGATTTTGTCGTCCTTGCCCCACCGCACAATCGCCAGCACAAGACGTGATGTAGTTGGAACTCCATGCTCCTCGCCTAGCGTACCGGTCTTGGCGTATACCTCTGTGCCGGCGGGTAGAGAGTCCAGGAATGACTTTGCGCCGGTCGCCACAAGCTGCGAATACGCTGTGCATTCTTTGTTTCTGACCACGGCCGCCAGGCCTGGCCGCACCAGCCGCGTAATTGTTCCCAAGAACCTCGTCCCGAGGTGCTAGCGTCGTTCTGCCTGTTTATCTTTGTTCAAAGAAGGTGGCAATGTGTTAGTTCTAAAACGAGAATTATTCCGTTTTGGAACCAAGTCACAATTTAATACACAAGGCAAAATCCATTCGACGAAATCGATAATGCCAGAAGCCCCGAAAGCTCTGGCATTTCTAACTGCACGTTAGTCACAGACGCTGCATCGACCATTTTTCACCAGGAATACCGCACGTGATTCGATCAAGACTAGTTCCAAGAGTTAGTCCAGCAGGCAATCAGGTTGTTGAAACAAGAAAGATGTTCTACTCCTTTCCTGGAGATCCTTTCAGCCGCACGACGTTGGCGCGCTTGAACCCCGAGCCGTTGAGAGCGGTTGCGACGCAGTACTGCGTGTCAACGCTGCTCACCCTCACCAGTCCGAGCTTGCTCTCTGGCGATCCCAATGATTGGCCGCTGTCGGGATCAGTCAGGAGTTCACCCTGATCATAGACCTCAAACTCCATGCCGGGCGCAATCCCGAGTTCTTTGCCGGCATTGATATAGACGCGTCCCTGACGTACATCGAGCACGCGCGCCGACCAAGGCTGCTTTTTCAAAGCATTAACAATGCTGACGACCGCTTTATCCAGCGCTTGCCTGGATGCTTGGCCGAGAGGGGTACTGATGCTGGCAGCCGCGCTCAATGTCTGATCGGTTTTGGTAAAATCGGCGCTGACGCCGGAGATGCTTGCGTTCCCGGAAGCATGCTGCGAAGCAAGAATTTGGCCGGTCGCCGCATCAATGATGCGAATATCGATTCCGACCATGGCAGTAACCCGGTCAACCTTTCCGCCAAGGCCTTTGAGCACACTAAGCTTGCCTCCAATGCTTGATTGCTCAAGCTTATACTGAGTTATGTCCCCGAGAACGAATGCCTGTGCTCCTATAATCTTGCCTTTCGCCGGCGCAAAATCTGCGTTGACACGTCCGGACGCTGCGAGATCCTGCTCAGACACGACTTTATCCAGAGCCGCCCTTTCCAGCACCACGAAGCGATCTGTTTTTAACAGCGAGGTGGTCAGCATCTCAGTCAATCCACGGGCAAAATCTGCCGGCGGCGGGATGGCAATGGTCGACGTAGTGCTGATAGGAGTGGCGCTGGTTTGAGTTTTGAACGCAGTACCATTCAGGTCCATCACGGCCAGGCGAATTTTCGGTTGTCCTTTCCAACTATCAAGGGCGGCCTGTAGTTCGGCTGAGGCGTTGGCAGCATCGGCATCCTGCGATGCCTGCTGTTTCTGTTGTTGTTGCTGCTGACGTTTGTTGATCGCTTTTTTTGCGAGGGCGCCGCCAATCTCCAGGAGTTGGCCGTGTGCGGGCACGGTAAACGTCACCATGCTGAGCAGCACCATGAGGACGACTTGTCTGCGCCAAGCAGATATTGTTGAGTGTTGCAGGGTTGATAACATGGGAGATCTCCTTAATATTTTCTTCTGATTTGTATGAAAGGTTTCCGTGGGCAACGGCTTACGCGCCCTGTATGCGCGTAAGCCTAAAGACTAGGGCCTCGACTTTGGCGGTGGCGGAACGAGAATGGTCCTCTGCGCCAGGCGCTGGCCAACCTGAACAGGCTTGCGCACGTTGCCTACAGTTAGCACCCCGGCGCCCGCTGGGATGTTGGCTGCGTGGAAGGCGTATTGTCCCTTCGCATCGGTGTGGGTCACATACGTCTTGGTCCCGATCTGGAGGACGGCGGTCTGGTTCGCCAGTACCTTGCCAGCGGCATCAGCGGCAATGCCTGCTATAGCCGGACTAGCGGTCACAGGAACCGGCAGGAATGCGAAGGTTCCAAAAAGAGTGTCATAGTATGGGTCCATCGCCAGCGGAACACCCGGAGTCGGATTGACTGTAACGGAAGAAGAGAAAGTAGTACCTACGCTTACTCCACTGGAAATTGTGGAGGTTGTCTTGACACTGGTCGTCTGGGTCTTGTTGTCGGGGAGGTTGGGGAAGATGAACGACAACGAAGCTGCCTTTAAGTCAGTGACGGTGGCGTTGAAATTTGCATGAACAGTTTCGTCCTGGGTAGTGACTGTATGTGACTCGGACAACGTGTCACTTCCACTGCTTATGGTGTCGGAGAAGTCTTCCGTGTTGAACCTCACGAAGCGAGGGGCATCCAGAGATTGAGGAAGCGGTGATGTAGCCAGAGGATCAAGCGCCAGCAGCGCCTTCATCCCGTCTGCGGTCAAGCAGTGTGAATAGTTGGGCTGGGAACTCTGCAGGCACTCAAAAGGGACGACCGTGTTCTGGTGCTTGATTAAATAGTCAGCGCTCTTTCTGGTGACGTCATAACCCAAGAGTGTCAGTTGGACATGGCCATTTTGTGATACCCACATTACCCTCACGTTGCTGAGAAAAACGAAGACATCGCCAACACCGGGACCGCCAACCCCTGTTTTATCTTGGTTGCCGACCGTATCAGAGATGGTCACGGAATGATTTTGCGTCACATTTGTGCCCTGGCCGGCGGACTGGCTTGTTGACCCATTCAAACCGGTAACCAGCTTTGTCATCAAATCCACAGGTGTGCCCGCTGGTCCCGGAAGAAATGATTTCAAAAGACCTGTAACCGTCGTGAACATGGTGGCCGGACTTATGAAATCGGCATCAACAGGTTGTGTCGTGCTACTGTCAGTGGAAAGAGTGGTTTTTAGAGTCGTGGAAAGAGTTGTGGAACTGCTAAAGCTGTTGGTGCCCTGCGGTACTGCGTAAACGATTGTGACCGGCAGGACGGGAATTGTGAACGCCCCAATGCCGATGACGGGAGGCCGGACAATCGAAAGAGAGTCCTCGTAGGTTTTATTTCCGGCGCGAATTGTGAATGTTACGGCGCTTGCTTTCCCCACATTGATTGTCGCGGGTGATCCTGTAGCATTCGCAGGGCCGGGAATCGCTCCGGGAGCAGCACTTACAGATACGTGTAACGGTGTGCCATTAGCGCTTTGGAAGCTGAGCGCTACGTTAACCGCATTGGCTGATAGCGTGCTTACGGAATCAAGACTTTTTATGGGTTTCAAGACCGGTCCCAGGCTGCGGTCATGCACCGGGGGGGCAATGGTCCGTACGGAACGGTCGGTTATCTGCGGTGAAAATGTGAATTTACCGGTAATCGGGTCAAACGTCCCGACCACTGCGGTGAGCGAGGGAGCGGGCACCGCGAAACAACCCTCGAGATTCTTGATGACACGGTAGTTGCGGTCGGGATCGCTGCTGGGGCTATTGAGTGCTGCCTGGGCCGCGGTTGGATTGCACGTCTCTGCCTGCTGCGCCCGGGCGCCGGGCGCCGAAGCCGTTACACAGAAGGCTGTCAACATCATAAAGAAAAATTTGATCAGGTTTGTTGTTTCCGGCTTTGTAACCGCCAAAGCCGCCATGCCCGAATCGTGGCGAATATCGTGAACTTGCTTCATAATCTCTCTCTCCAAAAAGTTGTATTGTGCTACTCGCAATCAAGTACGAGGCTGTGTCGGCTTTTCCTTTTGGGATAGATATCTTTCTTGCAAGAGATAAACTTGTGAGACTCTTCAAGATGGATAGGAAAAAATCAGAGAATCTGAATGTAAGAATGGAACTTCATATTGCGAGGAACACCGGGGCGATATAGCCCGGTCTTTTTGCCGCGCACGAGAGGGCGCTTTCAAAGTGGAACAACCATGTTTTCGACCGCGAGGTGCTCCAAGTCATTGTGGACCTGTGTTTTGTGAAACGCAGATTTTTGATCATACGAGCCAAGGGCTGCAGCTCAAGTTGCGTTCAGATCTCTCGATCACAATGAAATACGAGTAGTGATAGCAGATTCCTTTTGCTAGCTGATTGCCGTTCTAGTGGAGTTTAAACACACAAGCGCATTTGGCCGGCTAACTGCCCGCGGGAGTTCGCCTCTGGACTGCTCGTTTCATCAACTTAGCTCAATAAAACTCCAGGTCATTCTGAATTGATGAAGAGACTGAAACACGTCCCTGTCTGGCCTCCTACTTGAGGCGGTTTGTCGCAGGCACCGTTTCTTTCGGCCAAACTCCATTGCAGTTTTGGGTCCAGCCCTGCAGGAAGATTTTTGTCCAGGGGAGGGCAAAACATGGAACCGCTCGCGAGCTTTAAATCGGCTCCAGGCAATAACTTCACCATGGCGTCAAAAGCCGCAATGGCATGATCGGGTCGTACAAAGCTTTGGGGCTCGGCGAAGATATGCAGACTGAGAACAGGGGACTTGTCTTTCCGATGCGGCCAACCCTCCAAGGGGTCAAGCTTGAGCAGGTTACGGTCAAATACGTGGTACCTAAGAATTTGAACCATGGGCAGCATATCGGGGAATTGTTGCGCAGTAACACCGTTGAAATGAGCCGGCACATAGCGTATAGGGATGATTTCCTTTGGAAATGGCAACCGCATCAGGAAATAGCTATGTCCCATATCGGCATCTGTTACACCGGGAAGAACCGCATTTTTAGTTTTGTCTACCATTGGAGCGGGATCTTGATGTTTCGGATCATCTGCTCCCTGGAGCCGATACCATTCTCCCTTGACTAAAGGCTTCTCTTGTTGCCAGTCTCCAGCAAGATATGAATGTTCTGCTACATCGGGAGTGACAACAGCAATGTAGTGTTCATGGATGACGATACTGAAGAGGCCGTGGAGCACCACATAAAGAGCCGGGGGGAAACTGCTAGCCTGCATTCGCTCTGAAGAAAAACCTGCTTGTTCCAGGAGAGTTGTTGCTGGCAATAGTGGCAGGGCTGTTAGTCCCTTCAGCATGTTGCGGCGGCTGATCTTTTCAGTCATGACGACCTCCGTTTGAGGATCAGTATGCGGACTTATATTTCAAAAGAAACTACGAGAGTGTAAGGCGAATTCATTTTTGCTTCAAAAATATTCAGTCCAGCCGTTTCGGGTCATCGCCCAAAGGCAGCAAAAGAAGCCCAGTAATAAGGATGGGACGTGTCCGGATGCTGGCGCAGTTGGGCGCTCGCAATCCGTAGTGCCTTGGCTACCGAGTTGGAAGTAAAGAGAGTGCTGTAGAAAGAACGCATGAACTCGCGAGTTGTTCTTGAATCCACGTTCCAATGACTGGCCACTACGTGGGGAACACCGGCCCGGAGCAGTATTCTTACCAGGTTCTCAGGGCTTCCGGGATCGTCTTCTCCTTCTTTAGCAGTGGAACAGGACGAGAGTACCGCCAATTGCGTCCGCTGCAAGTGTGTGGACGTAAAACTGGTGCCGTCCAGAATGGCTGTTTGACGGCGTCGCTGGCCGGGATCCTGAGCCAGTAAGAGTCCGGTCGTGGCTGCAGTGTCGACTGCGTGTCCCGCGAAATGAAAAATAGCGGCGCGGGACAGCTCCCGCTGGACAATACTACGTCTCGCCTGGCGTCCTGTCAGCAGGACGGCAGCTTTAAAGTGTGAACCTACGTCATGGGCTTCCTGCGTGGCATCGTCAAGTGGCTCAAGCGTGTCCGCCAATACGCCGGTCAATGCCGGCGATCCCACCACCAGCGCGAGTTGATGAGGCGAGAATTTTTCTGACCTGCGGAGGTGCGGACGGTAGAACAGCCCTGGCGAAACCACAATCGCGTAGCTCTCGCTGAGATATTTGCCGGTTCCATCCACAAGTGCAGCGATAGGAATTTGCGCTATGGTGCGATCTGGCTCAACGACAAGGACGCGCTCTGGAGACAGGCGGTTCGCCAGCGGCGCAATCAGCAACTGATAGAGCCTGTACCCGTCTTTTTTAAGAGCTACAATGTCTGACCCGGGATTGGAACACTCCTCGCGGAAACGGCGCCCTAACTCCTCCAAGGTCCGCGGCGTTACCGAAATCCATGTAGTCGTGATCCCCTGCTCATTGAAGGCCCACGCAATCACTCCCTGGGGAAGTTGAAGGTATGACAGCACTGTCTCATGGGCCAAGGCACCATCTTCCTTCAGGGCTTTGATCGGCGGAAGAGGAAGTGCGGCCTTGAACGCGTCAGAATTTCCGGTATTCCACTGCCGGCGAACCGAAGCGGGTTTCTGCAACCGAAATCCTTTGCGATAGGCCATCACCGGGGCCCCGCGGTACCATTCCCAGATCAGAAAAGAATTTTCGGTGTCATGCGCCTGCCATTTATTTTGCGCCAGCATTCGGTAAACCTGATCGGTATCGCGCGCCCAAATTGCCCGCTGGTGCTCGTCACGCAATGAAGCCAGGCCCCACTCGGCCACGGCCACCGCCGAAAATAATGCTTGGTTCGCCTGCGCATCGTTACCGCTCAAATGCTGTAATTCACCTAAGGTTCGGTAAAACTTAAAAGCATAAAAGTAGTGAGCAATGTGGGGAAGTTGAGCTTCCGCTTTCCTGAGATGTTGCCATGATCCGCTGATATCGCCACGTCCAGCTTCCAATTTTGCCAGTTCAATCTCTCCGTCTGCCTGATAGGTCCTGGTTTCTTCCGTTTCCGGCAGAGCGCCGAACAGACGATTGGCCTGAGTAAATTGGGCGGCGGCAAGATCAATGTTACCTGCCATTACGGCGGCTTTGGCGAGTCTATTTCGCGCGAATGCTTCACCCAGGTGCTGTTCCGTCAACGCAATTGAACTGACTGCTTCTTGGTCCAGAGCGAGAGCCAAATTCCATCGCAACGCGGTTTCGGCGGGAAACTCAAGGTCCACATAAAATTGGTAGGCACGTATAGGAGGGAATGAGCCCTGCCAATAGCGTTTGAGCCCTTCCCGGTCAACCGAGCAGGCTTGTGCCTCATTACCTTCCCCTGATTGAACAGAAGCGGCGATTCCTAGGGCACGCAAATAGAGCGTTCCATAATCGGATTTTTCGGCCTTTGCTAAAGCTCTTTCGACACTGCCCTGGGCTTCACTGAAGTCGCCGCTTTGCGTCCAACAACTGGATTGCTCTAATAAAACCTGCGCCTGAAGCCAGGGGTACCTACGCGCTTGCAATTCTTTTTCCAAAGGAAACGATGCAGCCAGGCACTGTTTTCCATCTTGCTCCAAAAGATGAAACGCATATACCGTCTCGAACCGGGCCCGCAGTTCGCCTGCGATGTTGCCAGCCCGATGGAAAAGCCGCTGCGCGCGGATTGAGTCATTTCTGGCCAATGAAAATTGACCTGTTGCATTCTCTCGCACGCTTTCTGCTAGCGCCTGAATCGCTGAAGGCAGATCGTTGGAACCACGGGCCTTTAACAAATCTACAAGCCAAAAGTCTCCATGCCGCTCTCTCGATATCTCAGCCAGAGCACGCAGTGCGAGAAGGGCATCGCCGGATTTGACTGCCGAAGAAGGCGTGTTCTCGGAAAAAGCCAGCGGCAGCCATTCGCGCACCGCTTCTCGAAGGTAGTCTTCGACTTGGAAATGCTCCATACCATGCAATTTTCCGCCCGGACCGCCCAATTCGCCCTTAAAAGCGGCCGGTTGAAGCAAAGGCTTGGTAGCATTACTTTTCTGGTCATTCAATTTTTGCAGAAGCGCATTAAGGTGCTGATTTGCTTCCGATGCCCACTCACCTCGGGCATCGACCCTGAGATAATGCCGCCAGTCTTCAACAGCTTGGTGGTACAAAAACATCTTTTCCGCGACAAGTGCCCGATTGTATAGAGCGATGGGATCATCGGGTTTTTTGGCCAGTGCACGGCTCAGCAGTTCAATTGCTTTCCCATAGTCGACCGCCTGGTCGGCGAGTTCTGCCCGCGCAAAATAGCCGGACCCGGCATCGGTCAGTATGGGAACGGAATCGGGCTCCAGCCCCAGCGCTTTCTGGAATGTCTGGATGGCCGCATCGTAATTTCCATCAAGAAGGTCGGCTCGCCCTTTGGCATCCAGCAAAATAGGATTGTCAGGATCTGCTCGCAACCGCCGCGAGATCAGAGCCTCTGCCTCCAAGAGAGAGGAGGGCTTGGTCAAGCGAGACTGCCCGCTTCCAGCCCGCTCCGTCCGAATCGGCCCGTATTGCGCTCCAGCGAACCTAAGTTCCAGCGTGCGGTGCTCAGAATATGCCTGGGCAAGTAAAGCCTCTGGAGATTCCGAGCCCGATCGGTGCAGCAAAGCGAAAACGACTGCTATGGCCATTACCGTCGCTGCTGCGCCATAAGCCCACGCCGGCCATCCCGTGACCCAAGACGAGGGTCTGGTTACGAGTTTCAGGAAGCTATTTGTCTTCCGAATAGGAGCTTGTGATCGGCCAGCCAATTTCCCTGCCAATTGCTTTTTCCACGTCTCGGTTGTGCTGTGTAATGCGGCGAAAGCGCGTTCTTCTTCGTCTGTGGCGTCATCCTTGAAGGCCATAGTTGCCCGGCTTAACAAAGGCCCACAGTGATCACAGCCAGCAGCGTGTCGGAGGTATTCAAGGGCCTTTTCCTTACCGGTCAGACCGGCAGCCACTCGCAGCCATTCTGTTTCCGGCGGACAATCAGAACCAGATTTCCCTTCCTCCCCGGCCATCAGCCCATCCAGCTTTGCGTTTGCAGCTTGATAGGCCGCCAGATTAGCTCTGCAGAGACCGCATGATCGGAGATGCGTGATTGCCTGCTCCAGTAATGATGCATCTAAGGTGGCGAGATCAGGGCTTTCCGGCGGAACGGAGCCCGTCTCGAGTTCGTCGGCGGGGGTGGGAACCCGGCTTCCAGATTTCACTGCCAGACGCTCCAACTGATCGCGACTGAGATGTCTCTCCGCTTGCTTTTCCAATCACTTCTCCTCTTAACTAGGTACGATTTCCCGGGTCGTATTCCTTCTGTGGGTCTTTTCAAGTCGATGGCCGGAACTGAGCGAGATTGCTCTCGATCATTTCGTTCCGGACCAGCCGCGTGAGTCGCAGAATGGTGCTCTCCACGCCTTTTGCTGTTAAATCTATGTCGGGCAAAGACGCTATGGCTTGTGCCGTCAAACCCTGGCGGTAATAGAGCCAGAAGATGTTGAGATCTCGTTCCTTTGTTGATTCGGGAACATGAGTTTGCAGAAAGGCATCGATCTGGTGCAGCAGGATTTCGCGCTCCAAAGCCTTCGCGGGGTCGAAAGTCTCCTTCATCGGCACCGTCTCCAATACTTCAAGTCCTTCTTCCAGGCGTCCGCCTCCGCGTTTGATGGTGTGGATGGACTTGAACCGGTCATGGACAACGCTGGCCGTAATTACTTTCAGATAACCAAAGATTGAACCGGCGTGGCTGTCCTCAAACTCACGCAATAAACGGCATTGATCGGCGCAAAGCCTTAAATAGGTTTCCTGCACCAGATCGTCGACCACCTCGGAAGAATTTACTCCCCATATCTGGGCCGTTCTAAACGCAACCATAACGATTTGGCGGTTGTAGCGGCGTATGAATTCCTCCCAGGCGGCAGTTGCGCCGGTGGATTGGGCGCACGCGCTGATTAGTTCCCCAGGGCTGTCCAAGGAATAAGTCATAGAGAAAAATCTATATAGACGTGTTCATGAAATCACTGACAGACTCCAGCGAAATTGTCTCAATCCAGACGCCGGACAAGCGCGATACGTATGCAATGCGCAACGAGGCGGGTTCGGCCCGTTTCAGATCATAGCATCGTTCGGCCTGCGGTTCATTTTCCCAGTGCGGCAAAACAGCTAAATGCATTACCAAACCAAGCCTCCACTCCTGGAGCGACCATTGGCGCCGGGGGTGTCAGCGTTTCAGGCTCTGACGAGTTGAACTATCACGGTTTGGCGCGCGATCAAAAAAATCTGGAAAAGGGTGCCAGAACCTTCCTTGACGTATAGGAAAAACAAAAAACCATTTCAAAGGACTAGCGGCGGTCTCAGGTGACGTGGAATCGCTATCAGGCCAATTCCTTGAGCGTGATGAATTACTTGGTCGGCGCAGACAAGATTCCTTCTGTTGTCGCAATAGCGCAAATACGGACTGCCGGATGTCCGCGCAGGGTTACGTGACGCAAAACCACTAAATCAAAACGGCGCAAGCGGATACGATTGCGGCAATGCGAAACTGTCGGATGCGTTATTTCCTCCAACTGAGGTCCCCAAAGGCCCCATAAGTGGCGCAGTAGCACTAAACAAAGAGTGATGCTAAGTCATTCTCAATGAACGAATGCTGACGGAGAGGGGGAATTCGACCTACCCTCATCTTTGCTTCCAACTCTGGTGCTGCGGTGCTAAACCTTGCCTACAGCTACAACGGCGCGAGCGACAACGGCCAGATTAAACGCGAGCAAATCGCATGGGAGAAATCGGGCATGCATTCTCGCGACCTATCACCCCGGATGAACCCTCACGGAGTACGTGCCGACACAGATCCTGGCGGAAGCATTTCGTGCACATCGTTACGATGGCATCGCCTACAGAAGCCTGCTTGGGAAGGGCTCAATGCTGCGTTATTCGACTGTGCCGTCGCGGAACTGATCAATTGCGGGCTGTATGAAACGAACGCCATCGACTTCAAATTCGATCAATGCAGCAATCCGTACTTCCTTCACCAGCACTACGAAGAGATGCAAAAGAAACCTCAGAAGCCTTCAGTCGTTGGGAAGCGTCCAGCCTGCCGGATACACCATAAACGGGATTAACACGCTCTAAGGGGCATGGATGAACATTCGGTTACTCTCGAATCAAATCCCGAGAATTTGGCTCTCATCCATCTGCGGCGTAAGGTACCCCGTAAAACTGATAACGAGAAGGCAAGCTAGGGTCAGATCACGAGTTGCAAGGTTACGAATAACACCGGCTGGATTTCCTCCGTGCCGGATACCGGGGTAATCTGAGCAGAATTTGTAAAGATTCTTCAGGGATTCCTTTACTTCTTTGTGCTTTGTGGGGCTTCGTCTTACCGGATGGCTCTGGCTCGTTTCGGAGATATTTCTCCCACTTCTCCCGCGGAAGAAAGACACCAGAGAGGCAGCTCTTGGAGCGGTCATCACAGAGCTGCGTGTGAAGAAAGGCTGGGGATACGAAGAGGTAGCTCATAAAGTGGGCTGCAATCCCAGCTATATGAGCGACATCGAACGTGGAAAGCAGAATCCCACCATGAAGATCGTCCAGGCGATTGCTGATGTCCACGACATCAGACTCTCAAAACTGATCGCACTGGCAGAGAAGAAATATGAACAGGGCCGGCGGCCATCGAGAACGCAGCCACAGCAACGGCCATTGCGACGTTGGCGATTTCTTCCGCCGATTCAGTCGCCACTAAGCAGATTCAATTCTCGCGATCAGGAAAGGCAACTCCCGGCTTACGCCCATCTTCGGAATGAAGGCAAAAGCGCCCCCTTCCAGACACGCTTTCCGCAGTTCCGGCTCGTCATAGCCTGTAAGAATCACAACGCGCGTCGCCGGAAACCGGCAATGAATTTGCGCCATCGCCTCAAGACCATTCATCAGGGGCAGGTGAAAATCCAATAGAACAAGGTCGGGCCTGAACCGATCGACGGCGCGGAGCGCCGCAAAGGCGCTCTCCGCGGTGGCGACTACCTTTATTCCCTTGTATTGCGCCAGAAAAGTGCAGACGGTACGGAGGAAGACGGGCGAATCGTCCACCACCAGCGTGCGAATGTGACTGACATCAACTTTCATAGTGGCTCCAGTCACCACCCAGCTACAGTCCGCCCGCGCTGTATGGGAAGATAAATTACCAGCTTCAACCGCCGCTGCCTGCTTCGCGGCGGGAAAGCCGGAGCGAAGATTTGGCTTTTCTAATGTTCGTGATTCCACTTGTATGCGAAAGACAAAGCGAGGCGCATCAGGTGCATTGCTGATTTCGCGGAAAGAAAACATTGACCGTCGTTAAGCCACGCCGGAGGAAGCCATCTGTTCATCGGCCAACGGAAGGCTGATTGTGATGGTGGTGCCTGTGGAACCTGTTTTGACGGCCAGGCTCCCTCGCAACAGTCTTACGCGTTCCCGCATGGCGGCAATGCCGACCCCGGCCATGTCTTTGCCGGGAGGAATTCCACGGCCCTGGTCAGAAATTTCCAGACCCAGAACGGAGGCCTGCCGAACGAGCAGAATATGCGCCGTGGAGCTATGCGAGTGGCGATGGATATTGGAGAGCGCTTCCTGCACAATGCGGAAGACCGCCAGCTCCACGTCAAACCCCAATCTCTCCAGGTCGCTGGGCGCGGTCATGGTAATCGTGATGCCGCTGCGCCTGCCAAAACCCTCAACGTATCCGCGCAAGGTGCGGCCCAGGCCCAGCTCTTCCAATAGCGGAGGATGGAGCAAATATGAGATGGTGCGGAGCTCGTTGGTGCAATCTTCAACCAGCCGCATGCATTCGTCAATCATGGCGGCCGTGGCCGGCGCGTCCGCGCCGGTACCCCGTATCTGGGCCATGTTCAAGCTCAGGGCGACCAGGTTCTGTGTCGCGCCATCGTGTAGTTCGCGGGCCAGGTTGCGGCGCTCCTCTTCCTGCACGCGCATCATGCGCCGGGAAAGGTC
>Ga0070712_100001581_pt1 | contig 13929 bp, 20 predicted proteins | sample LARL81metaG_FD_71396 | JGI IMG/M metagenome (GOLD analysis project Ga0070712, IMG submission 71396) | Corn, switchgrass and miscanthus rhizosphere microbial communities from Kellogg Biological Station, Michigan, USA - LAR L8-1 metaG | ecosystem: Host-associated > Plants > Roots > Rhizosphere ...
GCACGCCCGCCTTCTTGAGCGCCGCTTCCATCATCTCCGACTGGTGGAAGGGGACCGTCTTGTCCGCATCTCCGTGAATGAGGAGAAAGGGCGAGGAGTCGGCGGACACGTAGTTGATCGGCGAGGCATTCCAGGCCGCCTTGTACTCCACGGAGGTCTTCGGCGTGGTCTCGACCACCCGCGAGCCCAGGAGGAGGGCGAGCGCGGCCGTGCCCGTGCTCGGAGTCATCTGCAGAAGGTCGAGGGGAGCCGCTCGCGCCACGATGACCTGGAGCCGGGCGCTCTCACGGTTGACGGGGTCGGGATCGCTCGCGTCCCCCGGCGCGCCCATGGTGCCCAGCATGCTCACCAGATGAGCCCCCGAGGAGCCGCCGGCCCCGCCGATGCGCGTGGGATTGATGCCGTACTTCGTGGCATTGGCCCGCACGAAGCGCGCAGCACGCTGCGCGTCCTCGAGCTGCGCCGGATAGCGGAAGGTGGGCGTGGCCCGATGGGTGATGGCGAAGACGGTGTAGCCCGCCTCGGTGAGCGACGGCACGTACATCCCGACCTGGTCCGATTCCTTGAGGGGCGGCGCCGCGTAGCCGAGCGGAGCGGACCAGCCGCTGCCGGGAATGAAGATGACCCCGAAGCCGTTCGGCTTCGCCGGATAGTGGACATCCAGCAGGAGCGCCGTGCCCGAGTACATTCCGTACACCACGTTGCGGTCCACCCGGCCTTGGGCGCTCGCGGTGTCGCTCAGACCCAGGAGAAGAAATCCTGCGGCTACGAGGGGCAGAAGGCGGTGCCTCTTCATGTGGGTGAATCCTCCCTTGGAATCACTTCGCGGGCGGGTCGGTGCGGCGATCGCTTCGGACGGTTGGCGTCACGACGGGAGGATAGCGCCATCCCGGGGCCGGCTCAAGGGCGCGGGGAAGGTGTCTCCGCGTCCGCCCCGAAGCGAGGCCGGAGGATGCGCCCGCAATGTGCGATAGCGCGCGGGCGTGAGGCCGAAGGCCGCCTTGAACGCGCGGGTGAAATGGGCCTGGTCGGCGAAGCCGGTCTCGCCGGCCACGTCGGCCAGCGGGCGTCCCGCGTGAATCCGCTGGCGCGCGAGCTCCAGGCGGCGCATGAGCAGGTAGCGGTATGGACTTGTCCCGAACATGAGCCGGAACTGTCGGGCCAGGTCATAGCGCGTCAGCCCGGTGATCGCTTCCAGCTCCGTGGAATGCACCACGCGAGTCCTCTCCGCGTCGAGGAACTGCCGCGCGCGCTCGACCTCCGGAGCGTCGACACGCGGGGAGGCCGACGGGCCCCCACCTCCCCCCTCGCCGTCCAGCAGTCCCTCGGCGAGATCGAGGGCGAGACTGTCGACGGCCAGCGGCTCCAGCGGAAATCGGAAGGCGCCCTGAATGGCCCGAGACAGCCGGGGATTCGTCGCCACCGGCTCACGTACGAAGGGCAGCGGGTATGGTCGCCCGCAATGGGCCCGGAGCGCGTCGGACAGGTGAGACGGGTCCAGGTAGATGATCCGGTAGCCAAAGCCCTCTCCTGACCCCGCCCGTCCGTCGTGGACCTCGTCCGGGTGGAGCACGACCACCTGCCCCGGAGTGCTCGTCCATGCCGCGCCTCCGTAGTCGAACACCTGCACGCCGCAGTCCGTGAGGCCGATGGCATAGGTGTCGTGGCGATGCTTCGCGTATGCTTTGCCGGCAAACCACGCACGAAATAGCTCCACCCCTCCCACCGGGCCCGCGCTCACGATCCAGTCCGCGACCGCCTCATTGCACGATCGTTCAAGACCTTCACCGCCCGATCTGGTCTCCTTGAGCCGCATGCTCTACATCCTTCCGATCTGACGGGGGTGACCGATGAGTACGGAGCAAACCGCAGCGTTCGTTCTGTTCGCGGTGGTGGCCGCGGTCACCCCTGGTCCGAGCAACGTCATGCTGACCGCGGCGGGGGCGAACGGGGGCGTGGTGAGGGGGCTTCCGTGCCTCGTCGGCGTCACCGCGGGCATGGGGCTGATGATGTTCGTCGTGCCGCTCGGCCTGGGCAGCCTCATCCTCAGGAATCCGCTCGTGCTCAAGGCGCTCAACTGGGCCGGCGCCGGCTTTCTCCTCTGGCTATCGTGGAAGATCGCCACGTCGAGGAGCATGGACTCGCTACCGGAGAGCCGGCCGGTCGGCTTCATCGGCGCCGCCGTCTTTCAGTGGGTCAATCCGAAATCCTGGCTGGTGACGGCGAGCGCCGCCGGCGCTTTCCTTCACACGGGAGCGGGCAGCCCCGTCCTGCAATCCGCCTTGCTCGGGGGACTGTTCGTCCTCGTCGCCCTCCCGAGCTGCTTCGTGTGGCTGGCGTTTGGCGCTACCGCCCAGCGCCTGCTCCAGACTCCCCGGCGTCTGAGAGCCTTCAACATCACCATGGGCATCCTGCTCGCCCTGTCGATCGGCCTCATCCTCTGGTAGATCCGCTGGTAGATCCGCGCGGAGCATGGCGAAAGGCTCAGCCCGTGACCAGCGCCACCGGCACCCCGGCGCGAATGGTGTTGTGCACTTCCGCCACCGCATCGGTCTGGCGCGGGAGATCCGCTATCGCGGAGGCGGAGGCCGGAGAGGACACCCGTGCCCGATAGCGGATGCTTGTGGCAGCCAGGCCAACGTCGGGAAACTGAGCGCTTGCCTCCACTTCGACACTGTCGAGCGGAATGCGGAGGCGCTCCGCCTCGCGGTACAGGTCGTTGCAGTAGCACGTGGCGAGGGCGAGCATCAGGAGCTCACCGCCATTGATGGCCGAACCCTTACCCGTCGCCTTGGCCGGAATGGCCAAGGCCTGCGCGGCCGCGCCGGTGCGGACCGTCACCTCGTGACGGGGCTCAGAGCTCTTGACGGTGGCTGAGATTTCCATGGACATGCTCCGTTGGATGGCGGCCGTGCTCTGTGGCTCCCCGCGGCTAGCTCGATGGCAATGCCGCGGCCAGCGAGGCGCGTCGTCGCCGCCAGAGCCGCTTTACGCCTCCTCGCCGCCCGGGTCCGCCGGGAGTGACGCCCGACGTGGGCTTTCAGCTCCGTATTGTACCGGAAGGAAATCCGCCCTCGAAGAGGTGCGCGAGCTAGGAGGCGAGGTTGCGGTAATACACGGTCGTGCCGCAGAGGCCACCATGCGGCAGCAATGCGTAGTCGGGAATCACTCCCACCCGCGTCCAGCCCAGGCGCTCGTACAGACGCTCGGCCTCGTCGTTGGCGGTGTCGAGCACGAGGAGGGTCTTGCCGCAGTCGCGCGCGGCGGCCTCGGCGGCTCGCATCAGCGCCGCCCCCAGTCCCCGGCGGCGGGCGCGGCGATGCACCAGCATCTTCGACAGCTCGGCGCGGTGCGGCTGGTTCTCGGGCTGGTCGAGCACCAGCTGCACGGTGCCGCAGAGGCCCCGTGCGTCCTCGGCAACGATCAGGGCGCGTTCGTCCGCGGCCACGCCCTGGGCCACGCGGCGCCAGAAGGCCAGCGCGCGCTCGCGCGACAGCGGGTGCATGAAGCTCACCGACGCTCCGCCTTCCACACAGTCGATGAGCACGGTGGCGAGCTCGTCGATCTGCGTGTCATCCAGGGCATGCACGCGTCGCACGGACCAGGTGGGCGCAGTCATCGTCTCGACGCGTTCTCGGACGCGATCACCACGGCATAGCGCGTGGGCTTTCGCGTGGGGTTGTGGAACATCGTCGGCCGATCGAGCTGCATGGCCAGGCAATCGCCTTCGCGGAGCCGGTGTTGCTCCTTCCCCAGCGTGACGTCGATCGCTCCTTCGAGCACCCACACCTGCTGGTGCACACGCATGCCGCGCTCACCCGTCTCGAAAGCCACGCGGCTTCCCGGAGGGAAATGCACCTCGACGATCTGCATCGGCTGGGGCACGCCCGGCGGGGAAACGTTGCGCCGACGATAGCCCGAGGCCGGGTCTTGCCACTGCGGCTGGTCGGCCCGCCGCGCCACGGGGCCGGCCGCCGTGTGGGCGGCGGCGGCCGGCCTATCGAACAGGGAGGCGAGCATCACCCCGAGACCGGCGGCGAGCTTCTCGAGCACCACCGCGGTGGGGCTGCTCTCTCCCCGCTCGATGACCGAGATCATGGACCGGCTCACTCCGCTCTTGCTCGCGAGGGCATCGAGGGAGAGGCTGTGCGCGGCCCGCAGCTCGCGCACACGCTCGGCGATGCGCTGGTTCAGGTCCGACTCTGTATCTCCCATGATGGACGTAATGTCCATCATATTGGATAGGACGTCAAGACCTTTTGTCGCCGCGGGGCAGATCAGCTGGCTTGTCTCGTATCTCGAGGGCGGAAGCGCTCCACCGACTTCGCGCGGGCTTTCGACGCTTCGACGTCGCGATCGCGAGGCGGCGCATTCGTGACGAGCGCATCGAGGAGGGCCCGGGCGGCCCGGGCCACCTCGTCGACCGCTCCGGCAAAGGCGGCCTGGTTAGCCCTGGACGGCCGTGAGAAGCCGCTCAACTTCCGGACAAACTGTAGAGACGAGGCCCGTATTTCCTCGTCGGTCGCCGGCGGCTTGAAATTGTGCAGCGTCTTGATGCTTCGGCACATGGGAGATCCTCCTGACTAGCAGTGTGCGATGCAAAGCGTCGCCTCACCCGAGAGATCCCAACCGCAGCGTCCAGGGGGCGATCCGGGTGACGCGAAGCAGATCCCTGATCGTCCACGGATCCTCCGCCAGGCGGGACCGAATCTCATCGGGTGACGTGGCCCGGACGATGAGCAGCACGTCGGAGGCGCCTTCGAGCGGCCCCCCAAGGATCACGAAGCCCTCCTTGGCGAGAGCGTTCATGAATGACGCGTGGCCCGCCCAGTCATCCTGGCCCTCCAGGGGACGGGAATCCTTCCAGCCGGGGCCGCGTGTCCGAATCACCATGAAATGCAGCGGCATCAGGGCAGGCATCGGTCACTCACCGGGAGTCATTCGCCAAGATGGCGCCGCAGGAACGTCAGCATCCGCTGCACCTCATCGCGGTACTGGGTCGGGCTACTGAAGATGTCATTGTGCCGGCCTCCCTCGTAGTACACGGCCTCCACCGATTTACCTGCCGATCGCAGCTTCGTCTCGAAATCGCGGGCCATCTGGACGTTGGTGACGGCGACGCCACCGTCGGCGGGACTGTCGGCCGTTCCGTGCAAGATCAGGACCGGTGCCTTGAGCTGAGGAGAAAGGGTGGCGGGATAGCCGGCGGAGTTGAGGACAACGGCCTGCACATTCCCGACACCCAGAACGTAGCTCAGGATCGGCCCACCTCCACGCGAGTGCCCGAAGAGCCCGATCCGATCGGCGCGCGTGCCGGGCAACGCGCGGGCTGCCTGAACCAGCGCATCGAGCGTCTGCATCGCCTCAGGACTCGACGCATTCGGCATGGGCGGCGCCTCTGGACAGTCGATGGGAGTGACGAAGCGCGCACCGCTCCCCGCGCTGCCCCGGAACCAGCACGCGGCCACGGCAAGCACGCCACCTTCGGCCAGATCCTGAGCCAGGCGCACATACTCCTGGGCGAAGCCGTGACTGCCATGTAGGAGAACAATGGCCGGAAACGGGCCTGCACCGCGCGGGCGCGCCACCGCCGTGGTCATGATGCCCAAGCCCGGAGCGGCTACTCTGAGCCACTGCACGGTAAGAGCTTCCGTTCCGGGTGGCGCGTCAGCGCTGGACACCACCGGCGGTGCGCCGAGGCCTCCCTGCACTGTCTGTGGTGAGGCCTGCCAGTCCGGCGAGGACAGCGCGATCAGCATGCCGACGGCGGCGGCCTTTGCCCAGAGATGCCATCTCCCCACTACGGTTCCCCCCTAACCGAGCCGCTTCCCGAGGCTGGCTCGGTCCTCCAGCTGATAACCCAACGAACGATAGAAGGCGACGACGGTGCTGTTCGTCACGCGAACCTGGAGGTTGACCTTGGGGCAGCCCAAAGCCCCCAGACCCTTCTCGGCCGTGGTCATCAGCAGACTCGCAATGCCTTGACGCCGGCAGGAGCCATGGACGGCAAGATGGTGAACCCACCCTCTGACTCCATCAAACCCGGCCAACACCGTTCCCGCCACGTGATCATTGACGTGCGCGACAAGAAAGAGCTCCGGTTGAACGGTGAGCTTTCTCCGGATCATCGATGCCGGCTCGTTCCATGGCGGATCATCGGGAAAGACCTCGTTCCAGAGAGCGACAACCTGCGCGTGATCCTTGGATTCATACGGCCGGATGTCCACCAGGGCCCTCACCGAGGGGGCCCTTCCGACGCACGATTGTCGTCGAGCGTGTTGCAGAACAGCGCGCCCTGCTCGATCGCGTCGTCGAGAGCGACATGCGAATGCGGGAGCTTGTCGAACCAGCGCTTCGGCATCTTCTCCTTTGTGCTTTCCCGGTAGCCCGTCTTCAGCACGGCCATCGCGAATGATTTCACGTCGAGCGCCGAGTGCCCGAACGGCTTTCACCGGCAAACCGCATCAGATACCAGTACACAAACAGAAAATCGAAGCCGGCAGGGTAGGCCACAAACACCGGCTTGTCGTTGAGTGACTTGATCCAGGCAACATAGCGCGCCATGGCCCTTTCTGGCGGCTCCAGATCCTTCCGGCACGCTGCCCATGCTTCCGGCTGGGTGGCCCACCATTCCGCCGTCTTCGGATGGGCCAACGCCCCGGGCAATGTCTCGAGGTTCGCCGAGAACGTGGAGACAAGACGCTTGTCCGCCGTGTACGCGGCGGAGCCCAGGCTGAGCATCGAGTGGGGGCCGGGAATCGGCCCATCACTCTCCACGTCGGTACTGATGTAGATCTCCGTCATTTAGTCGCAGCTCTTCACTGGCTTAGCGAGTCCCGGCGTGGTGGACATCGGGAGAACGATCGCCGTCGCGGTCCTCATGGCGAGGACGGGCTCGACCCTGGCGGCTGGTCGGCCAGGAGATCGCCCGGCTTGTTCTCCGTCCCTCTTAGAAGCTGTCTCTTGAGCTCAGTCGGCAACTCGTCGTATTGCACCATACGGATACCCTCGAGCTCTTGTTCTGAAGGCTCGACTTCTCCGAATGGAAGTTGCTCCACCTCCTGGAGTTGACCGAGCGGCACTTCGTCAGGGTGATATGCGAGGTAGTGCACACAGAGGGAGTAGATCTTTCGATCGTTGGGGAGCTGGAAGTCTTGCGGACCGCTACACGCTCCGCACACGCAGACATGAAATCCGCAGTAGTACGGTTGAATTGCCTCGGCTTGGCGGAATGCTGCAGCCATGCGACGAGTAGCCGTGTCGACCAGCGCCGACGAGGCTCCGACGCCTTTGGGCTCGATGAACAGCAAGTCCTCGTCGGAGATCATTCTCACCTCCTGCTCTCTCTTCCCACACCGGCCAGAACCGCGAGGACAAGAGTCGCGATCAGCCGCCGCAAGAGCCACCCATTGTGTCGATGCATGGCCAAGGCTATCAGAGCAAGGGCTCCTTCAAGCACACCCCTGGACCCCCCAGGCCCGGGCGCTCAGCTCGATCGGCCCGCCTCGCGTCGAGGCAAGAAGCGACTCGAGGTGCCGCCGGATTCGTTCCTGTACGTCGACGCCGACCGAGGCTAGATAGCTCGGAGCAGCGCCCGTCCGGCCGAGGAACGGCTTCCAGTAGTCGTCAAAGTCCTGGAAGACGGTTGGAATATCGATAGCGCAAACCGTCACGGACTTCAGTCCCGCCGCCTCAAACAAAGCCTGGAGCGGCCCGGGTTGGCAAAGTGGGAACCTCTCGGCCTGGTCGAGCTTCGCATCACTCGGGCTCACCGCTATGGCCGCGTCCCAGAAGTGCCGCAGCATCTGCATTCCGCCGGCATAGTCCCACACATACGCCGCCACGCGTCCGCCGGGCTTCGTCACCCTGGCCATCTCTCGCGTCATGGACTCGTGGTCGCGCACGAAGTTCAGGACCAGCCCGGACACGGTCACGTCATGGACGCCCGACTTCCACGGCAACCGGGTCGCATCCCCGGTCTCGAAGTGGACCCGCGGGTCTCCGATGCGTGTCCGTGCCTGGGACACGAAGCCCTCCGACGAGTCGATTCCGTAGACCGACGACGGCTCACATGCGTCCAGGATGGAGGAGGCCAATGCCCCCGTGCCGCAGCCGACATCCGCCCACGCGAGACGCGGAGCAGGCGCGAGCCAGCGGAGGAACTCGGTGGCGACCCGCCGGCTCCAGCGCCCAACATACTGCTCGTAGGCGTGGCTAGAATCCCAGGCGTCCACCACAGGCTTATTCATCCCCACCGCTATCTCGGCCCAGCGCTCGCTTCGCGCGGTCGAAGCGAGCGTGCTGAAGCACGCGGGCTCCGAGGCGTCCACGGCAACGGTGCGCTAGGCTCCACGTCACGACTACCACACGAAAGGGACAAGGCGATGATGGATCCGTTTCTGGTAGTCAGTATATCCAGCCAGATTCCTGGCGAGGAAGCGTTCCTCGGCGAGGATCCGCCATACGAGAAATGGCATCATCGCGACCACCGGCACAAGCCCCCAGTACGAGCCCAGGGCGAGCGGCGTGCCAAGAAGATACAGGATCGCACTCGCATACATGGGATGGCGAACGCGGGCGTACGGTCCGGTCGAGATGACCTTCTGGTTCTCGGCGACCTCGATGGTTGCCGACGTGAACGTGTTCTCTCGATACACGAGGAAGATCAGATAGAAGCCAAGCGCGACGAGCACGTCCCCTGTCACCACACCGCCCAAAGGCACGGAGGACCATCCGAAGCGGTGATCCAGCGCGGGAACAACAAGAAGCGCAATGAAGCCGATTGACATACCCAGCATGATCACCTTCTGCGTCGGCTGCTTCTCCGCCGTCGGGCCGCCTCTCATCCGGCGCTCGAGAAGCGCCGGGTCCTTCCTGATGAGATCGAGCGTAGTGAGAGCCGATACCCCCGCAAAGATTGCCAGGTACACCCATGCTTGCCAGTAATGAAGGGTCCCCGCGGGGACGAAGAGCAGAAGAGCCATCACAACCGTGAGAACAGCGAGGGCGAGCCATGCCTTTGCCTCGAGGTTCCTCATAACGCCATCCGATCGTCCGGGGCAATCACCTATGGCGTCCAGCCCTTGCTCCCGAGCAGAAGTCCGTGATTCTGTCCCCGCACATTCAGCTCGTAGACGCGGAGCGTTGACCATTCGAAGCGGGTCCTCAACTCGGCCATGGAGGCAGGAAGGACCGTCTCGTGGACCTGGATGGCGCAGAGGAAGCGGTCCCGCGAGAACCTGTGGAACAGGAAGTCCACGATCTCGGTGATGGGCGGCATGGTGCGCCGCAGATCAAAGCCGGAGGTCCTGTCGAGCGCATCGCCCCAGGGCGGCGCGATGAACGCAATGAGCAGCTCATCCGGCGCCACCGACAACCCAGTCAGGCCGGACAGGTAGCCGGTGTTCAGGATGTCGATGGGCAAGGTCAGAGCCGCCAAATTTTTCCGGGTGAGTCGGAAGACTCCCGCATCCGATTCGAACCCGACGCCCCGCGAGCCCGGCAGGTGGCGCAACAACCAATACAGCGTGTTGCCAGAGCCGGCGAACAGATCCACGACGAGTGCCCGGGCCACGGCCGGCAGGCTTGCGGCAACCCTTGCCACATCCTTGCCGATAGCGTCTGCCAGTGCGTCACGCGTACATTCGACCGCAGTCCGTCCCAGAAGCCGGACGCCCCTTCCATGCCAGTCGGCGGGCCGTAGACCATAGACGGACACGTAGTCCGCATCGCCAAAGCTGTCGCTACCGTAGCGCTGCACCTCCCACAGCTCCAACACCGCGTCACGCCTCGCGCCGTCCAAGAGCAGTTCACGGTTATACATCGGGCGCCGAACGTTCATGATCTCTCGCCGGACCTAGGCAACCTCCGGCTGGGCGCCGAACACGGCCCCCTGGTACTTGGCGAGGAGCTGCGGGTCCTCGATGGAACCATGGTGGTGCACCTGACGCCACTGTCCATCGAGCTTTGAGAAGATGCGGGAGGTGCGAAAGGCTAGCGGGAGATCGGTGCTCGGGGCGCGAAGATGTCCGCGCTCGCGGCCGACCGCATAGAACATGTCCGGAGACTCGTGAATCGTGTAGTCCCAGAACTCGACATAGACCTGCGCGGGACCCCGGAAGAGCCGCTCGTATACCGAACGAATGGTCTCCCAGCCGCGCCTGATTCCGCCGAGCGGGTTGTCCATGGCGATGTCGTCGGAAGGGGCCCAGTTTGCCGCCATGAGCGAGATGTCCCGGCCGTTGAAGGCACGGTAGAACTGGACGAGGGCCAGGTACGGGGACGGCGAGCCGATCTCGGACCCGGCCCCGGTGATGGGGGTCTGAATGGGATGCATGAGTCCTCCTGTGTTGCCTTCAGCAATGCTTCGGGTGGAAGGATGGACCGAGGCGAGTGATCAGCACTGGCGCCGACACGGTCCACGCAGATTCCCTATGGCCTGTGAAAGAGCAACGGGAAGAACCAGACGAACCCTCCGTACGCGCTCACGGCCACCTCGATCGCGGTGACCGCGAGGAGCGCCAAGCGAGGGACGCGGTAGGGCGAGAGGACCGTGCACACGAGACACGTGAGCGCGAGCAGGGGCGCGACGAGAATCCTGAGCACGGAGAGCGCCGCCCCTATGGCGATGGACGAAGGCGCCGCATACCTACCGATGGCGAAGAGGGCAACTGCCGCAAGGCCCGTCACGGCTACACCCAGACTGAAGGTCGAGAGCACCGTCCAGAAGCGTCGATAGGGCCTGAGAAAAAAGAGGGCCGCGCCCGTGGGCACGAGAGCGGCGACACCGAAGACGGCGGCAAAGAGAAGTGCGTCGCCGGCCGCGTACATGCCGCTTGAAGCCTGAGCGTCAGGGCCGCTCGTGTTCGCCAGGCGGATACCGACAGCGGCAGACGCGACGAGAAAGGCAGCGACGTACCCGCCGACAACGACGCCGACCTTGAGGGATGCATTCATTGCGTTGCCAGGCGATGCGACGGGTCAGGTTGCATTCTTGCCCACGAGCTCGACCGTGCGCCCAGACACCATGCTCCCGTTGATGATGAGTTCTCCGGCAGAGATGGGCAAGGCAAAGCGACGCGGCCCCGAACTGCCCGGGTTCACATACAGAACGCCACGGCGCTCTTCGACCAAGGGTCTGTGTGAATGCCCAGACACGACAACACGCACTCCGGCGGCGCCCGGCTCAATGTCGAGTCGCGAGAGCTCGTGGATAGCGTAGATGACAATCTCGCCCACCTGTAAGCACTCAGTTTCTCGCAGCTGCGCTGCCCATGAGCCCTTGTCGTTGTTGCCGCGCACCGCCGTAACCGGAGCGATTGCCGCAAGCTTCTCGAGGATGGCTGGGTCGCAGATGTCGCCCGCGTGGACGATGAAGTCACTACCTTGCAAGAACGCCTTCGCTTCGGGCCGAAGAAGACCGTGCGTATCGGAGATGAGGCCTACGCGAAGCATGGTCCCAGAGTAACCCTCATCTGGACAACCCTCCCTGGTGAGACGAACGTCGCGTGAGACGCTCGCGCGCGGGAGTATCGGCCACTATCGAGGTGGCGCGATCCTGCCCGCCAAGCTTCCCCCCCGTGGAAGAAATCCAACCGGCCGTTTCTCAGGGGTCGGTCGAAGCACGAGCGTTTCGGCCTGTTCCAAGGTGAACCCGGTCAAGCGCCCAACGGTCAGCGCGTGAGTCACAAGCACCAGCGTACCCGGTCCGCGCCACGAGGACACCATCTCCTCCAACTCTACGACCCGGATCGCCCTCGTACCCGTATCGGGAAGGAGGCTCGACGAGGTCTCCACTGCCCCAACTGCCATCAACTGCCCCGTCTCGATGCATCGGCACATCGGCGAGGACACGATCCGGTCCACGCGCACGCCGTGCTTCCGAAATGCCTCGCCGAGCACCCTGGCTTGCTCGCGCCCCACGTCATCCAGGTTCCGTTGCGTCTGGCAGTCGTCGAACCTGAAGCCCGGCGGGTCGCCGCCGTAGCCGGGCGGTGCATTCCCATGCCGAATCAACGCTACGTGACCACCTTTGGCCAACGCCGCCCACGCTTCGTCGGAGCTGTCGCCGGCCAAGCCCGGCGCAGCCATCAGCAAGATGGCGAGAACCGACGCAGCAAGCTGACCGGCCACCTGTCCCCACCGCTCTACGCTCATGACATTCAGGTGCAGCACTGGATTCATATGTCTCCCAAGAATTGATCCAGAAGCCCCCGTGTGGACGGGACCCGCAGATTGTCGTGGCCGGCCCGCTGGGGTGAGCCGGAAGCACGATTCACTCGTGTGGCGCCGGCCGCGCAAGAATACCGGACCCCGGCGTTCACCCCGGTAGTCACGGCCGGGAGGATAGCGTGTTCCCATGATCGGCTCAAGCGTGTGAGCGAGCGGACATGATCAGCAGCGGCGGAGTTGGTGTAGCCTAGCGGCCGGGAGGAGCCACGAATGCTCAATGCCACGCGCGAGCTCAAGCGGCCCGAGGTGGACATCCCCGCTGCCGATCCACACTTCACCTTCTCCGGCTGACCATGGCGCGCCGACCGAACATTCTCGTCATCCTGGTCGACGACCTCCGCTTCGACGAGTTCGGGGCGGGCGGTCATCCCTACATGAAGACGCCGCACACCGACCGCATCGCCCGCGAGGGCGCGCTCTTCGAGCGGGCCTTTCACACCACGCCCATCTGCTCGCCGAACCGCGCTTCCATCCTCACCGGCCAGTACGCGAGCCGGCACGGCATCATCGACAACGTGGCGCGGGACGCGGCCAGCCACCGCCTGCCCAACTACCATCTCGAGCTGCAGGCGCTGGGCTACGAGACGGCCCACATCGGCAAGTGGCACATGGGCAATGACGGCCAGCCCCGCCCCGGCTACGACGTGTGGGTCAGCTACGATGGGCACGGGCGCCTCAACGACCCCACCCTGAACGAGGGCGGGCGCTACGTGAAGCACACCGGCTACGTCACCGACATCATGAACGAGATGGCCGTCGACTTCGTGGGTCGCCGGCACGACAAGCCGTGGTCGCTCTTCTTCGCTCACAAGGCGGTGCACCCAGACGCGGAGCAGGCCGCCGACGGCACCTTCGCCATGGAAGGCTATCGCGCCGCCCCGCGCCACCAGGATCTCTACCGCGACTGCGTCTTCCCCATGCGGCCGAACGTGCTCACGCCGGCGGAGATCGTGAAGAGCAAGCCGGCGTGGGCGGAAGCCTTCGAGCTCAGGAAGACGGAAAAGGCACAGCTCCTGCACAAGGCCATCCACTCGGGCGGGCAGGAAGAGGTGCGCCTGCGTGCGTGCATGATGGCGGCGGTGGACGAAGGGGTGGGGATGCTCTTCGAGACGCTCGAGCGTACGGGACAGCTCGACCACACGATCATCCTGTTCCTGGGAGACAACGGCTACTTCTTCGGCGAGCACGGCCTGGGGCCGGACCGCCGCTTCGCCTACGAGGAAGGCATCCGTTCCCCGCTGGTCGTCCGCTACCCGCCGCGCGTCAAGGCGGGAAGCCGGGTCACGGACCTGGTGATCCTGCAGGACATCGCTCCCACCGTCCTTCAGCTCGCGGGCGGCCGGCCCGGCCCGCAGGTCCAGGGGCGCTCGCTGCTCCCTCTCTTCGCGGGCAAGCGCGCGGGATGGCGCAAGTCGTTCCTCATCGAGTACTGGGCGGAGAACGCCATGCCGTGGCTGGTGGGCATGACCTACAAAGCGGTGCGCACGGAGCGCTACAAGTACATCCGCTGGGTCAACCGCGCGCGCGACGGCGAGCTCGACGAGCTGTACGACCTGGACAAGGACCCCTACGAGGTCACCAACGTGATCCGGCGCCCCGCCTATCGCGCCACGCGCGACAAGCTGCGGCGCGAGCTGCGGGGCCTCGTGGCCGACGCCCTCGGACTCTAGCGCTCTTTCATCGATCGTTCGTCCCACA
>Ga0070712_100001588_pt1 | contig 13884 bp, 10 predicted proteins | sample LARL81metaG_FD_71396 | JGI IMG/M metagenome (GOLD analysis project Ga0070712, IMG submission 71396) | Corn, switchgrass and miscanthus rhizosphere microbial communities from Kellogg Biological Station, Michigan, USA - LAR L8-1 metaG | ecosystem: Host-associated > Plants > Roots > Rhizosphere ...
TTCCTCGTCGCCGAGCTCCTTCTGGATCGCCTTCATCTGCTCGTTGAGGTAGTACTCGCGCTGGGTCTTCTCCATCTGGCGCTTGACGCGCGTGCGGATGCGCTTTTCCACCTGCAGCACCGAGATCTCGCTCTCCATCATGCCGAGCACCTTTTCCAGGCGCTCGGTGACGGTCGGCGTCTCCAGGATGATCTGCTTGTCGGGGATCTTGACCGCGAGATGCGAGGCAACGGTGTCGGCGAGCTTGGCGTAGTCCTCGATCTGCTGGACGACCCCGATCACTTCCGGCGACACCTTCTTGTTGAGCTTCACATAGTTCTCGAATTCGTTGATGACCGAGCGCGCCAGCGCTTCGGCCTCGACCTGCTCGCCCGAGGAATCGGCGAGCACGAGCGCGGCGGCTTCGTAATAGTCGGTGCGCTCGGTGTAGCTCTGAACCTTCGCGCGGGCGGCCCCTTCGACCAGCACCTTGACCGTGCCGTCGGGCAGCTTGAGCAGCTGCAGGACGCTCGCGAGCGTGCCCACCTCGAAGATGGCGCCGGTCGCCGGATCATCGTCCGAGGGATTCTTCTGGGTGGCGAGCAGGATGAAGGTGTCCGAGCGCATCACCTCTTCCAGCGCCTTGATCGACTTCTCGCGCCCGACGAAGAGCGGAACGATCATGTGGGGGAAGACCACGATGTCTCGCAGCGGCAAGACCGGATAGGCGCGGGACTCGCCGGCAATGAGGGGTGGCTTTGGTTTTGCGCTGGTCATGGGCCCAAGTCCTTTTGTGCTGTGCCCCTCGCCCGGAGACCCGAGGATTCGGCGTCGTAGGCGAGTGCAGAGGTGGGCCGGGAAGGGAAGCGATGTGGCCGGAGGGTGGCTACCCTCCCCGGAGGTGTCCTTCGCGTTTCGTTCGCCCCAATAGGTGGCGACGGGGCGGGTTCGAGTCAAGCAAGCCCGGAAATTCAAGCAATTAGAAGGCCAGCGTCACATCGCGCGGCAAAGAAATGCACGAATCGGCGGCAAAAAACCCGAGCCGCTCCTCGCACCGGCTCAGGCGCTGGCGTCGCTCGCCCGGTCGGCCCGGTCAGCATAGATGTAGAGCGGGCGCGCCGTACCCTCCACCACCTCGCGCGAGATCACGACCTCTTCCACCCCTTCGAGGCTGGGGAGGTCGAACATGGTGTCGAGCAGGATCCCTTCCATGATGGAACGTAGCCCCCGCGCGCCGGTCTTGCGGTCGATCGCCTTGCGGGCGATCGCCCCAAGCGCCTCTTCCGCCAGGGTGAGGTCGATCGATTCCATCTCGAACAGCCGCTGGTACTGCTTCACCAGCGCATTCTTCGGCTGGGTGAGGATCAGCTTGAGCGAGGGTTCGTCGAGGTCCTCCAAGGTGGCGACCACGGGAAGGCGGCCGACGAATTCGGGAATGAGCCCGTATTTGAGCAGATCCTCGGGCTCCACCTCGCGGAAGATCTCGCCCGCCTTGCGATCCTCTGGCGCCATCACCCTGGCGGCAAACCCGATCGAGGTGGACCGGCCGCGCGCCGAGATGATCTTTTCCAGGCCCGCGAAGGCGCCGCCGCAGACGAACAGGATGTTGGTCGTGTCGACCTGCAGGAACTCCTGCTGCGGGTGCTTGCGTCCGCCCTGCGGAGGCACCGAGGCAATGGTGCCTTCCATGATCTTGAGCAGCGCCTGCTGGACGCCCTCGCCCGAGACATCGCGGGTGATCGAGGGGTTGTCGGACTTGCGGCTGATCTTGTCGATCTCGTCGATGTAGACGATGCCGCGCTGGGCCCGCTCGACGTTGTAATCCGCCGATTGCAGAAGCTTGAGGATGATGTTCTCGACATCCTCACCCACGTAGCCCGCTTCGGTGAGCGTGGTCGCATCCGCCATGGTGAAAGGCACATCGAGGATGCGCGCGAGCGTCTGCGCCAAGAGCGTCTTGCCCGAGCCGGTCGGGCCGATGAGCAGGATGTTCGATTTCGCGAGCTCGACGTCGTTGTGCTTGGTCTGATGATTGAGCCGCTTGTAGTGGTTGTGCACTGCGACCGAGAGGACCTTCTTGGCGTGGTCCTGGCCGATCACATAGTCGTCGAGGACTTTGCGGATCTCCTTCGGGGTCGGGATGCCGTCGCGCGACTTCACCAGCGAGGACTTGTTCTCCTCGCGGATGATGTCCATGCACAGCTCGACGCACTCGTCGCAGATGAAGACCGTCGGGCCGGCAATGAGCTTGCGGACTTCGTGCTGGCTCTTGCCGCAGAACGAGCAGTAGAGCGTGTTCTTGGAGTCGCCGCTGCCGACCTTGCTCATCTCGTCTCTCCGTCGGCGTCGCGCCGCCCGGCCAAGCCGATCACGCTGCAAAAAAGCATATCAGGAGGTCTTTTAAGAGTCCGTAGCAGCAATGTCACATACCTCCGACGTGTTCGTGCCGGCAACAGTTCCTAGCGAACCACACTAATATGGCCATAATCAAGAATGTGTTAACCATTCAAGGGGATGCACGAAAAATACTGGTTTTTCGCCGATTACGGGGGCATTCCCGGCGCGATACAACCGAAAGTGGCAAATTACGTCGCCTTGGAGGTGTCCTCCGGCCGTTTCTCGATGACCTTATCGACCACCCCCCATTCGACCGCCATCTGCCCGGTGAGAAAGTAATCGCGCTCCAGCGCATCCTCGATCTTCTTGAGGGGCTGGCCGGTGTGCTTCACGTAGATCTCGTTCAACCGCTTCTTGATATTCAGAATCTCCTGGGCGTGCAGCATGATGTCGGTGGCCTGCCCCTGAAAGCCGCCCGAGGGCTGATGCAGCATGATGCGGGAATTGGGCAGTGCAAAACGCATGTCCTTGTGCCCGGCGGCGAGCAGGAGCGAGCCCATGGAGGCGGCCTGCCCGACGCACAGGGTGGACACCGCCGGCCGCACGAACTGCATCGTGTCGTAGATCGCGAGCCCCGACGTCACCACCCCGCCGGGCGAATTGATGTACATCGCGATCTCTTTCTTCGGGTTGTCGGCTTCGAGGAACAGGAGCTGGGCGACGACCAGTGTCGCCGTCGCATCCTCCACCGGTCCGCTGATGAAGATGATGCGCTCCTTCAACAGCCGGGAGAAGATGTCGTAGGCCCGCTCCCCGCGGTTGGTCTGCTCGACCACCATCGGGACGAGGGTTTGCATGTAGGTTTCGTGAGGATCGCGCATTTTCGTCTCCCTCCCGCGCAAAGCCAGTGACGGCGCAAGGTTGCGTTCGGCTGCTCGGAAGCTCTATGGACGCGCCTGAGATATATACGCAAGGGCCGGCCACAAGCTCGGCTCAACAATGTTCGTAGGGGCGACGCTTTGCGTCGCCCGGGTGCGCCAAGGTTGATCGAGGGCGGGTCCCCAAAAAAGCGCAGCGTTTTTTGGGGTGCCGCGCAATGCCTCGTCCCTACGAAGCGGCGGGCTTCTCCTCGTCTTCGTCCTCGTCCTCGTCGCGAAACAGCTCCTCGCGCGAGATCTCCTTTTCCGTCACCGTGGCAAGCTCCACTACGAAATCCACCACCTTGTCCTCGAAGATGGGAGCGCGGACGGCGGCGACCGCCTGTGGATTCTTCTGATAATACTCCCACACCTGCTGCTCGTGGCCTGGAAGCTGGCGCGCGCGGTCGGCAATGGCACGCCGGATCTCCTCCTCCGTGACGGTGATGTGGTTTCTGTCGCCTATCTCGGCGAGAACGAGGCCGAGCCGCACTCGGCGCTCCGCAATGGCGCGATATTCCTCGCGGGCCTTCTCTTCGGTCGTGCCTTCGTCGGCGAAGGTGCGGCCCTGGGCCTTGAGATCCTCCTCTACCGTGCTCCAGACGTTCTTGAACTCGTCCTCGGCCATCGTGGGCGGCAGAGCAAACTTGTGCATCGCGTCGAGCTTGTCGAGGAGCTGGCGCTTGAGCCGCTGGCGGCTCGCCGCCGCATGCTCCTGCTGCAGCCGCCCCCTGATTGCCTGCTTGAGCTTGTCGAGTGAATCGAGGCCGAGGGATTTTGCGAGCTCATCGTTGATGGTCACCGCGCCGGGCGATTCGATCGTCTTCGCCGTGACGTCGAACTCGGCGTCCTTCCCGGCGAGCTCGGCATTGGCGTACCCGGCTGGAAACGTGACCTTGACCACTCTCTTCTCGCCGACGCCCAAGCCGAGGAGCTGGTCTTCAAAGCCGGGCAGGAAGGTGCCGGACCCGATATTCACCGCGACATCGGTCCCCGTGCCTCCTTCAAACGAGTTGCCGTCTATGCGACCGCTGTAGTCCACCACCACGCGATCTCCGCTTTCGGCCTTTCCCCCTTCCGGCTTTGCTGCATAGGGCTTGTTCTGCTCGGCCAGCCGGGTCACGGCCTCATCCACCTGCGCGTCGGTCACCGGCGCGACCAGACGCTCGAGCGCAATCCCCTTGAAATCGCCGAGCTCGATCCTGGGCAGAAGCTCGATCGCGAGCGTGTAGGCAAGATCAGCCTGCCCCCCGATGACCTTCTCGACCTCGGTCTCTTCGTTTGGAATGGTGACCTTGGGCTCGGTGGCGAGCTTGAGGCCGCGTTCGCTCACGATCTTGCCGTTGAGCTCGCGAATCAGCGCCTCGATGGTTTCCGCCATCACGGCCTTGCCGTAGATCTTCTTGAGATGGGTGACCGGCACCTTTCCCGGACGAAAGCCGCGCAGCTGCACGCGCTGCTTGAGCTCGTCAAGGCGCGCAGAGAGTCGGGCTTCCAGGTCGGCTGCGGGCACCTGGATCTGAAATTCCCGCTTGAGGCCGTCAGAGAGGGTTTCTGTCACTTCCATGGCAACAATCACATGCGAATGTTGGTCGGGCTATTCGATGGAGACCAAAACTTTCCGCCGAACGGCGCTACGTGGTGCGGGCGGAGGGACTTGAACCCCCACGACTTTCGTCACGGGAACCTAAATCCCGCGCGTCTGCCAATTCCGCCACGCCCGCGGGGGAGACTTTCGGCGCACCCACCGATAGCCGGTTGACCCATGCCGGTCCAGCGGGCGAGGCATTGCCTCGCCCTTCGGATCGAGAATCGTTTGTAGGGGCGGGTTTGAAACCCGCCCCTACAGTCCGCTGCCACCCTTCGCAGGGGCGACGCATTGCGTCGCCCTGAAATTCGCAGCAGAGCATACCGAAGAGGGCGAGGCATTGCCTCGCCCCTACGGATCGACGACCTTTCGGTCCATGCTGTCGCGACGCCATGTGCTGCTGCCCCTGGGCTTCGCCGCCGCCTGCTGCGCAAGCTCGGCCGCTCACGCGCAACCGGCTGCAACCGCGCCTGCGCGTGTGATCCGCGCGCAGCCGCGAACAAGCTTCACGGGCGCGAGCGGGGAAGCCTCCCCCTCGCTCTTGGGCTACGAGGGCACGGTCCCCGGCCCGGTGTTGCGGGCAAGGCGTGGGGAAGAGCTGCGGGTCCGGTTGGTCAACTTGCTTTCCGAGCCGACCAGCATTCACTGGCACGGCGTGCGGGTACCGAACGCCATGGACGGCGTGCCGGGCCTGACGCAAGCCCCAGTCGGACCGGGAGCAAGCTTCGAGTACGTCTTCCGTGCAACCGAGGCCGGCACGTTCTGGTACCACGCTTCTTTGCCTGCGCACGTCGGACGCGGCCTCTATGGCGCGCTCGTCATAGAAGAGGGCGAAACCATCGACGTCGATCGCGATCTCGTGCTCGTTCTGGGAGCGCCGGTCGAGACGCAGTCGCAGGCGCAAGAGTCCGTTCTCGTCAACGGATTGCGCCTGCCCGATATTCCGGTGCGGGCGGGGGAACGCGTCCGGCTGCGGCTGATCAATGCGGGCATCCAGCGCGGCTTTTCTCTGAAGCTCGCGGGTTTCGTCCCGTGGGTGGCGGCAATCGACGGCCAAGGCGTGGATCCCTTTCTCCCGCATGAGGGCCGCATCGGGGTAATGCCGGGGGGACGGATCGATGTCTTCGCCGACATGCGAAGGGACACCGGTGCCGCGCTGCTGCTTGCGGGCATGCGCGATGGATATCCGATCGCTCGCTTCGTCCAGGACGGAGCGGGTGTGCAGCTCAAATCCAAGCGGCAACCGCAGCCCGCCCCGTTGCCGAGCAATCCCCTCCCCGCTCGCATCGATCTCAAGAACGCGGTCAAGGCGGAGCTCAACCTTGGCGATGCCGTACAGGGCGATCTCCCCCGTGCCCCTCTGTTTGCGGTCAACCGTGGGCGTTCGGTGAGCCTCGGCATACACAACACCGGGGCCCGACCCCACGTGCTGCATCTGCATGGGCACCACTTCCGCCTCCTCGACCGGCTCGATGACGGCTGGAAACCTTATTGGTTGGACACGCTGGTGGTCGGCGAAGCGGTCGAGCGCATCGCCTTCGTCGCCGATAATCCGGGACGATGGCTGATCGAGTGCCGCATGCTTGAGCGCCCGGAGGCGGGCGAGGCTGCCTGGTTTGCCGTGACCTGAGCAGCATCCACTTCAGGTCGGGTGACGCACGCAGGCGGGACCGGCTGATCGTGTGGCCCCTGGGTCCCGGCTCTCGTTTCGTTCGGGCGAAGGCGCCCTCACTGCACTCGGCCGGGACACGAAGTGTTTCGTTTCCCGGACGAGCGACCCCGGCCTTGAGCCGGGGGAGCGAAGATCCGGGACCCAGGGCCACAAGATGGAATGCGCGCTACAGCCGTTCCTCCGGCGGCTTGAGGTGGCGGAACGCAAACAGGAGCGAGAGATCGTACACGATCTTGAGCACGCCGCAGAGCACGAGCGGCAGGCCGAGGAAGGATGTGGAGAGAAGCACACCGGAGATTGCCGGGCTGATGGAGGAGGCAAGGCTGCGGGGAACCGCTGTCATGCTTGCCGCTGCCGTGCGTTCGGGGGGCGTAACGACGGCCATGACGAAGGACGTGCGCGTCGGCACGTCCATTTGTGAGAATGCGGATCGCAGCAGGAGAAGCCCGAGCGCTACCGGCAGACTCGAAGTGAATGCTGCCGCGATGAGACAGATGCTCGAAGGGATGTGGGTGAACACCATCGTGTTCACGAGCCCGAAGCGGTTTCCCAGGCGAGCCGCTACGGGATAGGAAAATGCCGAGAGAACATTCGACCAGAAAAAGAACCCGCTCGCGGCAGTCAGCGAAAGATCGAAGCGCTCGAACAGCCACAACGCCAGCAGGGATTGCACCGTGAAGCCTCCGGCGAAGGAATCGAGGCTGAACAGGGCTGCAAGCTTGTACACCGTTGCGCGGGATTCCCCGAGCGCTCTCGGCGGTGAGGACGTTTGTTTGCTCGCGGCATGCGGCAGGAATGCATAGAGCACGGCTGCGAGCAGCCCCAGTGCAGCGTAGACATAGAACATGAGCTTGAGCGCGATGATCTTTTCCATTCCCAGCAAGGCCAAAGCGTCGGGCGCTGCCGCGGTGAGCGCACCCGCTGCAATCGAGAGCGCGCCGATGAGGCTGTAGCGCGCGAAGGTGCGCGTGCGCTCCCGGTCGGGCACGCTCCGCGCCACCGCGGCCTGTTCCAGCGGGACATGGATGCCGATGTCTCCGGTTGTCGGATTGATCGTGCCGATGAACGCGACGAGCGCGATGAAGACGAAATGCTGGGAGGCGGGAAAGGCTATTCCAGTCGCGATCATCAGCCCGGCGCACGCCAGGAGAAGCGTGCGCAAGTCATAACGCGGAGCAATCAACCCGATCGCGAGCGTGAGCACGGCGGAGCCGAGCAGCGCGGCGGCGGCGACAATTCCGATTTGAACCGGGCCAAACCCGAGCGCCGAGAGATAGGCGGGCAGGATGAGCGCCGCGAAGCCGTCGCCAAACCCCCGCGCCGCCCGCGCGCTGTAGAGATAGAACATGACTGATCAGCCTCGGCTGTTGCGCAGCACCATGCAGGCCCCGCCCGCGCGGCGTATGCCCGCGCAGAGTGCGTCGGCGCTCTGGCGCGTGTCGGCGCCGACCCGCACCTGATAGAATGGCCGCGTGCCGCGCGTGCGTAAGATGTGGCTCAGGATCGTGGGATCGCGGCCGGAGAGAATCCCCGCATAGCGGTTCGCGATTCTAGCATAGGCGGCAAGCACCTGGTCGCGCGAAAAGCCGGCGCTGAGCTGGATGCCCCATGTACTGTCGGCGCTGAGCTTCACGCGCTCCTGCAGCTTGTCGACAAACGGATTGGGAGCACGCTTAAGCAGTGCCATCATCTGCCGGCAGTTCGGAATCGTCTTCTCGGGCTCGCGGTTGCCCCCCTTCGCCCATTCGTCCGCTGAGATCCCCGTGATCGCCTCGACGTATCGGCGCGTCTCCAGGGGCAGGCTGCGACTACCGGCGAGCCAGCCGCGCACGCGCGCGGGGCCGGCATTGTAGGCGGCAGCGGCCAGCCCGAGATTCCCGAACTGGTCCCGGAGCTCGCGCAGAAATTCCGCCGACTTGGGCAGCGCCTGCACGGGATCGAAGGGATCGAGCAAGCCCCGCTCGGCTGCGGTGCGCGGCATGAATTGCGCAATCCCCTGTGCGTTGTCGCCGCTGCGAGTGCGCGGGCCGGTCGCGTCCGACCGGAACCGGCTTTCCTGCCAGATCACGCGGGCGAAAAATTCCAGCGGCAGACCGCTCGCGCGTGCGGCCGATTCGATCATCAGGCACATTGATTCCCGCAGGTCGGTCCCGGAGCTCGTTTGCGCTGCTGCCGGCGGCGCTGCTTCGCTGTTGGCGTCCCCACTCCCCGTCCCGACCTCATCCTGCTTTGGAGCTTGCTCCGCGTCTTGGGCGAACGCATTCCATTGCGGACTGAGCAGCAGGAGCGCGACCAGGAATGAGCGGACAACGTTCATCATTGCGCGCGCGGGTATAGCGTTGCGAATGTAATAGATCCCGTGTCCCGGACGAGCGAGCCGGAGCTTGCTCCGGCGAGCGAAGATCCGGGACCCAGGGGCCACAGAGACGGACCGCGTTTGTGGCCTCTGGGTCCCGGCTCTCGTGCGTTCGGGCCAAACGGCCCTTACGCCCTCGGCCGGGACACGAGCTATGATGATGTCTCGTTGCACTCGCGCAAGAGCGCTCGCTCCACTCGCCCGGGACACTGTCTACTTGCTAAAAGTTCGTGCAAGCCCTCACGAAGGGTGAGGGGCGACCGCGTCCACCGCCTGGCGTATCACCTGCCGGATGTCCGGATTCGACAGGAACAGGTCGTGGTTGATCAGCCCCCAGCCTTCCGCCGAGGCATCGATCACGCGCAGCCCGAGTTGTTCGAGCTGCGCCTTCTCGGCGGCGCCGACCCGGGTCATTCCGCCGGCAATCCAACCCGCAACGGCGAGCGCGCGATCATTGGTAGAGGTGACCACGGTGATGTTCGGGACGAGAGGCCGCATGCGTTCGAGCGAGGAGGAAAACACATCCATGTCGATATCCGGCGCGGCGAATATCACCGCGCCGAACCTTTCGGTGACGGCAAGACCGTGCCGCGCATAGATCTGCCGCAGCGCTTCCATGCTGAGCATGGTCCCGACGCTGTGCGCCACGATATGGATGCGCCCGACGCCAGGGCTTGCCATCGCCAGGGACAGCACCCGCTCCAAGGCGTCGCGCGACCACATCGCGCTCTCGCGGTCGTAGGTGTAATCGAAGAGCTTGGCCTTCGAGGGCCATGCGAACACCATGGTCTCTCCGCGAAAGCGGATGTCGTCCGACAGGCGCGCGGCGTCGAGGGCGGCGGTCTCGAAGGTCTGGTTGAAGCCATGCACGTAGATGAGCAGGTCGCGCTGCTCGGATTCCGATGGGATCAGATCGTTGATGCGCTTGACCGGCTCGATGGACGCGAGGCTCCAATCCCCGAGGCCGATCGCTGCGAGCGAGAAGCGGCCTTCCTCCGGCGGCACCAGTTTGGCGCGGGCGAGGTTCAGGCCGGAGGCGCGCTCGGTACCGAACCAGGGCGGGGCGCGGGCATCATTGACCGGTTTTCGCGTGGTGGCGACCAGAAGCGTCGGTCGCACGGAGATCGCCGCGGCGTCGAGCCGCACGTTTGCGGACGAAAGCACGGTGCAGCCGGCCAGCAAGCCCCCAGGCGGGAGCACGAGCGCAGCGACCGCTCCTTGCAGCAGGGCTCGGCGCGACGGTTTGGCAGACGTCACGTCGCGCCGGTGACGTACAATCCCCATACGCAACCCCCTGTCAGCCCCTTGCCTGAAGGCGGATATGGGCGAGAGCAGGGCGAACCGGATAATTCAGGGGCCATGATGATTCAGAAGCCATGGCGCCACGGGAACCTTTTGTGCACAATGGTCGCGCAAGACCCTTCAGGAGAAACGGGCATGGCCGAGCTGTCGCGCGACGAGGTGATCGAGATCGTCGGCCCGATCGGTGACGTGATCGTCGCCGAGATCATTGCGACCGGGATCACCAAGGCGGAGCTGGTGACCGCGCACGATCGGGTCGTGCGCGACCGAGCGGCGCACCGTCCCGGCCCACCGCTCGAGCCCGGACATTTCGCCCGGGTGGTCGATATTCTCGAGCGCTGCCGCAAGGGCGGCCTCCTGGGGGAGGCCGGCTCCACGATGGAGTAGCGGGGCGCGGCGCGGCGCGCTTGCGCCCCTAGGTCCCGGCTCTCGTTCGTTCGGGCGAAGACGCCCTCACGAGCTCGGCCGGGACACAAGGCGTTTTGTTTGTGTCCCGGACGAGCGAGCCCGGCTTGCCCGGGCGAGCGAAGATCCGGGACCCAGAAGGCACCACCAGCGGGTAACGTTTCCGCTATCCTTCGCTTGAACCGGCCCGCTCGTTCACCCGACTAAACCTTGGAGTGTCAAAGAGGGTGTGGCTATGAGTGAACGTCGGATGGCGCGCTTGGTTGGATTGAGCTTGGGCGCGATATTGGCCTGCGGTCTCATCCTCAACGCGTTCGCGTACTAACGCGCTTTTTCCAAGATTTGGCTTCGTAGAGGCGACGCACTGCGTCGCCCAGGCATCCACAAGGGGCATGGCTAAAGCGGGCGAGGCAATGCCTCGCCCCTACGAACCGGTTGCGCTGGTCGAGGCCATCCCCCGATGTCGCAAGCGACATCCGGGCTACGATTCTCAGTGTATGGGCGGGTTTGAAACCCGCCCCTACATCCGCTGGCGATAATGAACAGCTCCTTCCGTAACTACACAGAAACATCCATTAACGCCTTGGAGTGCTTTGCATTCCACATTGGTCGCTCGACCAACATCTCAAGATAAGGGGCATCTCGGAAATGAGTGCCGCGCCAACCTCCTCGCCCAAAACGGCCTCCTATGGTTCCTGGCGATCGCCGATCACGTCCGACCTCATTGTGGCGCAGTCCATTGCGCTCTCGGAGGTCCGGCTCGACGGCGCAGACGTGTACTGGATCGAGAGCCGGCCGCAGGAGCAAGGGCGCTCGGTCGTGGTGAGGAGCGAAGCGGACGGCCGCTACGCCGACATCACGCCGAAGCCCTACAACACGCGCACCCGGGTGCATGAATACGGCGGCGGATCCTGGACCGTCGCCAACGGCACTCTCTATTTTTCCAATTTCGCCGGCGGCCGCCTCTATCGGCAGGTCAACGTAGGGGCGGGTTTAAAACCCGCCCCTACAAGTACGGACGGTGCAGCTCAGCCCGAGCCGCTCACCCCTGCGCCGCCGACCCGGGGGCGCGACTGGAGGTTTGCCGACGGCGAGATCGATTCTCGCCGACACTGGTGGATTGGCGTGCGCGAGGATCACACGGGTGAAGGCGAGCCGGTCAATGCCATCGTTGCCGTGGATCTCGCTCGTCCCGGCGCCGATCCAGGCCGCGTGCTCGCGGGCGGACACGACTTCTTCGCTTCGCCGCGGCTCTCCCCCAACGGCACGTCGCTCCTCTGGCTTGCCTGGGATCACCCGAACATGCCCTGGAACGGCACGACTCTATATATGGCGCAGATCAGCGACAGCGGCGCTCTCCGCGAAGCGCAGGTCGTGGCAGGCGGCAAGGAGGAATCGATCTTCCAGCCGGAATGGTCGCCTGACGGCGCCGCGATCGTGTTCGTCTCCGACCGCTCCGGCTGGTGGAATCTCTACCGCTTCGATCTCGCGAGCAGGGACTCGCAGCCGCTCCTGCCGATGGAAGCTGAATTCGGCCTGCCGCAATGGGTGTTCGGATTATCCACTTACGCATTTGCCGGCCGCGACCGCATTGTCTGTACGTATTCAAAAGGGGGACTCGGTCAGCTCGCGCTTTTGCACCTGGCAAGCGGATCGCTGCGCCCGATCGAGACGCCGTTCACCGAATTCGGTTCTATCCGGGCCGCGGGCGACCAGGTCGTATTCCGTGCCGGGGCGCCCAACGATCCAACCAGCATCGTCGCGCTCGATCTCGCCTCGGGCCGGCACTCGGTCCTGAAGCAGTCGACCGACATGCTCGATGGCACGCAGGGGCAGATCGCGGATTACCTGACGGCTGTGGAGACAATCGAATTCCCGACGACAGGAGACCGCACGGCCTTTGGCCTGTTCTATCCGCCGCACAATCCCGACTACGCCGCTCCGCCGGACGAGAGACCGCCGCTCCTGGTCAAATGCCATGGCGGGCCGACCTCCGCTGCTTCGAGCGCGCTCAATCTCGGCACGCAATACTGGACCAGCCGCGGGATCGCGGTGCTCGACGTCAATTACGGCGGCAGCACCGGCTTCGGTCGCGCCTACCGGGATCGGTTGCATTTGAGCTGGGGCGTGGTCGATGTGGACGACTGCGTCGCCGGCGCACGCTTCCTGGCCGAGCACGGGCGCGTCGACGGCGGACGCTGCGTGATCAGCGGCGGCAGCGCCGGCGGCTACACCACGCTCGCGGCGCTCGCGTTCCGCGACTTCTTTGCGGGCGGGGCGAGCTATTACGGCGTGAGCGATGCGGCTGCGCTTGCCCGCGACACCCACAAGTTCGAATCGCGCTATCTCGACTGGCTGATCGGACCCTACCCGCAGGAGGAGACGCTCTATCGCGAGCGCTCGCCGCTCTTTCATGCGGAGGGCTTGTCCAAGCCTGTGATCTTCTTCCAGGGGGAGGAGGATGCGGTCGTGCCGCCCAACCAGGCGGAAGTCATGGTCGAGGCGCTCCGGCGCAAGGGCAATGCGGTCGCGTACTTCCTCTTCGCCGGCGAGCAGCACGGCTTCCGCAAGGCCGCGACGATCCAACGCTGCCTGGATGCGGAGCTTTATTTCTACGCCACCGAGGTGTTTCGGGTGGGCTTGAGTTTTTGAACATCGGCGCTGCAAAATGCTGGATCGGCTGAAGGACCATTCGTAGGGGCGACGCATGCGTCGCCCTGTGGCCACAGCGGCGCATATCGAGAGGGGGCGAGGCATGCCTCGCCCCTACGATTTTCTGGTGAGAATCACCGTTACTTTGGACGCCGCCGCCTGATGGGCCTTAAAGCAGGCTGACTGCCACCCAGACGCGCCAGCCTCCGGGCGCCTTCGCGCTCGATCAACGCCTTGAGCGCCTCACGCACCAGCGCGGATTTCTCCTTCAGCCCGGTGAATGCCTGAGCCTTGGCTACCAACTCGTCATCGAGCGCGAGGGTCGTACGCATGATGGACTCCGCCCATAGGCCGGCACGGTTATCAGCATCATATGATGCCCTCTTCAATGCGGGAATGTTTGGCGGATTAGGGGCGAAGCATAATCCGCCGGGCGCCATCGCGTATTTCCTCGGCCGTCATCGTCCGCGCATGCGGACGATCCAGTATCACTGGAGGCTGGATGTGGCACGGCCCGGCGTCAGCCTCTCGTCCTGAGATTACTCGATGCCCCGCATGAAGCGGGGCATGACAACGGAGGGGTTGCTCAGCGCTCGCGCAGCGTGTCGTGCTTGTAGCGCATGATGGGCGAGAGCAGATAGCTGAGCACGGTGCGCTCGCCGGTCTTGATCTCCAC
>Ga0070712_100001591_pt1 | contig 13875 bp, 9 predicted proteins | sample LARL81metaG_FD_71396 | JGI IMG/M metagenome (GOLD analysis project Ga0070712, IMG submission 71396) | Corn, switchgrass and miscanthus rhizosphere microbial communities from Kellogg Biological Station, Michigan, USA - LAR L8-1 metaG | ecosystem: Host-associated > Plants > Roots > Rhizosphere ...
TCATTTCGATCCCGCTCGGTATTCGCAAGGCTGTGCACGACGGCTCGCATTTCGATGTATGGACATCAGGGACCATCATAGTGGGTTATGCGATTCCAGGCTTTTTGGTCGCCATTCTGCTGATCATTCTGTTCGCCGGGGGCTCGTTCTTCAACATTTTTCCCCTGCGCGGACTTACGTCCGACAATTGGGCGCAATTGTCCGTACCAGGCAAGGTCGCCGATTACTTCTGGCATCTGGTGCTGCCGATTTTTTCCATGGGGCTCGGCGCGTTTGCGACCATGACATTGCTCACCAAGAACTCGTTCCTGGACGAGATTCGCAAGCAATACGTGCTTACTGCGCGAGCCAAGGGATGCACGCAGGGCCAGGTGCTCTACGGGCATGTCTTCCGCAACGCGATGTTGATCGTGATTGCTGGATTCCCCGGAGCGTTCGTGCACGCCTTCTTCTCGGGCTCGCTTCTGATCGAGACGATCTTTTCGCTTGACGGAATCGGCCTGCTCGGTTTCGAGAGCGTGCTCAATCGCGATTATGCGGTGGTATTCGCAACGCTTTACATCCTGTCGCTGATCGGGCTGCTGGTGAATCTGCTGTCCGATCTCACCTATACCTGGGTGGATCCGCGCATCGACTTCGAGACGCGAGAGGTCTGAGGTGGACGAGCGAACCACCATCGAGGTGCCCGAAACAACGGCGCAGTCCCCGATGGGACTGGCCGTTCTTCCTGAAGGACATCAAATAGCGATCTCGCCGCTCAACAAGCGGCGGTGGCAGAGCTTCAAGGCGAACCGGCGGGGATACGCTGCTTTCTGGCTTTTCCTGGTGCTGTTCGTGGTTTCGCTGTTCGCGGAATTCATCGCCAACGACAAGCCTTTCTATGTGCGTTACGACGGCAAGTCCTATTTTCCCGTTTTTGTCACTTACCCGGAAACGGCCTTCGGCGGCGAGTTCGAGACCGCGGCGGATTACCGTGATCCTTATCTGCAGAGGCTGATTGCGGAGAAGGGCGGTTTCATGCTGTGGCCGCCGATCCGCTACTCGTATAACACGCAGAATCTCGACCTTCCCACTCCGGCACCGTCGAAGCCGACCTGGCTGTTGACGGAAAAGGAATGCAAGGCTGTAGTCGAACGCAAGGGTCTCACCAGCTGTCGCGACCTCGAGTACAACTGGTTGGGCACCGACGATCAGGGGCGTGACGTCGTGGCGCGTCTCATTTACGGTTTCCGTATCTCGGTGCTGTTCGGGCTGGCGCTCACGCTTATCTCGTCAGTCATCGGTGTGGCAGCCGGAGCCGTGCAGGGATATTTCGGGGGTTGGACCGACTTATTGTTCCAACGGTTCATCGAGATTTGGACCGCAATCCCCGCGCTCTATCTGTTATTGATCATCTCATCGGTGCTGGTCCCCGGTTTCTTCGTCCTGCTCGGGATTCTTTTGCTGTTCTCCTGGGTATCGCTCGTCGGCCTGGTCCGGGCGGAATTTCTGCGCGGGCGGAACTTCGAATACATCCAGGCAGCGCGCGCGCTTGGCGTCTCCAATAGAACCATCATGTTCCGCCATCTGTTGCCCAACGCCATGGTCGCCACCATGACCTTTCTGCCGTTCATCATGTCCTCGTCGGTAAGTGCGTTGACTTCGCTTGACTTTCTCGGCTTCGGACTGCCTCCGGGATCGCCCTCACTCGGCGAGATGCTCTCGCAAGCCAAGGCCAACGTTCAGGCTCCCTGGCTCGGAATCGCCGGCTTTTTGACGCTTGCGACCATGCTTTCCCTGCTGATTTTCATTGGGGAGGCCGTACGCGACGCCTTTGATCCCAGAAAGACGCGCGGGTGAGCTGATGGAGGCGAGCTACGAGAAATTGCTCGAGGTGAAGGATCTTTCCGTCGCGTTCCGTCACGGTCAAAGGGAGACTCTCGCCGTCGACCGTATCTCCTTTTCGATCAAAAAGGGCGAGACCGTCGCGCTCGTCGGCGAATCCGGATCGGGCAAGTCGGTGACGGCCCTCTCGGTATTGAAGCTTCTGCCCTATCCTGCAGCGCACCACCCATCGGGCTCCATCCGGTTCAAGAACCAGGAGCTTCTCGGGTTGAGCGAGGCTGAGATTCGCCGCGTGCGGGGCAACGACATCACCGTCATCTTCCAGGAGCCGATGACCTCGTTAAATCCGCTGCACACCGTTGAAAAGCAGATCGGCGAGGCGCTCCTCCTGCATCAGGGACTGACCGGAGAGGCGGCTCGCAAGCGCACGCTCGAGCTCCTTGAGCAAGTCGGGATTCCGGACCCGCGGACCCGCCTGAACAGCTATCCCCACCAGCTCTCGGGGGGGCAGCGTCAGCGTGTCATGATCGCGATTGCGCTCGCCAACGAGCCCGACCTCCTCATCGCGGATGAGCCGACGACCGCCCTCGATGTCACCGTCCAGGCGCAGATCCTCGCCCTGCTCAAAGAGCTGCAGACGCGCCTCGGAATGGCGATGCTGTTCATAACGCACGATCTCGGCATCGTACGAAAGCTCGCCGATACGGTTTGCGTGATGAAGGAAGGAACGATCGTCGAGCAGGGTCCCGCCGAACGCATATTCAAATCGCCGCAGCATGCCTATACGCGGGCATTGCTGCGGGCGGAGCCGAAGCCTGACCCGGCGCCGATGTGTCCGCATGCGCCGGTCGTCGTGGAGACCAAGGATCTCAAGGTGTGGTTTCCGATCAAGCGCGGGGTCATGCGCCACATCATCGGGCATATCAAAGCCGTCGACGGCGTGAGCGTTGCGGTCCGCCAGGGCGAGACGCTCGGCATCGTCGGAGAGTCCGGCTCCGGCAAGACGACTTTGGGCCTCGCCATTCTGCGGCTGATCTCATCTGACGGACCCATCGTGTTCCTTGGCAGCAACATCGCCGGCCTGAGCTTCAAAAAGATGCGTCCATTCCGCCGGCATATGCAGATCGTCTTCCAGGATCCCTACGGCTCGCTCTCGCCGCGCATGTCGGTTTCCGACATCATCGAAGAGGGGTTATGGGTGCATCATCCCAAGATGAGCAAACAAGAACGGCAGCAGCGGGTGGTGCGCGCCCTCGGCGAGGTCGGGCTCGACCCTGAAACGCGGGCCCGCTACCCGCATGAATTCTCCGGCGGACAGCGCCAGCGCATCGCGCTTGCCCGCGCGGTTGTGCTGGAACCTACTTTCATTGTGCTCGACGAGCCGACGAGCGCTCTCGACATGCTGATCCAGGCGCAGATGGTGGACCTCTTGCGGGACTTGCAACGACGCTGCAATCTCACTTATCTGTTCATCTCGCACGATTTGAGAGTGGTGGCGGCGCTGGCGAGCCGGCTTCTGGTCATGCGTCACGGCAAAATCATGGAAGAAGGGCCCGCAGAGGAGCTGTTCAAAGGGCCGAAGAGCGACTATACGCGCGCACTGTTCGCAGCGGCGTTCAATTTGGAGACGGCGCCGGAGGGTATAGTGGCTGAGTGAGCTCGATTCACAACGGGCCTCTCATCCTTGCGCTGCAATGGCTTGCGCTCAATCGCGACCGTCTGACTAAGATCGTGGCACGGGCATGAGCACCGACAGGCTCGATCCGGCGCAAATGACCGCAGCCACGGCCGCCGGGAGCCATCAGCTGATTCTGGCTGGGCCCGGCTCGGGCAAAACCACGACGCTCACCGGCCGGTTCGTTCACCTCATGCAGCAAGGAGTGGATCGCAAGCGCATTCTCGCATTGACGTTCACCAAGAAAGCGGCTGACGAGATGAAAGCCCGCATTGGGCAGGCGCTCGATCTTGCATCGACAAGCGATCTCACGGTCGCAACCTTTCATGGCTTTGCATTTCGACAGCTCAGAAGAAATCCGCAGCTCGCTGGCCTTCCGGAAAATTTTCAGCTCTGGGATACGCCCCAGCAGCGGCACGTCTTCAACGCGCGCAAGATGTGGTGGAATGAGGAAACGGACATTTTGGACCTTATTGCGGGCGCGAAAGAGAGGCTCCTGGATGCCGAGCGCTTCGCCGCCGAGATAGATCAAAATGACGAAGTTCTTGTCAACGCGGTCCCCTTTTTCCGCGTGTACGAGAAGGCGTTGCAGAGTGCAGGCGCAATTGACTTTGCCGACATGGTCCCTCTTTTAGTCCGCGCAATCGACAACCACCGGGATTATGGGGCCGTCCTCACAGACGCCTACGACCATTTGCTCGTCGACGAGTATCAGGATGTGAACCCTGGACAGGTCGCGCTGATCGATCGCTTCGTTCGCGCTAACGTCGCGCTCTGGGTGGTAGGCGATGATGACCAGACGCTCTATGCATTCCGGGCGGCGGACGTGCGCTTCATACTTGATTTTCCGCAGAAGTACCGCGCCGCACAAGTGCATGTTCTCGATCGCAATTATCGCTCAGCGCAGAGCATTGTGGAGGCCGCCAAGCGTCTGATCGCCCACAGCCGCGCACGCCGCCACAAAGACTATCAGTCGACCACTGTGGAGCTGGGCGAGATCGTTGTTCGCGGTTATACAACTCCGGACATCGAGGCACGGCAGGTGGCGGAGGGTGTGGCACAGCTTTTGGAGAACTATCGTCCCGAGCAGATCGCTGTTCTCTACCGGGTCGGCTCTGTCGGTCTTGCTCTTCAGCCGGCGCTGCAACTACTGAAAATCCCCTATGAGGTGCGCGGCGCCGGCGATCTCTGGCAGGGCGTCGCAGCGAGGCTGGTGGTGGGATCGCTCTACTTCCTCCGCGAGGGGGAATCTGTGGACGCGATGAGTCGCATGGGCAGTAGTCGGCGCGCGGAAATCGTACGGCGCAGGCTTGAGCAGGCGCGAGCAGGGAAGAAGCAGTCCTTCGCAAACGCATGCCAGATCGTCCGCGACGTAGTCGTGTCGGCCGTCCCTAGCCAAGCCTCGGATCGCACCCGGGCAGAGTGGACCAGTATCGTCGAGGCGGTGATTGCCGTCGCAACGTCGTGCCACTCGTTGCACGAGCTGGAAGCGAAAATCCTGAAGCAATCGGCTACGCTGCGCGATCCGCCGGAACATGCCGTCGTCTTATCCACGATCCATTCCGCCAAAGGACTCGAATGGGAAGCCGTGCTCCTGGTCGGCATGGAGGAAGGCGTGCTGCCGCACGCCAGTAACGAGGATCTGGAGGAAGAGCGTCGGGTCGCCTATGTGGGCCTCACCCGAGCCAAGCGGATCCTCGGCCTGACCTACGCCAATTTGCGCTTCGGCCAATCTTCCAGCCCCTCACGGTTTCTGCGCGAGCTTGCCGGCCCGGAGCGGCGCTACTGCATCTGGACCGGCCCGCGTGCGGATGGAGCGGATGAGCGCTTGCCTCTCCTGTCGAGCCGGGAGCGTCGGCGACTGAACGCTCGCATGTCAGCTCAACCCTCCGCCAGGCAGAGGCCAGTGGGTGCGAATGACGGCGTTCCCGCGCGTCATGGTCATGCCTGGAGTGCGGAAGAGGACGACCGGCTGCGGGCGATGTTCCTAAAGGGGGAGGCGATTGTAGATATTGCGAGTGCGCATCAGCGCAAGCAGGGCGCGATCACGTCGCGGCTGGTCAAGCTGGGCCTGATCGAGGAGAAAGCCGACGCAGGCTGGTGACCTCGTTTCCGGCAGCACGAGTGCGCGTGATTGCTTCGCGGATAGGCTCGATCGCGACAGCCATGTGGTAGGCATTGGCGTGGATGAGGGTTGTCTCATCGCGCACAATCGCGACGTGCCCCTCCCAGAACAACAGGTCACCGCGCTGCAGCCGGTTGAACATGCTGCAGGACAGCGCAATCGGCTCGCCGAGCGACTTCTCCTGCATGTCGCTGTCGCGCGGGCACGGGATCCCGCAGGCCGCGAGAGCCACTTGCACCAGCCCGGAACAGTCGACGCCGAGGTTGGTCTTGCCGCCCCACAAGTAGGGAGCGCCGAGGAAGCGCTCGGCGACTGCAACAAAATCGGGCTCGGTTGTATTCAGGGCTGCAAGATGCCGGGCGGGGGCGTAACCGCCTGAGAAGGTGATTGCGAACGCCTGCTCGATGCGGGCCACCGCAAGCCGCGCGCCCAGCGGGAGGGATTGGATTGGCGGAAGCTTAAGGGAAGGACCGGGGAAAACCAGAGTGCGCAACGCCGTTACCTTATGGGTCACAGGCGGGCCTGGCAGGCGCAACGCACTTGCAGGCAAGAAGCCCACATACCCGTCTTGTTCGAGCTGTCCCCACGCCCAGCCTTCCTCGTCGAAGTCGTAAACGATGAGGCACTCGCCCAGGAGCGCCTCGGTATCGAGCGACGCCTCAGGCGAGGGCGCCCGGCGCACGGGCGCTTGCGCCTCACCAACCTCGTAAGACCGGCCCTCGACAAAGCGCGTCGCATCGACTTTGCCTGCGAGGTGCTTTGCCGCGAGATCTCGCCTTGCCGGGGTGAGGCGTGGGTCGAGGGCAGTGGGGGATGTCTCAGGCATACCGCTGTGTGAGCAGGGTATAGAGTGCGCGTACTGCCTGGCACTCGCCGCCTTCGGGACGGCCAGGCCGCGCGGTTTGGTTCCAGGCATAAACATCGCAGTGGAGCCACGACTTGGCCCGCGACACGAACCGACGCAAGAAAAGGGCGGCGGTGATGGAGCCTGCGAAATTCACGGATGCAACATTGTTGATGTCCGCCACCTTCGAATCGAGCAACTGCTCGTAAGGACGCCAAAGCGGCATCCGCCACATAGGGTCGTTCTCGTTCGCGGCGCAACGCGCGAGCGAAGAAGCGAGTTCGTCGTCATCGGTATAAAACGGCGGCACCTCGGTGCCGAGCGCAACGCGAGCTGCACCGGTCAAGGTCGCCATATCCGCGATAAGCTGGGGTTCTTCTTCGTCCGCGAGCGCGAGCGCATCGGCGAGAATGAGGCGACCTTCCGCGTCCGTGTTGCCGATCTCCACTGTGAGGCCCGCGCGCGAGCGATAGATGTCGCGCGGCCGGAAAGCGGAGCCCGAAATCGCATTCTCGACTGCCGGAATGAGCACGCGCAGCCTGATTTTGGCTCCGCGGCCCATCAGCATGTGGGCGAGGGCCAGCATGGCGGCCGCCCCGCCCATGTCCTTTTTCATGTTGAGCATGCCGCTTTCAGGTTTGATGTCGAGGCCGCCCGTATCGAAACATACGCCCTTGCCAATCAGCGTGATCTTGGGATCCCCCGGATCGCCCCAGCTGAGATTGATCAGTCGGGGCGGGCGGTCGGCCGCGCGGCCGACCGCGTGGATGAGCGGGAAGTTCTCGGTAATGAGGTCCTCGCCGGTGATCGCGCGCACCTGAGCGCCGTGGCCCTCGGCGAGCGTGCGCGCCGCCTGTTCCAGATCCGGCGGGCCCATGTCGTTGGCAGGCGTATTGGTCAGGTCGCGCGCGAGAAAGATGCCCTCGACGATACGGCTGAGGTCTTCGCCATCGACGTTGCCCGGCAACTCCAGGCGCAGATCCTTTTCCGCCTGCTTGCGGTAGCGCGTGAACCGGTAACAGCCGAGCGCGAAGGCGAGTGCGGCCAAGCGCGAATCGTGAGGAGCGTTGGCGAATCGATAAGCGCCGGCCGGCAGCAGATCGGCGAGTGCGCCAGGCCGGAAGAAGTCCTTCTTGCCATCCGCAACTTCCTCGATGGCAAACAGGACGCGGGCTATTCCGCCTTCTCCAGAAGGGATGAGAAGGTGCCTGCCGGGGGTCGGCTCAAACCCGGCGGCGTCTGTGAATGCCCGGGCCGGCGGGTCGAGGCTGTCCCGATGCTCCCGCCAATTCGCGGCATTTACGAACCACACCGGAATGGTCGATGCGACTTCTCCACGTGGCAGAAACGTCCGATGCATGCTCGACCTTTCCTGAAACCGGCAGCTAGCACGCTGTCTGTGACGAATGAAGACGTGCATGAAACCGAGCGGGGCCCGGCACCCATTCACATTCCTTCAATGCATTAACCGGCCGTTAAGGTTAACAGTTTATTGCCGAGCCTCGTGGGGGCCCACGAGGCCGAGAATGACTGCTTCCAGCTATCCCAAGCCAGCCGAATTGATGCGGCGGTTCGCCCCGGTTGCGCTTGCGGCTGTCCTTTCGATCACCGCAACAGCCTGCCAGACCACTTTCCCGACTGAGACGACGGGCTCGTTCGCCATGGCTTCTCCCCCGCCAGGAGAAGCGGATTGGCGACGCTCGGCGGATGGTTGGGGAGAACGTTATCGCGCAAATCCCGGCGATCCGGAGGCTGCCATCAATTATGCCCAGGCGTTGCGGGGCAATGGCCAGCGCACCCAGGCTGTTGTGGTGCTCGAGCAGGCCTCACTGCACAATCCCAAGCACATGAGGGTGCTCGGGGCCTATGGCCGCGCGCTCGCCGATGTCGGCAATTACAAGCAGGCTTTCGAAGTCCTCAATCGAGCGCACGCGCCCGATCGGCCTGATTGGCGCATCCTTTCTGCCCAGGGAGCGGTCCTCGATCAGATGGGCCGGCATGACGAAGCCCAGCGCTACTACGCGACAGCACTGCGGATCGTGCCAGACGAGCCATCGGTCCTGTCAAATCTCGGCCTTTCCTATGCCCTAGCTAAGGATCTCGTGCGAGCAGAGGCTACGCTGCGGCGAGCGGCGGCACAGTCACGCCTCGATCCCCGCGTCCGGCAGAATCTGGCCCTGGTCGTCGGCCTGCAAGGCAGATTCGCCGAAGCTGAAAGCATTGCGCAGGCTGACTTGCCGTCTGACGAAGCGGCAGCCAATGTTGCCTATCTGCGTCAGATGTTGGCGCAACAGAACGGCTGGAAAAATTCGGGAGGACCGAATAATCCGCCCGCTCGACCCCAGGGTAGCTGAGTTTGGGGTGATAACGGCCTAGAGCCCACCCCGAGCAGGGTTGCCGCTCACAACGCGACTAGCTGTACGGTCGCGGCTACCATGAGCAGCACAGCGCAGCTGGCCACAGCAGCAGCCATGATCTTGCGGTCGGATGACGGTGCAGTTTCGAGCACTTGGCGCAATAACTCCCTCATGCCCGGATAACGCACGCAGAGCCTCTTAGGTTGCATAACCTAGCTAGGCTGCCTTCCGTTAGGCAATGCATTCGGCTACCGCTGCGATAGCGCAACCGAGGTTCTGCCCTGACCAACAGGTCGCAAAAGCGCATTAAGGAACTACCGTAAGCGCCTCTACGAGCGCGGTATGGCCTGGCTCGAAGTTCTCGGATTCGACATTGAGCAGAAGCTACCTCGATGGTGCACACATTTTGTAGACATGCACCATCAGCGCCATCGCAAACAATGGAGTGGCCAGGCTGACGATCGGGATCGAGACAAAGGCTGCAATGAACAGTCCGGCGATGAACACCATGCCCTGGTTTCGCTTGTGCAAAGCCTTGGCGTAACCCGCGGGATGGTGACGCATCGCCGCAAGCGCGAAATATTCACGCCCGAGCAGGTAAGCCGTAGCGACAAAGAAAATGACCGCACCGGCCCCTGCGATCAGGAGCGATGGGACCGCCACCAGGTACACCACGATCGCCAGCAAAGCCGTCCTGGCACCCTCGAGAAAAGCGCGCGCGGCCGGCAGCGGTGTTCCGGCGGGCTCGTGTGGATAGTACCGCCGCTCCACCTGCAGCGCGATGTCATCGACGAAGAAGCTTCCCACCAGCGCGGTGACGGCCGGCATCAGGAATATCGACCCGATGACGATCCCAATTCCTGCAGCGACGGAGAGGATCCACGCGAGCACGACAAGTGCCGCGTGCATGGAGCCACCCAGCATGCCCTCGGCCCAGCTCTCTCCGACCGAGGCCAGCCACGCCGAGAGCCGCTCCACCCCGACTGCAATGAGCACGATGAGAACAAGCGCGTACGCCACCGACTTCCACAGGATCGCGCGAAATTCCGGCGAGACCATCTGCGAAAGCGCACGTACCAGCGCATCGAGCATTGCGATCATTGCGTTGCCTGCATGATGGCGAACAGAGGGCGAGCACACGGGAGGTGCTTGCGTCCGCCGCTCCTCGTCGGCATCGCATTCTTGCGAGTCATGGCGGGAGCCGAGCACCCCTGGCGGCCTAAGCTCGCTGCGCTGGACCTAGCGCAAAATGGCGCGATGATGCAAAAAGCGTTCGGCGCTACCCCTGAATACATGACCTGAAGCGGCTCTCCTTTGGCGCAATTGCAGAACGTTCCGCAACGACTTGGGACCGCGGCAGCACGCATTGCGTTCACGGACCTGGCGGATTGGTGTGCCGTTGGAGTCGTTGCGTCGCTGCCGTGGTCCACCTCGGCCACCGGCATCCTCATCGCTATCTGGTTGCTCTGTCTGCTGCCCACCCTCGATCTGGCGACGATCCGCGAGGAAGTCCTGACCGCGGCGGGAGGGCTGCCGGTCGCTCTGTGGCTCCTGGGGGCAGCGGGCATGTTGTGGGCCGACGTGTCGTGGGCAGATCGTATCGACGGGATCGGGGGCTTTCACAAGCTGCTCATCATCCCGTTCGTCCTTGCCCATTTTCGCCGCAGCGAGCGGAGCTCATGGGTGCTCGTGGCATTCCTCCTCTCTTGTACGCTTGTGCTTGCAGGCTCCTACGCTTTGCTGGAATGGCCGCAGTTGGCATGGCGCGGATACCAGTCCTTTCGCGGCGTGCTGGTGAAGGATTACACGGCGCAGGGCGGAGAATTCGCGCTTTGCCTGTTCATCCTGCTGCCCATCGCATGGCAGATGCGGCGTTCGCACCCATGGGCAGCGCTCGGACTGCTTCTCCTTGCGGCGCTGTTCGCCGCCAACTTTCTCTACGTGATCCTGGGACGGACCGCACTGGCCGTATCAGCCGTGCTCATCTTCATGTTTGCGTTCTGGCAATTCGGATGGAGAAAAGGGGGCGTGTTTCTTCTGCTGGCGATGGCCATTGCGCTCGCGGTCTGGCAATCCTCGCCCTTCCTGCGCGGGCAGGTGAGGCTCGTGCCGCAAGAAATCCGGGAATATGAGAGCGAGAATGTCCGCACCAGATCCGGCGAGCGGATCGAGTTCTGGAAACGCTCGATCTCGTTCATCGCCGAAGCGCCAATTATCGGGCACGGGACGGGGACCATCCGCGAGTTGTTCCGTCGCTCCGCGGTGGGCGAGACGGGAGCTGCGGCTACGATATCGCCCAACCCGCATAACCAGACCCTGGCCGTCGCGATCCAACTCGGAGCCGTCGGCGTGATCGTACTCTACGCGATGTGGATCGGGCATCTGCTCCTGTTTCGGGGCACGACGCTTGCCCACTGGATCGGGCTGGTCATTGTCGTGCAGAACATCATTTCGAGCCTGTTCAACTCGCACCTTTTCGATTTCACCCAGGGCTGGATCTACGTCTTTGGCGTAGGTATTGCGGGCGGCACGGTGCTCCGCCGGCGGGCGTCCGCAGCTGCGTGAGTTTGTAATTTCCTCGCAGGGGGCGTGACTTGCAGGGAAAATAGTACAATTTCGATCAAACCCCTGGCCTAAGCCCGCAAGGGCGTTTAGAAATCGAGGGGCAAACGTTTAGAAATCGAGGGGGAAAACCATGGGTTGAAGCGAGCGAGCTGCGTGCCGGAGGACCCCTGGGGGATCTTTGCCAGCTCCAGCACGCAAAAATCGAACCAAAAGGGTGCGAAGCGCGACTAAATAGGTGAAAGCCCTCCCCCGACCGCGACGGCCGGGAGAAGAGCGGCACAGGGTAGCTGGTTGGTAGGGTGAGGCGTCATGCGTGTGCAAGGCGGGCATTGGCTCGATTACGATCCTATTGCTCTTGCGGTGCTGATAATCGGTATCGGCGTCGTTACGTTGCTGGCTTTGAGCATCTGAGCACGACGGTTCCGGCGTGACCGGACGCTTGGCGTCCGGCGTCAGCGATTCTCCAGGCCCGATGGCAGCCGTCAGTGCGCGGCAGTGCCGCCGCGATTCCAACTGCGGCCGCCTTCGCCATAGATGTCAAAGCCTTTCGGGGTGACCACCACGGTATCTTCGAGCTTGATGAAGCCGCGTTCCGGATGCGCCAGCGTGGTCTCCACGGACACCACCATGCCGGATTCGAGCGGCCGGTTCGCATCATAGGCGTCGTACGGGACCGGACCCGATGCAGTGAGGCGTGGCGCCTCGTGGCTGACCAGCCCCATGCCATGGGCGAGGAAATGCATGTGGTTGTGGTGCTTTGACCGCTGCACCAGCGGCTGGGCCGCCCCGTAGATCACGCTTCCCAGGGCGCCTGCCTTGATCGGCTTCATGGCCGCGCGCTGGATCTCCTCGATCTCGCCGAGGAGATCCCCGAGCTCGGCGTCGGGCTCTCCCTGGATCGCCATGCGGCAGAGATCCCCGATATAGCCCTGATAGTTGCCGCCGGAATCGAGCGAGAGGATGTCGCCTTTGTCCCACCGCTCATCCGACGGTGCGCGATTGAGACTCGACCCCGCGGTAATGAGGCAATAGTCGAAGATGAGCCCGCGGCTCGTCTCCTCGCGCCGGAGCGCCTCGGTCAGCTCGTATTTGGTAGCGCCCGGTCCGTGCGTGGCGATCACCGCCAGCATGGAATCGATCACGCCTTCGGACGCGATGCGCAGCTTCTCGAGCTCCGCCGGGCTCTTGATCGCACGCAGCCGCTCGAGCACGAATACGGCATCCACCAGCTCGCTTCCCGGGAACCCCTTGCGCAGCGCGTTGCCCGCATCGACCGGCAGAAACGGGAGCTCCGCGCCAATTCTTGCGGTCCTGAACCCGCAGCGACGGATGTAGTCGATCGCCTTCTCCATCACGTCGAGACTGGCGGACGAATTGGTCTGCGCTTCCGCCACCCAGAACGGCGCGTTTTCCTTCTGGTAGCCCTCCATCCGATGGCCGAAATAGCCGGCCTTCTGCCGCCCTCCCTTGGGATACACGAGCACCGGCAGATACCGGCTGAGCCCCATGGCATCCATGCTCTCGAAGAAGAAGGCGCGGTGGCCGCCGAGCAGATATTGCACGTTGTGCTTGGAGGTCACGCACAGGACGTCGATGCCGGCCTCGTCCATCAATCGGTCGAGCCGGTCGGCATCGAAGGGAATCGAGGATTGCGCTCTCGAGGGTCTGGTCACGTCGAGCATGGTGAGCCTCCTTCAGTGCATTACCGTTTGTCTGTCATTCCGGGCGAGCGAGCCCGGTTAAACCGGGCGCGCTTGGCCGGGACGACGGCCCACAATACCCCACCAAATCTCACGTGCGGTAGCTTGGATCGATGCGATCGAGCATGCGCAGATAGGCGGGCCAGTCAGCCGCGCCGCGGCCGCTGTCATGGCGTTCGTACTGGGCCACCGTCTTGCGGCAAACCTCGGCCGGTATCTCAATGAGCTTGTCGCCCGTCGCCTGCATTGCGAGCTGGATCTCTGCTGCTTCGAGCAGATGTTTCATCATCACAAAGGCCTCACGCGCGCTCTTGCCGACCGTGAGGACACCGTGGTTGTGCATGATCATGGCGCGGTTGCCGCCAAGGTGGGCAAGGATGCGCTCGCGCTCGCCGAAATCCTCCGTGATGCCTTCATACGGGTGATAACCGACGCAGCCGAAGAAGCGCACCGCCTCCTGCGAAAGCATGCGCAACCCGCCCTGCAGGCCGGCGATGGCCATCCCGGTTCGGGTGTGGACGTGCACGGCACAATTCACGTCAGGCCGCCCGCGCAGCACGCCGCCGTGGAGCGTAAATCCTGGCCGGTTGACGCCGGCGCGCTCGTCGAGGTCCGCCTCCATGTCGACCTTCACCAGGTTCGACGCGGTGACCTCCGTCCACAAGAGCTCGTGACGCTTCATCAGGAACTGCCGCGGCTCTCCCGGCACGCGCATGGAGCAGTGGTTATAAATGACGTCGTCCCAGCCCTGATGGGCCACGAGCCGATAGACGGCGGCGAGGTCG
>Ga0070712_100001592_pt1 | contig 13873 bp, 10 predicted proteins | sample LARL81metaG_FD_71396 | JGI IMG/M metagenome (GOLD analysis project Ga0070712, IMG submission 71396) | Corn, switchgrass and miscanthus rhizosphere microbial communities from Kellogg Biological Station, Michigan, USA - LAR L8-1 metaG | ecosystem: Host-associated > Plants > Roots > Rhizosphere ...
GGTAGCCCATGGGCGGAACATTGGTCGAGGCGCACCCGGACAGGAGCACCACCACCAGAATTCGAGCCAAAAATTTTGCGGACTGCCCCCACGGATAGTAGGATGACCGCCAGGAGGTACCACCCATGCGTCGCATCCTTGTTCTGTCGCTCTGCCTAGTGGCCGCGACGGCCTGCGCTTCCAGCCCGCCGAAAGTTCAGCGCAGCGAGTTCGAAGACATCCCGGTTCCGAAGGGTCTCACCGTGGACCTCAACAAGTCCACCATCATCGAGTCTCCGGAGGTCAAAGCCGCCCGTCTATTCTACAAGGGGCGCGTCGAGATCGAGAGCGTGGCCGTGGCCTTCCGGACGACGCTGGAGGCCAACGGCTGGAAGAACATCTCCGCCACCACGCTCTCGGATCAGGGTATCACCCAGACCTACGAGAAGCCCAGCAGCTCGCTCCAGGTGCACATCTACGAGAGCTGGTACAACACCTGGGTCGAGATGTCGGCCACGCGCGTCGTATCTCCGAGCGGCCAGTCAAAGTAGCGTGGCCCGGAGGGCAAGCGAGAGCTCAGCCCTTCTTGACGGCCCGCTGCGCCACCTGGACGAGCTGCTCCAGGGCCTGAGGCTGCTTGCCCGTGAGGTGCACGCGCACGACGCGGCGTCCTGCGTCGCGTAGCGTCTGGAGGTCCCCCAGGGCCTGCGCCGCCTTGAGCGTGGCAAAGCCATAGCCTGAGCCCGGTATGGCCATGTCGTCCTTGTCCTCCCCCGTGAGCTGGAGGAAGAGACCGTTGGCCCGACCGCCCTTGTGCAGCTGTCCGGTGGAGTGGAGATAGCGGGGACCGAAGCCCACCGTCGTGGCTACTCTCAGCCGGTCCCGCAGGAGCGTGCGCAGCTCCTGGAGCCGGCCCCAGTTCTCGGCCGTCGGCGCGAGATAGGCGAGGATGCCGATGTAATCCCCCGGGCCCGCCTGGCCGAGAAAGGCCTGGAGCCCCTGGCTGACGCTCGCGAATTTCGTGCCGCTGTTGGTCAGAAGCGCGAGCCCGCCTTCCGCGACGTCCACCGGCCACTCCGGCAGTCTCCGGCTCTTCTTCCAAGAGGACAGGAGGGTGGCGGTGGTCTCCCGGCCGCGCACGACGTCGGGCTCGTCGAAGGGGTTGACGCCGAGGGCGACTCCCGCGGCGGCGGTGGCGAGCTCCCACCGGAAGAACTCCGCGCCCACCTCGAGGTGATCCTTGAGAGGGATGCGGATCACGGGATGCCCCGCGTCCTCGAGCGCGTTCAGGTGCAGCTCCGAGGAGTCGTCGCCGTCGAGGGTGATGGCGACGAAGACGCGGTCATCGCCATACACCGCGGGCGACCCCAGCGGCTCGTCGTCCACGGGGACCAGCCCCTTGCCGTCCTTCCCCAGCGACTCGGCGAGCAGCTCCTCGATCCACGGGCCGAGCGCGCGAAGCTGACGCGACAAGACCAGGGTCACCTTGTCGCGCCCAACCTTGGCCAGCCCGGCGAGGGCGCCGCCGAGCCGGACCGCGGCATTGTCGCGGGCGCTCACCGCGTTGCCGCAGGCCTCGACCATGGCGTGGGCCCGATCGAGCAATGCCTTGATGTCGATGCCCATGAGGGCGGCCGGCACCAGCCCGAAGAAGGACAGGGCGGAGTAGCGACCGCCGATGGAGGCGGGATTGAGGAAGGTGCGGCGGAAGCCCGTCTCGGAGGCGATCTTGTCGAGAGGACGCCCGGGGTCGGTGATGGCCACGAAGTGAATGCCCGCGCGCGGGACCGAGGAGGCCTCGACCTGCCCGCGGAAGTATTCGTAGAAGGCGAGCGTCTCGAGGGTATCGCCGGACTTGCTCGCCACGATGAAGAGCGTGCGCGACAGGTTGAGCCGCTCGAAGGTCTGCTTCACCGTGGCCGGATCCGTGGAGTCCAGGAGCACGAGGTCGGGGAAGCCCATCTTGGAGCCGAAGGCGAGGTTGAAGACCTCGCCGCACAGCGATGCGCCTCCCATGCCGAGCACGACCACATGGGTGAACTGCAGCCGGCGGATCTCGTCGGCGAACGTTTTGATGTCGTCAGTGTGGCCGCGCATGATGGTGGGCGAGGTGAGCCACCCAAGCCGATTGCGGATGGCCGGCGCCTCACCTTTCCACAGGCTCGCGTCCTTGACCCAGAGGCGATCGAGGAAGTCCTGGGCTTCGAGGGCGTCGAGGGTTTCCTGGACGGCCGGGAGCTTGAAGATCTCGTCCACGGGTCGGGGAGTCCCCGGAGAAGCGTCCCCGGACCCATAGTCGTCGACGCGAATCATCCCACCGGCTCCCGGCTCGGACGGTAGCTCGATGGGCATCCTCGGGGCGGGCCGCGGAGGTGGCGCGGCCGGCGCCTCCACGGGCATCCTCGGGGCGGGCCGCGGAGGTGGCGCAGCCGGCGCCTCCACGGGCATCCTCGGGACGGGCCGCGGAGGTGGCGCGGCCGGCGCCTCCACGGGCATCCTCGGGACAGGCGGCGGCGGAGAGGTAATCGGCGCTTCCGCCGGCATCCTGGGTAGCGGCCGGGGAGCTGCCTCGACCCGCGTCTCTCGGGCAGGTGGTCTCGCTGCGGGCGAGGTCGCGGCCGGGCGGGGGGGCGCTTTCTCCGCCGCGGGCAGGCCTCCCTCGAGCAGGGCTATCTTGGAGATCTTGCGCGCGAAGCGCTCCTCACCGGAGAACGAGGCGCCGAGCCACGCCATGGCGATGGCCACGGCACGGATCGGATCCACCTCGCGGGCGCCGAGGCAGAGGACATTGGCGTCGTCCTCCTCGCGGGCGAGGCGCGCGGCTTCCGGATCGTGGCAGAGCGAAGCGCGAATGCCGCGGATCTTGTTCGCGGCGATGGAGGCGCCGGCGCCGCTGCCGCAGATGAGCATGCCCGCGTCCACGAAGCCGCGCAGCACGGCCTGCCCCACCGCCCGGGCGTAGTCCGGATGATCGACGGGATCCGTGGAGAAGGTACCGAGGTCGAGGAGATCGTGGCCGCTCGCCTCGAGGGCCACCGATACCTGTTCCTTGAGCGGAAAGCCGGTGTCATCGCAGCCGATGGCGATACGCATGGTTCGGGCGCCCTATTCTCTCAGGATCAGCGCGGACCTACAACGCTTCCGTACAGCCGCGTCTGGCGCGTGCGCGCATTGGCGTAGATGTCGCGACGGCGCGGATCGGGGTGGAGCACCCTCCCCGGCCGCTCCGGAGGAGGTGGAGGATATCCCAGGGCGGCCAGGGCGAGGAGGGCGGCGCCCCGGCTGGACGCCTCCGTGCTCTCGCGCACTTCTATGGGCACGCCGAGGGCGTCGACCATGATCTGGCTCCAGGTGCCGGAGCCGTGGAGCGCCCCGCCGGAGGCGACCACGTCGTGGTCCGGCGTGGCGAGGGGCCGGAGCCGCTCGTACACGTCGGCGAGGCGGTAGGCAACGGCCTCGAGCAACGCGCGGAGGATCTCGGGAGCCGAGGTGGAGAGCCCGATGCCCGTCACGGCCGCGCGCGCGTCGCCGCGCCAGCCGGGGCTTCGCTCGCCGGCCAGGAAGGGCAGGGCGGTCAGGCCGTGTCGGTCTGCGGGCACCGCGGCCAGCGCCGCCTCGAGATCCGCGTGATCCTCAGGCAGGGCCAGCACGCGGCGAGCCCACGCGAGAACGTTTCCCCCTTCGGAGGTGGCGCCCCCCAGGAGATGGCGCCCGCCATCGACGCGGTAGTGCCACAAGCCCCAGGGCACGATTCCCGGCGCGTCGGTCACGACGCGGAGGGCCGCGGAAGTGCCGACGTTCAGGGCGATGCGCTCCGGGGTCGCGCAGTCCAGCCCCAGGTTGGAGCAGGCGCCGTCCCCCGCTCCGGGCAGGCACGGCACTCCCGCGAGCCCGGGCCATCGCGCGACGAAGTCGGGCGCGAGACCGACGACGGGCGCGTCATCTATGGGCGGGAGGCAATCGCGGCCGATGTCGCATGCCGCGAGCATCGTCTCGTCCCAGGTGCCCGCGCGCTGATCGAGGAGACCCGTGCCCGAGGCCATGCTGAGGCTTGCCTTGAGCTGCCCAGTCAGCCGCCACAGCAGATACTCGGCGAAGCCGCACCACGTGGCCGCCCGCGCGAAGATCTCGGGCCGGTTCTCGCGAAGCCAGGCGAGCTTGGCCGGGAAGAACGTCGAGTGGATCGGCGCTCCCGTACGCGCATGCACCGCCGTCTCGTCGAGCCGGGTACGCAGGCGCTCGGCGGCAGCGACGCTCCGGGTGTCGGCCCAAGTGATCACCTTGGTGAGCGGACGCCTTGCCGCGTCGAGGGCGAGAAGGCTGTGCCAGAACACCGACGCGCTCACCGCGGCGGGCGGGCCCGGAGCCTCGGCGAGGCATCGGTCGATGGTCGAAGCCGCGGCGGCGACCAGCGACTCAGGATCGAGCTCGGCGCCGCCCTCCGCCGTCGTGACGGGCTCCCAGGCCACTCGCCCCTCCGCGCCGGACAGGGGACGGCCCGCCGCATCGTAGCCGATGGCCCGCACCGAGCTCGTTCCCACATCCAGGGCAAGGATCCACATGGGTGCGGTATATTCTCATCGACTCCCCGAGACCCCGGCGGTATGTTTTCAGCGATCCGATCGCCCGGTCCCGGAGTGACTAAACCCGATCTCCAGCGAGGAGCGCCCATGGCCACGATTACCGTCATGAATCCACAGGGCGAGCGGCCCGCGGCGAAGCTGGCCGTCCCGCCGCTGCCCGCCGACCTCCGCGGTCTCACCATCGGGTTCCTGGACAATACGAAGCACAACTTCGACCTGCTCGTGCATGAGATGGGCGAGCTGCTGAAGGAGCGCCTCGGCGTCAAGGCGGTGGTGTATCGCAGGAAGGCCAATGCCGCGACGGCCGCCGCGGACGAGATCGTAGAGCGGATCGCCAAGGACTGCGATCTCGTCTTCGCGGGCTCCGCGGACTGAGGCTCCTGCACGTCGTGGAGTCTCCACGACTCTCTGGAAGTGGCCAAGCGCGGGACGCCGTCGGGACTGATCGCAACCGTCGTGTTCCAGAACCTCGCGGTGAGTGAGATGGCGGCGCTCGGCGCCACCGGCCTGCCCCTCCTCGTGATCCAGCACCCGCTCGGAGGCGAGAAGCCCGAGTCGGTGAGCCGTCGCGCGGTACAGGCCGTGGAGCAGCTGGTGAGCCTGCTTGGGTCTGGGTGAGGCGCCCAACCCGCATTCTCTTCGTCTCGGCTGTCCTCTCTCCCGTCGCCGGTCTCGTCGGCCAGGCCACGCCCGCGTGGGCGTCCGCCCAGAGCGCCGGGACGTTCAACCCGAAATGAGGACCGGGCGCTAGGTGACCGCGCTCGGCCTGGCCTTCGCGGCGGCGGTGGTGTCGGGCGCCGCCGCCCTCGTCTACGAGGTCGTGTGGCTCCGCACGCTGAGCCTAGTCGTGGGCCACGCCGTCGATGCGCTCACACCGCCGTCCTCGCCGCCTACATGGCCGGTCTCGCCGTGGGCGCCCTGCTCTCCCGGCCGGCTCGCAGAACGTCTTTGCCGTCCGCTCCTCACGTGCGCGTGGATCGAATGCGGCAGGCAGCACGGCGGCGGACCCCGCCACGCCGACCTCGCTCGAGCCGCAGAACGTGGAGTTCCGTGGTGCCATCGCGCGCCTCAGGGGCGGTACACTGTCGAGGTGATCGCGCGTGGCGTAGCCGTTAATCCGATTCCGGGAGGTCCCCGTGTCTGAATCTTCCGTGTCCGACGCAATGGTTCGCGAGCTGCAGGTGCCCGAGGACGACGTGTACGCGGAGTTCGTCAAGCGAGACTGGTGCGACGGGCTGCCCATCGTGGCCCCTACCCCCGAGCGGGTGCGAGCGATGATCGCGGGCGTCCGCGAGGATCCGCAGCGTGTCCTCGGCCTCATGCCTCCCCTCTGGCGCCAGGCGAGCATCGAGAAGCTCGCGGTCAACGCGGTCATGGCAGGGTGCGAGCCCGCCTACTTCCCCGTGGTCGTGGCCGCGGTGAAGGCCGTGCTCGAGCCCTCCTTCAATCTCTACGGCGTCCAGGCGACCACCCATCCGGTGGCTCCGCTCATCATCGTCAGCGGGCCTCTCGCCGCCGCCATCGGCATGCACTCGGGCTCCGGCCTCTTCGGGCCCGGCTTCCGCGCCAATGCCACTATTGGCCGAGCCCTCCGGCTCATTCTCCTGAACGTGGGCGGCGGGTGGCCCGGACGCCATGACATGGCGACACAGGGCAGTCCGGCCAAGTTCTCCTACGCCATCGCCGAGCGGGAGAACGGCGCGCCCTGGCCTTCGCTGCGCGAGCGCCTGGGCTTCGCCCCGGAGCAGAGCGTGGTCACCGTCTTCGGCGGCGAAGGTCCGCACAACGTCAACGATCATGTCTCGACCACCGCCGCGGGCATCCTCAACAATGTCTCGGACGTCGCGACCAGCCTCGGCTCCAATGTCGGCTGGTACATGTCGCAGGCCCAGCTCCTGGTCGTGCTGGGGCCGGAGCACGCCCAGACCATCGCCGCGGACGGGCTCACCGCGCCGGACGTGCAGCGCTTCGTCTTCGAGCACGCGCGCCTGCCCCTGGCACGTCTCAAGCTGGGTGGTATGTGGGGCATGCACGACTGGCCCGTCTGGATGCAGAAGGTCACCGACGAGCAGGTCCTCCTGCCCAGGGTGCCGTCCATCGACGACATCTATGTCATGGTCGCGGGCGGATCGGGCAAGCACTCCTGCGTGGTGCCGAACTGCACGTTCAGCCGCGCCGTCAGCAAAGTGGTGGAGACCGCCGGGTAGCCCGGGGCATCTAAAGCGGTCAAGGAGGATTTCCCCTGCGCGAAAAGCACGTGTGGTGGGCGCTCCTCGTCCTCGCCCTCTTTCTCGGGGGGTGGACGACCGTGGACGCCTGGAAACTCATCGGCCAGCCCTATCCGGGCTTCTCCGTCATGAGGAATCTCCTCGTGGGACTCGGCGTCGAGCGGGGCGGGCTCGAGCCCTTCGACTTTCTGCGTGCCATGGACGGCCGTCTCCTCGAATCCGGCCGGGAGATCCACGCCGAGGTGCGGCGCCACCCGCCGGGGACGAGCTTTCACTACCTGATCAATCGCCGGGGCCGGCTGGTGGAAGCGGACATCGTGAGCAAGGCGGAGCCGGCGGGAGACTTCGACCGCTTTCTCCTCGAGGGACTGTTGCCGGGTCTGCTCTTCCTCGGCCTCGGCGCGGCCGTTCTCGTCCTCAAGCCGGGGGCTCCTGGCGCGCGGGTGTTCCAGGCCTACTGCATCATCTGGTTCGCCATCGCCACCCTCTATCACGACGCGGTCAGCATTTACCGATTCGACGCCATCTTTCTCACCGCGTGGGCCTTCTCGCCGGCTCTCTACCTGCACCTCGCGCAGACCTTCCCCGAGCGCCGGCCCTGGGCCGTCCGGCATCCTCGCGTGATCTGGTTCGCCTACGGCGCCTCCGCCGTCTTCGCCACCCTGCTCCGGATGCACATCCCGGATCACCCGCCGAGCGAGCTCGTGATCGTCCCCATCGCGAGCGCGGTGTACTGGGTGTCGGCCCTGCTCGTGCTGATCGCCGCCCTCTCGATTACCGCGGTGCGGGGGACGAGCGCGCTGGGCCGCCAGCGCGCGCGAGTCCTCCTCGCGGGCTTCACGGTGGGACAGCTCGCCCCCGTCATGGGCACCACCCTCGAGGCGGTGACGGGGATGACCGTGCCCTACCTGAACGTGCTGTGGAAGCTCAACCTCCTCTTCCCGGTGGCCGTGACGTACGCCATGATTCGCTACGAGTTGTTCGACGTGCGGGCCGTGGTGCGGGTGGGCAGCATCTACGCGCTCGTCACCGGGGTGGTGATCGTCGCCTACGCGGGGGCCATCACCGCCCTCAACGTGGTGTTCACCCGGCTCGGCATGGGCACGAGCCCGCTCGCCACCGCGGCGGTGCTGGCCCTCGCCGTCGTCTTCTTCCTCAATCCGGTGTACGCCCGCGCCCAGCGGGTGGTCGATCGGCTCTTCTTTCGCCAGCGGCTCGACGTGCAGCGCTCCATCGAGAGGCTGTCCGGCACCATGACCACCGTGCTCGACCTCGACCGCATCGCCGGCCTCATCGGGCGGACGGTGGACGAGTCGTTCTTCCCATCACGACTGACCCTGGCCGTGTTTGAAGAAGAGCAGGAGCGCTACCGCGTGCTCGTGGGCAGCGCGGGGCCCATGGGAGCGAGCGGGCTCATCGCCGCCAGCTCCTCGCTGCCAGGCCACCTCGCGCGATATCGGCAGCCCATCACCCGCGTGCAGCACGAAGCCGATCCGGATCTGGCGTCGTGCCGGGAGGCCTGCCTCTCTCAGATGCGTGCCCTCGGCGCCGAGCTGGTCGTCCCCCTGCTCTTCGGCGACCGGGTTACCGGTCTCCTCGCCCTCGGCGAGAAGCGCTCGGGCGCCTCCTATACCACGGAGGATCTGCGGCTGCTCCGGGTGGTCGTCAACCAGAGCGCGGTCGCCCTCGAGAACGCCCGGGCGTTCTCGGCGCTGGAGGAGGCCAATCGACGGCTCGCCGATAGCCTTCGTCGCGTCGAGATCCTCGAGGCGATCCGGACCAGCCTGTCGAAATTCGTGCCGCGCCGGGTCCAGGAGCTCATCGAGGAAGCGCCGGAGGCACCCGAGCTCACCAAGCGTGAGATGGACGTGTCCGTGCTCTTCGTGGATGTGGCCGGCTACACGAGCCTGTCGGAGCGCCACGATCCCGACCGGGTCAACGTCATGATCGAGCGCTACTTCGGCGCCTTCCTCGACGAGATCCTGCGCAACGGCGGGGACGTCAACGAGACGGCGGGCGACGGTCTCATGGTCATCTTCCAGGACGAAGAGCCCGAGCGCCACGCGCGCAATGCCGTCCAGACCGCGCTGGGCATTCTCCGCCGGGCCGACGAGATCAACGAGGCGGGAGGTATCGACGAGCCAATCCGTCTCCACGTAGGGGTCAATTCGGGACCGGCCGCAGTGGGCGCCACGAAGATCGAGGGAAATGCCGCGACGCGATGGACGTATACCGCCTCGGGACCGGTGACCAATGTCGCGGCCCGCCTGGCCGCCCTCGGGGCGGGGGACAGCGCCTTCATCGGGCCGGAGACGGCGCGCCGCATCGAGGGATGGTTCGACCTCGAGGATCTGGGCGTGCGCGAGCTCAAGAACGTGGAAGAGCCGGTGCGGGTGTACCGTCTCGCGACGTCCGCGGCGTCACTGGCGGCCTGAACCGGAGCGGGCGAGCAGCGCGAGGGCGCCCAGGAGCATGGCGGCGCCCGCCCAGCCCATGGTGCCGAGATGCTCGCCGAAGACGAGCACGCCGAGGGCCGATGCGGTCACCGGCTCGAGCAGCGTGGCGATCCCCGCCGCCGTGACGGTGACCCGGCGCAGCCCCGCGCCGAAGATCACGTAGGCGGCGGCGGTGGGCACCACCCCCAGATAGACGAGAAGCGGCCAGCCCGCGGCAAGCTGGTCCGCGACGTGCGACTCCGCGAGCAGGGCAGGGGTGAGGAGGAGCGCGGCGAGGGTGAAGGTGACGGCGGCAAGGGGCAGGGGCGCCGCGCGGTGGAGCAGTCCCTTGGTGGTCACCGCGTACACCGCGTACGAGAGACCCGCTCCGATGGCCGCCACCGCGCCCGCGTTGAAGTCCGGCGGCCGGCCTCCGGCTGCGCGCGGACCCACGAGGACCATGGCGGTCCCGGCCACGGCGAGGAGCAGCGCGACGAGCGTCGAGCGTCCCGGCCGTTCCTTGAGGATGAGCGCGGCCCCCGCCGTGATCATGATGGGCGCCGAGCAGATGGCGAGGAGCGCGGTGAGCGCCACGCCGGTGCGGGGCACCGCCCAGAAGTAGCAAAGCTGATAGGTGGCCATGGCGATCCCGAGCACAGCTGCCCTCGCTCGGTCCATCCACGTCCAGCGCCCGGCCGGGCGGGATGCGCGCTCCGATGAGGCGAGGCCGGAGCGGACGAGGTAGGTCGCGAGGAGGAGACAGGGCGCGGCGCCGGCCATGCGCGCCCAGCCGACGAGAAGGGGGCTCGGCGAACCGTCCCTCGCGAGGAGGCTCATCACGCTGCCCGTAGTGCCCCACGACACCGCGGCTACGCAAACGAGGGCGAGCCCCAGGAGCATCGCTCCGGTAGTATACGGGAGGGAAGGGAGGTATCCGTGGAGACCATCGGATTCATCGGGCTGGGGAACATGGGGGCGCCCATGGCGGGCCGCTTGCTGGCCGCGGGCTATCCTCTGGTCGTGCACGATGCGAGGGCGAGCGCGGGAGAGTCCTTCCGGGCTCGCGGAGCGCGCTGGGCCGATACACCCGCGGCCGTCGCCTCGGCCGCGCGAACCATCATCACCATCGTGCCCTCCATGGTGGGCCGCGTCGCGTCGGAGATCTATCGATTGGCGGTGGCGCGCGGCATGGCGGAGCTCGATCACGCGGCGGTGGCGCGGCTCATCGAGGAGTGGGCGGGCATCGAACTGCGGTCCAAACCGGGAGACCCTGCATGACACGCATCGGCTTCATCGGCGTCGGCACCATGGGCCTTCCCATGGCCGCCAATCTGGTCAAGAAGGGCTTCGCGGTGACGGCGTTCGATCTCAACACGGACGCAGTGAAGGCGGCGGTGGCTGCCGGCATGACCCCGGCCGCTTCCGCGGCCGAGGCGGTGGCGGCCGCTGATATCGTCGTCACCATGCTGCCGTCATCGCCCCACGTGGAGAGCGTCTACAGCGGCGACGGCGGTGTCATCAACGCCGCCCGCAAGGGCACGCTCTGCATCGACATGTCCACGGTGGATCCCGCCGCCTCGCGGCGCGTGGCCGCCGCGGCGGCCGAGCGCGGCCTGCGCTTCGTGGACGCGCCGGTGTCGGGAGGGACGCCGCGGGCCATCGACGGCACCCTCGCCATCATGGTGGGAGCCTCCGGGGCCGATTTCCAGGCGGCCCTGCCTGCTCTGCAGGCCATGGGCGCGAACGTGATTCACGTGGGCCCGGTAGGAAGCGGCGAGGTCGCCAAGCTCTGCAACAACTTGATCGCGGGGGTAACCGCGGTCGCGGTGAGCGAGGCGTTCCGCATCGCCGAGGGCTTCGGCGTCGACGCCAAGACGGTCACCGAGGTCATCGCCAAGTCCTCGGGCAACACCTGGGTGATGGAGAACATGCATCCGGTGCCCGGCCTGGTGGCGCGCGCCGCCTCGAGCAACGACTACGCCCCCGGCTTCATGACCGATCTCATGTGCAAGGATGTCGGGCTGGCCGTGGATGCCGCGCGCAACCTGCGCATTCCGCTCTTCGTGGCGCCGGCCGCCCAGCAGGTCTATCGCCTCGCCTCGTCGCACGGCCTCGCGCGCAAGGACTTCACCAGCATCTACAGCTTTCTCAAGCCCTCGGCGGGCACGTCCCCCGTCTAGAGCGCATGGACTGGCTTCGCCGCTGGTTCGCCCGTCTCGGCAAGCTCGGCCTCGTCCTCGTGGTGGTCGCGGTCGTCCTCATCACGAGCTTCTTTGCCTCGCTCCCCGAGATCGTGCGCCAGGTCGTGGTGCGGCAGGTGCCCAAGACCATCGGGCGCCAGATCAGCATCGAAGACATCGATCTCAATCTCTTCACGGGCTACATGGCCGTCAAGAAGCTGCGCTTGACGGAGCGGGATGGGCGGCAGACGTTCGTCGAGTTCGAGCGCCTCGAGGCGAGGCTGGCCCTGTGGGGGCTGGTAGGGCGCAACATCCGCGTGCGCGAGTTCCGTCTCGTCGGTCCCGCTGTGCGTATCGTGCGAGGCCAGAACGGCGAGCTCAACTTCCAGGACCTGATGCCCGGCGTCCAGAAGGCGGACGTGGCACGCGAGCCGACCAAGTGGGCGTTCACCCTCGACCACGGCGCCATCGAGCGCGGGCGGCTCATCATCGAGGACCGGGCCGTCTCGCCCGCCGCGGACTGGTCGATCCAGGACCTCGCCATCGAGACGTCCGGCGTGTCCACGCGGCCCAACTCACCGCCCGGCCGCCTCAAGGCCTCGCTGCGCATGGGCACGGCCGCCCTCGACTTCCGCTGGGACAAGTTCCAGCAGGCTCCGGTGCGGGTCGAGGGGGTGATCAAGCTCACCGGGCTCGACCTGACGCGCGCGCGGCCTTATCTGCCGCCGTCGCTCGCCGACGCCTTCGCGTCGGGCACCTTCCGGACCGATCTCAAGGTCGCCTACACCCGTACCACGGAGGGTCTGCAGAGCGCGCAGGCGAGCGGCGAGGCGGCGGTGGAGAGCGTGGGCCTAGTCAGGGCGGGCACCAAGGACTCGATGCTGGCCACGGCGCGCCTCGGTGTCGGGATCAAGGGATTCGACCTGGAAGGCCGGGAGGTGACGCTCAGCAGCGTGGAGCTGACCGGGTTCGACGCCCAGATCCGCCGCGACAAGAGCGGACAGATCGACCTTCTCGTTCCCTTCTCGAAGCCCGCCGGGGAGGCTCCGCCGCCCAGGGCCGAGGCCGCCCCCGCGCCTGTCCCGGCCGCGCCGCCGCCGCCCGAGTCCGTGCCGAAGCCATGGAAGGTGCGAGTCGAGCGGGTCAAGGTCGATGGCGCCAAGGTTGCCGTCACCGACGAGAGCGTGTCGCCTGCGGCCAGATTCGCGGCGGTGCTCGGGACCGAGTTGGCGGTCGAGTACGCGCCGACGGCGGAAGGCGTGCCCACCGTGCTGGCGAGCGGCGACGTGACCGTGAGCGACATCGTGCTGGAGAGGGCGGGAGCCAAGGCGAAGCTCGTGACCCTGTCGCGTCTCGGCGTCGGTCTCAAGCGCTTCGATCTGGCGGGGCAAGAGGTGACGCTGAGTCGCGTGGATCTCTCCGGGCTCGAGGCACGGATTCGCCGCGAGAAGACCGGACAGATCGATCTCCTCGCCGCCGCCGGCGGAGGCGGGGCTGCGCCTTCTCCGAAGGTCGAGCCGGTTCGAGCGCCGCCGCCCGTCTCCTCCACGTCTCGACCCGGGCCCGCACCGAAGCCGTGGCAGATCGGTGTCGAGCGGACGAAGATCAGCGCCGCCAAGGTCGCTTTCACCGACGAGACCGTAGATCCCGCCGCCCAGCTCAATGTGAGCAATCTCGACGTGGGCGTCGACAACGTCACGTGGCCGGTGCGGGGGCCCGCCGCCCTGACCCTCTCGGCGTCGTTGCCGGGGAACGGCACGCTCAAGATCCAGGGCCCGGTGAGGCTCGAGCCCTTCGACGCGCAACTGGCCATGGCCATCCGAGACGCGGCGATCGAGCCGTATCAGCCCTATATGCCGGTGCCCGCGCGCTTCTCGGGACGGTTCAACGGCGACAGCAAGAACCGCATCGCCATCAAGGACGGCAAGACCATCATCGCGTCCAAGGGCACCAGCTGGGCCGACAAGTTCGAAGCGAAGATGCCGGGCGCCGAGGACCCGCTGATCACGATCGAGCGGATGGATCTGGTCGACATCGACTTCGACTGGCCGACCAAGGCCATCGTGGGCAAGGCGGGATTCAAGCGCATGTCCGTCGAGATCGAGCGAGCCCAGGATGGCAGCTTCAATATCGTCAAGGCGTTCGGTGGCCCCGCCGCCCCGACCGTCCCCGATCCGAAGGATGCCGCCGCGCCGGCGGCTCCCAAGCCCGCGCCTCCAAAGCCCGCGCCTCCCGCTCCCGCGCCGGCATCGACCCCCGCGTCCCCGCCCGCCGCCAAGCCCAAGGGCCTGCTCGAGACCATGGAGTTGCGCTTCGGGGAGATCCGGCTCGAGGAAGGCTCCCTTCGCTTCATCGACCGCAGCACGGAGCCCGACTTCTCCGAGGACTTCTCGAAGATGGACCTGACCGTGACCGGCCTCGGCAACAAGCCCGATGAAAAGGCCAAGCTCGTCTTCACCACCGTGGTG
>Ga0070712_100001594_pt1 | contig 13865 bp, 10 predicted proteins | sample LARL81metaG_FD_71396 | JGI IMG/M metagenome (GOLD analysis project Ga0070712, IMG submission 71396) | Corn, switchgrass and miscanthus rhizosphere microbial communities from Kellogg Biological Station, Michigan, USA - LAR L8-1 metaG | ecosystem: Host-associated > Plants > Roots > Rhizosphere ...
AGAACGTCCATGGATGTGGGCTTGTGGCATGACAAAGATACCATTCGGCGCGGCTGGGAATTCGACGAGCCGTGGAACGGTTGTTACGGAAGGACGAAGGGGGTGTTGGAACGGTCCATGACCGGGTAGGAGTCCGTGACGCAGGGACGTGACGTGCGACACAGATTGCCGGGAGAGTTGCTACTAGGATTTTGGGTGGCAGGATCGCTCATCCGGAGGCCATCATGGAAATTCACGTCGAACACTTGGGAGCGTTGCAGTTCGAGATCAAGGTGCGGGAACACACGATCGTTTCCGATCAGCCGCCGGAGAATGGCGGCTTTGACGAAGGCATGACGCCGCCGGAGTTGCTGCTGGCATCGCTGGGATCGTGCGCGGCGTATTACGCAGCCGACTATCTGCGTCGGAACAAGCTAGCGACCGAAGGGACGCGCGTGCAGGTAGTTGCGCGGAAGGCGAAGAATCCAGCTCGGGTGGATGATTTCCGCATTGAGCTCGAGGTACCGGTTGAGTTGAGTGAGGAGCATCACAAGGGCGTCGAGGACGCGGTGCACCGGTGCCTGATCCACAACACGTTGCTGCATCCGCCTCGGATTGAAACTGTCGTACGCTGTGCGGTGGGGGTGGAGAAGTAGGGCGCTGGTTCTCAGCAAAAAATCTTAAAACGCAGAGAGCGCAGAGAACTTCCCGCAGAGAAGATCTCTGCTCGACTTACTTCTCTTTGTCGAACGAATTCACTAGCTTTTCGAAGTCGTCCTGACTGGCGGCGAGGGTTTTCGCCGGGCCAGTGAATTTCAAAAAGACGTTTCCGCTCGGGCCTTCGATGATGGCGCCCAGCAGTCGGTAGTTGTTATGCACGGCTTTCGAGGCTGCCATGGGACCGCCCATGCCGGTGTAGTCGCCGGAGGAATCGACGGTGGTGACCGGAAGGTCGTGGACAGTCCGCTTCGCAATCTTAGCCTCGGCCGGCTTACCGTCGGGGCCGACGATCTGCCCTTTCCAGCGCTCGATGTTCGCGTCGACCGAACCACCCTGCCCTGCCCCGAAGAAGTAGACCGCGCACTCCGCGTTCGCCGCGTCTCCTGAGGTTGCTGCAACGACGTAGGTGGCGGCACGCATGGGCCGCGAGCCTTCCTCGGGTTTCCATCCTGCAGGTGGCGTCCATTTCAACCCGGCAACAGACTGGGCAAGTGAGCACGCGACCAAGAGGACCACAGTCAAGAGAGTGCGCATTGGGAAAGTATAGACGGAGGGAGTTGAAGCGACATTTATTGCGGAAGTTATCGCCTGTGTTGCCAACGGAGCACGAGTGCGACAGCGATCCCGAGCGGCTTCAGCGGCGACGACTAGGATTGGCATGGTCGCGAGTCCCATTGCGACGAAACCCAAATCAACGATAATTCCGATAAGTTCGGAATTGACCGGCATTACCCACCAGGGGCCGGGATGTCGCGCTGAATCGTGATTCTTCGCGTCTGAGATTGTCTCACCTGCTACATCCCTGGTTCCCCCACCCGGACATGTCCCCCGGCTATCTAGCGGTTGACCTTTCCCCTGCCTAGACTGGAACTCTCCCCTCAGGGACTCTTGCTTCCTGCTAAGTATTTGAAAAATCAGGCCTTCCATCGGTACGCATCTAATTGGGGGAGGCCGATATGGGCGAGCACGCGGTAGGCGAATTCGCGGGCCATGGCATCAAGGCTGGCGGGGCGATTGTAGAAGGTCGGGATGAGCGGGAAGACCGTAGCTCCGGCATCTGCGGCTCTGTACAGGTTGCGGATGTGAACCTTATTCAACGGCGTCTCGCGGACGCAGAGCACCAAAGGCCTTCGTTCTTTGAGAGTTACATCGGCGGCGCGCTCGATGAGTTGGGAAGCGACGCCGTTGGCAACGCGGGCAAGCGTTCCAACACTGCAGGGGATGACGATCATCCCATCGCAAGGGTAAGAACCGCTGGCCACATTCGCACCGATATCAGCATTCGATTGCAGCTGGATCTTGCGGGAAGCTTTGCCCAGGATCTGGCCGACCAGATTGCTGCGTCCCCGTAGCGAGAGTTCTTCGGCAAGGACGCGCAGGGCGCTGTCGGAAGCGATGAAATTGACGGTCTTGACGCGGGCATCGCGTTCGACGGCGAGCAGAAGTTGTTTGAGAAAGATAGAGCCGCTGGCGCCGGTAGTGGCTACGGTCAGGTTGTGAGGTTCAGGTGCGGGCAAGCGGACTCCTTGGGCTTTTGAGCATAGGGATGCCGCAGAGAAGAAGTCAAGGAGAGGCAAGGCAGACGAAGTTCTGAAATTGAATGGCGAATCCTTCTCACTTGCGGTCGCGGCGCTCGGCGGCGCAGAGGCACGCGCTGGAGGGCGTGGAACGTGAGATCCGGGCCAACGACCACGTTGGCCGCCGCAAGTATCTGAAAGACTTCAGTGCAGCGTATCGCACGTACGAATCGGTTCTGACTCCGGCAGAGGTGCAGGGAGCTTTGCAGCCGGCCGATCTGGTGTTGATCGGCGACTACCACGCGCTGCCCGCGTGCCAGCGCTTTGCCGGTGCTCTGCTCGAACAGCGTGCCCTGCTCGGCGACCGTCCGGTGGTGTTAGGACTGGAGACCATCTTCGCGCGCGACCAGCACATCATTGACGAATGGTGGCGCCGCGAAATCGATGAGCACGAACTGCGCGAGCGCATGCGTTTTCAGCTGGACTGGGGCTACGATTGGGATCCGTTCTACGAGTTGCTGGTGACGGCGCGCGAACACGCGGATGCGATCTACGGGCTGGACTGCATGCCGCGCGAGGATCTGCGCAAGATCGGGGCGCGCGATCGCCACGCGGCCGACAAGCTGGCCGAAGTCCGGCAGCGGCATCCGGAAGCGGCGATCCTCGTTCTCTTCGGCGAATCACACCTGGCCCCGGCGCACCTGCCGCGTGAAGTGCGGACTGTGCTGCCGCAGGAAAAAGTTCTTACGATCTTGCAGAACGTGGATGCGCTTTACTGGCGCGCCGCCGGCGAGCGCCATGACCGCGTCGAAGCGGTGCGGGTGGCGAGCGATGTCATCTGCGTGTTCAATGCCACGCCGCTGGAGAAATACGAAAACTACCGTCTCTGCCTCGATCGCTGGCGAAGGGAAGAGTCCGATGGTCCGGACCTTGGCCCGACAGTCTATAACCTGATCGACGGGCTGGTGAGATTCCTCGGCATCAATCGCTACTCACCGCACAACACCACGCAGCCGAAGTTCCTGGTCGACCTGCTGCCGGAAGTCTATTACCGGTCTTCGGACAACCTGCTGCGCCGGTTGTTATCGCGCAAGGGCGTGAGTGAAGAAGAGCGGGAAGCTATGCTGCAGCGCGTGGAAGATCGCGGCTGCGCTTACCTGCCGCAGGTGAATGCGTTTTACATGCACGATTTCCAGATGCTGAACGCGTCGGAGGAAGCGGCGCGTTTTCTGCATCACGCATGCCGCGGCTTGCCCGCGCGGGTCACTGCCCGTGACGAAGCGGCCGACGAACCGGCGGACTTCTTCTACGGCCGAGCGCTGGAGAATGCCCTGGCGTACTTCGGCTCGCGGGTGCTGTATCCTGCACGACCGGCGGCGCACGAAAGCGACTTGCGCGAATTGAACGACGCCACTCGCGAAGACGTCGAGCGGCAGACCGGGCTGGATTTTCCTGATGCCGTCCGGGCTATCGATTTCCTGCTGCTGCACCGGTTGCTGGAAACCGACGCCCGACAGTGCGATCGCGTGCGCGGTTCGCTCGATGAAGGCATCCGTAGTAGCGGCGCGAAATTCGAGTACATCACGCAACAACTTGGCTACCTGCTCGGCTGCGATCTCTACGAGGGCTATCTGGAGGGCCGGGTGACTCCCGGATTCGTGCGGACACTCTTCCTGACCCACGTGGAAGAACCCGGGACGGCACGGGAGGCGTACTTCACGCTGGTGAGCCGGCTGCGTGGGGTGCGGAGGAAGGCACATCGGAACGGGTGACAGGTGTCAGTTCTCAGTTCTCAGTTCTCAGTTCTCAGTTCTCAACTTGTATCGCCGATGAACTTCCGAACCAATTCGATTCCAACTTCCTCGTTAGAGCCCAGCCATCCGCAATCGAATATCTGAAGCCTCAGATCTGGACTGCAGAATCAGATGGTGAGTGTTCTACGTCACTCTGGGCCGTAGTGGAGTGCTAGACTTTTACGTAATCCATGCCTCGTCCTTCCTCAGTCACAAATTCATTTGCTGGTGCGCCTGCGCTTCCGCGTGCGCGCGAGGCTATCCGGAACCAGGCGTGGAGCCTGGCTTTTGCGGAGTTTGTGGAAGCCGATCGGCAGTCTCCACTTGATCCGGAAGACCTTGAGTTCCTTTCAGTGGCCGCACACCTGACCGGAAAAGACGCCGAAAGTGGCGAGGCGCTGGCTCGCGCGCACCAGGGATATTTGGGGCGAGGGGAGATTCGGCGGGCGGCGCGTTGTGCGGGATGGCTGAGCGTCGTGGCGCAACTCCGCGGCGACAGCGCACAGGCCAGCGGATGGCTGTCGCGGGCCCGGCGTTTGCTTGAAACCGAAGGCGATTGCGTCGAGAAGGGCTACCTGCTGTTGCCGGTAGGGATGGCTGCCGCGCAGCAACGCGATCTTGTGGCGGCACACGCGGCGTTCGTGGAGGTTGCGTCTATTGGGCAGCGATTCGGCGATCGCGATCTTGCTTCCCTCGCATTGCAGGGGCAGGGACGGGTGCTGGTGCGCCGCGGTGAAATCGCAGGCGGCGTTGCGTTGCTGGACGAAGCGATGGTGGCGGTGATGGCGGGAGAAGTTTCTCCCATAGTGGCGGGAGGAATTTACTGCAGCGTGATCGATGCATGCGGAGAGATTTTTGATCTGCGGCGCGCGCAGGAATGGACGTCGGCTCTCGAACAATGGTGCAGTTCGCAGCCCGACATGGTGCCCTACCGGGGACACTGCCTGATTCGCCGCGCTGAAATCATGCAGCTACGGGGAGCGTGGCCGGATGCGCTGCTCGAGGCGCGATGCGCATGCGAACGCCTTTCGCAGCCCGTTCCTAAGCCTGCCGTGGGAGCCGCGTTCTATCGCAAGGCGGAAATGCATCGCTTGCTCGGTGAAGAGGAAGAGGCGGAAGAAGCCTATCGAGCGGCCGCACAGTGGGAGCGTGTGCCTCGTCCCGGAGTCGCCCTGCTGCGCCTGGCGCGGGGAGAAGTAAATGGTGCGCAATCGGAGATCCGGCATGTCGTGGACGTGGTTATCGAGCCGGGCAAAAGGGCCGAGGCGCTCGCTGCACAGGCTGAAATTGCGATGGCTGCGCACGATCTGGCAACGGCCCGCAGAGCTGCAGGTGAGCTTTCAAAAATCGCAACGAAAATCGGTGCGGAGTTCCTGCTGGCTGTTGCTGCGTGTACTCATGGCGCCGTGCTTCTGGCGGAGGGGGACGCGCCGACTGCGGTCGCTTCGTTGCGACAGGCGCTCGCGACTTTTCGACATTTGGAAGCGCCCTACGAAGCAGCGCGGGTTCAAGTTTGTCTGTCTCGGGCCTATCGGGCGCTGGGGAATGATGAATCCGCTTCGCATGAACTGCAGGCCGCGCGAGAAGCGTTCTGCAAGCTTGGAGCCGCGACTGACCTGGCCCACATCGAGGAGCTGGTGGATCTTTCGGCTACCTCCCCGGCCGGACCACTGACCCAGCGCGAAATTGACGTCGTGAAACTGGTGGCTTCGGGCATCACCAACCGCGAAATCGCAGAAAAATTGAAGATCAGCCAGAAAACTGTCGCCCGTCACCTCAATAACATCTTCAATAAGCTTGACCTGTCCTCAAGGGCCGCAGCGACCGCGTACGCCTACCAGCACGGCCTCCTCTAACGGCATGCACAGAATTACCCATGCCGACCTTCCCGCGACATTGGGTATTTCGTCCGATGCGAGTCTTTCGGGTTCCCTCTAGCATCCGATCATTGAGGTTGAACGATGAACCAATACGGCGACACCGAAAAAGTTTCGACTCTCGTGATCGGTGGCGGGCAGGCTGGGCTCGCTATGGGATATCAACTGGCGCAGCGTAAACTGTCGTTCCGCATTCTGGATGCGCATGACCGCGTTGGCGACGCGTGGCGGAGGCGGTGGGATTCGCTTCGGTTATTCACGCCTGCGCGCTACGCGGGCCTGCCAGGCATGCCTTTCCCCGCGAGCGGAGATGCTTTTGTCGGGAAGGACGCCGTCGCCGACTACCTTGAGAACTACGCCGAGTATTTTCACCTACCCGTATCCACTGGAATGAAGGTGAACCGCCTGTCAAAGCGAGACGGGAGGTTTCTGGTCGAGGCCGATAAGGAACATTTCGAGGCCGACCAGGTGATCGTGGCCATGGCGAACTACCAGGTGCCGCGGATTCCGTCGTTCGCCAGCGAACTCGATGCGAGCATCGTGCAGATTCACTCGCATCACTACCGCAACCCGTCGCAGCTCATGCCGGGCAACACGCTGGTGGTGGGAGCCGGAAATTCGGGCGCCGACATTGCGAGGGAAGTGGCGAAGACCCACCCGACGTGGATGTCGGGAAAGGAGTCAGGGCACATTCCTTTTCAGATCGACACGTTCTTCGGCAGGGCCATCCTGTTTCGGATCGTGCGTTTCATCGGCCACCATGTGCTGACCCTCGGGACACCACTCGGTCGCAAACAGCATCCCAAGCTGCTTACCAGGACGACCCCGCTCGTGCGCGTGAAGCCGAAAGATCTCATCGATGCCGGCGTGCAGCCAGTGGAACGGGTGGTGGGAGTGCAGGACGGCCGCCCGTTGCTCGCTAATGAGCGCACTCTGGATGTGGCTAACATCATCTGGTGTACGGGATACGAGCCGGGATTCTTCTGGATTGATCTGCCGGTCTTCGACGAGAAGGGAAGGCCCATGCACGAACGCGGAGTCGTGCACCGTGTTCCTGGGATGTATTTTGTTGGCCTGCACTTCTTGTACGCCATGTCGTCAGCGACACTGATAGGCGTGGGCAGAGACGCGGAACACGTTGCCAAAGCCGTCGAATTCAGAACTTTGAACCGCGCCCGGCAACGCGCGAACGCGCGATCGGCGGCGACCGCGCGCGGGCCTGAGTCGGACCTGCTGATAGCGTCGTGACCTGTAGGCTTTGCAGTCGTGTAGTTCGCGAATTGGGAACCGCGAAATAAGACTATAATTGCGGCCCACGAATGGCTCTCCGCTCAGGAACCATGCTGGGTCCGTACGAGGTCCTGACGCCCATCGGTGCGGGAGGCATGGGTGAGGTGTATCGCGCCCGCGATACTCGCCTCGACCGCATCGTGGCCGTCAAAATTCTGCCTTCCAACCTGGCTGCGGATCCCGATGCCAAGCAGCGCTTCGACCGCGAAGCGCGCACCATCTCCGGACTGAGCCATCCAAACATCTGTCATCTATACGATGTGGGCACGCAAGATGGAATCAGCTATCTCGTCATGGAGTACCTCGAAGGCGAGACTCTGGCCGACCGTTTGCGCAAAGGGCCGATGTCGCTGGAGCAGACGCTGAAATGCGGCATCGAAATCTGTGACGGCCTGGAAAAAGCGCATCGTAGCGGCGTTGTTCATCGTGATTTAAAGCCGGGCAACATCATGCTCACGCGCAGCGGAGCGAAACTGATGGACTTCGGGCTGGCGAAACCGGTGCTGCCGGCCAGCGTCGCGAGTTCGAGCCTGACGCAGACGCTGGCGACTCCCCAACATCCTTTGACCCAGGAGGGCATGGTCGTCGGGACGTTTCAGTACATCTCTCCCGAACAATTGGAAGGGAAAGAGGCGGACGTTCGCAGCGACATTTTTGCGCTCGGCACGGTGCTCTACGAAATGGTCACCGGCCGGCGCGCTTTTGAAGGCAAGACGACGGCTTCCACCATCGCGGCGATTCTGGCCGTGGATCCGCCTTCGATTTCAAGTGTGCAGCCGATGTCGCCGCCTGCGCTGGAAGGACTGGTGAGGAATTGCCTGGCAAAAGATCCCGATGAACGGGTGCAGACCGCCCACGACGTCAAACTGCAACTGAGGGGAATTCAGGGCGGAGGTTCTTCGCAAGCAATTCCAATTTCCAGAGTCGTGACGCATAAGCGTTGGGATCATCTGGGGTGGTTGCTCGCCGGCATACTGCTGCTGCCACTTGTCGCCAGTGGCTGGGCGTGGTGGCGCAGCAGCCATCAGGCCACGCCCGCCATGTACTTCCTCAGTTCGGCACCGAGTCCGGCCGCGACGGTGACCCTCTCGCCCAATGGCCGAACTCTGGCGCTGGTGGCCTACTCGGAGCAAGCGAACAAGAACGTCATCTGGATTCACGAAGTGGGCGCGCGGAATGCGACAGTGCTGCAGGGAACGGAAGGCGCGACGTATCCTTTCTGGTCGCCGGACGGCCACGCGCTGGGGTTCTTCGCGCAGGGAAAATTAAAGACCATCGACGTGGCGTCGGGACGATCGGCACAGATGATTGCGGACGCCCCGTTCGGGCGCGGAGGCGCGTGGGGCCGGGATGGAGTGATTCTCTACACGCCGGACGCGTGGAGCGGTCTCTATCGTGTGTCGTCGTCTGGCGGCACTCCGGCGAAAGTTTCGCAGCCGGATCCCGCCGAGGGTCAGGTCAGCCATCGCTGGCCCGTGTTTCTGCCGGATGGTCGTCACTTCCTCTACCTGGCTTGCAATTTTTCCGGGAAGCTCGACAAGAACGAAATTTTTGTCGGTTCGCTGGATTCTGCAGAAAAGCGTGCCGTTGTGAATGCGAGCTCGAATGCTGTGTACGCCGAACCCGGCTACCTGGTGTACTGGCGCGACAATGCGCTGGTGGCGCAGCGTTTCGACCTGCGCAACTACACATTGGTTGGTGAGCCGCGCATCGTAAGCGACGCCGTGCAGTACTTCCCGCAGACAGACTTCGCCGTGTTTGCTGTTTCCGGCAGCACGCTCGTGGCCCAGACAGGACTCGGCAAGGGCGCCAATAACTCGCAACTCACCTGGTTCGACCGGCGCGGCAAACAGGTAGGTACCGTGGGCCCGCCCGACCAGGTAGCGAATCCCAAGCTTTCGCCGGATGGCCGGCGCGTGGCCGTTGATCAGACTGACACCGATGGTCGCCACGTGAATATCTGGGTACACGACCTGGTCAACAATGGCGCGGCTCGCCTGGGGTTTGGTCCGTGGCTGGAACAGGTGACTGTCTGGAGTCCGGATGGCAAACGAGTCGTGTACACGTCGAACGAGAAGTTGTTCTTTAGCTTGTACGAAAAGAATTCGGATGGGTCAGGCTCTTCGGAAAATATCTTTGATGCCGGTTCTCCCCAGCAGGGGCCGTGGGATTGGTCGCTAGATGGCAAGTATCTGCTGGCAAGGAAGGACCGCGAGCTGTGGTATCTGACTGTGCCGGGATGGCAAGCCCGGCCGCTGTTGCAAACACAATTCCTCATTCGCAATGCGCAGTTTTCACCGGACGGAAAGTTTGTGTCTTACGCTTCCAGTGAGACCGGAAACTGGGAGGTCTACGTTTCGCCCTTCCCCGCCTTCAACAGTAAGTGGCAGGTCTCGCGCGGCGGCGGTGAAGAGCCGCGCTGGCGGCGCGATGGTAAGGAACTGTTCTATCTTGCGCCGGGCGGCACCCTGATGGCGGTGGACGTGAAGACTGGCGCTGGATTTGAAGCCGGCTCTCCCACGGCTTTGTTCCTTACCCACCTGCGGCAACCAATCTCCGCGATGGATTTCTTTTCCTACGACGTGACCGATGACGGACAGAAGTTTCTCGTCAATGCGAAGCTGGATACTTCGAACGCGGCACCGCTCGCCGTCATCCTGAACTGGCTTTCGGAGATGGAGAAGTGAGCGACGACTCGCTTTGTTTTGGAATGCTAATCTAGACTTCGAGTCAGCCATGTCGCGAGTGCGTGCTTGAATTCCGAATCCCTACGAAGATTGTTTGACGACGTGCGGCGCGGGAGGCTGTCGCCCGACGACGCAGTCGCCCGTCTGCGGCATCTGCCGTTTGAGGATCTCGGGTTCGCGAAGGTCGATCATCATCGCGCCCTCCGCTCGGGGATGCCGGAGGTGATTTTCGGAGACCGCAAGACTCCGGCACAAGTGGCGGCGATTTTTGCGAAGCTCGCCAAGCATGGCGGCAACGTGTTGGCCACTCGTGCGGACAAAAAGCAGTACGCCGCCGTGAAGAAGAAAGTGCGCGCGGCTGAGTATCGGGAATTGGCTCGGGCTATCGTGCTGGAGCGCGATCAGAAGACGTACGGGAAGGGAATCATTACGGTTGTTTCAGCGGGGACGAGCGATATTCCGGTAGCTGAGGAGGCTGTGGTCACGGCGGAGTTGATGGGCAACGAGGTGCAGCATGTTTATGACGTCGGAGTCGCGGGCGTACACCGCCTGCTGGCCAATCGCGAAAGGCTTACGCAGGCGCGCGTGGTGATTGTGTGTGCCGGCATGGAGGGAGCTTTGCCCAGCGTCGTCGGCGGATTGGTCGGAGTGCCGGTGATTGCGGTTCCAACCAGCGTGGGATACGGGGCGTCTTTCAAGGGGCTCGCGGCCCTGCTGGGCATGATGAACTCGTGCGCGTCGAATGTGAGCGTGGTGAATATTGATAACGGGTTTGGGGCTGGATATGTGGCTTCGTTGATTAACCGGCTGTAGGTTGCCGCCGAGAAAAAGCGTTTAACCGCAAAGGGCACGAAGAGAATCCGCAAAGCTCGCAAAGTAATCTCGATTCCCGCCATCGCTTCTGCATCCCGCTACGCAATCCTCTGTATCTATCTCATTTTAAATTGCTTACTTCCGAGCTGATTCCGGGCATCCCGGGGCGCTCTTGCTTCATCCAATAATTAACCAAACAGTTAGTTAATTGAGGATGGAGACAGAAGACATCATGACTAAAACCAAGAGCATTCTTTCATCGTTCCTGTTGGTGGGATTGTTGGGCGCCAGCTTATTCGCACAGACGTCGAGCGCCGGGCGCAACGATGCCACTATCCAAAGCAGCGTCACCAAGAAGCTGGATGACAACCAGAAGTTTAAGAACGTGAACTCCGCGGTGGAGGACGGTATCGTGACCCTGACCGGCACGGTCGACCTTTACCAGGACAAACTAGACGCCGCCAAGTCGGCCAAGAAGCAGAAGAATGTGCAGGGCGTTCGCAACTTGATCGAGGTCGCCGGACCCGCCGTCTCGGATGCGCAACTGCACGAGGAGTTGTCGAAGAAGCTGTACTACGATCGCGTGGGCTGGTACGACAGCGCGTTCAACTACTATACGCTCAGCGTGAAGGATGGCGTGGCGACGATCGGCGGCCAGACTTACAACGAAGTGGGTCGCGACTCGGCGCTGGCGATTGCCTATCGTATGCCTGGCGTGAAGGACGTAGTCAGCGACATCAAGGTTTCGCCGGTGTCGTCGTTTGACGACAACCTTCGCCGGCGCACGGTGCGCGCGCTGTATGGCGACTCGGCGCTTGGCAAGTATGCGGTTGATCCGGCACGCCCGATCCGCATCATCGTCGACGGTGGTCACGTGAGCCTGTACGGCGAAGTGATCAGCCCGATGGATAAGCAGATCGCTGGTATGCGCGTGGGCCAGATCCCCGGCGTGTTCAGTGTCCAGAACAATCTGGTAGTGGAAAAGAATTGAAGCTGTAAGGTTCCACTCTCTCCTCAAGGCACGGCCCAAGCCGTGCCTCTTTTTTTGCCCACAGCGGGAGGCGTGCTTCGCGTTCTTGGCGGATGTTCTTTGCGACCTTTGCGGTTAAAATGTTTCGTCTTCCGCTGAGGCCGACGGTGTTACCGGCGGGTGGTTTTCTTCTTCGTTGCCGCCTTGGCTTCCGGCTTTTTAAAGACCCGGGCGAATATCTTGTCGACGTTCCGCAGTTGCCGTTTCAGGTCGAATGCGTTCTCCAGTTGCTTGGCGGGCACGCGGCTGGTGATGTTCTTGTCGCTTAGTACAAGCTTCCTGAAATCCAGGTCGTCCTTCCAGGCGTGCATGGCATGTTCCTGCACCATGCGATACGCATCTTCGCGCGAGACGCCGTGTTCCACCAGGTCGAGCAGGAGTTGTCCGCTGAAAACCAGGCCACGCGTGCTTTCCAGGTTGGCCATCATGCGAGCCGGGTAGACGAACATGGTGTCGATCAGGTTCGTGGTCTTCTGCAGAAGGTAGTCCACCAGCGTGGTGGAGTCGGGGATGATGACCCGCTCGACCGACGAGTGCGAGATGTCGCGCTCGTGCCACAAGGGCACGTTCTCAAGCGCGGCTTGGGCGTTGGAGCGAACCACGCGAGCCAGTCCGCTGATCTGCTCGCACGTGACCGGGTTGCGCTTGTGCGGCATGGCGGAGGAGCCTTTTTGCTTTTCGCTGAAGAATTCCTCTGCCTCGCGAACTTCGGTGCGCTGCAGATGGCGGATCTCGGTTGCGATCTTGTCGAGTGTCGAAGCGATCACTGCGAGAGTCGCCAGGTAGTGCGCGTGCCGGTCGCGCTGAATCACTTGCGAGGAGATGTCAGCGGCTTTCAATCCGAGCCGCGCGCAGATTTTCTCTTCGAGTTCGGGAGAAAGATGCGCGAAGGTGCCAACTGCGCCGGAGAATTTTCCTACCCGCAAGCCTTCAGCGGCGTCGCGAAATCGCGCGATGTTGCGCTGCGTCTCGGAGTACCAGTTGGCTAGCTTGAATCCGAAAGTGATGGGTTCGGCGTGTATGCCATGGGTCCGGCCAATCTGCGGCGTGTCCTTGAATTCCCAGGCCCTGCGTTCGAGCACCTCGGAAAGGCGCTCAAGATCCTCGGCGATGATGTTGGAGGCTTGCCCGATCAGAAGCGCTTGCGCCGTATCGACCACGTCGTTGGACGTCAGGCCGTAGTGGAACCAGCGGGCGTGCGGGCCGACGATCTCGGCCACCGCGGTCGTAAAGGCAATCACGTCGTGCCGGACCTCGGCCTCGATCTCCTGAATTCGCTCGAGTTTAAAGCCAGCACGCTCGCGGATGGCTTTGGCGGCCTCTTTGGGGACAAGGCCAGCTTCGGCCAGAGTCTCGGTGGCGGCCACCTCGACCGCCAGCCAGTTGCGAAACCGGTTTTCTTCGCTCCAGATGCGCCCCATGTCGGGGCGGGTATAGCGGGGTATCACTCGCGGATTCTCCCCATTGCTTGGAATTTGAGGAACCCAGGATTGTAAATGAGCGGCAGGGGGTACGCCATGCACATCCCACCCTTCGGAGATTTTCTTTGCGAACATCGCGGCTTCTCTTTGCGTACTTTGCGGTAAAGCTCTTTGAACTTCCAGGGAAAATCGAAAGCTTTAACCGCCAAGAGTGCTAAGAAAACCCCCGAAGTTCGCAAAGAAAGGCGCGCAGGGAGCCTTCTTTCGTTCGCATGGCAGGACTTCAAAGATCACAACATATCGTGATACGATACATATCGGAGGTCCCTGGATTGCTGCGATATAATCCGCGTGCATGGAAACACTCACCCTGTCGGACTATGAAGCATTGGCGGAGCTGCGTTATCAGATCAGGCGGTTCCTCTCGTTCAGCGAGCAGGCGGCCCGTGCCGCGGGCCTGGAGCCAAGGCAACACCAGCTCCTGCTCGGCCTGAAGGGGTTGCCCGCCAAGGCGCGGCCCACGATCGGCGAGTTGGCTGAGCGATTACAGATTCAGCATCACAGCGCCGTGGAACTCGTGAACCGGTTGTCGGCCGCGGGCTACATCAGGCGGGCGCGCGCAGGCGAGGACCGGCGCGAGGTGTTGCTGTCGCTTACTCCCAGGGGAGAGAAAGTGTTGCGCAAGCTTTCCTTGCACCACCGGGCGGAGTTGCGCTCGGCGGGGCCGGCACTAGTGAA
>Ga0070712_100001603_pt1 | contig 13830 bp, 13 predicted proteins | sample LARL81metaG_FD_71396 | JGI IMG/M metagenome (GOLD analysis project Ga0070712, IMG submission 71396) | Corn, switchgrass and miscanthus rhizosphere microbial communities from Kellogg Biological Station, Michigan, USA - LAR L8-1 metaG | ecosystem: Host-associated > Plants > Roots > Rhizosphere ...
GTGCCCCAGGCGATCGTCCTGAACGCGCTGGCATCGGGGAAGCGGATGTCCGCCCGCGACCTGGGTCGTGAGTGCGACATGCTGGCGTCGACCGCGACCGGCGTGGTCGACCGGCTGGAGCAGCACGGCCTGGTGACTCGCGAGCGCGACGCCGAGGACCGCCGGGTCGTCTGGATCGACCTGACGGCCGAGGGCCGAGCGCTTCAGGAGTCGCTGCCCCAGTTCGGGACGCACTTCGCGCGGGCGCTGCAGGTGCTGCCGGCCCGCGAACTGGAACAGATGATCGCGGCGGTGCACCGCGCGGCCGCCGCGCTGGAGGAAGAGGAAGGACGCTGATGCCTGCAATCACCGAACAGAACCGTAAGTGGTGGACCCTGGCCGCGATGTGCTTCGCGCTGTTCATGGTCATGCTCGACAACACGGTCGTGAACATCGCCCTGCCGGCCATCGAGAGCCGATTCCACGCATCGATCTCCAACCTCTCCTGGACCGTCAACGCCTACACCCTCGTCTTCGGCGTGCTGCTGGTCACCGGCGGCCGCCTGGGCGACGTGTTCGGGCGCAAGCGCATGTTCCTGGCCGGCATCGTCGTCTTCACGCTGGGCTCGATCGGCGCCGGGTTGTCGCAGTCGATCAACGAGCTGATCGTCTTCCGCGGCATCCAGGGCGCCGGCGCCGCATTCCTGATGCCGGGCTCGCTGTCGATCATCACCAACACCTTCCAGGGACCAGAGCGGGGCCGCGCCCTCGGCCTCTGGGCCGGCATCTCCGGCATGGCGCTGGGAATGGGCCCCGTGCTCGGCGGCCTGCTGGTCGAGAAGGCCGGCTGGGAGTGGATCTTCTTCCTGAACGTGCCGGTCGCCCTGATCGCGATCCCGGTCACTCTTTACGCCGTCGAGGAGTCCCGCGACGAGTCGGCAAGCCGGCGCGTCGACGTGCCCGGCATCCTGACACTGTCGGCCGGACTGGGCGCGCTGGTGCTCGGTCTCGTCCAGGCGAACGACTACGGCTGGACGTCCACGCGCACGCTGACCGAGTTCGCGATCGCCGCCGTCGGCCTGGTCGCCTTCGGGCTGCTCCAGTGGCGGCAGCGGGAGCCGATGCTCGACCTCGGCTTCTTCCGCGACCGCACCTTCAACGCCGGCAACGTGACGGCATTCCTGGTCAGCTTCTCGATGTTCGCCACGTTCTTCTTCATCACCCTCTACATGCAGCAGGTGATCGGCCTGTCGGCTCTGGAGACCGGCGTGCGCTTCCTGCCCATGACAGTCCTGATCATCGTCACGGCGCCGATCGCCGGCCGGCTCTCCGACCGCTACGGGTCACGCGGCCTGCTGACGATCGGGATGACATTGGTGGCGGCCTCGCTCCTGCTGGAGTCCCGAATCACCGACAACTCCGGCTACCTGACGCTGCTCCCGGCCTTCATCGTCGGCGGGGTCGGCATGGGCATGACGATGTCCCCGATGACCGCGGCCGTCATGGGCTCGGTCGACCGCGCCAAGGCCGGCGCCGCATCCGGCGTCCTCTCGATGACGCGGATGATCGGCGGCGTCTTCGGCGTGGCCGCACTGACCGCGATGTTCGACCACCTGGCCGCCGGCAGGACGGCAGACGGTTTCGGCAGTCACGACGTCTTCATCTACTCCCTATCGCACTCGCTGCGCTACTCGGCCGCATTCGCGCTGGTCGGCGCGTTCGTGGCCTGGTTCTTCATCCGCAGCCACCATGCCGAGCCGGAACAGGACGCGGCGCCGGCAGCGGCCGCATCCTTCGAGCCGGTCGCGGCCGAGAGCGGCGACTGACCTTCATAAATTGCTAAATCCCCGTGCCGGGGGATATCGCATCGCCCCCGGCACGGCTAGCTTGAGAACACGGCGCCGCCCCCCCACCGCGCCGGCCGCGGAGGCCCTCCACCGCGGCACCCAGATGCCCCCGTGCCCCACCGTCCCCTTCCCACGTCGGTCGGCGATCGCTCGCTGATCGAACTCCAGCCCGACCTGTGCGGCCGACCGGCTCCACGGCTGCGCGGGTCGGCGCTGGAGGTCGCAGACGTCATCCTCGCGCTGCGCGACCACGATGACTCCCCGGCGAGGACGGCGGATGAGCTGGGCCTCTCGACCGCCGACGTCCTGACCTGCATCCACTACCACGAGCTGAACCCGCGGCTGGTGGACGAGCGGATCGCCGTCTGTGACTTCAGCCACCTGGGCCGCCCCGGCGACCTGGTCTGGCACGCAGACTGAAGCGCCCGCCGCGGCGCCGGGCCACGCGCACGACGAGTAGGCAGGCGATCGCGGCCACGGCCGCCGCGCCGGCTACCAGTTGGGCTCCGTGCAGCGCGTCGAGCACCTGATCGAGGTTCGCCCAGAAGGTGTGGCCGATCAGCGCGAAGCAGGACGCCCAGAGTCCGGCGCCGACCACATCGGCGGCCAGGAAACGGCGCACCGGCATGCCCGCCGACCCCGCCACGAGCGGCGTCAGGGCGCGCAGGATGCCGACGAACCGCCCGCCCACGATCGCCGCCACACCGTGCCGCTCGATGATCGACCGCACCCGGTCGACCTCGGCCGGCCGGCGCCGTTCGAGGCGGGCGCCGACACCGCCTGCCCCCAGTCGCCGGCCGACGGCAAAGGCGGTCGAGTCGCCGGCGACCGCCGCCGCCCAGACGACGGCGATCGTCAAGGTGAGGTCGATGGAGCCGGTCGCCGCCAGGGCGCCCGCCGCCACCACCGCCAGCTCGCCGGGCACGAACAGGCCGACCAGGGCGGCCGTCTCCAGGAATGCCAGGGCGCCCACGAGCGGGTACGCCCAGGCGCCCAGCGAGGCGCCGCCGTCGGTCAGCAATGACGTCAGGTCGGACATGCCGGGCTCACCACCGGGTCAGGGCGAGGACACCGTCGGCCCGGTCGAGCGCCCGCGCCGCCCGGCCCTCGACCGGCGTGATCTCTGCCGCGCCGTCCAGGGCCAGCTCGATCAGGCGCTCCGCCGGGTCGATCCGAAGGCCGGCTTCGACGATGGCGCCGCCCGGCCAGCGAAGGTAGTCGCGATCCTCGTCGAAGACCAGGTGGGCGACGCGCCCGGCCGCAAATGCTTGCGCCGTCGCCTCGATTCCGAGCACCGCCTCGCTGCCATGCTCGGCTGCGTGCATCGCGCGGGTGACCAGCGCCATCTCGCAGAAGCGCTGGGCCTCCGCCAGCTCGACGCCGACGGCCTCGTCGCCGCCGTTCCCCACTCCGGCCAGCGCCCGGCGGGCGACGAAGACGTGGCAGCCGGGGACGGGCGGATCGAGCCCGATCAGCTCTCCGGCCAGCTGCGGGTCGCCGGAGACGAGGAGCCTCCGCCAGCCGCGCACGCGTGCCACTGCGCCGATCCGGCGAGCCGTCGACGCGCCCGGTCCGCCGGCGCGCACGACTCCCGGCTCGCCCATCTCCTCGAGGACGCCGGCGCGCCACTCGAGCAGGCGCAGCACGCGTCCGCGGACCAGTGCCAGGCCGGCCGGTCGGCCCTCGTCGAGCGCCGCCACCAGCGGCCGCACGTAGCCGGTCGGCTCGAGGACGGCGGTCGTTCGCACCGGCATCGCGGTGTCGAACTCCCAGATCTCCTCGCCCGAGAGCCCGGCGAACATCGCCCGCCCGCGGCGTCCGGGCCGGGTGACCATGTCCAGCAGCGCAGGACGGACATGGGCGAGCGCGCGGTCGAGCGCCGGGGCCAGCTCTCCCGTTGCATCGCCGGCGACCGACTCCTCCAGGCGACGCAGCCGCTGTCCGGCCACGACCGCCGCCGCCAGTGCGTTCGCGCCGCCCGGCTCACCGACGTCGACGTAGATCGAGAGCACGCCCAGCGGATCGGCGAGGCCGTCGATCGCGCGCAGGGTTTCGCGTTTCGGGAACATGATCAGTCCTTTCCTTCTGGGATGGGGAAACGGGCACGGGCGCGGACGCCCGCAGCAGCGAGAGGGCGATGGAGGCGCCGACGATGGCTGCGATCACGCCGAGGGTGAGCCCGGTCGGGGGCTCGTAAACGCCGGCGGCGGCCATCTTCGCCCCGACGGCGATCAGCACCACGCCAAGACCCGCATTCAGGTACGTGAACCGGGCCATCATGCCCTCGAGGACGTCGTAGAGCGCCCGCAATCCGACCAGCGCCATGGCGTTGGCCGCGACCACCAGGAAGGGGTCGCGGGTGACCGCCAGAATGGAGGGGATGGAGTCGAGGGCGAAGATGAGGTCGGTGACCGCCACCGCCGCCATCACCATCACCAGCGGGGTGAGCCGCAGCCGGCCGCCGCTGCGCACGGCCAGGCGGCCACCGGCGTATGAGCGGCCGATCGGGAGGCGGCTCCGGGCCAGCGCCAGAACCCGGCTCGGCTGCGCCTCGTGATCGCCCGCCGGCCGCTTCGCGATCCGCGCGCCGGTGACCACCAGGAAGGCCGCGAACACCCACTCCACCCAGTGCGCAGCGCCGAGCACGGCCACCCCGGCGGCGATCATCGCCGCCCGCAGCACCAGCGCCAGCACGATCCCCCAGGCAAGCGCGAAGCGGCGGCTCGCCGGCGGGACGGCCAAGACCTGGAACACCAGCGCCAGCACGAAGACGTTGTCGATCGAGAGTGTGCGCTCGATCAGGTAGCCGCTCAGGTACTCACCGGCCGGTGCCGGCCCGGCCCAGAGCCAGATGACCCCGGCAAAACCGGTGCCGACGACGGCCCAGAGGACGCTCCAGGCGACGGCTGCGCGCAGCTTTCCCGGCCCCGGCGTGCGGCCGCCGGCGCGCAGGTCGACGAGCAGCATCACCGCGACGGCGGCGCTGAGGGCGAACCATTGCCAGAGCTGGACGGTCACGCACGACTCCTTCGGCAGACGACACGTGCCGAAGGTCTCTTCCGCCCTGCTCAGGCCCGCATCGCCGGGCCGTGGGGGCCGTCATGACGACGATGCTGCGAGGGAATACTCCCCTTCGTAACCCGACCGTAGCATGGGCGGGCAATCCACCGCGGGGCGGCCCACATCGGCCTCCAACGTTCGGATCAGCTCGTCAGTTCATCGAGCGGCTGCCGCGGCGGCGGATGCCAGCCCAGCAGGCGGTGCGCCCGCTCGCCGCTTATCCGGTGGTCGCGGGTGAGCGCCTCCGCGACCGCCGGGCCGAGCTCGGCCGCTGCCTCGTCGACCGACCAGGCCACCGGCCCGCCGGCGAACCCCCCGCCCGCCGTCGCCGCCGCCGCCAGCTCGCGCACCCGCACCGGCTCACCGTGCATGGCGTTCCAGAGCGTCCCCGCCGGGGCGTTCTCGAGGGCGAGCACGTAGAGCGCCGCCAGGTCGTCCACGTGCACGAGCGTCCAGTGGTTCTCGCCGTCACCGACGTGCCGGGGACGCCCGTCGGCCGCCATATCGGCGAACTGGTTCAGCGGCCCGCCGCCGCGGCCGTAGACCATGCCCGGCCGGATCACGATGGTGCGCACGTCCGGCGCAGCCGCCAGGAGCTCCGCCTCCAGCGGTGGCCGCCAGGCATACACCGGCACCGGGTCGGTGGGCGAGTCTTCGTCCAGGAGGGTGCCCGCGGGAGCGCTGCCGTAGACCCAGCAACCGCTGGTGTAAAGGAGCGGCTTGCCGCTGCCGGCGAGGGCGTCCAGGAGGGCATGCGTGACCGCGGTATCGACCTCCGCCATGTCCCGGTCCTGGGTGGCGGCCACGTGCACGACAGCGTTGGCGCGTCCGGCCAGATCGGCAAGCCGGGCCGCATCGCGGAGGTCGCCGCTGACCGGCTCGTGACCGGCCGACCGGAGCCGGGCGGCGCCGGCGTCGTTGCGGGTGATCGCCAGCACATCCCAGCCTGCAGCGGCCAGCGATTCGGCGACGACGGCGCCGATGTAGCCGGTGCCTCCGGTGAGCAGGACCCGCATGCCGCCAGTATCGCCGATCGGCTCATCCGAGCCGCCGTCCCGCCGCCGCCTCGCCGGCCAGCTGATGGACGGCGTCGACGGCGTTCATCACCACCTGCCCGCCCGCCGCCCGCGAGCGCCGTACCACCGCCCGGCCGTCCGCCGCCTCCCGGCGGCCGACGATCAGCTGATAGGGGACCCTGTCCGCCTCGGCCTGGCGGATGCGGCCAGCCAGCGGCCCGTCGAGAACGACCGCCGAGCGGATCCCGGCGTCGCGCAGGCGGCGGTCCAGCCCGTCCGCCGCCGGCCGCTCGGAGGCGCCGATCGGCAGCACCCGTACCTGCGCGGGCGAAAGCCAGAGCGGCAGCAGGCCGTCGCAGTGCTCGAGGAAGACGGCCAGGAACCGCTCCAGCGCGCCGAGCAGCGCCCGGTGGATCATCACCGGCCTGCCGGCATCGGTCTGCCCGGCGCCGCGGTATCGCAGGTCGAACCGCTCCGGCAGCACGTAGTCGATCTGGATCGTGCCCAGCTGCCAGCGCCGGCCGAGGGCGTCGCGTACGTGCAGATCGATCTTGGGGCCGTAGAACGCCCCTTCGCCGGGCTGCTCCGCCGCAGCCAGCCCGGCCTCTGCAATCGCGCCGCGGAGGTCCGCTTCGGCTTCGTCCCAGAGCTCGTCCGCGCCGTATCGCACCGCCGGCCGCAGGGACAGCTCGTAGTCCGGCACGAGACCGAAGTGCCGGTACACGGCCTCGGCCAGCCGCAGGCAGCCTGCGATCTCCGACGCCGACTGCTGCGGCGCGGCGAAGATATGGGCGTCGTCCTGGACGAACCCGCGCAGCCGCAGCAGTCCCTGCAGCTCACCCGACTGCTCGTTTCGATGACAGCAGCCGAGCTCGGCCAGCCGCAGCGGCAGCTCTGCCAGTGCCCGCGGCCGGCGCAGGTAGTAGGCGCAGTGAGCCGGGCAGGCGACCGGCTTCATCGCCAGCCCGCCGTCGACCCGGTAGAGGCCGTCGAACTTCTCGGCGTGGCCGGACCGCTGCCAGAGCTCGTCGCGCCAGAGCAGCGGGCTTCGCACCTCCCGGTAGCCGTGATCGCCGACCAGGCGGCTGACGAACCCCTCCAGCTCGCGCAGGACAATCAGCCCCGGCGGCTCCCAGAAGACCTGGCCCTGAGCGAGCGGCGGGATGTGGAAGAGGCCGAGCTCCCTGCCCAGCGCCCGGTGATCGGGCACCGGCGACTCGGCGGCGTTTTGGTGGACCATGTCCGTGCTCCTTCCGTCTCTGGGGGAGCCGGCGGCCACGTTACGGGCGTCGGACGGCAGGCATTGCCCGAGCCGCCGGCGGGGAACCGCTCGCCGGCGACGTGCCCGGCGAGCCTAGGCCGTCGTGGTCGTGCTGGAGATCGCGAGCAGGCCGTCGCATCCCGGCCCCGAGGGCCGGACGAGCTGCCGATGCGGGTGCTCGCTCATCGTTCTCAGGGTAGCAACCGTCTGCCGGCCTGTCACGGTTAGCCTTTTGTAAGGGCCGCATACTCGGCCCATCCGCGCGCCCGGGTCGTGCATGCGGGGCAGCCGCCGCAGCCGTACCCCCAGTCGTGCAGCGTCCCCCGGTCGCCCTCGTAGCAGGTGTGGGTCTCGGTGCGGATGACCTCCACCACCCCCAGCTCCTCGGCCAGTGCCCAGACGCCGGCCTTGGTCAGGTGAAGCAGCGGCGCATCGATCGTGAACTCGGGGCAGTCCATCCCGATGCGGATGGTCTGCTGGAGCGATTCGACGAAGTCGGGCCGGCAATCCGGATAGCCGGCCTCGTCGGTGGAGCAGACGCCGGCGACCAGCGTCTCCAGCCCGCGGGGGATCCCGTAGGCAGCCGCCAAGCCAAGGAAGATGATGTTCCGGCCGGGCACGAACGACGAGGGCAGGCCCCGCGCCTCGGCGTAGTCGTTACCGGTTCCGGCAGCGTCCAGACGGCTCTCGATCGCGGGGTTGGTGAGGCTCCCGGCCGCCAGCATCGACAATGCGTCGACCGGCAGCACGGCCTGCTCGACGTCGGCCCGGGCGGCCAGCGCTGCCGCGCACTCGAGCTCGACCCGGTGCCGCTGGCCGTAATCGAATGTCACCGCGTGCACGACGTCGTACCGGCGCACGGCGTGGAAGAGGCAGGTGGACGAGTCCTGGCCCCCGGACAGACAGACGACGGCGCCGCTCACGGATAGCTGCTCGACGCCTGGACGGCGATGCCGCCGCGGGCGTTGAACCTGACCGTGACGGTCAGGGTGACGGGATCGAGGGCGGCGACCAGGTCGTCGCGCATCAGTGTCGCCAGGTGCTCGTGGAAGATCCCCTCCTCGCGGAAGGTCTCCAGATATAGCTTGAGGCTCTTGGTCTCGACAGCTCGCTTGCTGGGCCGGTACTCGATCGAGATCGTCGCCCAGTCGGGCTGGCCGGTGATCGGGCAGCGGCAGGTGAACTCGCCGCAGTCGAGCGTGATCACCTGTGTCGGGTCGTCGATTGGGAACGCTTCGATGCGGCGGTCGGGCCGGGCGTCGGGGTTGCCCAGCTTGGTCAGTTGGATGGTGTCGTCGGACGGCATCAGCGGCCTTTCTCGTGTCCCCAGGCAATCACGTGCAGCTGGGGCAGTATCGTCGCGTCGATCATCGCCGGATCGCCTGCAGCCCGCTCGCAGAGCCACCGGTAGCGCTCGCCGAGCAGACTGAGCGTCTCGGCGAGCGATTCGCCGGCGCGCGGCGGCGAGGTGCCGCAGGACAGGTGGAACGGTAGCGCGGGCCAGCGCTCGTGGAAGTCGCGCGCCCACCGGTAGTCAGTCTCGTCGAAGACCACGATCTTCAGCACCATCAGTGGCGCGGCGGTCTCCGCCCGGGCGAGGAACGCCGCCGTCTCGGCGTCGTGCTCCGGCGAGCTCATCTCGCTGGACGGCGGCTTGGGGCTGATCGTGAGCAGGTCAACCTCTCCCAGCCAGTCCCGCCAGACGCTGCCCTGGGTTTCGACCGCCACCCGCCGACCGCGCGCCTGAAGAGCCGCGACCAGCTCGCCCAGGTCGAGGAGGGCAGGATTGCCGCCCGAGAGCGTGACCCAGGCGGCGCCGATCCGGTCCAGCGCCTCCACCACCTCGTCGCCGGTCAGCCGCGGCGCCTCCCGCACCGCCCCGGGCAGGACGGCGTGCAGGGAGTCGCACCATGCGCAGCGGTAGTCGCAGCCGCCGAAGCGAACGAATGCCGTCGGGACGCCGGCCAGGGCGCCCTCGCCCTGAACCGTCGGGCCGAACACCTCGACCACCGGGAAGCGGGTCACCCCCGGATTGTGGCCGACGACGACGGTGTCTCCCAGACGGTTACCTCGCAGACCGGCAGTCCGCTGTCGGCGAGTAGAGAGAAGAGCCAGGATGCGATGTTCTCGGCAGTCGTCGGCAGGAACCGCTCGGGCATCGTCTCGTTCAGGTGGCGGTGGTCGACCAGCGGCTCGACGTCCCGCGCCCACCATCGCGACACGTCAAAGAAGTCGAGCACCATGCCGTCGTCCGGGCTCCCCGGCGCCCGCTTCACCTCACCCTCGAAGCACAGCTCGGCCTCGTAGGAGTGACCGTGCAGGCCGCGGCACTTGCCGGCGTGGTCGGGGAGGGAATGGGCCGCGTCGAAGCGGAATCTCTTACGGATGACGGCGCGCATGTGCTGTCAGGGTATCGCGGTCGCCGCGCATGTAAACGGCGGTTAAGAACCTTGTGAGTATCGGTCCGGTGAGCTTGAAAATCTGGCCGAGACCCAGATGATGAGCAGCATGCTCCCACACCGACAGCTCTTTCCAGCGATCCTCGCGATCACCCTGCTCGGCGCAGCCGCCATCGCCGGCCAGGCCTCGGCCGCGGTCAGCGGACTTTCCCCAAACGCCGCCTCCGCGCACTTCACACACGAGGTCTTCTACCAGGAGTTCAGGCATCCGCTGAAGCCGCACACGTGGACGGTCTATCAGGGCCAGCCCACCTGCTGCGCGCAGTCCTACTGGGCCAAGTCACACGTCGTGTCGGGCGGCGGCGTGCTGGCCATCAAGACCTACCGTGATTCCAACTTCGGCAACAAGTGGGTGTCAGGCGGCGTGTCGATGGCCCGTATCGTTAACCAGGCCTATGGCCGCTGGATCGTGCAGTTCCGGATGCGCGCCGGCAAGGGCGTCGGCATGGACGTGGCACTGCGCCCGAACGGCAGCGGCACCGTCGTCGACTGGATCGAGGAGTCATCGGACAAGGGCGCCGCACGGCAGATCGAGACGGCGACGCTGCACTACGGGAACACCCGGGTGCATGCACACGTGCGGGCGAACTTCACCAAGTGGCACACGATGTCGCTCACCTGGACGCCGCGCTTCATCAAGGTCAAGCTGGACGGCAACCGGTGGGCCTACTACCGGTCGCACATCCCGTCGGCGCCGATGCACCTGGTGATGCAGACGAACACCGGCACCAATGGGTTCACCGGCGTCATGCCTGACTCGTCGACGCCGCGCGTGGTGCCGCTGCAGATCAACTACGTGAAGGTCTTCAGCTACCGCTGATTGGGTCGCCGGGCGTTCCGCGTCGCAATCCGGCGGCGCGGGACGCTGCCGGACGCCAGCGCCGAATTCTCGGCCATCACGTTGGAGTTGCCACTTGAGTTCGTCGTAAACTCGGCAGGTGCGGACGTGCGCATCATGTGGACGAACCAACCCGGACGAGTTCGCGGTGTGCCCGATCTGTGGCTCGCCACTCCGGGCGGCCGGCGCCGGGGACGAGTCGCGCCGGATCGTGACGGTCGTCTTCTGCGACCTGGCAGGCTCGACCGCGCTCGGAGACCGGCTCGATCCCGAGGAGCTGCGCGCGACGATCGCCCGTTACCACGACCGCATCCAGGCGATCACCGAGGGGCACGGCGGCACGCTCGTCAAGTTCATGGGCGACGGCGCAATGTCGGTCTTCGGAGTCCCTGCTGTACACGAGGACGACCCGCTACGCGCGGGCCGAGCGGCACTCGAGATGCAGGCGGCGCTGGCCGAGCTCGAGCTCTCCGGCCGAGTGGGAGTGAACACCGGCGAGGTGGTCGTGTACGCCGGCGACCTGACAGGTGATGCGGTGAATGTGGCCGCTCGGCTCGAGCAGGCCGCCGCACCGGGGCAGGTGCTCGCGGGCGAGCGGACGGTCGCGTCTACCCGGGGGGCGTTTGAGCTCGGGGAGCTACAAGTGGTCGAGGCCAAGGGCAAGCCCGGCGGTGTCCGCTGCCGGACGCTCGTCGGCGCGCTCGCTGCGACGCAACCACGGGGCACGGGCGTGCTCCGCGAGGCCTTCGTCGGACGCGAGCCGGAGCTCACCGATCTGGAGCAGGCCTTTACCGGCATCTCCGCGGAGAGCCGGCCCAGGCTGGTGACGATTCTCGGTGAGCCGGGCGTCGGCAAGTCGCGTCTCCTTCGGGAGTTCTCCGGGTGGCTCGGGATCCAGGCGCCGGCACCGCTGAGACGCACGGGCCGGTGTCCGGCATATGGCCGCGGGGTCACCTACTGGCCGCTGGCCGAGATCCTCCAATCGCACTACGGCATCTCCGAGGACGACAGTGCTGACACCATCGCTGACCGGCTCGTCGAGCATCCCTACCTGTCGCTGACCCTCGGCGTCGATGTCGAACCCGGACTGCATCCCCTGGCCGCGCGCGAGCGGCTGCACGACGCCTGGACCGCCTTCGCCGAGGGGCTCGTAGAAGCCTCCCCGGCCGTGCTCATGATCGAGGACGTGCACTGGGCCGAGGACGACCTCTTGGATCTTGTCGACGCCCTGATCGAGCAGGTGGCGGGACCGCTGCTCGTGTTGGTGACCGCCCGCCCCGAGTTCCTGGAGCGGCGCCCGCGCTGGGCCGGCGGGGAAGACCGCTCGCTGATCTCGCTCGAGGCGCTGCCGATCGGCCTTGCCGGTCAACTGCTTGATGAGCTCACCGGCACGTCGCTTCCGCCGGCCATCCGAGACATGGTCATCGCGCGGGCCGAGGGAAACCCATTCTTCGTGGAGGAGCTGATCGCGACGTTGATCGACCGCGAGATCCTCGTTCGCACGAACGGCGGCTGGTCGTCGCGCGACCTGCCCGAGGGGTTCGGGATCCCGGACACGGTGAACGGAGTCATCTCCGCCCGGCTCGATCTGCTGGAGCAGGATGAGCGGACGGCGCTCCAGATTGCCTCCGTCATCGGCCGGATTTTCTGGACCGATCCGGTCTATGCACTCGATCCCGAGATCGCGCCGGACATGCGGGTGCTCGAGGAGCGCGGGTTTGTTCGCCGCCGAGTGGAGTCGTCTCTGGGATCGCGGCGGGAGTACGCCTTCAAGCACGCCCTGACCCGCGAGGTCGCCTACAGTAGCCTGTCACGGGCCGCCCGCGCCCACCTGCACGCATCGCTCGCCGACTGGACGGCCCAGAGCCTGGAGGGCGGCCACGAGCGGGCCGCGATGCTCGCCCACCACTACGGGGCATCCGTGCGTCCAGAGGACGTTGACCTGGCGTGGGCCGATCGCCCCGACGAGCTTGGCCGCCTTCGGGGCGCCGCAGTGCACTGGTCACGTGAGGCGGCCTCGGCGGCGATCGGCCGGTACGAGATCGACGACGGGCTGGCGCTCCTCCACCAGGCGGTCGACCTTGAGCCGGACTCCGCGGTGAGGGTCGAGATCTGGTTCGAGATCGGCCTGGCAAACGCGCTCAAGTACGACGGTCACAAATTCAGCTCGGCAATGGAGCGGGCACTCGAGTGCGGCGCCGACCCCGGTCGGACATACGCCGAGCTCGCGTACCAGGCCGTCCAGCGAGGAGCGATGTGGAACCCTCCAGTCTGGGACGCGATCGACGATTGGACAGCGAAAGCTCTCGCCACAAACGAGGAGGGAACGCTCGCTCACGCCAAGGCCCTCGTCGCAGACACGACTAGAAATGATCGACCGGAGAGCGCACGCCGTGCGCTCGTAATCGCGGATGAACTCGGAGACGACGACCTCCGGTCGGCGGCGCTATTCACACTGATCGAAACCAGCTACTGGGTCGGAGACCTGAGGACGATGGATCATGCCCTCAAGGAGATCCTCGACCTGGCGCCGCGGATCAGCGACCCCGACCGGCGGGCAAACATTTACGTCCAGGGATCACACTTCCCTGCGGTATTTGGCCGCTTCGCCGAGTGCCTCGACGCAGCCGAGCGGCTCGCGGAAACGGTCGAGAACCTCACGCCCCACCACCGCGTGCATGCGATCGGCCCTCAGGTCGGCCTCCAGGCGGAACTCGGCAACTGGCGACGCGTCTGCGAACTCAGCGCCCACGCCGAGGCAACTGTCGATGCCAATGCCGAGGCGCCATGCATGATCAACGTGCTCGTGCTCCTGGACTGCGCCATCGCCTACGAGATGATCGGCGACCCTACCGAGTCGCGCCGACTGGAGGAGAAGGCCGAGGGACTCGGCATCCATGGCTACGACGACGGATTCGACCCCTATCGCATCCAGTTGGCAGTGGCCCGCGGTGACGTCGACCGCATCGCCAGCCTGATCGAGAACCTGAACCCGGACTCTCTCCCCGACCACTGGGTCCGGATCGCCCTGATGGATGGCCTGGTCGCGCTCGGAGATCTCGCCCGCGCCGAGTCAGAAGCGGCCGACTGGGTACTTCCGGGAACGTACATCGAGCCGCACGCCCTCCGTACGCTCGGCGTCGCCCGCCGCGAGCGATCGCTTGTTGAGCAGTCGATCGCGCGATTCGAGGAGATGGGCCTCCAGTGGCACGTCGAGCAGACGCGTATCGCCTTGACACGCCTCTGACGACTTGATGACTGGCGCACTACCATTCATGGCTGTGAATGCCTTCTACCCGCCGACGGTCAGCGCACACTGGTGATCCTTCGATCACGCTGCCCGTGTGGCACGTGACCTGGAGCGGGCCGC
>Ga0070712_100001607_pt1 | contig 13809 bp, 9 predicted proteins | sample LARL81metaG_FD_71396 | JGI IMG/M metagenome (GOLD analysis project Ga0070712, IMG submission 71396) | Corn, switchgrass and miscanthus rhizosphere microbial communities from Kellogg Biological Station, Michigan, USA - LAR L8-1 metaG | ecosystem: Host-associated > Plants > Roots > Rhizosphere ...
GCTTCGCCGACGGAGGGGTCATTTCCCCTGGCGTTGATAAAGATCTAGACGAACTCCGCGATCTCTCCCGCAACAGCAAGCTCGTACTGGCGCAGATCGAGCAGCGGGAGCGCACGCGCACGGGCATCACTTCATTAAAGGTAAAGTTCAATTCTGTCTTCGGCTACTACATCGAAATCTCGAAATCTAACCTGCATCTCGTTCCGCAAGATTACGACCGAAAGCAGACGCTGGTCGGCGCTGAGCGCTTCACGACTCCCGAGCTAAAGGAGTACGAAGCCAAGATTCTCGATGCCCAGGAAAAGATCGTCGAGATCGAGCGCCGCATCTTCACCGAACTGCGCACAGCGATTGCCGCCGAGGCGAAACGCATCCGGCAGACGGCGTTGGCTCTCGCCGAAGTCGACGTGCTCGGCTCGTTCGCGCACATTGCCGCTCTCCGGAATTATTGCCGCCCGCAATTCGCCGCCGACACTGGTGCCATAGAAATTATCGAAGGCCGACATCCGGTCATCGAGCAGCAGGAACTCTCAGGCGGCAGCGAGCGCTTCGTCCCCAACGATCTGTACCTGAACGACACGACGCACAACATCCTGCTCCTGACCGGCCCAAACATGGGCGGCAAGTCGACCTACCTCCGCCAAACCGCACTCACCGTGATCCTCGCGCAGATGGGATCGTTCGTCCCGGCGCGCTCGGCGAAGCTGAGCATCGTCGATCGTGTATTCACACGTATCGGAGCCAGCGACAACCTCGCCCGCGGACGCTCCACTTTCATGGTCGAGATGACCGAGACTGCGGCCATTCTCCACACGGCGACCGCGCGTTCCCTGATCCTGCTCGACGAAGTCGGCCGCGGCACCGCGACCTACGACGGTTTGGCGATCGCGTGGGCAGCGGTGGAATACCTGCATGCCAGAGTGCGAGCGAAAACTTTGTTCGCAACCCACTACTTCGAACTGACCGAATTGGCCGAACAACTGGAAGGCGTGAAGAACTATCACGTATCGGTGAAAGAAACAGGCGGCGGGATCGTATTCCTGCGAAAGGTTGAACCGGGAGCGGCTGACCGCAGCTACGGAATTGAAGTCGCCAAACTGGCCGGATTGCCAAATGAGGTCGTTGAGCGGGCCCGAGAAGTTCTGGTGCAACACGAATTCGCCGAGCAGCAGGCGACGATACATCTGTCCCCAGGGGCAACACCGCCAGCAGCACAATTGACGATCTTCACTCCGCTGTCCCAGCCGGTACTTGAAAAATTGCGCGAAGTCGATCTGAACCGACTCACACCGCTGGAGGCGCTGAATTTGCTGGCGGAGTTGAAGAAAGAAATATGACGGATGGGCGAATAGAGTCGCGGCCTCATCGCCACCGCGATGTCACGGTGAACAGTGATTGGATCACCACATTGGGAGCGATCCTGCCTCTCATTTTCGGAGATCTGCAGCTTATGCGTGGAATCTACTTTTCGGTATGGGGGCATTTCTCCGAGCCGATACCCATCCACCGTGACTTCCTCGGCATCTTCACAGCGACTTTTACGGTGATAGCTTGCGCGTATCTCTTCATGTTCGCCTTTACTCTGAGAAAGATTTCACTTAAGGTTGCGTGCGCGCTTATGGGTTTGGACCTCGTCATCGATGTTCTTCTGAAACTCTCTTGGGTTCCTCAAGCCCTTCGACGTGACGCAGTGGTGATTACGACGCTCATGTTTCAAGCGGCGTTGTTAATTTTTCTCGGCGCACTTGCCAAGTGGCTCGTCTCGGTGGTTCGACTGCGGACCTTCGGAGAACATCGAGGAGGTGACCACTGAAACGGGTCCCAGCGAAGCCTTTCGACGTCGGTGGGTTGCTGATCATCGGCTTCGATGCCGTCGAGATGAATTCCCGCGTCGCTTCCCTGCTGACTCGCCTTCAACCCGCCGGCGTCATCTTATTCGCGCGCAATATCCAGAATCCCGAGCAAACCTGGCAGCTTCTGCGCGACTGCCAGAAGTGCGTAGACGCCCCGCTCTTCACCTGCGTCGATCTGGAAGGAGGCACCGTCGACCGCTTTCGCGACGTATTGGGCGTCACTCCCTCTGCAGCCGAAGTCTTCGCCACCGACGATCCCCGCATGTTCCCCCGCCACGGCCAGATCATCGGAGAGAACTGCCGCACCCTCGGATTCAACCTCGACTTCGCCCCGGTCCTCGACCTCGCCTTTCCCGCATCCCGAAACGTAATGGGCACACGCGCCGTATCCGAAGATCCGCGAGAAGTCGTCCTATACGCCCGCGAATTCCTTGCGGGACTAAAGAACTGCCGCGTCCTCGGATGCGCAAAACATTTTCCTGGTCTGGGCGAAGGCAATCTCGACAGCCACCACGAACTGCCAGTGATCGATAAGTCGGTGAATCGTCTGTTGTCGGAAGACCTGGTTCCTTACCGTTTACTCCGGCGTCACCTTCCATTCGCGATGATTTCGCACGCGGCGTATCCGCAAGTGACCAAGAGCAAGATTCCCGCCTCGCTCTCGAAGATTTGGATCACCGACATCCTGAAAAAGAAGATCGGCTACCGCGGCCTGATCGTCTCTGACGATCTCGAAATGGGCGGCGTTCTCGGAGCGGCTCCAATCGGAGAGGCGGCTGTGGAATTCATCCGCGCGGGCGGAGACCTCTGTCTCGTCTGCCACCGCGAAGACCGCGTGCTCGAAGCCTACGAAAGCCTTACGCGCGAAGCAGCGCGCGACAATAAATTCGCGAAGTGTGTGGTGGAATCGGCCCGTCGAGTACTGTCATTCAAAAAGAAGTGGAAGAAAGAATTGAAGCCCGGCAAAGCCCCTACCAAAGCCGCCATCGAGAAGCTCACGCGCCAGCTCTGGGAATTCGGCGAACAAGTCCGCTTCGGCCCGCTGAGCCGCCGCGAAGATCGGCGGCGCAGATGAGCAAGAACACGGCATCCGCCAAATCAATGATCGTTGCCGGGGTGATGAGTGGAACATCGGCTGACGGGATTGATGTTGCTCTGGTACGTATAAGCCCGATCTCCGGCTCACGCTCCACGTCAGGCACGATCGCCGGCATTAGCGGGCGGGGGCGCCCGCTCCACACCATAGAACTCGTGGGGCACGCCGCTTTTCCGTATCCACCGCATGTCCGTCGAGCCATTCTTTCAGCGATGAATGCGAAATCAGTGTCCGTTGCCGATTTGTCCCGGCTCAATTCCTTGCTCGGCGAGCTGTACGCCGACGCCGTGCTCGCCACACAAAAGCAGTTTCGGCTAAAGGCCGATCTAGTCGGCTGCCACGGCCAGACTCTCTACCATCAGGGCGAAGCACAGCGATTCCTCGGACGCAGAGTCATCACCACATGGCAGACCGGCGAAGCGGCAATCATTGCCGCTCGTGTAGGCGGCCCCGTCATCTCCGATTTTCGACCTGCAGACATGGCGGCCGGCGGAAAAGGCGCACCCCTAGTTCCCTACCTCGACTATCTCTGGTTCCGAGATCCAAAGATCGGCCGTATTGTCCAAAACATCGGCGGCATCGCCAATCTCACCGCGGTTCCCGCCGCCGCAAGCCCGGACACGCTACTCGCCTTCGACACCGGCCCCGGAAACATGGTGATCGACGCGGTGATGCAGGAATTGTTCGGAAAGCCCTTTGACCGCGATGGGAAAATCGCCGCGTCCGGAGAAGTCATCGAACGAGTTCTCCGGCAAATCCTGCGGCAATCGTTCTTCCGCGCAAAGCCTCCGAAAACCGCTGGCCGCGAGGAGTTCGGTCGCGAGTTTGTCCGCGCTTTTCTCCGTTCCTGCGGACGCGCGCCGAAACAAAACATCGTTGCGACCGCAACCGCGCTCACAGCAAGATCGATCGCAAATGCGATCTACAACTTCGTGATCCACAAAAGTCATGGTCAGGGCTCGTCCCAGTATCGCGAAATCGTGCTCTCCGGCGGCGGCGCGCGCAATGCCACACTGGTCACTATGCTCGCCGAGCAACTCGCTCCACTCGGTATCGTAAGTCGATTCTCCGACGAATTCGGTCTCCCGTCCGACGCCAAGGAGGCTGTCGCCTTCGCCATTCTCGCCTACGAGACGTGGCACCACCGGCCTTCCAATGTTCCGTCAGCAACGGGTGCCCGCCGCCCTGCGATTTTAGGAAAGATTTCGTATGCGTAGAAGTGTGGGCTTTCAAACGAGCACCTTGGCGCGCAAATGTGTGTCCCTAGTCATCGCAGGAATGGTAATCCCTGTCCTCTCCTGCTCCGCCAAGCCCGATCCAAACACGTTGGTGATGATCATCGAATCGAGTCCCACAAATCTCGATCCACGCATCGGAATCGACGCCCAATCCGAGCGCATTGACAACCTTATCTTCGACGACCTTCTCTCGCGCGGAAACGATCTGAACGTAGCTCCCGGCCTGGCTGAAAAGTGGGAAGTCCCTGATCCACTCACCTATGTCTTCCACATCCATCGCGGCGCGAGGTTTCACGACGGACGCGCACTCACCTCGCGCGACATAAAGTGGACCTTCGACTCACTTCTGCAAGGAAGAATCCGCAGCACCAAATCGGCGGTCTATAAATACGTCGATCACATCGATGCGCCCGACGAAACCACGGTCATCTTCCACCTGAAAGAACCCGACGCCACGCTGCTCTGGAACCTCTCCGACGGGGCGATCGGCGTCGTCCCCTACGGCAGTGGAGACGAGATGACGCAGCACCCAGTCGGCTCAGGCCCATTCAAATTCGTCAGCGCCGAAACCGACCGCGAAGTCATTGTGGAACGCAATGATCAGTACTGGGGCGACAAGGCAAAGTTGGCCCGTGTTCGCTTCGCCGTAGTCCCGGACGAAACGACGCAAGCTCTGGAACTGCGCAAGGGCAGCGGCGACGTAACCATCAACTCGCTCACTCCCGACACGGTTGTCACGCTGGCGAAAAATCCACACCTCTCAGTCATGAACGGCCCAGGAACTCGCCTGGCATATCTGGGATTCAACCTGCGCGATCCAATTCTCAAAGATGTCCGCGTGAGGCAGGCAATCGCCTACGCGCTCGACCGGCGCCCGATGATCGAATATCTATGGCGAAACGAAGCTGAGCCGCCAAAAAGCATCCTGCCGACACAAAGTTGGGCTTACAACGGAAACGTGCCTGCCTACGTTCATGATCCGGAAAAAGCAAAGCAGTTGCTCGATGCGGCGGGACTTCGACCGGACAGCGATGGAGTCCGGTTTCACATCACCATGAAAACCTCGACCGACGCCAATACCCGCCTCATGGTCGCAGTGATGCAGCAGCAATTGCGCGATGTGGGAATCGCACTCGACATCCGCAGCTTCGAGTTCGCAACGTTCTTCTCCGACGTACAGCACGGTGCATTCCAGATGTACGGCCTGCGCTGGATAGGGGGAAACGAAGATCCCGACATTTTCGAATATGCCTTCCACTCGTCCAAGTTCCCGCCCAATGGCGCAAACCGCGACTACTACTCCAATCCGAAGGTCGACAAGTTGATCGATAAGGCGCGCCAGGAGATCGATCCCAAGGCCCGGAAGGTTCTGTACGACGAGGTACAGAGTATTCTCGCGCAGGACTTGCCCTACATTAATCTGTGGTACCTCGACAACGTGCTCGTACACACGAACCGTGTGCGAAATTTGGAACTGAACCCTGCTGGCAACTATGACTTCCTGCGCAAGGCGGAACTGGTGACTAACGTCAACTAGACAAAAAAGATTTTGCTTCCCACTGGTTTTGATCGGAGCATAATCGCTTGAGAAATTGTCTCCTCCGAGGAAAGCTGTGCTACTTCTCCGGGTCAAGCGGATTCGCATTCATTCGTTCACACTCCTGCTGTTCCTGTTCGCGCTTTCGGCAGTTGGACAGATTCCCGCTCCGCCTGAAATTCCCAACAGCTTTAAGCTCGACATGCAAACCGCCGCGCGCCTGCGTCCGCAACTCATGGCCGACAGCGAGCCGCCGGGGGGGCGCTACTCCACTGGCGAGTTGGTCTTCAAACGCCTGCTTCAATTCGTTCCCTCGAGTGCAGCAAGTTTCAAATGGCAGTTGCGGATCGTCGACAACGATCAACTCAACGCCTACGCATCGCCCGACGGCGGCATCTATGTCGAGAGTGGACTGGGGGGCATCGCAGGACAGAGCGCAGGACTCTGGGCGGCTATTCTTTCTCACGAGATCGCACACGTCGTGCGGCGTGATTGGGCGCGACGATATCTTTACCAGAAATATCTCGAAAGAGGTGGGGGTTCGCGGATCGTCCTCGGGGATCCCGGCTTGCCGCCCGATACGTGGTTTGATTCCGAGAAAGCGTCGGCCGATATGGGACGATTCTGCCGGCAGTTGGAATTGATATCCGATCGCGACGGCTTGATGATGATGGCGCGCGCGGGCTACCATCCGGATTTCGTTCCCGCGCTTCATCACTTGCTTCATGCGCAAGGTGTTGCCGGAAGCAAGTCGCTGTACGCCATGCACCCCTGTTGGGAAGAACGAGACCAGGAATTAACTCGCGCTTATACCGAGGCCAGCATCGAATTCGAGCACCGGTGGCGTGAATGGTACTCGTCGCCGGGTGGTAACCCTCCCGTGGTGGTCTTCGCCAATGAACCAACAGTGAAGAAAGTCTCCGGAGGACGCTGGCAGATTCAAGTGCCGATGCGCTGCGAAAACCTCGTAGGCGCCGTAGAGGTCGTGCTTCGGTCTGATGCGCAACGCAATGAAACCATGCGCCTCGGCAAGCTACCCGACAAAGGCGACAACGCTTCTGAGGTCCGGCAGTTGACCGGCTGTACTTCGCCCACCACGACTGTCACCTTCCCGCTCATGGACGGCACCAGCCAGCATCAACCTCAGACGCACTGGACCGACATCTATGTCGTCGACGCCTGGGGATCCGTACTCGCGCGCGAGGATATGCCAAAGTCTCCGCGTTAGATCGACCTTCGCTTGGTCCGCAGCCCGTTCGAATTCACTCAGGGCAGACTTAGGTGGTTGTCCCACGTTGCCCATTCCCTGTTACCATCAAAATTAACAAGCAGCTCATGCGCATTCTCTTCATCGGCGACATTTTTGGACGTCCGGGGCGGACGATTGTAAAGGACCGCCTGCCCGGGATCGTGCGCGACCGAAACATCGATCTGATCATCGCAAATGGCGAGAACGCTGCCGCCGGCTTCGGCATCACGCCCGCCCTCGCCGAAGAGTTGTTCGAACTCAATATCGACGTCATTACCACCGGGAATCATATTTGGGATAAGCGGGAGATCGTCGACTACTTTCACCTGGTCGCAGGCAACGGACATGGCCCGGCGCGACGGGTCTTGCGTCCGGCAAACTATCCGGCAGACATGCCGGGTTCAGGTCTCTATGAAGGAATGAAGGGCAAGGTGCCCTATGCGGTGATCAACCTGCAGGGCCGGGTCTTCATGGCCTCGAATGACGATCCATTTCGTGTCTCTGACAACCTGCTGGAGAAAATCAAAGCCAAGGTGATTCTGGTAGATATCCACGCTGAGGCCACCTCAGAAAAGATTTCCCTCGGCTGGTATCTGGATGGACGTGTAACGGCAGTAGTCGGGACGCATACCCATGTGCCCACGGCCGACGAGCGAGTCCTTCCCAACGGAACGGCCTACATCACCGACGTGGGCATGAGTGGCCCGTATGACGGGGTCATCGGCGTGAAAAAGGAGCTTGTAGTCGGAAAGTTCCTCAACGGAATGCCCGTGCGATTCGAACCCGCGACCGGCGACGTACGAATGTGTGCCGTCGTGATCGATTGCGACGAAAATACCGGCAAAGCCAGCAAGATCGAACGCCTGATGCTGTCGTAGATGTTGGGTTTTCCTTCGTATACCTTAGTGTCCTTGGTGGTTGAAGCTCTTAAACTCACCAACAAGAGGACGGCAAACGCAAGTTCAAACTCCTGCCGCGTTCTTGTTTGTGCCGGAGGTACCACGACCTACTGGTCAAGTTGATCCGCCGGAAGCACGATAGAATCTCAGCGATGCATCGTAAGGCTCTCATTCGATTGGCAGTGTTGGCCGCTGTCTGTGCGCCGGCGTTGGTCTGCGCCGAAGACAGCACCGCGCCTCCGATCTCGTGTGGCAATGGTCTTGTCGGCGGGATCAATTGCATCGCCACCAAGCAGGATCTCAAGGCAGCCCACGAGGCCTATGAAAAAGGCCTGAAGCTGCAAAAGCATCAGGATTTCCAGGAAGCCTTCGAACAATTCGACAAAGCCTCCCGACTCATACCTCGCGATCCCCAGTTCCTCACAGCCCGGGAAGTTGTGAAAGCAAAACTTGTTTTCGATCACGTAGAGCGTGGGAACGCTTTGCTGCGAGACGATGCTCGCAATGACGCCGCGGCCCAATTCAAAGCTGCGCTCGACCTTGAGCCCGACAACACCTTCGCTCAAGAACGGCTGAAGGAAGCCTCCGACCAATTCCCAACCGCCGCCCGCGATCCATTACGCGATCGCCTCGATCAATCCCAAGAGCTTCGCCTGCAGCCTCCAAATGACCGCGCGACGTTCCATTTCACCGGAGACGTGAAATCGCTTTTCGCTCAATTGGCGGGCGCATACAAAATGACAGTGCAATTCGACGAGTCGGTCCAGGCGCGGCACGTTCGCTTCAATGTCGATGATCTGGATTTCTTCACCGCGCTGCGTCTGGCCTGCGACGTCACCAAGACCATGTGGTCGCCTTTGGATGCGCATCAATTCATCATTGCGGCCGACAATGCGGCAAACCACAAGCAATTTGACCGCATGTCGTTGCGGACCATTCCACTTCCTCCGCACGCTTCTCCTCAGGAAGCTACGGAAATGGTCAACGCTGTCCGGAACACGCTCGAGATACGGTTTATCAACTCCGGACAAACAGGCGACCTACTGGAGGTGAGAGGGCCGCAGAGCGCAGTCGATGCCTGCGCAAGGCTTCTCGCGAACCTCAATAACCAAAAGCCGCAGGTCATGGTCGACGTTCGCGTCTTCCAGATCAGCCATAATCTGACGCGCAACATCGGCCTGCACATTCCAAATACCTTCAATCTCTACAATATTCCGGCGGTGGCACTGGCCGGATTGGGCGGACAGAATATCCAGGACCTTATCAACCAGTTGATTGCATCTGGCGGCATCAATCAGGCGGGCAGTTCGTCTCTCGCCGGTCTGTTGTCGCAACTCACCGGACAGCAGAATTCAATCTTCAGCCAGCCGCTGGCCACCTTCGGTGGTGGACTGACATTCATGGGCCTGAGTCTGGATCAACTTTCGGCGCAGCTCTCCTTGAACGAGTCCTGGGCCCGAAGTCTTGAAGACATGTCGATGCGCGCGGGCCAAGGAAGCGACGCTACTTTCCATCTCGGGTCCCGCTACCCGATCCAGAATGCCAGCTACGCTCCTATCTACAACTCGCCGCAAATTTCGCAGGTGCTAGGGAACTTCAGCTATGTCCCGCCATTTCCATCCGTCAGCTACGAGGATTTGGGACTCCAGGTAAAGGTCAAGCCAACGGTGCACGGCGACGGCACCGTAGCGATGCAAATTGAATTGCAGGTGCGCTCACTCACTGGCCAGGCAAACAACGGCGTGCCGATCATCTCGAACCGTGAGTACAAGGGTTTTGTCAATCTGAGAGATGGAGAGCCGACTTTCATCGCCGGCCAAGTGTCCGACAACGACATGCGGTCGATGAGTGGTATCCCGGGACTCGGTGCCATCCCACTGATCAATCAGGCGATGGTCACCAACACAAGAGAAGAAGACTACGACGAGCTTATGATCTCGCTCACTCCACACGTACTGGCCAACTTCGACCGCTGGGGACCCACGATCTGGCTCAGCGAGCGCTAACTACTTCCCCGCAGCATCTTTTGCAGCAAACTCCACTAGGCTCTTGTAAACATCGCTCAAGCGCTGATCAAAGCTGCCGATTTTACGTCCGTTAATAAATACCGTAGGAGTGCCGGTAACGTCGATATCCTTCTCCTTGCCCAACTTGATCGAGGCGTCCACATGCGTTTTGGTTTCCGGCTTGTCGGCGCAAGCGGCTATGTCTGCACCTTTGACTCCTGATTCGTCGGCGATACCTTTCAGCTTCTCATCCACGTTTTCTTTCGTGATGTCTGATTGGTGCTCGTATGTTTTCGATACGAACTTCCAGAACGCATCGTTCGAGGCGCGCCCGACGCAATCGGCGTATGCAGCGCCCCGCGCCGCCCAGTTATGCATTTCAAGCGGAAAATTCTGGAACACGAAATGAGCATTCGGTTCAGCGGCGACGAGCGCCTCGATCGTTGGCTGCGCTGCCTTGCATGCCGGGCATTGTAGATCTCCAAATTCAACGATGGTCACTGGAGCGTCCTTCGGACCTTTAGATGGACCGTTCACTCCTTTTTCGAGAGCTTTCTTTGCCGGATCAAAGGGTTTGGCGCCGAAGGGGATAACATCGCCCACCAGCGCATGCTGCCCGTCCGGGGCTACATAGAAGCGCGAAAGCTGCTGTCCCTGGCCGTTAGCGAGAACCACATTGACTTCCGCCAAATCACCAATTGGCGAAGGCTTAATGCTTACGATTTTCCAGCTCACATCGGCCTGATAGCCGAACTGCTCATGCAAGAATGACTCGACCACAGCTTCCGACGGAAGGTCAGGCGTGGCATGGGTCCCCAGCTTGTCGTTTGATTTCTTGTCATTTGCAGGGGGCGTGGTCTGTGCGGCGGCGAGGCCGACGACAAGCAGAAGAGTCAGCGTCGACGTTAACAAATTGCGCATGTATTCCTTTCGCGTTGTCAGTGAGGCAGTTCAAGCGTGAGAGAGATGTCCCATCTAGGATACGACACAGACTGGAATCACGGCTCGCTCTTGGCTGCGATTGGGAAACGGCGGCCGTAGCCGAAAGCCTTCGGAGAAATCTTTAGCCCTGGCGCAGCTTGCTGGCGTTTGTATTCGGCGCGATCTACCATCCGCATGACCCGCCGTACAAGATCGAGGTCGAATCGGTGATGGGCAGCGATTTGTTCTGCCGACTGTGAGTCTTCTACGTAATCTTCCAGCACCGCATCCAGCACCTCGTAGGGCGGCAGAGAATCACTGTCTTTCTGGTCCGGGCGCAATTCCGCCGACGGCGGTTTCTCGAGAGATGCTTGCGGAATCAATGGCCGCAGCGAGTTCACGTAGTGGCTGAGCCTGTACACCAGCGTCTTTGGAACATCGGAGATGACTGCGAGGCCGCCGACCATGTCTCCGTATAGAGTGCAATAGCCGACGCCCAGTTCGCTCTTGTTTCCGGTAGATAAAACAATCGCGCCAAACTTGTTCGATAGCGCCATCAACATCGTCCCCCGGGCGCGCGATTGAATGTTCTCCTCCGTGACGTCTTCCTTTTGGTCGGAGAAGACTGGCTGGAGGATCTGGCGATACGCCTCATACGCCGGGTGGATCGAAAGCAGTTCAAATCGAATCCCAAGATTCTTCGCCAGAGCACGAGCGTCGTCGATTGATCCCTGCGAAGAATACGGACCGGGCATTCCCACGCCGATTACATTCTCCGGTCTGATCGCATCGGCCGCAATAACCGCCGTCAGAGCCGAGTCAATCCCACCGCTCAAGCCAATGATGGCCTTCGTAAATCCACACTTGTGCATGTAGTCGCGCGTACCCAGCACCAGCGCACCGTAGGCGCTGGCTTCCTCGCCGGCGATTTGTTCATGCACGTCTCCGGTAAGACTCTGCGAATCGAAGTAGATCAGGTCCTCTTCGAACGAGCGGCCCTGCGCTATGACTTCCCCTTCCCTGTTCAGGACAAGACTGGAGCCATCAAACACAAGGCTGTCGTTTCCCCCGACCTGATTCACCAGAGCGACTGGCACCTTATGCTGCCGCGCGATGCTGGCCAGCATATCGCGGCGAAACTCGCGCTTCCCCAGCCAAAAGGGAGATGCAGAAACGTTCAAAACAAAATTGCCACCCGCCTGAATCAGAGATTCCACCGGATCGATCACATACAGGCGCTTCGGCCAAAACAGCTTGTCATTCCACGCATCTTCACAGATGGTAATCGCCATGCGGTTTCCGCAGAACGGAAACAGTTCCTGCTTACGTGCTGGGGCGAAATTGCGCATCTCATCAAAAACGTCGTAATTCGGCAACAGCATCTTCGACTGGACAAACTCAATCTTTCCGTCCATCAGCAGAGCCGCCGAGTTCCTCACCGACTTGCCCGTTTCAGAATCGGCCGGGGTCACCATCCCGCAGATCACAGCGATGCCGACTGTCTCAGCGGCGATACGCTCGGCAGATTCGCGATTCTTGCGAACGAACCATGGCCGCTCCACAAGGTCACGCGGCGGATATCCACAAATCGACAACTCCGGAAAGAGAATCAGACCCGCCCCGGCGTCGCGGGCTCGTCGAGAGTAGTCGATAATTTTGGCCGCATTGCCGGAGAAATCCCCGACCGTAGGGTTGATCTGTCCCAGCGCAATCTTCACAAAATTAGTGTAAAGCCCTACTCCCGCGCTTGCACAGAAGGCGTCGTTTTCGACCCTTGGAACTAAGGTACCGGGAACACCTAAAAACTTGCGTCTCCCTGTTACAATATCGATTTTGTAGATGCCCTTAGGAGGTGCTCGATGCCCCTGAAACCGCACATCGTAAATCGCCCGGTTTTCTCCGTCTTTTGTACGGTTATTCTCGCTTTCTTCCTTACCACTACATCTGCTCAGACTCAGCCCTCGAACCATCCTTGGATGAATCCCAATTTGTCTCCCGATGAACGCGCCTCGATGGTCCTTAAAGAAATGACCATCGACGAAAAGATCTCTCTGCTTCACGGCACGGGCATGGAGGGATTGAGCCCTCTCAGCCCGCAGATCGTTCACTCGAATGGTGGTGCGGGATACACGGTGGGCATTCCGCGCCTGGAAATTCCTCCAATCCAGATGTCAGACGCCGCCTATGGCGTGCGCATGAGCGGAGACAACGGCCGTTACTCGACAGCACTTCCCTCTTGCGTGGCCGGAGCGGCCAGCTGGGATCCGCAGGGCGGATACGAATATGGCGCACTGATCGGCCGCGAATTGCGCGCGCAAGGCTACAACATGGGTCTCGGTGGCGGCGTCAACCTCACACGCGAACCGCGCAATGGACGCACATTTGAATACATGGGAGAAGATCCCGTCCTCGCCGGAACGATGGTCGCCTCAGTCATTAAAGGAATACAGGCTCAGCATGTCATCGGCGACATCAAGCACTACGCGCTCAATGATCAGGAGAGCGGGCGCAACTCGGTGAACATCACCATCGACAAGCGCGCAGCGCGTGAAAGCGATCTGCTCGCATTTGAGATTGGCATCGAGCAATCGGACCCGGGTGCCGTGATGTGCTCCTATAACCGCGTCGATGGGGTCTATGCCTGCGAGAACAAATACTTGCTGACTGACGTGCTCAAGAAAGATTGGAAGTTTAAGAACTTCGTAGTCACCGACTGGGGAGGGGCACACAGCACGGTGAAAGCTTCAGCCGCCGGCATGGATCAGGAACAGCCAGGGTGGATTTTCTACGGAGATGCACTGAAAAAAGCGGTCGAAACGGGCATGGTACCGAGGACGGAGCTCGATGACCACGTGCGCCGGATTCTGCGCGCCATGTTTGCAACCGGTGTTGTAGACAATCCGCCGTCCAGAAGCGTAGTCGATGTACTCGGCGGCTTGGAAGTGGCGCGAAAACTCGAGGAACAGAGCATTGTTCTGCTGAGAAATGAAGGCGCGCAGCTTCCTCTCGA
>Ga0070712_100001609_pt1 | contig 13807 bp, 12 predicted proteins | sample LARL81metaG_FD_71396 | JGI IMG/M metagenome (GOLD analysis project Ga0070712, IMG submission 71396) | Corn, switchgrass and miscanthus rhizosphere microbial communities from Kellogg Biological Station, Michigan, USA - LAR L8-1 metaG | ecosystem: Host-associated > Plants > Roots > Rhizosphere ...
GGAGCTGACGGTGGGCGGCTGGCTCTGTCACACCGCGGCCATCGTGCTCCGGGGCCTCGAGCTCCGGCGCGCGCCCGTGCTCACTCTGGCCGAGGTGGTGTCGCTGGTGATCTGGCTGGCCGTGCTCCTCGACCTCTTGGTCGAGCGCCGGTACGGTGTCAGCACTCTCAGCGCCTTCATCCTGCCCGTGGTGCTCGCCCTCGGCCTGGGTCTGCCCACCGGGCTGCGGGACCTCGCCCTCGAGCCACGCGCGGGGAGCGCGTGGATCCTCGTCCACGTCGCCCTCGTGCTCGTGGGGCTGTCCGCGCTCGTGCTCAACTTCGGCAGCGCCATCATGTATCTCCTGCAGGAGCGGCAGCTCAAGGCGCGGCGGCCCGGGACCTTCTACTACCGCATGCCGTCTCTCGAGACGCTGGACCGGCTCACCCTCATGACCCTCACCGCGGCCTTCCCCTTCCTCACCGTCGGGCTGGCCCTGGGTTTCGTGCGCGCGGGCCGGGCGTGGGGCCGCGATCTCGTGGGCGATCCCCTCGCCCTCTTCTCCCTTGTGATGTGGCTCGTGTACGCGGCTACCCTCTCCGGGCGTGTCATCGGCCACTGGCGTGGTCGGCGTGCCGCCTACTTCTCCATCGCGGGCTTCTGTGTCCTCCTCGCCACCCTGGGCGCCGGCGTCCTCTTCCAGGGGAGACACGGCTCGTGATCGAGCGCCTCTTCGTGGCCGGCCTGTCCCACCGCACCGCTCCCATCGCGGTGCGTGAGCAGCTCGTGGTGGACGAGGACAAGCTGCGCGAGATCCTCGCCGACCTGACCGGGCGGGGCACCTGCGCCGAGGTGATGATCGTGTCCACGTGCAATCGCGTGGAGGTCTACGGCGTGGCCGAGGTGGCGGGCGAGGCGCGCGGTGCCGCCTTCCGACTGATGGGCGCCCACCGTGGCATCGGGCTACCCACCCTCGAGCCGCTCCTCTACAGCATGGACGGCGCGGAGGCGGTGCACCATGCCTTCCGCGTGGCCTCGAGCCTCGACTCCATGGTGCTGGGTGAGCCGCAGATTCTCGGCCAGGTCAAGGACGCCTTCGCCCTCGCGCAGTCCTGCCGCACCGTGGGCCCCGTCCTCCACTCGCTGATGAGCCAGGCCTTCGCGGTGGCCAAGCGCGTGCGCTCGGACACCGAGGTGGGGCGGCATGCCGTCTCTGTGTCCTTCGCCGCCGTCGAGCTCGCGCGGAAGATATTCGACGGGCTCGATGGACGCTCCGTCCTTCTCGTGGGGGCGGGGGAGATGGGAGAGCTCGCGGCCCGGCACTTTCAGGATCATGGGACGCTCCCCGTGTTCGTCGCCAATCGAACGGCGGGGCGGGCCCAGGCCCTCGCCCGCGATCTGGCGGGCACCGCGGTGCCGTTCGAGGATCTCTTCTCCGTGATGGGCCAGGTAGACATCGTCATCACCTCCACGGCGGCGGGCGAGGTCATCGTCCCCGCGGGGGAGGTGGCCCGCATCCTCCCCGGCCGGCGGGGCCGCCCCCTCTTCTTCATCGACATCTCCGTGCCGCGCAACGTCGATCCCGCCGTGAACGATCTGGAGAATGTCTTCGTCTACGACGTGGACGATCTCCGCTCCGTGGTCGAGGCCAACCTGCGCGAGCGGAAGCGCCAGGCCCAGCAGGCGGAGTCGCTCGTGGAGCGCGAGGTGGCGAAGTTCGCCGATCGCCTGCGCAGCCTCGAAGTGGTCCCGACCATCGTCTCCTTGCGCGAGAAGCTCGAGGAGATCCGCAAGGCCGAACTCGGCCGGACCCTCGCCCGCCTCCCCGGCGCCGACGAGGAGACCCGGCAGGCGCTGGAGGCGCTCTCCCAGGGCATCGTGAACAAGATTCTCCACGCCCCCACCGTCAAGCTGCGGGACTCCTCGAAGGCGGGCCACGGCCACCGGTGGATCGAGGTCATCTCGGAACTGTTCGGGCTCGGAGGCAAGAGCCGGGGTGGACCCGCGGCATGACCCTGCGCTTCGGCACGCGGGGCAGCCGCCTCGCCGTGGCGCAATCCAACCAGGTCGCCGACGTTCTCCGCGCCCGCGGCCTCGAGGTCGAGCTCGTCACCATCCGCACCTCGGGAGACCGCCTCGCCGACGTCGCCCTCGCGGATTTCGGAGGCAAGGCCCTCTTCGTGAAGGAGATCGAGGAGGCCCTTCTCGACCATCGGGTCGACGCAGGCGTGCATAGCCTCAAGGACATGCCTGCGTTCCTGCCTGACGGATTGTGCCTCGCCGCCTTTCCCCCGCGCGAGGATCCGCGCGATGTGCTCCTCACCCGGGCGGGGGGCAGCCTCCACGATCTGCCGCGCGGGGCGCGTGTGGCGACGTCGAGTCTCCGGCGTCGCGCCTTGCTCCTGGCCCGGCGCCCCGATCTGAGCATCGAGCCCATTCGCGGCAACGTGGACACGCGGCTCAAGAAGCTCGGAGACGGGCTCTTCGACGCCATGGTGATGGCGCGGGCGGGGCTCGATCGGCTCGGTCTCAAGCCCGAGCATGCCCAGGTGCTCTCGGCCGACGAGCTTTTGCCCGCGGTGGGGCAGGGGACGCTCGGCGTCGAGGTGCGCGCCGCCGATCAGCATCTGCGGGAGGCATTCCGGGTGCTCGACGATCCCGCGGCGCGGGCGGAGGCTCTCGCGGAGCGCGCCTTCCTGCGTCGGCTCGGCGCGGATTGCCATACGCCGGTGGCCGGGCTCGCCCGCCACACCGGTGTCACCGTCGAGATGGACGGGCTCGTCTCCAGTCTCGACGGCCGCACGGTGATCCGCGGCAAGGCGAGCGGCGCGGCGGACCGGGCCGAAGCGGTAGGCGAGAGACTGGCCGACGAGCTGCTCGCCCGAGGGGCGCGGACGCTGCTCGACGAGGGAGCCGGAAGGTGACGGCGGTGGCTTCCGCCAAGCCCCTCGCCGGTCGCCTGGTCGTGGTGACGCGACCCCGTGCCCAGGCCCAGGCGTTCGCTACCCTCCTCGAGGAAGCGGGCGCCACCGTGCTCCTCGTCCCGACCATCGTCATCGAGCCTCCCGTTTCGTGGGAGGCTCTAGACCGCGCGCTCGACGGGATCGGCGACTACCGATGGGCGGTGTTCACCAGCGTCAACGGAGTGGAGATGACGCGACGCCGCCTCGAGCAGCGGGGACGGGAGGCGGGCGTCTTGCGCGGGCGCCGTCTGGCTGCCATAGGCCCGGCTACGGCGGGAGCGCTGCGGAACCTCGGGCTCGAGCCTGAAGTGGTGCCCGAGGAGTACGTGGCCGAGGGACTGGCCGGGAGCCTGCTCGGGCTGATCCGTCCGGGGGAGCGCGTCCTGCTCGCGCGCGCCGCGGACACGCGCGACGTGCTCGTTCGCGAGCTCGAGGCCGCGGGCGCTTTCGTCGACGAGGTGGCCGCTTATCGTACGCGTCCCGCCCACGAAGATGTGGAGGAGCTTCGCCGTGCCCTCGCCGCGGGGCGGGTGGATGTCGTCACCTTCACGAGCTCCTCCACGGTGCGGCACTTCGCGGACCTCTTTCCGTCCGGGGACCTGCCGCGGCTCCTGTCCGGAGTGGCCATTGCCTGTATCGGCCCGGTGACCCGCGCCACCGCGGGGGAGCTCGGACTCGAGGCAAGCATAGTGCCGAGGGAGTACACTATTCCGGCGCTGGCCCACGCCATCTGCCAACACTACGCGAGGAGCTGACTCATGCCGTTTCCCCTGTACCGACCACGCCGGCTCCGCGAGTCGCCTCTCCTGCGGAAGATGGTTCGCGAGACCCGCCTCCGGGTCGACGACTTCGTCTATCCGCTGTTTGCCGTCCACGGCCGCGGGGTGCGCGCGCCCATCGCGTCCATGCCGGGGCAGTACCGCCTCTCCGTGGACGAGCTCCTGCGCGAGTGCAAGGACGCGGCGTCCATGGGCATACCGGCCGTGCTGCTCTTCGGGCTGCCCGTGGACAAGGACCCGAGGGGGAGCGAAGCCTACGCGGAGGACGGCATCATCCAGCAGGCGGTGCGGGCGGTGAAGGAGACCATCCCCGATCTCCTCGTGGTGACCGACGTGTGCCTCTGCGAGTACACGAGTCACGGCCACTGCGGGGTGGTGGAGGAAGGGCGGGTGAAGAACGATCCCACCCTCGACCTCCTCGCGCGGACCGCGGTATCTCACGTGGAAGCGGGGGCGGACATGGTCGCGCCCTCGGACATGATGGACGGGCGGGTGGCGGCCATCCGTGAGGCGCTCGACGAGAACGGCAATCAGGAGACGCCGATCATGGCCTACTCGGCCAAGTACGCCTCGGCGTTCTACGGGCCGTTCCGCGAGGCGGCGGACTCCACGCCCCAGTTTGGCGACCGGCGCTCCTATCAGATGGACCCCGCCAACTCCGTGGAGGCGATGCGCGAGGTCGCCCTCGACGTGGACGAGGGCGCGGACATCGTGATGGTCAAGCCCGCCCTGCCCTATCTGGACATCATCGCCAAGGTGAAGAGCGAGTTCGGTCTTCCCGTGGCCGCGTATTCCGTGTCGGGCGAGTACGCCATGCTGCGCGCGGCGGGCCAGCTCGGCTGGCTCGACGAAGAAGCGGCCATGATGGAGGCGCTCACGGGCATCCGACGCGCCGGCGCGGACATCATCATCACGTACTTCGCCAAGGAGGCGGCGCGGATCCTGGAGCGGGGGCGGGCGTGACCGTCTCCGCCAAGGGCGAGTACGCCATCAAGGCGATGCTCGACCTGGCCCTCACCGACGATGGAGAGACGCTGCAACCCATCCAGGACATCGCGCGTCGACAGGGCATACCCCAGCGCTATCTTGAGCAGGTGCTGCTCGGGCTCAAGCGGGCGGGGTTTCTCCACTCGCGGCGCGGATCGGCGGGCGGCTACCGTCTCGCCAAGGCCCGCGACCAGATCACCGTGGGTGCTCTTCTCCGCGCCGTGGAAGGCCGCCCCGGCGTGGGCGCGGCGGGGCGTCCGTCGCGCGGAGCCACCGGGGATGCCGGCGGAGACCTGACGTATCTGTGGCGGGCGGTGTCGGACGCGGTGGATGCCGTGGTGGACGGCACCACGCTCGAGGATCTCAAGCGCCATGCCGCTGAGCGGCGGGCGTCCGCCAAGCCCATGTACCACATCTGAACCTTTTTTTACCGGGGAACCAGCGTTCCCGATAGGATTGAGCGCCATGAGCCAGCGAAGGACGGCAGCACTGACCCGACCGCGCATCGCCGCGTCCGTGCTCGACGCGGTGGGCGGCACGCCGCTCGTACGCCTCAACCGGCTGCCCAAGCCGGGTGGCGCCGTGGTGCTGGCGAAGATGGAGTCGCTCAATCCCGGCGGCAGCGTCAAGGACAGGATCGCCGTGGGGATGATCGAGGACGCCGAGCGCCGGGGAGTCCTCCGGCCAGGCTCCACGGTGGTGGAGCCGACGAGCGGGAACACGGGCATCGGCCTGGCCATGGTGTGCGCGGTGCGTGGCTACCGCCTCATCCTCACCATGCCCGATGACTACAGCGTGGAGCGTCAGCGTCTGCTTTCGCGCTACGGGGCGGAGATCCATCTCACCCCGGCCGTGGAAGGGATGACGGGCGCCGTCTTCGCGGCGCAGGAGCTCGTGAAGGAGCACCCGGACTATTTCATGCCCCAGCAGTTCGAGAATCCCGCCAATCCGGACGTGCACCGACGGACTACCGCGCTGGAGATTCTCGAAGCGACGGAGGAGCGCCTGAACGTCTTCGTGGCCGGTGTCGGCACGGGCGGGACGGTGACGGGGGTGGGTGAGGTGCTGAAGGAGCGCGTGCCCGGCGTGCGCGTCATCGCGGTGGAGCCCACGCGATCGCCCGTGCTGTCGGGCGGCCGGGCACGGCCGCACGGGATCCAGGGCATCGGCGCTTCCTTCGTGCCTGGCGTGCTCAATCGCACTGTTCTCGACGAGATCATGCAGGTGCGCGACGAGGACGCGACGGCCACCGCGCGCCGACTGGCCCGGGAAGAAGGGCTGCTCGTGGGCATCTCGGCGGGCGCCAACGTGTGGGCGGCCTGCCGCGTGGCCGAAGCGCTCACGCCCGATCAGGTCGTGGTCACCGTGCTGTGCGATACTGGCGAGCGCTATCTGAGCGTGTCGCTCTAGTGTCGGTCGAGAAGAGAAGGAGACAGACATGAGCATCGACGTCTATATCCCGACGCCGTTTCGTCGGGCCACGAACAACAAGGACCGCATCTCCGTCGAAGCGCGCGATGTGAAGGCCATGCTCGACGAGCTCGAAGGACGATTCAGCGCGCTCAAGGGCCTCGTGCGCAACGAGGCGGGCGAGATCCACCACCACGTGAACCTCTACGTGAACAGCGAGGCCATCGAGTCGCTCCAGGGACTGCAGACCTCGCTCAAGGATGGGGACGAGGTGTCGATCATTCCAGCCCTCGCCGGGGGCGGGCCAGCCCTCGCGGAAACCGGGCGTGGACTCGGCGGCTGACTCGCGCTCGATGATCCTGACCCCTGAAGAGTACGCGCGCATCCGGGCCCAGGCGATCGCGGAATACCCCGGCGAGTGCTGCGGGGTCGTGATGGACAAGCCGGGAGAGCGGTTTCTCCTAGCATGCCGCAATATCCAGGACGAGCTCCACGCCAAGGACCCGGAGCGCCATCCGCGCGATTCGCGTACGGCGTATTACATCGACCCGAAGGACCTCATCGCCATGGGCCGCCGAGAGGCCCAGGGATTCCGTGTCCTCACGATCTATCACTCGCACATCGACGCCGGCGCCTATTTCTCCGCCACGGACAAGCACAACGCGCTCGTCAACGGCGAGCCGGCCTATCCGGAGGCGACCTACGTGGTCTTCTCGGTGCGGGAGGGGCGGGTGGACGACGCGGGAGCGTTCCGTTGGGATGCCACGCGGCGCGACTTCCTCCCCGTCGAGTGGAAAAAACCCGAGAGCGATCCTTCCACATGACCGCCAACTCGGACGCGCTCTTCGCGAGAGCCCAGCGGGTGATTCCGGGGGGCGTCAATAGCCCTGTCCGCGCCTTCCGGGGAGTGGGCGGGAATCCCTTCTTTGTGGCGCGCGCCGAGGGATGCCGCATCACCGACGTGGACGGGCGGACCTACATAGATTTTCTCGGTTCGTGGGGACCGCTCATCCTCGGCCACGCCGCCCCGTCGCTCGTCGAAGCGGTGGGCGAGGCGCTCCGACGGGGCACGAGCTATGGAGCGCCCACCGAGGGCGAGGTGGAGCTGGCCGATCTGATCTCACGCGCCGTGCCCTCCATGGAGATGCTGCGCCTCGTCTCCTCGGGCACGGAAGCGGCGATGAGCGCGATCCGGCTCGCCCGAGGCGCCACGGGACGCGACGCCATCGTCAAGTTCGAAGGGTGCTACCACGGACACGCCGACAGCCTGCTCGTCAAGGCCGGCTCCGGCGGCGCCACCTTCGGCGTACCGGACAGCCTCGGCGTTCCGGCGGCGCTGGCCGCGCTGACCATCACCGTACCGTTCAACGATCTGTCGGCCGTCAAGGCGGTCATGGCGGCGCGGGGCCGGGAGGTAGCGGCGATCATCGTCGAGCCGGTGGCCGGCAACATGGGCGTGGTGCCTCCCGCCGCGGGCTTTCTCGAAGGGCTCCGGGCGCTCTGCGACACCCACGGATCGCTCCTCGTCTTCGACGAGGTGATCACGGGCTTTCGTGTCGCCTATGGCGGCGCCCAGGCGCTCTACGGAGTCCGCCCCGACCTCACCTGCCTCGGCAAGATCATCGGGGGCGGGCTTCCTGTGGGGGCCTACGGCGGCGCGCGGGCCATCATGGAGCGCGTAGCGCCGCTGGGCGGCGTCTATCAGGCGGGCACGCTGTCGGGGAACCCTCTCGCGGTGGCGGCGGGACTCTCGGCCCTTCGCGCTCTCGCGAGCCCGGGCGTCTACCCGCGGCTGGAGGAGGGAGGCGCGCAGCTTCAGCAGGGACTCGAGGCCGGCGCGAAGGCTGCCGGCGTGGCCCTCACCGTCAATCGCGTGGGCTCGATGCTCACGCCATTCTTCACCGCATCGCCCGTGACGGACTACACCTCGGCCAAGCGGTCGGACACCGCGCGGTACGGCCGCTTCTTCCACGCCATGCTCGACGGCGGCGTTTTCCTCGCCGCCTCGCAGTTCGAGGCGGCCTTCGTCTCGCTGGCGCATGCTCGGGCCGACCTGGACGAGGCCTCCGCCATCGCCGGCAAGGCCTTCGCCCGCGCCCCATAAGCCCTCGACCGCCATATCTCTATTGACCTCTGTTTTCTCGCGTGATACGGTTCACAAGGCCGCGAACCTGGAGTCGCATCAATTCGCCCTCCGGCCATAACTGGATCGCACGTTTAGCCGGCGCGAGGCCGCGCGAGGAGCGCTCGAGCGTAGATGGTCGGTGAGCTCGCAGTTCCCGCCCCGACACCAGCGCCGCCGCACTCCCCTCGCCGCAGTCGACCCCCCCTCACGGTCAGCCTCCCACGGAGCCGCGCATGAGTGGGTTTACCCGCCGGTCGTTCTTCAAGATCGTCGCCAGCTCCGGGGCCGCGGTCGCCGCCGGTGGATGCGGCAACGACGTCAACGAGCTGGTGGGCAACATTCCCGAGAAGCTCATCCCCTACGTCGTGCCTCCCGACAACATCGTGCCGGGCGTTGCCGCCTACTTCTCGACGGTGTGCCGCGAGTGCCCGGCCGGTTGCGGCCTCGTGGCCAAGAATCGCGACGGCCGCGTGATCAAGCTCGAGGGGAACCCCGATCATCCCGTGAATGCGGGGGCCCTCTGCATTCGCGGTCAGGCCGCGCTGCAGGGGCTCTACCATCCCGACCGCTACCGCGGCGCGCTCATGGCGGGCAAGTCCGTGGCATGGGACGCGGCGGAGAAGGGGCTCGCCGACAAGCTCCAGGGACTGCTCAAGGCCAAGCAGGGAAGTAAGATCGCGCTCGTCACCGGCCTCGAGACGGGAAGCCTGGGTCGGCTCATGGACGAGTGGACCAAGGCGCTGGGCGCGCGGCCGCGCATCACCTACGAGCCCCTCGGCTACGAAGCGCTCCGGGCCGCCAATCGCGCGACGTTCGGCCGCGACAGCATTCCTTACTACGCCATCGAGGACGCGGACTACCTCCTCTCCTTCGGCGCCGACTTCCTCGAGACGTGGGGAAGCAATGTGGCCAACACGAGCGCCTTCACCAGGATGCACGCCCTGGGACGCGGGAAGGCGGGCACCTTCGTGGCGGTGGAGCCGCGCCAGTCCATGACCGCGGGCAATGCCGACGAGTGGCTCCGCAGCGCGCCGGGCACCGAAGGCGTGGTGGCCCTCGCCATGCTCAAGGTCATTCTCGAGGCGGGCCACGAGGGCAAGGGGGCGGATGGCGCCTCGCTGCGCGCCGCGGTGAACAACGTCGACCTCGCCAAGGCGGCCGAGGTCTCGGGCATTCCCGCCGACACCATCAAGCGAATCGCCCACGACTTCGCGGGCGCCAAGAGCGGGCTGGCCCTCGCCGGCGGGGCGGCGACCACGGGGCCGCGAGCCACCGACGCCCTCATCGCCGTCAACCTTCTCAACCAGGCCGTGGGCGCCGTCGGCCGGACCATACGGTTCGGCGCCGATTCGGCCATCGGCAAGGCGAGTCCTTACTCGGAGATGGTGAAGCTCACCAAGGCGATGGCCGCGGGGGAGATCGAAGTCCTCATCCTCGCCGACGTGAATCCTGTCTACGCCATGCCCCCCAAGGCCGGATTCGCGGAAGCGCTCGGCAAGGTGGCGATGGTGGTGAGCCTCGCCACCCGACCGACCGAGACGTCCGCCCGGGCCGGGCTGCTTCTGCCCGCCCTCCATCCGCTCGAGTCATGGGGTGACTACGTAGCTCGCGAAGGCGTCGTCGGGCTCATGCAGCCGACCATGGGGCCCGTGGCCATTGAGGGCAAGCCGGTGGAAGGCAGGCCCACCGGAGACATCCTGCTCTCCGTCGGACGCCAGGCCCTCGGCACCGAGGAGGGCAAGGGGCCGCTCAAGTGGGCGAGCTTCGAGGACTACGTAAGGGAGCAGTGGCAGGGCATGGCGCGCGAATACGGCGGGGGCAAGAATCCGGTCGATTTCTGGGAGGAGTCCCTCCGACGCGGCGGCGCCTGGCGGGCCGCCGCACCGGCGAGCGGGAGCGCGGCGAAGTTCGACGCGAGCCGCCTGAGCGTCGAGGCAGCCAAGCTCGAGGGTGACGGCACGCACGCCCTCATCGTGTATCCATCGCTCCGTTTCTACGACGGTCGGAGTGCCGACGAGCCCTGGCTGCAGGAAGCGCCGGACACCATGACTCAGGTGACGTGGGGCGGCTGGGTCGAGGTGCCCGCCGAGACCGCGAGCAAGCTCGACCTGTCGCGGGGCGATGTGGTGAAGCTCACCTCGCCAAACGGCAGCGTGGAGCTCCCCGCGTGGCCCTCGCCCACCCTTCATCCGGGCGCGGTGGCGGTGGCCATGGGACTGGGTCACGACTATCCGGGCGCGTACGCGCGGGCGGGCAATCTCCGCACGGGACACCTGGGCGACGTCATGCTCAACGGAGGCGCCAATCCGATACGTCTGCTCGGCGCCAATCCCGAAGCGGCCTCGGGCGGGCTGCCGCTCCTCGCGGTAAAAGTATCTCTGACGAAGACCGGCGCCCGCCAACCCCTGGCCATTCCCCAGGCGACCTTCGACGACGACGACCGCGAGATCGTGGAAGTGATCGGGTTGGCCTCGGCGCGCGAGATGGAGCTCCGAGGCAAATCCCCGGACGACGCGAGCCACCCGAGCATGTATCCGCGGGTCAAGTACCCGGACTACCGCTGGGGCATGGCTGTCGACTCCGATGCCTGCACGGGCTGCCAGGCCTGCGTCGTCGCCTGCTCCGCCGAGAACAATGTGCCGGTGGTGGGCAAGGCCCAGGTCGCCTACGGCCGCGCCCAGCAGTGGATACGCCTCGAGCGCTGGGAGCATGGGCCCAAGGGCAAGACCACCAACGTCTTCCAGCCCATGTTCTGCCAGCACTGCGAGATAGCGCCGTGCGAGCCCGTGTGTCCCGTCTACGCCGCGTATCACACGAAGGAAGGGCTCAACGCCCAGGTCTACAACCGCTGCGTGGGCACGCGCTACTGCGGCAATAACTGTCCGTACCACGTGCGGCGCTTCAACTGGTTCAACTACAGCTGGACCTCGCCCCTCGAGATCCAACTGAATCCTGACGTGACGGTGCGCCAGCTCGGGGTCATGGAGAAGTGCACCATGTGCCTCCAGCGCATCGAGAAGGGCAAGAACGAGGCGCACGAAGCAGGGCGGGCGATCAAGGATGGCGACATCCAGACGGCCTGCCAGCAGACGTGCCCCGCTCAGGCCATCACCTTCGGCAATCTGAAGGACGGCGGGGCCAAGGTGTCCAAGCTCTCGGCCAGCCCGCGCAGCTATCACGTGCTGCGGGAGCTCGGCACGAGGCCGGCCGTGACGTACCTCGCCAAAGTGGTGCGCGGCGCCGTGCCGGGCCACGGGGAAGGGAAGGAGCACAAGGCATGAGCGTGGCGAGCCAGCCGGGGGAGCCCAGCTGGTCTGACGTCAACCGCGACGTCATCCGTACCGTCGGCATGCCGGGCAACACATACTTTGCCTGGATGTGCTTCGTCGGTCTCGTCCTCGGATGCGGCGTGCTGGCGTGGGCCTGGCAGATCTGGACGGGCATGGGCGCGGCAGGCAAGCGCACCCCGCAGATGTGGGCGATGTACATCACCACCTTCGTGTTCTGGATCGGCATCGGGCACGCGGGCACCCTCATCTCCGCCGTGCTCTACCTCTTCCGCGCCAAGTGGCGGACCTCGATCTATCGCGGAGCGGAGGCCATGACGGTGTTCGCGGTCATGACCGCCGGTCTCTTCCCGCTCATCCACGCGGGCCGCATGTGGTTCGCCTACTGGCTGATGCCCTATCCGAACCAGCGCTATCTCTGGCCGAACTTCAAGTCGCCTCTGGTCTGGGACGTCTTCGCCATCTCCACGTACCTGACCATCAGCGTGGTGTTCTTCATCGTGGGCCTCGTGCCCGACATCGCTGCGCTCCGTGACAGCGCCACCGGCTTCAAGAAGAAGGTCTACACGGTGATGGCCCTCGGCTGGGAAGGCTCGGATTCCCAGTGGCGCCACTATCGCCGGGCCTACGGCCTTCTCGCCGCCCTCGCCACCCCCCTCGTGCTCTCCGTGCACAGCGTGGTGTCCTTCGACTTCGCCATGGCTCTCGTGCCGGGGTGGCACTCGACCCTCTTCGCGCCCTTCTTCGTGGACGGGGCCATCTTCTCCGGTTTCGCCATGGTGCTCATCCTCATCCTGCCCATGCGCTACATCTTCAACTGGTACGCGTATATCACCGACCGGCACCTCGACTTCATGGCCAAGCTCATCCTCGTGACGAGTCTCGTCCTGAGCTATTTCTACATCTGCGAGGTGTTCACCGCATGGTACAGCGGTGACCACTTCGAGCGGGCGAGCGTGTTCGCCAAGGCGACCAAGCAGTATGCGTGGGCGTACTGGGGGATGTACTTCTGCAACAGCATCTCGCCGCTCGTCTTCTTCTGGAAGAAGACGCGCACGAACACCAGCTTGCTCTTCTTCATCTCGATCCTCGTCCTCATCGGCATGTGGCTCGAGCGGTTCAACATCATCGTGCCCGGGCTGGGCTTCGACTTCTATCCGTACACCTGGGGCACGTACTATCCGACCATCACCGACTCCACCATCATCGTGGGCTCCTTCGCCTGGTTCTTCCTCCTCTTCCTGGGCTTCATCCGGGTCATGCCGTCGCTCTCCATCGTCGAGGTGAAGGAGACGCTAGCCCATCCCCTGAAGCACGCCCACGGAGGCCACCACTAGCATGGCCACCGCCAACGTGCTCGGCGTCTTCGCCCACGTGGACACCACGCTGGACGCCATCCGCCGGTTGCGGGCCAAGGGCTTCTCCGAGCTGACCGTGTACACGCCGGTGCCCGTGGAGGAGATCGAGGAGGAGATCGAGAAGGTCCGGCCGCTGAGCGGGGTGCGGTTCTTCACCCTGGTAGGCGCGCTCACCGGCACCGCCACCGGGTTCTTCCTCACCATCTGGTCGTCGATGAAGTGGGAGCTGATCACGGGCGGCAAGGCGCCCGTGTCCTTCCCGCCCTTCATCATCATCGCCTTCGAGCTGACCATCCTCTTCGGCGGCCTCGCCACCCTGGTGGCCATGCTGCTCCTGGGCAAGCTGCCCAAGACGAGGCCGTCCGTGACTTACGACCCACGCTTCACCCTCGACCGCTTCGGGGTGGCGGTGGCCTGCCCGCCCGAGACGGCGGAGCAGGTTCGCTCGCTCCTCACCGGCGCGGGGGCGGAGGAAGTCCGGCGATGATGAAGTACGTTTTCGTCATCGTCCTCCTCATGGTTGGCGGAATCGCCGGTCTCCAGGGGACGGCTATCGTGTACCGCTGGACCCACGACATGATCGTGACCCAGGGCGTGCGGCCGGGAGAGATGAACTTCGCCATGGCCCCGGGCAGCCTGCCGCGCACCGGCGGCCAGCTCTACTACTCCAAAGAGCAGCGCGAGGCCGCGGCCTTGCGAAAGAACCCGGTGCCCGCCACTCCCGAGTCGATCCAGAAGGGCGCCAACCTCTACGCGGTCTATTGCACGCCGTGCCACGGACCGTCCGGCAAGGGCAACGGGCTGGTGGCGACCAAGTTCGTGGCGCCCACGGACCTCAGCAATACGGAGCTACAGAAGGGACGCACGGACGGGTACTGGCAGAGCTACCTGTCGGTAGGGGGAGCGGTGATGCCTTCCT
>Ga0070712_100001612_pt1 | contig 13801 bp, 14 predicted proteins | sample LARL81metaG_FD_71396 | JGI IMG/M metagenome (GOLD analysis project Ga0070712, IMG submission 71396) | Corn, switchgrass and miscanthus rhizosphere microbial communities from Kellogg Biological Station, Michigan, USA - LAR L8-1 metaG | ecosystem: Host-associated > Plants > Roots > Rhizosphere ...
TCACTCAATCCTTGGCGTAATGCAGGCTGCAGAACATCCTCTTCAAAGCCTGCCGACCTCGGACTGAGATAGCCGATCGTCCGCGACGCCGGCTGCTGTGCGCGCACCGCGAGCGGCCACGCCGCCGCCGCGCCGCCAATGAGCGTGATGAACTCGCGTCGTTTCACTCGATCACCTCATCGGCGCGGGCGAGCAGCATATCGGGCACGCTTAGGTTGAGCGCCTTGGCGGTGTTGAGGTTGATAACAAGCTCGTACTTGGTCGGCGCTTGTACTGGTAGGTCGGCCGGCTTCTCGCCTTTAAGAATGCGATCGACATAGCCGGCCGAGCGTCGGTACTGGTCAAAAAGGTCATAGCCATAGGAAATTAAGCCGCCGCTCGCCGCGTAGTAGCGTCGGTAATAGACCGCGGGCAGCTTGTGCCGGGCGGCAAGCGCGATGATCAGATCGCGGTGTCGAACCGTCAATGCGCTCGACGTCATCACCAGACCACCATTCGAGCCTCTGGCGAACGCCGCGACAGCGCGCTCAATCTCCCCGGCATCGTGGACACTTACCGGTATTACATCCACGCCGATGGCCGGTGCGACGGACTGGATGACGGCGAATTGGCCCACGCCCGAAGTCAAGGAGGGATCGCGAAGGACCGCCGCCCGCGTTACGTTAGGCGCGATCTGCTTGAGAAGTTCTAGCCATTTGCCGCTCAAACTGTATTTGAACTGCATAAAGCCAGTGGCATTGCCGCCCGGGCGTCCCAGGCTGTCGACGAAACCCGCGCCGACCGGGTCGGCGACATTCACGAACACGATCGGCAGCGTGCGCGTAGCTTGCAAAAGTGCCGCCAAGCCCGCGCTGCCGCTGGCAAGAATGACGTCCGGCGCGAGGCCGGCCAATTCCATCGCCTGTTTACGAATGGTATCGCTTTGGCCCAAGCCCCAGAAGTAATCGATCCGCAAGTTGCGGCCGCTGGTCCAGCCTAATTGCTGCAGCGCCAGTACGAACGCCGCGTTGCGGGCTTCAGCGTCACGATCTTCTGCGCCGACACCGGCTGTGAGCACACAAACACGCCGGATGTTTTCGCCTTGCTGCGCCCGCGCCGCGAGCGGCCACGCGGCGGCCGCGCCGCCGAGCAGCGTGAGGAACTGGCGTCGTCTTACGTCGGGCATGGGCTCCCCCTCGGAACCCGCTGTGCCAGCTTACCGCACGCTAAGGTTGCCCCGGAAGGTACCGGCAGGTCCTTGGGATGAACCTGAATCGTTCTGAATGGCAGACCGCGCGCGGGCCAGAACGCGCGCGCCGGGCGTCGTTCCGGCTAGCCGCTTGGAGATGAACTCAAGCCGGAAAGTACACCCACAGAGCGGTGACAACGAAAAGCAGGGTTGAATACAAGCGCATCGCTTGGGTGTCCGAAATCCAACTCTGCGTCCTATCTATGGTCCTCTCGTCCATGGCGTTGCCCCTCTCTATTGCTCGGCGGATCAGCTGCGGGTCCAACCTGCCAGATCAAGATGGGCAGGTCCTTGGGGCAGACCTGAATTGTTCTGAATCGAGGCCGACCGACCCCACTCTCTCAGCAGGTCGGCCGGATTCACGCCCCTTGAGAATGCGGCCCGCATGGGCGCCGACCTGACGCCAAGCATCCGAAATGTCTGTTCCGCCGCTCCAGCCCGCCAATTTCGGCAGACTTACTCGCGGTTCGGAAACGCTGTCGGGATCGCGTGCCGTGTCGCCACGCTGACCACGGTCTCGTGACGTGCCGTGGGACCGTAGGAGAGCGCGAAGGGCGTGTGCGCATACGGGCGCGGACGGCGCGCTTCCTGGGGTGTGGCTATTTTGTTTCGGACCCAGTGGGACCACGCTGCAACAAACCGCTCCGGCGAATCCCGATCAGATGGCGGCAACAGGTCAGATCAGGTCGCAACACAGGGCAAAGGGACACGATGTGCTCCCTGCACACATACCAAACTTGCATTGCATCAAAATTCGCAGATCGCACCGCGGAGCTGTTGCCAGTCAGGCCCGTGCGGCATCCCGCGCGTCCGCAACTCCGGCGCGCGCCTCCCAACACTGTAAATCCAGCAGATCGGAGACAGCCCGCTCCTGTTGTCGAGGAGCGCGTGTTGCAGGGGCCTCGTTCGGCGGCGCGCATCGAAAATTTCAGGATTGTAGCTTTAAGAACCGCGCGCAGGAGATTGAAATCATGGGAGCTTTAGCGCCAATTGGAATTTTCAACGGCTCGTCCGGCGCTCTTACGGCAGCGTCAGCGGCCTATGACGCGGCATGCTCGCCAGCACCTGCCGGGCACGCTCGGCGGCGACAGCGCGGCGGTACATTGCCCGCACAAGCGCGTGGGCAGCGCGGACACGCCGCAGGCACACCGTGAGGATGAGCATCTCCCTGACGTGCGAGATCTTGTGCTCGCCCTTGGCCCATCGAATCACCCCGCGGACGCTGACGCCCATATCGGCGGCGACCGGTCCCTGCCAAGACTTGCCATAGGCGATGCGTGCCAGCCTGACGAATTGCTCGGGCGTGATGCCTTCGTAGCTGGCGGCCCGTTTCAGGTCTATGTGGCGGTTGGTGGGTGCGCGCTTGGCCGCGAGCCTGGCATTGGTTGGCCTCTCTTCGGCTTCGAGATAGGCTGCAGTCGCGGACTTCACCTCTTCTGGTGCTGCGAGACCTTTCGTCTGCCATTCCAGGCACCCTTGGATCATCCAGGCCAGGATGCCCGGCAGCTCGTTCCTAAACTTATCGGACAGCTTTTCGTCGCGTTCCCCCAGCGGGATCGTGATGGTGAAGGGGATCAGATTGAAACGACGACGGATCGCTTCATCAACCGACCGAAGCCCTGGTTTGTGATTTCCGGCAATAACGAGCTTGAACTGTGGTGCATACTCGAAGAAGTCCTGCCGCATGAACCGGGCAGCGATTTTGTCACCGCCAGTGAGTGCCTTGATCTTGCTTTCCGCCCAACGGCGTCCTTCCTCGGTTTCGACAGCAGTAACGAGACGTGCGCCGCGAAGGCTTGCAAGATCGGTAGGGTGTCGTTCATTTTTGGAGTCGGTAAAGGTCTCGATCGGCGCGGTGCGGTGATAGTCGCCAAGACAACTGGTTATGGCATTGACGAATGTGGTTTTGCCATTCGCGCCCGTTCCGAACAGGAAAAACAGCGCGTGCTCTCGCGTTAGTCCCGTGAGTGCGTATCCGGCGAGCCGTTGAACAAACGCGACCAAATCCGAGTTGCCGCCCATGATGCGATTGAGGAATTCCAGCCATGTCGCGATAGGACAGGATGCATCTGGGGCGACGCCGGTGAGCTTGGTCATATGATCATGATGGCGGTGCTGGCGAGACTTGCCAGTTTGCAAGTCCACCACGCCGGTCGGCGTGTTCAAAAGCCACGGGTCCGCGTCCCATTGATCGACGGTCGCAGCAAGCCACCGGTCGGCCTTGGCGAGCCGTTCCACAGCGGCCACGGTCTTCGCGCTCGCGAGCATCGTGGCGATTTTCGGTTTATCACATTTTGCAGCTGCCTCGCGGCAAATCCTGCGCGCACGATCGAAGGCGCGTAGCGTGTCGTCGAACTGCCAGCACGTCTGGTCCCAGTGAAGCCAACGCCCCCAGGCGGCCACATATCGCAGGTCGTTCGCGTGCCGTTCGGCAAATTGTAGTGCCAGCGCCTCATCTGAGAAGGCGGGTGGTCTAATGTCATCTGGATTGTCCGTTTCAATAAGAAAATCCGGAGCTGCTAAGGGCGGAGTCATGCCGCTCTCCCGACAATAATGTCAGCGAGATCGGCACCTTCTTTGATCGGCACGACTCTAAATACTTGCCTCCCGGCTGTCGTCCAACGCCGTGAACATTCGATCGCACGCCGCTGTCCAGTTCCGCTGACGTCGTGGTCAACAAAGATCGTGAGCGTCTCGACTCCAGGAAGTACCGGGAAGGAAGCAATTCCATAAGCATCGCCGAGTGCCCATGCCGGAACAAAACCCAGAAGCATCCCGCCAAGCGTCGATTCGATGCCCTCACCAATCGCGATGCCTGTCGTCACATCCTCATCGGCTGTGAGCTTAATCGCGGTTTCGGACTTCGGCCCGAGCATCTTGCGGCCGAGCTTGTGGCCGTCCAGAGTTAGCGCCGTTCGATGAATGGCGCGCGGCTCATTGTTCACGATGCCGCGAAATATGCCAATCATCGCGGGATGACGGTCGCCACCGAATGGACACGTTGGATGAAAGCGGATGGCACGCCCCGAAACGCCTTCTGGCAGGACGAGCTTTCGACGTGCGAGATATCGCGCGGCCAGCGTGCCGCCAACGTCACGCCCGGCGTTCCAGACTTCAAGGGCGAGCTGCCGATTGCGTTCGGCCAGATTGTCGCTCTGGCCGATAGCGTTGACGGGCTCGTTGTGGTTCCGGTCTCCGTGATCATCCAGCAAGCCGCGCCGCCGCAGTTCCGCGATCACGTCAAGGCGATTGCACCCGGCCCAGCATGTGGCGAGCAGACGCCCGCCGTCACCGTCCCGCAGTACCAGCGATCGCCCGCCGTGTAACGGACAGCGACACCGCCAGCCTCGGCCTTCGTGCTGCGCGTGGCCGAGCGCCGCGGCGATGTCGGCAGCGTTCATAGCTGCACCCCGCTTGCCGGTGCCTTGCGCGGTCGGCCGCGTTTACGGCGAGGCGACTGCGATTGCGCGGTGGTGCCTTGCGTAGACGCGAGCCTTTGCGCGACGTAGCGGCGTATCGACTCGACCGTGATTTTGCGCGAGCGGCCGTCCAGGAATGAGTCGAGCTCGCCAGCAGCCAGCAATTCATATTCCCGCGTGTTGGAGCAAGCGAGCATCTTCCAAGCGGTTCGTGGTTTGACTACGAGCGCGCCTTCCCAATCGGAAAGGCCAGTGCTGCGAATAGACATTCAGTCGTTGCTCCACACGTCCTATCCTGGATGTGTGCTTACGACCGCGAATGCCGTGGTTTCAAAGGGTATTTTGTCGGTCGAATTTGTTAACGGCGGCTTGGCTTTTTTTGAGGATTCTGAGGATGCCCTCGGCCTTGACCGTCGGCGGCTTGCTTCCCGATGGGGCAGAGCATTGCCACGCGACGCACATTGCCCACTCAACAGCCGCAACAAGTACGTCGAGCACCACGCCGCGGCTCGCGTGGTTCGGTATGCCTCTATGGTCCGGTGTGCCTGTGCCGCGTGTCCACGAAATCCGCGGTCGGCCGATAGATCGCGCGATGGCATCCGCAAAGGCTAAAACAACATCCGAATCATATTTCTCCGGTCGGCCTAGGAAGGGAGACTGGAAACCCTCGCCCTGCGAGGCTGGTTCCCTCTCGCGGATGCGGCGATTGGCGCCCGGATCGTCCCTCCAGGCGTTGCGGGCAGTCTTGCGCACCTTCCGAGTGGGCGTCCTACCATCGTGTGTGATCATAAAATCTTGGATTGCATCCACGAAATACAGAGGAGGTTTGTCGTCCGCTTGGTTGAAAACCCTTCCACGCTCTCTTTCGCATAACACTTGCAGAACAGTGAGGCCTCCGGGTTTCGCCTCCACGAACTCGCCCCCTTCCATCCAAAGGAAGGTGCCTCCTTGCCCGCGCACCTCTGCGTGCAAGGTTTTCTTGATCTCATCCACTATTGCGTTCGTGCCTTGGCCCAGTTCGAGGTCGCGCCGCATTTGCCCGACCTTAGCGACAAGCCGATCATATGCACGCCGCTCGATTGCGTACGTCAAAACCTCATCGCTTAGGGGCTTGTCTGACAGGATTTTGCGCGCCTCCGCTGGCGCACCGCACTAATGATCGCGGCGGCAGCGCGGTGCGGAGCCGCGCGTTCGGGGATCAGCCTAGCCGCCGCCGTTAGATGTTAACCCATTCGCCGCATCGGTGCGACGTTGTTTGTCTCTTGCAGCGGCGCGGTGGTGCAGAACGTCGCCCATTGCTGCATCAACCGGCGCCGCTTCTCGAACATGTCGCCGCGCCGGTAGGCCTGTTCCACCTTGCTGCCGACGACATGCGCTAGCGCCGCTTCAACAATCTCGTTTTGGAACGCGGTGCGCTCGCTCGCCCAAGTCTTGAACGTTGCCCGGAAGCCATGCGCCGTTAGATCGCCGCGCTCCATGCGTCGCAACAGCATCAGGAAGGCCATGTTGGAGAGCGGTAGGCCGGGCTTGCCACCGGCAAACACGAAACCGTCATCCGCTTTGCGATGCGCGAACATTTCTTCGAGTATCGCAAGCGCGCGAGCGGACAGCGGGACGCGGTGTTCCCTACCCGCTTTCATGCGGGCAGCCGGAACGGTCCACCTCTTATCGAGTAGATCAATCTCGGACCACCGCGCCCCTATCGTCTCGCCCGTTCTCGCGGCCGTGAGCACCGCAAATTCGAGCGCGCGGGCGGCGACGCCCTCTTGCTCACGCAACGCAAGCAGGAAGCCCGGCAGCTCGGCATAAGGCAATGCGGCGTGGTGCTCAACTCTGCGAACCTTGCCGCGCGCTGGCAACAACTTGTCGAGATGGCCGCGCCAGCGGGCGGGGTTCTCGCCCTCGCGCCAGGTGCGCGCTTTCGCAAAGTCCAGGATGGCCTCAATACGCCCGCGCACCCTGCCCGCAGTCTCGGGCTTGGTCGTCCAGACGGGCTCGAGCACCCTGAGTACCAACGCGGTGTCGATCGCCTGTACCGGCAGCGACCCGATGACAGGCTCGGCGTAGGTCGCAAGCGTCGCTTCCCATTGCGCCGCGTGCTTGCCGTTGCGCCAGCCGGCCCGGTGCGCGTTGATGTAGCTGTCAGCACATTGCTTGAAAGTGATTGCCTTAGCCGCATCGAGCCGGGCTTTGGCGCGGCGCAAAGCGCGCGCCTCGATTGGATCCACGCCGTCATAGCGCAGTCGTCTGGCATCGAGCGCCTTGGCGCGCGCTTCCTTCAAGCCGAATAACTTGAGCGGTCCGAGCCCCATCCAGCGCGGCCGGCCATTGAGCATGTAGCGCAGCACCCAATTTTTCGTCTTGTCCCCGGTGACGCGGAGATAGAGCCCGTCGCCGTCCGCATACATGCCGGGCTCGCTCGCGTTATCCACCGCCAACGCGGTGAGCCGGTTCGTTTCACGTGCCATGTCCGCCCCTCGTTCCAATGATCCGCAAATGCGTCCACAACCATTATTCGGACGATAGCGAAGGACCGCGAACGTGTCCAGAGAGAAAAAGACACAGTCAGCGGCTAGAAATTGGCCTTTTCGCGGATGATGGTGAAGGGCAGCGAATGATCGCGAACAAGGGCTCTGGCGGAAGGGGTGGGATTCGAACCCACGAGGGGCTTGCGCCCCTGGCGGTTTTCAAGACCGCTGCCTTAAACCACTCGGCCACCCTTCCCTACCGTAGCATCAAATACTTAGGCGCGTTCGCTGCCGGAACAAGTGCGAACATTGCCACCCAACTGCCACCGGGGAAGTATCTCAGTTTGATTTTTTTGTCTTGTAAGGGACGCTTCCCACCTCGGGGCATCGCTTTAAATCCTAATTTGAAAAGCGCCGAATCTCATCGATGCGCTCGCGCATCCACGCTACCGCCGCGCCACCGAGCAGCGTGATGAAATCGCGGCGCTTCATTCGATCACCTCGTCGGCAAGGGCGAGCAGAGCGGGCGGCGCCTCGAGGCCAAGCGCCTTGGCAGTCTTGAGGTTGAGCGTGAGCTGGTACTTCGTCGGCTGCTGAACCGGGAGATCGGCGGGCTTTTCGCCGCGAAGGATACGATCGACATAGGAGGCCGCACGCCGGAACAAATCGACACGATCCGGAGAATAAGAGATCAGACCGCCGCTCTTGACCAAAACCGGATCCGAATAGATCGCCGGGAGGCGGTGCCGTGCGGCAAGCGCGACGAACGGCTCGCGGAGCGCCGTGATCGTGATGTCCGGCGCGAAGAAAAGGGCGCCATTGGGCGTTTTCGCGAAATCTTCGAGCACGCCTTCGAGTTCAGCTAACCCGTGGATTGGCGCCATAACGGGCGTGATGGCGAGCGGGGTGGCAAAACGCTCGAACGAACGGCCGTAAAAAGCAGCGTTGCGATTGTCGGGATTGTAGATGAACGCAACGCGCGAGGTGCCAGGCGCGATCTGAAGCAAGATTTCCAACATCTTGCCGATGACGGAGAACTCGAAGGAAGAGAATCCGGTGACGTTTCCGCCGGGCCGCGCGAGGCTCTTCACCCAGGGCGACACGCAAGTCCTTATGCAAGGGGATGGGGACGGCCTCGCCAGTTTTCTGCTGCGCGTGGACCATCAGCCATTGGCCGTCGGCATCGTGCTCGATGTGCGACCAGCGCATTCGAACGACATCGGAGCGCCGTTGGCCGGTTTCGAGCAACAGCGCAAAGGCGAGCGCGAGATGAGGCGGCGCGGGTGCACGGCCTTGCGGAGTCGGCGCGAGCGGATTGCCCTCGATGAACCGCCGCTGGACAGCGACCGGCCAAGCGAGTCGTGGCGCGGCTCGGTAGGTTCTGCCCCGGCGATGCACCGGGTTCGTGCGCCCGTCAATCTTGCATTGCTTCGACAGACGCTCGTCGGCGAATGTCCACAAGATGCTGATGATCATGGCGGCAAAGTCGCCGCGTGAGCGGCCGTGCTTCTTCTCGACTTCGTTGCAAAGGTGTTGCACATGCTGCCGATTGAGGCCGGCAAGCGGGGCGCGCGCGATGTCGGAGTCGAGCAAGTGCTGGATCATCGGCCTATAAGCCGCTTGCGTGCTCGCCCTGCGCCGCTTTCGGAAGTCGTCGTGCGCGAGGAATTGTTGGCAAACCCACCCGAACGACGCGGCCGGGAGCGGCACACGAACCGGGCGGGCAGGGCGCGGCGGCTCGGTCGCGCGGTTCTCGGCGATCGCCGAAAGCCTTTCGTGTTCGGCGAAATATTGCGGTGAACCTTCCGGTTTTGGTAGTGGACCTTTCACGTGGCCGCGCCGGAAATAATGGTAGCCGCTACGCAGGCGTTGAATGTGTGGAAGCGTGCGGGCTTCCGCTATTCGCAATTCAGTCGTCGGGCTCATCCTGTCCTCGGTTGTTTGCGCGCTGGCGGGCCGATTCCCGTCGGGCGCTACAACGGAGGTTAGCGTTACCCGTGTCCGTTTAAAGCAGCGCTTTAACTCATTGAAGCAGTGCTTTAACTCATTGACGACATAGGCTCATTACCGGCGTTTGCCCGAACCGGAGCGGTCGGCGCCATCGCCATGTCTTTCTAGCGTTTAGAAATGGCTTCTTCTATTTTGGGGCGATGCCGTCGCCCCGCGGACACGAACCTTTGTTCGAGGCTGGTGACGGTGTAGGCCCTTCGATGGCGCAGAAGGCATCCAGGCGACGCAAGCGCGGCCGGCCGCGGAAGGACGAGGACGACCAGGAAGTCGTCGACCTTGCGGCCGCCTTCGCCAAAGTCCGCGGGCTCGGGCCGCAGCGCGCGCGCGATCTCGCCTTGAGCTGGTTGGAAGGGACCGCGCGTAAGCACACGCCGGAAGAACGAGAAAAGCTCCCCCGGCGCTTTCGGCGCTCCGCACTCCCGCTGCTGACGCACGAGCTTGCGGTTTCATACAAGGGCCGCGAAGGGGGCATCGCCGAGAAGCTCGCAAGCGGGCAGCTCAAGCCGCGCCCCGACGTCGTCGACGAGATCGTCAAGATCCTCCGCGCCAAGGATGAAGAGCTTGTCCACCTCGCCCTCGCCATCGTGCGGCGGCTCCTGGCCGCGAAATAACCCCGACAGCCGATTTTTCCGGGGAGATATGAAATTGAAAGCGCCCTATAGAATGGTCGATGCAGTCACAGCTCGACCTCGACGACGCGCTCATCGCGCAATTTCTCGGCAGTAGGTACCTCGGCCGCCGTTACCTGCGCTATGCCGAGCTTGAACAGCTTGGCCTCGTCGACAATCGCGCCACGCTCAAGCTTTGGATGGACGCCGGCGCCTTTCCGCGCCGCCTGAAAATTCCCGGCCCCTCCGGGAAGACGCTTGTCTGGCTCGCCGTCGAGATCGCACAACTCGTCGCGCGGCGCGTCCGCGAGCGCGATGCATCCGAAAATGAAGAGGGCGCTCCCGCCACGGAGCCCTCATTGTTATTCCAAACGACCCGTTAGCGCGGGCCGCAGCAACGTCGAGCAGGGCAGATGGGTATACCCGACGACGCCCTGAGACAACCTCTGAGCTATGAGGACATCAAGGCGCTGGCCGTGGCGCTCGGTCGACCGGCCGAGACCCTGATCGCGCTCGCCGCCTCCAACGATCCGTTCTACGTGGTGCCGCGCCGGCAGACGCAGGCCCAATGGTTTGCCACTGAGGTCTGGCCGCTGCTGGACATCGACGAGAGCGGCGGCATCCACGTCCGGCGCGTGCACTACGTGCTGGTCTCGCTGCCGGCGAAAGACCGGCCGCGAAAACCGGATGGCACGGCATACGAGAATACGTCCGACGATTGGGACCTGCTGGTCGCGGCCTCCCGCGATGCCCACGAGCTTGCTCTGGTCGATGCCGGGCTGTTCATCGACCGCCGGGCCGCCGAGCCCATCGTCTACATCCCGGAGGACGAAGACTCCGACGCCACCATCGACGTGGTCGGCGGCGAGATCAACGAGCAGTCCGAGTCGGTGCCGTCGTTCACCTACATCCCGCGCTACTACACGTTCCCGGACTTGCCCGGCTACAGCATCACGCCGCCCGAAATCGCCGAGCCTTACGCGGTCGAATTGTGGATCGAGAAGTCCTCGATGGCCGACGTACTCGGGCCGATCGCACGTCGCTATGGGGTGACGCTGATCACCGGCGTCGGCGAGCTTTCGTTGACGCGGGTGCACGAGCTTGTCGAGCGGGTGAGCGAGCATCGGCGCAAGACCCGCATCATCTACATCAGTGACTTCGATCCTGCTGGCAACGCCATGCCGGTCTCCATCGCTCGCAAGATCGAATTCATGCTCCGGCGCGACGGTCTCGATCTCGACATTCGGCTCGATCCTCTGTTGCTCACCCGCGAGCAGGTCGAGCACTATCGGCTGCCGCGGATTCCGATCAAAGACAGCGAGCGGCGCAAAGGCGCATTCGAAGAGCGCTTCGGCGAGGGCGCGGTCGAGTTGGATGCGCTCGAAGCGCTGCATCCAGGCGAGCTTGCCCGCTTGGTCATCGAACGCATCGAGGTCTACCGCGCGCCGGCGGAGGCGACGCGGGGGGACATCGAAGGCGCCACCTACTACTTCGAGCGGGATGCGTCGGCGACACGGGAGGAACTGCTCGCCGAGCACGGCGACACGTTGGAAAATCTCCGGGCTCGATTTGACGAGATGCAGGCGGCAATCCGTCCGCATCAGGATGCGCTCGCCGCGATCGCCGCCGAGTTCGCGGAACGTTTCAGCGGGCCGATCGCCGAGCACATCGCCGCCATCAACGAACAGGTCGCCGCCTTCTATGAGCAGGCGACCGATGTCTGGTCCGACATCGCCGACGATCTCGAAGACCGCGCGCCCGACCCCGACGCGGCGGATTGGCCCACGCCCTACGACGCCGACGAGCCCGACGATCCGCTGTTCGACTCCGGGCGCAGCTACATCGAGCAGATCGATCGCTACAAGCGCCACCAGGGCAAACCCACAACCCGCCGCCGCAAGAGCAACAGAAACGGGGGTGCCGCGCGATGACCGCCGCCGCGCGCATCAAACCGGCAACCAGGCCGAGCGCGCTCGTGGTCTTCATCGCCCGTGCCGAGGCCCGCGCGATCCTTTGGCAAGCAGGCGAATTCGATCTGCACGAAGCCGTCGACAAACTGCAAGCCGATGCCGAGCACACCGGCTTGGTCGATGCCATCGGACAAGACGATGTGCAGCGCATCCTAGCAGAGGCCTTTCATCCAATGCGGGATTGGTCACCAAGCTCCGCACTGGTTATCAAGATGCATCACGGACGCTAAAGGCAGGCCGTTGTCGGTCGTCGAAAACGCCTATGTTGCGATCGAAAGCGATGAAGCGCTGCGCGATGCGCTGGCCTATGACGAAATGCAGCGCACGCCCATGCTCATGCATCAGGTCGGTTATCCGATCGGCGGCGATCTCAAAGAACCATGCCCGCTCACCGACGTTCATGTGATCGAAATCCAGAGATGGCTTCAACGCGCCGGGCTCGAACGTATCGGCCGGGAAGTCGTGTTTGATGCCGTCAACGCCTATACACGTGCGCACGGCTATCACCCGGTGCTCGACTATCTCGAAAATCAGGAATGGGATGAACAAACGCGCGTCGATACTTGGCTCTCGACCTATCTCGGCGCTGAGAATTCACCCTACACGCGCGCCATCGGTCGCATGTTCTTGATCGAAATGGTAGCGCGTATCTTCGAGCCCGGCTGCAAGGCCGACTACATGCCCGTACTCGAAGGGCCGCAAGGCGCGCTCAAATCGACGGCCTGCGCCGTGCTCGCCGAACCATGGTTCTCCGATAACCTGCCAGACATCGCTACCGCCGGGAAAGATGTCTCACAACATTTGAAGGGCAAATGGCTGATCGAGATTTCGGAAATGCACGCGATGAACCGGGCAGAGGCAAGCTTGCTCAAGAGCTTCATCTCGCGCACGACGGAACGCTACCGCCCAAGTTACGGTCGTTGCGAAGTTCACGAGCCGCGACAATGCTGCTTCATCGGTACAACCAACAAAGAGATGTACCTGCGCGATGAGACCGGCGGCCGTCGTTTTTGGCCAAGCAAATGCGGCAACATCAACATCGATCGGTTAGTCGCCGACCGCGATCAACTATTCGCGGAGGCCACGAAGCTCTACCGCGAAGGGACGACGTGGTGGCCGGAAGCGGAATTCGAGCGCAAGCACATGGTGCCGCAACAGGCGGCCCGCTACGAAGGCGATGCGTGGGAACCCGTCGTGCGCAAATATCTCGGCAACAAGACGCGCGTCACGTTGCTCGAAGTCGCCGTCGGTGCCCTCAAGTTTGAAGTCGACCCGCCGCAACACATGGAAGGCGAACCTCGCCCCGCGCGCGGCACACCGATCAACCGGCTCGGCACCGCCGATCAGCGCCGGATTACTGCCATCCTCACTAATCTCGGCTGGAAGTCGAACCGCGATATGCACGGGCGATGGTGGGAATGCCCGGCAAAGCTATGACGCCATGACATCAGATGACGCCATTTCTCTATAGAGGACAAACGCGCGCGCGCACGTGATACCTAGGGAGAAAAATGATGTCATGTAGTGTCATGCTGTCAGCACCGATCGAGAGGCGGTCGTGAACGGGCATGAAGACGCCGCGCCGTAGCCCTGGCTCGCCGCGGACGCCGCACCGGCTACCTGCAACGGCTCCTGGCCGGCGGCGGGCTCGACCATCGATCACCGGCAAGGGCGGCGTCTTCGCCGCCATCGAGCACGACGGCTGGAGCGCCCCTCGCCGAAGCCGAAGCCGCCAATTCGCCGGCAGCGCGATCGCGCTCGCCGAAATCGGGCCGGCGCGCCGACTGGCGGCTCGATTCAGAACGTTTGAGGGACCTTCAATGATTCCAATGGTTTTACAGAGGGGGGTTCTTAAAATTTACAGTAGGCTGATACCCGCAAAGCGCCGACAGACTGACCGAACGGCCGCTTCATCCTCGCTGAAGTGGGCGGCCAACTGTAGCGACCGACAATTTTAAATGCCGCCCTTGGGCCGCACGAAGCACTGGATCGTGTCCGCAAGCACGAAGAGATGGGCCTGACCATCCGGGGCGTAGTCCTTGACGATTTTCTCGGGCGGAATCTTGGTCCAGGTATCATTGAGCCACGCATACCAGAC
>Ga0070712_100001614_pt1 | contig 13796 bp, 25 predicted proteins | sample LARL81metaG_FD_71396 | JGI IMG/M metagenome (GOLD analysis project Ga0070712, IMG submission 71396) | Corn, switchgrass and miscanthus rhizosphere microbial communities from Kellogg Biological Station, Michigan, USA - LAR L8-1 metaG | ecosystem: Host-associated > Plants > Roots > Rhizosphere ...
CCTGCTTCCGGTGCCAGTTGCCCCGGTCCCCTTCAGAATGTCGCACCCTCTCGGTAAGTTCGCCTCATGACAACCATCGACCGCGCCATCACGGACGCGATCACCGCGGAGAACACGGCCCGCGCCGCGGCTCCCGCGCCCGAGGTGATCGTCGTCCACCCGGAGAAGGAAAGCCAGCTGGAGGCGCTGCTGTGCCTGTACGAGCAGCGCAAGGCCGCGCACGACGCCGCCGAGGATCAGTGGGGCGAGTACAAGGAGGCGCTCGTCGCCGCGCTGCGGGCGTACAACCCTGACGAGAACGTCAAGGTCTACGAGGTACCCGCCACCCGGATGTGGCCTGCCGTCACCGTCGCCTGGCGCAAGGGACGCGAGTACCTGCCCGCCGAGCTGATCAGGAAGCACATCCCGCAGATCTGGGACGCGTTCAAGGTAACCGCCAAGGGCTACTGGGAAGTCCGGCCGAAGGGCAAGCGCGGATGACGCCTATTGAGGACTACGCCGGGATGGCCTGGCGCCCGCCGCTTGAGGACTACGCCGGGATGGCCTGGCGCCCGCCGGCATGCCACCCGCAGGCGCACGACGACACCGAGACGATGACCGCTGTCACCGACTGGGCGAACTGGAGGCCGTAATTGCCAAGCGCCGCTGCGCAGTTCATGGCGTCGTCGCCGCGCTCGACCGGCGCCAGCGACGCGTGGGCGGAAGGGTACGGCGCGGAGCTGCGCGGCATCGTCACGCGGTACGCCAGCCAGCAGCCGCGCTCAGTGCAGCGGCACCTGGGCCCGTCCGAGCTGGGCGCCGCGTGCGACCGGCAGGTGATCGGGAAGATGGCCGGGTCGAAGGCGACCAACCACGTCGCCGACCCGTGGGCGTCCGTCGTCGGGACGGCCATCCACGCCTACCTGGCCGACGCGTTCAACTGGGACAACCGGCACAACGGGTACCTGCGGTGGCTGGCCGAGCAGCGCGTCACCCCGGACCCCGGGCCCGACCCGCACCCGGGCACCGCCGACCTGTACGACGCGCACAGCCGGGCGGTGGTGGACCACAAGTGCCTGGGCGACTCGACGCGGGCGAAGCTGAAGGCGAAAGGGCCGCCGCGTCATTACTACGTGCAGCTGCTGCTCTACCGGCGCGGTTACCAGAACATCGGGTTCCCGGTCGACCGCGTGGTGCTCGCGGCGTGGCCGCGGACCAAGTCGTTCCTGGACGACATGTACGTGTGGTCGCACGTGCCGACCGCGGAGGACGACCGGCTGGTGGACGACGTCCTGGCGCAGACCGCGTTCCGCCAGCAGGCCGCCAGCCTGGTCCGGGCGGGGAAGCTGAGCTTGTCAGACATTACCCCTGAGCCGGATGACGACTCCTGCTACTTTTGCTTCCTGTACCGGCCGCAGGCCGCGTACGACGGGCAGTACGGGTGCCCGGGAACGCTCACTAAAAGGAGGGGCTGATGGGCTCACAGCTCGTGGTGGTGACCTGCATCACCTGTCACGGGAGGAAGAAGTACAGGGGCTCGGTGTGCCCGCTGTGCGAGGGCAGGGGCAAGATCGAGGTTATCGAGGGCGATGACGATGACGATTAAGAAGCTGCTTGACACCGAGGACGGTGACGTCTTCTACCCGGTCACGGCCCCGTGGGAAGTGTGGCAGCGGCGGCGCGGCGGCGAAGACTACCCGTTCATGCAGATCGGCAGCGAGTGCGATTTCCAGGCAGGTGCCGTGGGCAACGGGGACCTCAGCCAGGCTGTCACCGTCGTGCACAACACGTACCGCGCGGCGCAGAACTTTACGGAAGCGCTTGCGGACGCGAGGCAGGGAGGTGTAGCGTCACACGAGTCGCGAGGCACCTGAGCCGCACAGGCCAGGGAAACGGAGCGCGGCAGGCAGGTGGCAGCCCCGCCGGGACGGCAGGAGGCACAGTAAGACCACCAGGGCCAGTCTCTTACCTTTACCACCGCAATCGCCTTTGCAGCACGGCGCCCGCTACGCGGAGAGCGCCCAGGTGCCCGCCACGCGGACAGCACCTCACGGACAATCGCACTTGTCATTTCCCTTCCCTTCAGAATCGGAATCGTCAGTGAGTTATCCTCAGCAGCCCGGTTACGGGCAGCCGCCGCAGGGGTACCCCCCGGCACAGCAGCAGGGCTACGCGCAGCCCCAGTACCAGCAGCAGCCGTCAGCGGCCCCCTACCAGGGACAGGCCGCAGGCCCCTACCAGGGACAGCCTCAGCCGCAGCAGGGTTACGCGCCCCAGCAGCCGTACCAGGGGTACCCCCCGGTGAACCAGCCGCCGCAGCCAGGCCCCTACCAGGGACAGCCTCAGCCGCAGGCACCCCCGCCGTCCGCGCCGTCCACCGTCAGGGACTTCTGGGACCAGCCGTCAACCGGCGGCAAGGCCCTGTCCTTCGAGCGCGTCGGCACCCGCTACGTCGGCACCGTCATCCGCACCGTCACCGACGCGGACATCCAGGACCAGACCGACATCAAGGACGGCACGCCCTCCCGGTTCAACGACGGCCGCCCCAAGAAGATGATGCTCGTCCCGCTGCTCCTGCACCAGCCCACGCCCGAGTTCCCCGACGGCGTAGCCACCTGGTACGTCAAGGGCAACAACAAGAGCGAGCTGACCCGCGCCATGGAGGCCGCCGGCATCGCCCCCGACCCGGAGACCGGGTACATGCCCGTGCCCCGGGCCGGCGACGTCATCGACATCACCTTCACGCACGAGAAGGCCATGGGCCGCGGCATGAACGCGATGAAGGTGCTGCGCGTCGCGTACACCGCCGGCAACGGGACCGGGCCGGACATGTCCCAGGTCCAGCAGGCGCCGCCCGTGCAGCAGCCGTACCAGCAGCCTCAGACGCAGTACGCCCAGATGCAGCCGAACGTGTACCAGGCGGGACAGGGCAACGGCTACATGACGCAGCAGCCCGGGCAGGCTCAGCCGCAGTTCCAGCAGTACGCTCAGCAGCCCGCGCCGGGCACCGCGTACCAGCCTCCTCCGCAGCAGTACCAGCAGGCCGGCCCGGCCGCCTGGGACCCGAACACGCAGGCGTTCCCGCCGGGCACCTTCCAGCAGCCTCCGCCGTACCCTACTGCGGGGGGTGCGCCGATCCCTGGTGCCCCGGGCCCTGCCCCCATCCAGCAAGCTGCCCCTGCGGCTGCAACGGGTTACCAGCAGGTCGGCCCGGTCGTCGTGCCTGCCGCGCAGCCTCAGTTCGACCCGGCGCAGGCTCAGCAGTTCCAGCAGCAGCACCAGCAGCCGTCTTTCCCTACCCAGCAGCCTGGCCCCGGTGCCCAGGGTGCTCCAGCGCCGTATACGAATGGTGCGCAGCCAACAGGGCCTGCCTCCCCTTCTTACGGCCCGCCGCCGGACTGGCCTGCCGACGTCCCGTTCCGTGAGGGGCTGACCGTCGGCCAGGCCCGGCTCGCTGCGCTGCACAACATCGGGCAGCCGCAGCAGTAGTTAACCTCCGTTCCGGCCGTGTTCGCTGTTTACTAGTGGCGCGGCCGGAACCGGTGGTAGCGTGCGGATGCGTACGCGATTCATTAACCCCTTCAGGAAAGGCCTGTAAATGCTACTCAGGAAGATCCTGCTAGCCGCCGTGGCGCCGCTGGCAGCCGCGGGGGCGCTCGCGCTCAGCGGCGCCGCGCAGGCGGCCGTGCCGAACGGCATCACCGCCACCGAGGCGTACAGCGACTCGGTCAGCAGCATCACCGCGATGTTCGGCTCGTTCGCCATCCCGGTCAACAGCCCTGCCACCCAGGTTCCCGACGGGGCGGTCATCCAGTTCGCCGCGACCAGCACCCTGAACGCCTTCCCCGGCATCCACTGGAGCGCTTCAGGGCTCCCCCAGGGCGGGGTTACCGACCCGACGATCAGTGCCGGGCAGGTCACGCTCCAGTCAGGCCCGCTGGTTCCCGGGACGTATACCTTCAAGGTTGACGCGAGTGAGCTTTCCCCGGGCCTTGCGCGGGGCGTCGCGACCGTAGTTGTCACCCCGGGCGACGACTCCGGCCATGACAGCGTGTCCATCACGACGGACCTGGTGGTGCTGAACGCGCCGACCAACGCCAACGGCGGGGTTACCTTCTCGACCGTGCCCGGCAGCGTGCCCGAGACGGCAAGTAACCTGCCGGCCGGCGTGATCTTCGACGGCGCCGCGCAGACACTGTCTGTCGGCACCGCGGTTAACGGCAAGTACCCGCTGTTCGTCGTCCGCGCCGCTGACCCGGCCGGCGCCGTGGCCACCGAGGGCGTCATCGCCGTTGTGGGGCCGTTCTTCGAGGGCGTGCCGAGGCTGTCCGGGGGACGGGCGACCGAGGGCGTCAACCCGGCCCGGGAGAACGTGTCCTTCATCCAGTCGAACGTGGCCTCGTGCGACCACTTCACCATCGTCGGCCCGGGCGCGATCAACGGCCACCAGGGCTGGGTGCCCGCCCACCTCGGGCTGAACGTCGCCGTCTACGGCGGGCTGCTCCAGCACCACGGCTACACCGTCTACTACCAGCCGGTGAGCGGGCCAGCTGACTGCTCGACCCACTCGGTCACGCCGTGGCCGGGCTCGCACTGGGGTTACGTCTACTTCGTGACCGCGTGAGCTAGCTGAGCGGGCCCCAGCAGGCTCCCTTACCGGGAACACCGGAAGCCGGGGCCGGCAAGGTTCCCCCGGGTACCTCCCCGCCCTCAGACGCCCGGCGGAACACGACGGCCGCCGTAACGGCTTAACAGCCCGCGCGGCGGCCGTCGGCATGTCACGGGTGAACCCAGGGGCGCCAGGAGAACACCAGCTCGGCGACCGCGCAGGCAGCTCCGGCGTAGGCGATCGCGTCCGCGTGGGCGCCGTGCGTCCAGGCGAGGATGGCGGCGATGATGAACAAGATGAACGCTGCGATGCCGAACACGGGCAGCCGCCTTTCTGAAGGTGAGCGTGCCCGGCTCCGCGTACGGCCGCAGGTACTCCTGGTACCTACCCAGGGAAAGGGAAGGAAAGCATGCCCGCGCAGTGCGGCAAGTACTGGACAGACAAGCTCAACACCGGGCCAGAGCACCCGCAGCACCGCTGCACCGGTCAGTTCATGCACAAGGGAATCCACATCTGCGGTTCCGACTACAAGAAGGACGGGAAGACGGTGCACTGCGGCGCGGTAAACCGGCAGGACGTGCGGCGGTGAGCGACGAGGAGATCCAGGTCGTCATCCCGCCGGCCCTGCGGAAGCCGCTAGAGGAGTGGCTGCATAGGCGCAACCTTGAGCTTGTCCGGATTCCCGCCGAGCTGGACACAGACCTGCCGACGTACATCATCGGGCTGGCGTGACCACGGTCGGCGGCGAGCTGGACGAGTCCGGTTCATGGCTGGACGTCACCTGCTACAGCGGGGACGCGCACGAGTGCAGCCGGGTCGCGGACGTGCTCCGCGTGCTCACCCCGGCGTTCGCCCCGACCGACAACGGGAACACCTTCCGGGTGCCGCTGTCCTGGGCGGCCGTCACCCAGCTGGCCTACGCCTTCCCCGGCGGGACCGGCTGGGACGGCCGCCCGGGGCTTACCTGGGTGCCCGGCGCGCGGCTGTGCGGCTGGCTGATGGCGGAGATCATCCGCCGCTCCTGCGAGGGGGGCTTCACCGGCCGGCCGCCCGTGCGGGAGCCGATGGCGCATCAGGTGGCAGCCGGCATCGCCGTCGGGATGAACGGGCGGTTCCTCCTGGCTGACGACATGGGTACGGGCAAAGGACAGTCCTACCTGATGGGCCTGGCCGAACTGGAAGCGCGGAACCGGAACCCGTGGCCGGCGCTGTTCGTGTGCCCGGCCGGGGTAGTCGACACGATCCTGGAGGAGATCCCGCAGATTTACCCCGGGTGGAAGGCAGTCGCATACCGTGGCAGCAGCCGGCAGAAGTACCTGCGGTCAGACGCGCAGATTCTCGTAACCGGGTACGAGACGATGCGCAACGACACGGGCACGCAGGAGAAGCCGGGGCCGCTGCTGAAGCTGCGCACGGGCACTGTGATCTACGATGAGACGCACGCCCTGTGCAATTACGGGTCTCTCCAGTCGCGGATGGCGCGCAGGCTGGCTACGCACGTCTCGAATGTGATTGCCGGATCCGGCACGCCGATCACGAAGAACGTGGCGGGCTTCTGGCCGGTGCTCAACTCGATGTACCCGGATAGCTACCCGAGCCGGGACCGCTATAAAGCGCATTACTGCCTTTCGCGAGGCAAGCCGCAGTACGGAAACGGTGACGCCGAGATAACCGGGATCGACCCGGTGCGCGAGCCGGAGTTCCGCGACGTCATGCGCGGTGTCTTCCGCCGGGTTGCCAAAGAAGACGTACTCGACCTGCCACCTAAGACGTACTCTCGGCGCTACGTTGAGGTCCCGGCGCCCTGGCGCGCGGCGTATGACCAGATGGCCGCTGACATGATTGCCGAGCTACCTGACCAGATGACCCCGCTGGAGGCAAACGTCGCGATCGTCAAGATGACCCGGTTGCGGCAGCTAGCCTGCTCTGCGTGCGATGTGAGGACCTGGCGGGAGATCGAGCAGAACCCGCGATCCCCGAACTTCGGACAGGAGGTTAAGCGGACTGAGGTTACGCTGAAGGAACCGTGCTGGAAAGGCACCGTGCTGTGTGACATCCTGGCCGAGCTGCACGAAAGCGAGGGCGAGTTCGACGATCTTGGCCGACAGCACGGGCACACAGTAGGTTCCCGCCCTGTCATCGCATTCGCCGAGTCTGCGCAGCTAATTCGGGTGGCCGGGGCGATGGCGGAGAAAAAGGGGTACGCCGTCGGATACATCGACGGGTCGGTGCCCGTCGGGGACGAGCGGAACGCGGTACGGCTGGCGTTCCAGGGGGGCAAGCTCGACCTGCTCTGCCTGACAACGGGGACTGGAGGAACTGGCTTGAACCTTACAGCCGCTTCGGTGGTGTGCTTTCTTGCACGCCCGTGGGGGTACGTCCCTGCTGTACAGGCAGAGGACAGAGCTTACAGGCGCGGACAAGATAAGCCTGTGCAGGTTATAGACATAATCGCAAAGGGGACTGTGGAAGCACGAGTGCTCGCTCGGCTACGTGAAAAGGCAGGGAATCTAGCTGACCTGGTGATGGACAGGAGAATAGTGGAGGATTTCCTTGGTGGCACCTAAGCGAGTTCGGGTAAACGTTCCTGAAGAGATAAACGGGCTGCCAATTCTTGCCGCAGACATAAGGAACGTACCGGGAAGGCGACGAAGGTGTCTTATAAACTGCCCTAAGTGCGGTACGGAGCGCTGGGTAATACTGCACAACCTGAAGCCAAATTTCACGGGTTGGTGCTGGAGTTGCCGGTTCGGCCCAAGAATAACGCGCTGCGTAGATAAGTCAAACGGCTACGTGTACTGGCAGTGGGCCAGACCCAACGGCAGGCTCTCAAACACTATGGAGCACCGCATCGTCATGGAGCGAGAGCTAGGGCGCGAGCTGCTGCCCGAGGAGAACGTGCACCATAAGAACGGTGTGCGAGACGATAACAGGCCGGAGAACCTGGAGCTGTGGAACACGAGCCAGCCGTCGGGGCAGCGGGTAACCGACAAAGTAGCGTGGGCGAAGCAGCTGCTCGCCCTGTACGAGCCTGAGGCCCTCGCCGAGCTGGTTCGCGACCCGCGCATCGTGGAATCATTCCTGGGAGGACGCCGCTAGTACCGGGTGGAAGGGAGACTGCATGGCGAGCAGCAAGGGACGCGGAAGGCGCCGCGAGCACGTGTACCGGCGCCCCAGGGACAAGGCCGGAATCCGGGTCCGGGGCAGCCACCACTGCCCTGAGTGCGGCAAGTGGTGCTACCTGGCCCGCTCGGACGCTGAGGTAGCCGTCCGGCAGCAGCACCCGGGCGCGACCGTGCACTACTACACCTGCGAGAGCAACGGCCAGGAGTGGTGGCATTACACCGCGATGGAGGCCTGGCAGGTGGAGGCGCTGCGCCGACGGCTCGCCGCCGACCAGGCGGGGTACGACGAGTACCCTGACGCAGGCCCGGGCGAGGCGGTTGCCTGAACTTGGTGCTGTTGTAGCAAGGTGTAAACTCAGGGCATGAGCCGCGGGGTAAATGACAAGGAGAACGGATGACGCACCGGTACATCAGCCTGTTCGCCGGGGCAGGCGGGCTTGACCTCGGCCTGATGCGCGCGGGCCTGGTCCCGTCGGTGATCACCGACGAGGACATGTACGCCTGCCAGTGCCTGCGGGCGGTGACGGCGGGCACGGGAAAGGTAGTGTGCGCCGACGTGCACGACCTGATCAACAGCGGGCTGTTCGGGGCAGCCGGGAAGGCGCCCCTGACGCTGGCCGCCGGGCAGCCCCCGCTCCTCCCCGGCGGCGGCACCGACAGCCGTGCCGTAGACCCGGACGGCGACTGCCCGCAGCTGCTCTACCGGTTCATGGACGCGGTCGCCGAGGCCCGGCCCGCCGCGTTCATGATGACCGGCTCTCCCGCGCTGACCGGCACCCGGTGGTCCGCCGTCATGAGCCGGCTGCGCGCTGAGGCCGGGCGCCTGGGCTACGCCGTGTCCGAACCGGTGATCGACGCGGCCGACCTCGGGGTACCGCAGCACCGCCGGCGGCTCGTGCTGACCGGCATGCCGGCCGGCACCAGCCCCGCCTACCCGGTTGCCCAGGGCGGCGAGAAGGTCAGCGCCGGCGCCGCGCTGCGCTCCCTGAAAGGGGCCGTCCGGGACATCCCGTGCACGGCGGCCGTTCAGCTCGCGCAGCGTCCCGACGTCCGGGCCAGCGCCTACGCCAGCGTGCTCCTGACAGGCCCCGGGCGGGTGCTCGACCTGAACCGCGTCGCCCCGGCCCTGCCGCCGGCGCTCGGCGGGAACAAGACCCCGGTCCTGGACGCCGGCCAGCTGGAGAAGGGCGAGGTGCCGTGGATCGAGGGTTACCACGGTTACCTGCGGCGGCTGGGCGGGACCCCCGGCGGGTACGGCAGCGAGGAAGAGGGAGTGAAGCGGATGCGCCGCCTGACCCTGCGCGAGTGCGCAGCCCTCCAGGGGCTCCCGCCCGCTCACCCGTTCCACGGGCCCGCGATCGCCCAGTTCCGGCTGGCCGGCGGCGCGGTCCCCCCGGCAATAGGCGAGGCTGCCGCCCGCGCTATCCTGGCCGGCCTGAAGTGAGCCGCCCGGTAAGGGCCGCGAAGATCCTGCACGGGACCGCCGGGGTGCTGCTCGGCACCGGCCTGTCCTTCCTCGTCAGCCAGCCGGACGGCAGCATCACGGCTACGACGGGCTCGGCCCTGGTACTCGCCGGGGTCGCCGTGCTCGGGGCCGCTCAGCAGAAAGCAAAGCAGGCCCGGCGCGAGCAGTGGCTCCAGGACACGCGCACGGAGCTGCCCGTTGCCTCCGGGAAGAAGCACGCGGACGCTGTCCCGCTGGCAACCGCGCCGTCCGTGACCGGCGGCACGGCCCCGTCCTTCCCGGGGCTGACCCCGGAGCAGTCGCAGCTGCGCGCGAAGCTGGCGGATGCCCTGAAGCGCCGGGAGCCCGTCGTGCTGAGCGGGCGCACGGTGTACGTCAACGGCGAGCCGTGCACGGTACGGGACGTGTCGCTGACGCCGGCCAAGAGCACGGCGGTGCCGCCGCTGTACGAGGTCGTCGCTCACGTCGTTCCCGGTGTCCCCGTAGATGACCGGCGGCTCGCGGAGCTGGAGCCGGACGAGCCGGAAGACGAGTACGTGCCAGCTGGCCAGGAGGAGCTGAGCGCCGGGCTGCTGGAGCACCTGCGCGCCCAGGTACGCGAGGTGCTGCCGCGGCAGAAGCGCTACGACTACCCGCATAAGGGCTGCTGGGTCATGAGCCCGGAGTGGGAGGCGGAGGTGAGGCGGCTGCGCGGCAGGGACGGGCGTCCTGTCTGGGGCGCGGCCAGCACCACCCTGTTCGGCTACCTCGTCAAGGTCGGCGTGGAATACGGGGTGCCTGAGCTTAACCTTGACGCATGAGGCTGCCGAATTACCCGGTGCGGCTGTTCCGCCTGTCGTGCGGCTGCCTGTGCTCCTACCCGGTGATGGCCGCCTCGTACGCTCACGAGGTACTGTGCGCCCGGTGCGGGAGCGCGGCCGTCACCGTCCGGGCGTACCCGGAGAAAGCCTGCGGGGCGCGCGGCAGCTGCGACGGCTTCCCGCTGTCGTGCACGCAGGAACACGGTACCTGCGGAGACTGGCACCTGGACGAGCTGGCTGACGCTAAGTTCACCGTAGAGGGACCCCGGCTGAGGCGGGGCAGCGAGGGAAGGACGGGAAGGGCGTGACTACAGGATTCAGTACCGAGGTAACCGGGCTGACCGGGATCGACCTGGAGGGCGCCCCGCCCTGCGAGTGCGTCAGCATGCTGAAGGTACTCGCCTTCTTCAGGGCGTGGAAGTGCCGCAGGGCGTCAGCGGCGCGCGTCACCGTCCGCTGCCTGGCATGCAACGGGCTCGACAGGGTCTTCCTGTGCAAGATGCACGTGCGGTTCTTCCTGCACGGCCGCCTGATCCGGTGCTGTCACTGCGGGGCTACGGGGACGTGCAGCAGTGCGCCGTCTTAGGGTGCTCGCCGCGTGCGAGTGCTCCGGCCGGGTCCGGGACGCGTTTGCCGCCCGTGGCTGGGAAGCGTGGTCAGCGGACCTGCTGCCGAGCGAGAGCCCGGTTGAGGTAACTGTGTTCCCGAACGGAGAGCAGCTGATCTGGCCTGACGAGGACGCTCGCGGCGCGCATTACCAGGGGGACGTACGTGACCTGTTCGACAGTCACCACCCGGTCAACTTCGAGCGCACGCAGGAGTGGCACCGAAGTTGCGGGGTCCCCGGCCGGGACTGGTTCCTGTGGGACCTGGTCATCGCGTTCCCGCCGTGCGACCACCTGTCGCTGGCCGGGGCGCGGTACTGGAAGGAGAAGCAGGCCGACGGGCGGCAGGCGGCAGGCGCGGCGTTCTTCATGGAGATGGTGAACGCCCCGGCGCCGTACGTCGCGGTGGAGAACCCCGTCGGGATCATGGGGCGCCGGAGTGACCCGCTGTACCGGGTGCCCGACCAGGTGGTGCAGCCGTACATGTTCGGCGACCCGCTGACTAAAGCGACCTGCCTGTGGCTGAAGGGCCTGCCGCCCCTGGAAGCGGGCAACCTGGTCGCCTCACAGGGGCGCGTCGCGACGGGCGGGGGCAGCTGGCGCACTGACCAGAGGCACGGCCGCGGCGCGGGCAACTGGCACGAGGACGGCGACGGGCGGAAGAACCGGCAGCGGAACCGCAACCGGACCCTGCCCGGCTTCGCAAGGGCGATGGCAGGCCAGTGGGGACCGTACGTCGAAGCACAGGAGAATGTAGGATGAAAGCATGACGCGGAGGAAAGAGCAGATAGCGTGCAGCATCGGCGGAACAGCGCGGGCAGCCGCCGACGAGTACGCCGGGCGGCATGACGTCAGCCTCACCGAGACCGTCCGCCGGGCGCTGATGCTGCTGAGTAAGGTAGACAAGGGCGAGATCCGGCTGACGTCCGGTGACGGGGTGACCCGGGCCGAGGTGGTCCTGCTGTGACGGGCTTCAACGCGGACCTCGTTATGGCGTGTGCCGCCCTTATCACCTTCCTGTCCGCCCTCACCGCGCTCTGGCCGAAGACGTGGAAGCCTGTCCCGCGGCATGTAGCTGCCCTCGGCACCGTGGTCTGGGGCGTCAACGCGCTAGCTTTCGCGCTAACTCCCCGGGCACCTTGGGAGGCGACGGCACTGTGCGCGGCTGCCGCGCTGATGACCGGGAACGAGTGCCTGGCCGGCCGGAAAAAGGGGAACCGTGAACAGTAGCCTCGCGCACCTGGCGCAGCCGGCTACGGTCATCGACTCCTGCATCGGCATCGACCCTGGCCCGGCGACCGGCATCTGCTTCCTCGACTACCGTAGCGGCGTGCTCGCCGGCCGGACCCTGCTCCAGTCCGAGGGCGCTACCGCTATGTACGTGATCCAGGGGCTGCTAGACGCTTACTACCCGGCTGAGGCGGCCCGGCGCCGTATCGCGTCCGTCGAGCGGTTCGTCACCGGGGCCGGCGCGGGCAGCCGCGGGAAGAACGCCGACGTCACCCGGCAGCTGGTGATGGAGCTGGCCGAGGTCCTCCAGGGCTGGGGCTACACGGTGAAGCTCCGCAACGCCGGCGAGGTGAAGCCGTGGGCGACTGACAAGCGGCTCCAGGCCGCCGGGATCGTCACCGGGCCCGTGCACGGCGACATGAACCACGCTTACGACGCCGCGAGGCACGCGCTGTTCGGCGCCGTCGAGACCGGGGTCACCCCCGACCCGCTCATCGGGAAGAGGCAGGCGTGAGCACGCAGAACGGCGAGTGCCCGTACGCCGGGGCGTGCAAGTGCGAGGACGAGGGCTGCCCGTGCAAGACCGCGCGGCGCAGGGAAGGCCACTGCGGCAGGCACGCCAGGGGCTGTCACCTTGAATGCCGCCGGAAGAGGAAGCCGGGGAAGGAAAGCGCGTGACTGACCACGACGACGACGAGAAGGACAGCTGCGGCCTGCTGTGCCCGAAATGCGGGAAGGGAAACTGCATCAAGGACCTGGGGCACTTCGGCCGGTCGCACCACGTATGCGGCAAGTGCAGGCACTCATGGAGGTAAAGGAGGCAGGAGCGTGAGCAGGGAGCGGAAGTCCCCGCTGATGTGCGGTAAGACGCACGGGATGCCCGAGGAGGACGAGGACGGTGACGTGCACGTGCACGCGTGCACCAGGAACAAGGGCCACGGCGGTAAGCACAAGTGCACCATGTGCGGTTACGAATGGCAGTAACAGGCGGCGGGGGCTGCGAGCACCAGTTCACCCGCTGGAGTGCCTGGACGTACACCGGGAGCGGCAAGGACACCCGGAGTCACGTCTGCCGTAAGTGCACCAAGGTGGAAACAGCAGCGCGCCTGCACAAGCACAGGTACAAGACGATGCCCGACCAGTACGCGCCCGTCGGCAGCGGCGCAACGGTACGCTACTGCCCCGAGTGCGGGCACCCGTAACAAAAAGGAGAGTAAGGCATGAGCATCATGAGCAGGCCCGCGGGCGAGCCCCGCAACCGGCCGACCGCCGGCGCCGCTCCGGTCCCGGAGGTGATCGCCGGGGAGCACTGCGACCGCTGCGGCTGCCCGGCCCGGCACCACGTCTACGTCCCGTTCCGGCTCGGCCGCCACGGGCGCCGGCAGCTCGGAGAGCTGTACTTCTGCCTGCACCACTACGACCGCGCCCTGCCCGGCCTGATCGCCGGAGGGCTGCTGACGTGACTACCGTCTCCTTCACCGCGTCCCGTGACCTGGACCAGGGCGGCAAAGGCACGGTAACGAACGTCCTGGCTGCCCGCGTCCCGGTCGCGGCACGCTACGTGACCGGGGCCTGCGAAGGCGGGGACGCCTTCATCGGCCGGTGGCTTTACCTGAACCGGCCGGAAGCCGAGCACGTGGTGGTCGTCCCGGCTGACCGCAGCCGCGTGGACTACTGGTGGATGCTCGCCAGCGGGCGGCCCGTGACCGTGACCGTGATCGAGATGGCGCCTGGCACCAGCTACGCTGACCGGAACGCGCGGCTCGTCGCCGAGGGAGACACCGTGTTCGCTTTCCCTGCCTACCCGGAGGACGACCCGCGGTCACTGCGGAGCGGCACCTGGCAGGCGGCCAGGATGGCGCGGAAGGCGGGAAAGCTCTCTCAGTGGCACTGCGTGAAGCCGCCTTACCACGGGCGGGCCGAGGCGAGGTCGTGAAGGACCCGGACCTGGAGCCGTGCGACGACCCGGCCGGGCACACGTGG